>Ga0163154_10008326_pt1 | contig 12132 bp, 8 predicted proteins | sample OliLakLV19MP9P1_FD_148649 | JGI IMG/M metagenome (GOLD analysis project Ga0163154, IMG submission 148649) | Freshwater microbial mat bacterial communities from Lake Vanda, McMurdo Dry Valleys, Antarctica - Oligotrophic Lake LV.19.MP9.P1 | ecosystem: Environmental > Aquatic > Freshwater > Lake >... | reverse complement strand
GAGCTGAAACAAAAACAGCATGATTACAACCAGCGTTTATGTCATCTCAAATAGCGGGCGGGCAAGCCTCGCCCCTACGAAAATCCCCAATGATGTGCATTATGCTAGTTCTATTTAGGTTCTCCATGAGTACCGGTCAAAATCTAATTTTCCCCTCAAATAGGGGCTGAGTAGTTACGAATATTAAGCATATGATAGAAGAAAGCGATGATGAAAGCGGCAAAATATGACCCAAATCACACTTTCTGCCGAAGAACTTAAGCAATTGTTGCAGACCGCCGTCCGCGACAATCTCCTTGAACGCATGGGGGAAATTTTTAACCCTGAGTCGCGTTTAGCGCTGACATTATCTACACGGGCAGTAGCCGTCTCTTTCGGGATGGTTTACCTTACGCTGAACCGGAATCCGGCAAAAACGGGCGTGATGGGAGCGCATACTGTCTGAGAGAATGGACGGACAGCAGGCCGCGTTCCGGGTAGCGTAGGGCGGTCAGTTTGCCGCCAAAGACGCAGCCGGTGTCGATGTTGATGGTGTTGTTCATCCAATGCGCTTCGGCTTGTGGGGTGTGACCATACACAATCAGCGTACTCCCGTGATATTCCGCCGCCCAATCGCGGCGTATTGGCAAACCGTATACGTCTTTTTCGCCCGTGGTGTCGCCATACAAGGCAAATTCCCGCACGCCGCCAGAGGTATGCCCAATCATATTTTCTTTCAGACCGGCGTGCGCCACCGCCAAGTTACCGCCGTCCAACACAATATGCGGGGCCATTGAGTCGATAAAACCCATCAGCGCTTGCCGAAATTCTAGCGATTCGGCCTCGATTTGTCTCATCGTGTCAGCCAACCCGTGACTCATCTGCACCCTACGCCCCTGAAGCGCTTTGAGCAGTTTGGCATCATGATTGCCGGGGACGCACAACGCCACGCCCGCCGAGACCATCCCCATCACCAGCCTCAAGACGTCAACGCTATTGGGGCCACGGTCTACCAAATCACCGACGAAAACCAGCGTCCGGCCTTCCGGCGAGGTGACAGTCAGCGTTTTGATGTCAACCCGATAGCCGAGGTCGGCCAACAACATGAGCAATTCATCGTAGCAGCCGTGGACATCGCCGATGATGTCGAATGGGCCGCGTTGATTGAGTGTGGCCGTGGGATGTGTGATTGAGAGCATAACTGGTTCTTTGGATTCTGTTGATAGGAATGACACTATTCAACCATTAAAAGGGTTAAAATAAAACGTAATAGACCAAAAATAAAGGGGGCAGAAATGATAGCGGCCAAAATCAGCGTAATTGTCGGGCGGTATCGCAGGGTGTGGTGGGGCATTTTGGCCGGGGCGATGCTCACCGTCCTGATGTTCCCCGCCGCCAGTCAAGCGCCCGGCATCACCGGGCAGTTGGGGCTTATCACTGTGGATAGGCCGGACGGCGCGATATTGGAATGGACACTATACACCTCAGATGGCGTATCTCGGCGGGTAGACATCAATGATGAGGTATTGGCCGCTGCGGGCGGCCTCCGCGCCATCACCGGCCAATGGGTGACAATCAACCCCGATGCGCTACCCACCCGCGACGGGCATATCCGCGCCCAGAGCATTAGCGCCGCCATCACGCCGAGAGGGTTTAGCCAATTCAGCGTTGACCCCGGCCCCGCCGCTCATTGGCTGAATCTGCCCTGTAAATTCAGCGACATCGATACTGAACCCGCGACGGTATCCGAAATCGAAGCTATTTTCGGGACTGCGCCCGACCATGTGGCCGAGTCGTACACCGCGCTCACGCACGGTCATCACACCTACACCAGCACGACTTACCCGTGGGCGACCTTGCCGCACAGCTTAAACTACTACAAGACCGGCAACAGTAGCAACGACGACATGTACAAGGATTGTCGCGCCGCCCACAGCCTCACAGCGGATACGCGCAACGTCAATCTGTTGTTCAACGCTGACCACATGAACGGTTATGCGGCAGGCGGACAGACCTTCGACCAAAACCATCTGGTACGCGCTACATGGCTACCGCCGTGGGCGTGGCATAGTTTAGATACGATTGTGCATGAAGGCGGACACGCCTACGGGTTGCCTCACAGCGACAACAATGACGGCGACTCCAATACCTATGACAACCCGTGGGATGTGATGAGTGGCGGTAATTATTACGCAACCTACGTTGAGGGGCTTGGCTATATGGCGACCCCACACAACACCTATCATATTTATAAAGCTGGTTGGTTGGAGGCCGGGGAGACAACCACTATCTTGCCTGACTCTAACCAGACCGTGACGATTGACCATTGGGGCGTGAACGACAGCGCTAATATCTATGCCGCGCTCATCCCATTGGATTACAGCGACGCTAACCGAGCAACTAAGCTCTATGTGGTTGAGGCGCGACGGGGGAGCGGCGATGCGGGAAACCATCAGAGTCATTTGCCGGACGCCGACGGGGTGCTGATTTATCAAGTCGATACCACGCGAGTCAGCCCTGCACATTTGGTCGGGCAAATGATAAGCGGGCTTGACCAAAACGCAGTGTTTACGGTTGGCGAATCCTACAATGACCCCTCGCAATTGCTCACCATCAGCGTGACCGGCGCGACGACGGACGGTTACACCGTTCACATCATACGCGGCAACCCAACGCCGGTCATCACCCCGACGCCCATCCCCCTTTCCGGTAAGGCCGATTTGCAGGTGACGGCGCTGAATACCGTCGCCAGCCCCGTGCTGTCCGATGGGCGCGTGATGCTGACCTTTGAGGCCAAAAATGTCGGTACGACACCGACGACTAACGCCGTGCTGACCGTCGATTTCTCCGAAGCGATGTTCGAGTCGCCCGATAACAACGGCTTCTTATGGAGCTATATCGGGACTGCGCCTATCGTGAGCTATGGTCGCGTCGATAACGGTGTCTATATTACGACCAATACCATCAACCCCGGCGCATATATTCGCGTGACCGTCCAGATGTACCCAGATGCAGATGACAACGGCGTGTGGACGATGCGTGCCACGGCCTCCCACGCCAAAACCGACTCGACGCCCGCTGATAACACTTTGACGCGCTCGGTCTTGGTATTGCCCGCCGCCGATTCGAGTATCACCGGGTTAAGCCTGTTGACCAATCCGGCCTTTGACGCCAATACCACCCGTGACTTGTCCGACTGGACGCTCCAGCGGGCATCAGGGACGCCGAATAATGATAAATTGGCCTGTGATGACCCCGGCGCGGGGAAGTTTTTCAGCCGTAGCGCGCCGTGCGCCTTCCGATTCACCGGCAACACGGGCGAAACCAGCACCCTGACTCAGACCATCGTGTTATCTTCGCCGGATGTGACGGCGGACTCCGCGCTCATCATCAGCGCGTGGGTGAAGGCGGTCAAAGTGCCAGTAGGCGCGGCCAAAATCAAAGCGACGCTCAGTTTTGAGGGGACGACTCAAAAGCAAAATGTGACTGTGACGCTCCCCGGCAGTACCGGCGGTCAATATGTCCGCGCTCTGAGCAAGCCCGCGCTACTGAAACACCCCGCCCCGACTCAACTCAAACTGGTTGTGACCTATAAGGGGCTGACTTCCGGCGCGAAATTGTGGCTGGATGATGTCGCGGTTGTGCTAACGCCCTAGAGATTCTATGGATGTGACAATCTGCTAATCCCGTGGGAAAGCGTCCCCGCGCCGCGCACAGTATACTTTAGGGTGGGCAGAACATCGCCCACCCACGTTTAAGTGAGTGCGTTAAGGGGAAAGAAAAAGAATGAGGATTTTTCGTACTGTTTGGGTGATGGGGCTGCTGACCCTGTTATCACTGACCATTGTGAGCGCCGCACAGGACGCAGTACCCGCGCTGGTGAATATCCCCGGCACGATACAACCCTTTTTGGGCTGTCCCGGCGAATGGGCGCCAGATTGTGTGGAGTCGGCGCTGACCTATAACGAAGCCTACGATGTATTCGAGCGCACGTTCGATGTCCCCGCAGGCAGTTATGAGTACAAGGTCGCCATCAACGGGACTTGGGATGAGAACTACGGCGGGGCTGCTGACCCCGGCGGCTCGAATATCTCGCTGACCGTGGCCGAAGACCGCGCCGTGACTTTCTTGTATGACCACAAAACCCATTGGGTCACAGATGATGTGCGCGGCCTGATCGTCACTGCGCCGGGGAGTTATCAGAGCGCGTTGGGTTGCCCCGAAGATTGGCAAGCGGACTGTATGCTGTCATGGCTGCAAGATGTCGATGGCGACGGGATGTATACCCTCGCAACCACCGCCATCCCAGCCGGGGATTATGAAACGCAAGCCAGCGTCGGGCGTGCGGCCGCCGACCCCGATGGCGAAACCATCGCTTTCAACGTCCCAGCGGATGGCGAAACCGTCAATTTTACGTTTGATTCCAGCCAGAGCGTCTTGGTCGTCAATGTTGGCGGGGCAAGCGTCAGCGCGTCGCAATTGCGTGAGCGTGCCGCCCATTGGGTTGATGAGCAGACGATTGCGTGGGATACCGAAGTCACCGAAGGCACAGAGTATTACCTGCTCTATAGTTTAGACGCTAGTATGGCGGTAGGCGCGTTCGGACTCACCGGCGAATTTGAACGGTTTTCGCTCCAAGCAGATAACCCCGGCCTATCCGATGAAGCCCTCGCCAAGTTCCCACAGCTCGCCGATTTCGCGACCTTTAGCCTGAGTGACGCGGCGGGCGCGAATGCGTGGGGGATTTTGACCGGGCAATATGCGATTGCCGCCTATCGCGGTGACAACCTGACCAACATCAGCGGCCTGCAAATCGCCGGGGTGTTGGATGATATGTACACCTATGACGGCGACCTCGGCGTGACGTTTGCGGATGGCGTGCCGAGCATCACGGTTTGGGCGCCCACCGCGCAAACCGTCTCGCTCAACCTATACGCCGATAGCGATGCGCGTACTGACCCCAGCGTGGTCGAGATGACTCGCGATGAGGCCAGCGGGACATGGCGCGTGACCGGCGAAGCGGGCTGGGCGGGTCAATATTACACCTTCAATGTGACGGTGTTCGCCCCAACCGAAATGGCAATCGTCGTCAATGAAGTGACCGACCCGTATTCGGTCAGTTTGTCGCAGAACAGCACCCGCAGCCAGATCATTGACCTGAACGACCCTGCCTTGATGCCGGACGGTTGGTTTACGTACGAGAAACCAGATTACGGCGACTCGTTTGAGGACATCACGGTCTATGAACTGCACCCGCGCGATTTCAGCATTTTCGATGAAACCGTGCCGGAAGCATTGCGCGGGACGTATCTGGCCTTCACCGTGCCGGATAGCAACGGTGTCAAACATCTGACCGCGCTGGCCGAGGCGGGGCTGACTCACGTTCAACTGTTGCCCAGCTTCGACATCGCCACCATCAACGAGAATCGCTCGCGCCATACCGTGCCGGATTACGCGGCGCTGGCCGCCCTCCCATCGGATAGCGACCAACAACAGGCCATCGTCGGTGAGAACCGTGACCGTGACGGCTTCAATTGGGGCTATGACCCCTACCACTTCATGACGCCAGAGGGCAGTTATGCGACTACCGCAAACGGCACAACCCGCATCGTCGAATATCGCCAGATGGTGCAGGCGATTAACACGCTCGGCTTGCGAGTCGTACAGGACGTGGTTTTCAATCACACCAACTCCAGCGGACAGGCCGCCCGCAGCGTGCTAGACCGGGTTGTGCCGGGGTACTATCACCGTTTAGACGGGACGGGGAATGTGGCGCGTTCGACCTGTTGTGAGAACACCGCCACCGAACACACTATGATGCGCCGCCTAATGGTCGATACCATCGTCTTGAACGCCGTCCAGTATAAAATCGACGGCTTCCGCTTCGACTTGATGGGTCATCACATGCTGGCGGATATGGTCGCGGTGCGTGAGGCGCTGGACACGCTCACACTGGAAGCTGACGGCGTAGACGGCTCGAAAATCTATATCTACGGCGAAGGCTGGAACTTTGGCGAGGTCGCGGATAACGCTCGCGGCGTCAACGCGACTCAGTTCAATCTCGGCGGGTCGGGCATCGGCTCGTTCAATGACCGGCTGCGGGACGCGGTGCGTGGCGGCAGTCCGTTCGGCGGGCGCGATGAGCAAGGTTTGGGCAACGGCGCGTTCAGCTTCTCGAATGGCGTGAATCCGGTCAATGAAGATTTGGCGCGTGCACTGAATTTCGCTGACCTTGTGCGGGTCGGGCTGGCAGGCAATCTGCGCTATTACAGCTTTATGGGCAGTAATGGCGGGCAAATCACCGGATTTGATGTGCTGTATAACGGCTCGCCGGCGGGGTATACGCTCGACCCACAAGAAAATATCGTCTACGTCTCTAAGCATGACAACGAAACGCTGTTCGATAACATGCTGTTCCGTATCCCATCTGGCACGCCGATGGCGAACATCGTGCGGATGCAAAACCTCAGCCTGAGTTTCGCGCTGTATGCTCAGGGCGTGCCGTTCTTGCACGCGGGCAGTGATATGCTCCGCAGCAAGTCGCTAGACCGCAACAGCTATAACAGCGGTGACTGGTTCAACCGGTTGGACTTCAGCTATCAGACCAATAATTTTGGAGTCGGGTTGCCACCCTCTGCGGACAACAGCTCCCAATGGGATATCATGCGCCCGTTGTTGGCGAATCCGGCGCTCAAGCCGTCTAGCGATGACATTTTGCTGAATGTGAACGTGTTCCGCGAGATGTTGCGTATCCGCTACAGCACGCCGCTGTTCCATCTGCAAACGGCTGAGGACGTGCAAGCGCGGGTGATTTTCCACAATACCGGCGCAGAGCAAATCCCCGGCCTGATTGTGATGGAATTATCGGACGGGGTGGGTGAGAACCTCGACCCGCAATACGCCCGCGTGGTCGTGATTTTCAACGCCGATGACGGCGCGGTGGATTTCCATGCCGAGGCGTTTGAAGGCGCAGCGTTTGAGTTGCACCCGATTTTGGCGGGTAGCGCCGACGCGGTGGCTCAAACCTCCACGTTTGACAGCGCCAGCGGGACATTCAGTATCCCCGCGCTGACGACGGCGGTGTTCGTGTTGCCGGAATAAAATATCGACATGCGCTATGGACTGTACGGACAGAATATATTCTGTCCGTACAGCGTCAAACATAGATTCTCTGTAAGCGACGAAATGATGTACGGATGGCATTCTTGCCGTCCGTTTCGATATTTCTGCATGGACATGTCACACCATGCCCGATAAGCATGATTTGAGGTACAGTCATCGGATATTTTGTAGGGGCTGGCTTGCCAGCCCGCCGCTGTCCTGTTATTGTAACGCTCTCTTTTATTGGATAAACCTTATTTGGCGGTGATTCATGGCTTATTGGTTGCGCGATGCGCTCTTAACCTTACCCGCGTTGGCGTGGATGGTCTTGGGCGTCGGTCTGCCGTGGACGCTGGTGATTCTGCCGCGCCGCGATTGGCGTAGCACGCCGCTGGTCGCGTGCGTGATGCTGGCCGTCGGTTCATCGCTCGTCACCGCATGGATGCTGATTCTGGGCATGGTCGGCGGGCAGACCGAGTCCGCGTTGTTGACATGGCATAACGTCATGCTCGGCACGGCGGTTTTGGCCGTCACCGGCTGGGGCGCGATGATTTATAAGCGCCGCGTCACCGTCGCACCGCCGTCGTCGCCGCGCATACTTTTGGCGCTGGATGAGCGCCTGTTACTCAGTTTGATTGTTGCCGCGTGCGCCCTCCGATTCGTCGCGGCGGTTTGGTATCCATTCTTTGAATATGACCCGCTGTGGGTCTATGCCTACGAGGGCAAGCTGTACGCGCTGTTGGGGTATATCCCGCAACACATCGGTTATTACCCGCAGCTTCTCCCCCTCAGCTATACCTACGCGCAATTGGCCGTCGGCGGAATCAGCGACCATGCCGCCCGCGCCGCTTTCCCGCTGTACCATTGGGGCGCGGCGTTGGCGGCCTATAATTTGGGGGCGCGTTTGTTCACCCGCCGAACTGGGATTTATCTGGCCGCGCTGTGGACTCTCTACCCGCATGTGGCCGAGTGGGCGGTGTATGGCGACCTCGAAATCCCGTTGACGTTCGGCTTCACGGGCGCGGCGCTATTCTTCATCCAAGCATGGACGGCCACCGAGCGCCGCCCACGGCTGCACTACGCGGCGCTGGCAGGGGTGTTCCTCGGAGTCACGATGTGGACGAAGCCCACAGGCGGCGCGTTTATTCTAGGAGTCGCGGCGCTGGTCGCGTTTGAGGCCGTCCGTGTGCGTTTCAATTGGAAGGCGCTGCGCCCGCGTTTAGAAGTCGCCATCGTGACTGGCGCGGCGTCGATTCCGTTGGGCGCGGTCTGGTATATCCGCAATATCGCGCTCGGACACCGCGCCATCGACTTGCCACATCCCTCTTGGTTAGCGCTCGCGCAACGTTCCGGCGTCGAGTTCGGCTGGCCGCTATTGGCTTTGGGGGTGCTGATTGCGGCGCTCTATGGGGCTAAATTGCGCGTCCGCCCATCACTGCGCGGAGTCATCCCCGGCGTGCTGTTAATTTTAATCGCGCTGCTGCCGAGTATCCTCACCCCTCATCGTATCACTGGGTTGGAGTGGGTCGTATTGCTGGTCGGAATCGCCGTCTTGGGCGCGACGCTTTACCCCTATCTCCAGATGTATGCCCCGGAAAGCGCCAAGCGCGATGTCAGCATGATAGGCTGGGCTTCGCTCTTGGCCGCGCCGTATTTCGTCGTGTGGTTCATGTCCTACAGCTATCATTACCGGCTGTCGTTTGCGATTGTCCCGCTGATGGCGCTACCGGTGGCCGTCGTCCTCGCCCGCTGGTTGACCCCTCAGCACGGCAAAGCGCTCAATTGGCGGGTTGGCTTGCCGTTGCTGCTGGTTTGTCTTCCGGGGGTATTTCTGCCCGCCTATCACTTTCAGGGCGGCTGGGATTATTTATGGTCGAATGAGTACCCCGATGATGCCAGTCGTCTGCGCTCGACCAATTTGGCCTTAGCGTTGACCGTAGAGCGCTTGCGCCGGGGGATTGAGACGGCTGATCTCGATTCGCCGGTGATTTTCGCGCCCGGATTACAACGTCTGCCGTTTTTCTTCCCGTTGGATGATGTGCGAATCGCCGAGTCGCCGACCAGTCTTGACCAATTGGAAGGGGTGGACTTCTATGTGTTTACGCAAGAAGCCCGCTGGCTGTATGCGGAAAATGATCAACCAGCGGTGAACCCCGTCACTGGCGCGATGGGGCGTAGGGAGGTCATGCAGCGCTTGGGATGCAATCGTGACTCAAGTTTTTTTGGTTGCACCTATCGCATCCGCCCAGCGTCACAACGCCTGACCTTGCCGGACCGCGCCGTATTATTGGATAACCCGCCGACATGGGGCGATTTTGGCACGCTGACAGCGATTGTCCCGCCCGAATCGCTGATTCTGGGCGAGCAAAATCCCCCTATCCTGACACTGGCCTTCACCGCGCTCAAACCTGCTGAGGCCGATTACACGATTTACGTCCACCTGATTGACCCCGACGGGAACTATGTCACCGGGTGGGATGTGTTGCCGGCCTTCACTGCATACGCTCATTACTCAACCCAGATGTGGCAGCCGGGGGAGGTGATTCGCCAGCGTATCCGGCTGAGATTAGCGGATGATGTGGTGTTGACTCCCGGCGTCGAATATCGCTTGCGCGTTGGGTTTTATGATGTTTTCGCAGACAACGCCAGAGTCCCGCTACAATTCGGGGATAGGACAAGTGACGATGGCGTCATCTTGCCAGTGATATTGACGACACAATAACGGAGCATGTCACGCCATGCCCCGTCATGATGTAACCATCTAATCGACATCGTTTTTTCGGAGAACCTCTATGTCTACCCTCGTAGTCGTGAATCTCAACGCGGCAGGCGGCACGGCGCGTAAAGTCTGGGCGACATTAGAGTCGCACATGCACCAAATGTTCGGCGCGTTTGAAGTCGCTATCACTGCCACGCCGGAAGAAATCGAGCCGCTGCTCATCAGCGCACACAGTCGCGGCCTGACCCGTGTGATTGGCGTCGGCGGGGACGGCACGAACTATACGCTGATTAACGCGCTCATCAATATGGTCGAGAACATCCCAGCGGCGCGCACGGTGGCGTATGGGATGATTCCGGTGGGGACGGGGCGCGATTGGGCGCGTGCGACGGGCATCCCGTTAGACCCGATACAAGCGGTGGATTATCTCGCAGCTGCCAAGCCCATCGCTACCGATGTCGGGGTGGTGCAATATACCGCCGTCGATGGCAGCACCCAGCGCCGCCATTTCCTGAATATCGGTAGCGCCGGACTCAGCGCAGATGTCGTGCGGCGGGTCAATAACACCAAAAATCGCCGCCCGTGGACATTCCTCTTGGCGTCGCTGGGGGCGATTGCGGCCTATCATGTGCGCGAGATGCGCGTGAGCGTGGACGGCGAGTTGATATATGAGGGAAAATTGTTGTTAGCCGTCGCCGCGAACGGGACGACCTTTGGTCACGGGATGAAGGTCGCGCCCCACGCCAGCCCGCATGATGGTCAGTTGGATGTGTTGTTGATGGGCGACTGTGGGCGGATTAGCGCGATGCGGATTTTGAATCAGGTCTACAGTGCGGCGCATCTCTCGAATCCGAATATCCGCACCGCACGCGGGCGCGAATTGCGGATAACCTCGCAGATTCCGCTGGACTTGGAACTGGACGGTGAATATTTCAGCGGGACAGACATGCTGTATACCATCCGCCCCGGATTATTGCCCTTGCTGGTGAAGTCGTAGCGTCCATTTGTAGGGGCGACCCATGGGGCGTCCGCCGAGATTTGAAATTTGACGCCTCAGCCCTAGCCTGTCTGATGCTTGGCGATGCTTGCCCACGACCTGCTGAATCACATCCGCATACGGGTTATCAGACGGGATGCTGACCGGCTTTAACACGGATATTCGCCCAACAGTATCGCGGTGCGGCGGCCTTTGACACGCGCAGGGTCATTAATCCGTAACACGATGAGGGTTGCGCGACCTTCAGGGGTAAGGCCAATCAACGCGCCATCGGGTTGTATATGAAAATGCTCATCCCAGCGTTGGCGGCGCGCATTAAACAGCTTGGTCGCTTCACCTGTCTCTGGGTCTAACGCCGCCACATTGGGGCCTTTGTAGCCATTACATTTCAAACAGGCGAGGCACAAATTATCCGCGTCATCACGCCCGCCGTGCTTCACGGGGATGATATGGTCGATTTGAAACCGAGTCATCCGGTCAGGTTCTCGAATACGGCAATATTCACAACACTGTCCCGCCAACTCGCGAATGAATTGTCGTTGTTGGTCGGTCACACTCACGGTTTAATGCCGCGTAACCGTAACTTTGTTTTTGCCTTTAACAAAGCAATCATATCATCCGCCCGCATGAAGTCGAACAATTCTTGCTGCTCATCAAAGGTGAGTTGACCCTCTCCATTCCGTTCAACCAACCTATCGACCCGTGCTTGTAAATCTGCGGGCAACTGATAGGCCAAAAGGTCTTCAGCCGAGGGATTGGTTGCCAAAAAGTCAGTTATCACATCAAAGACGGTGCGAACAGGGGTGTTTAACATCATTTGGCGTGTCCATACAACTTCTGATAGCTCAGTATATCGTAAAACCAGTCTTTGATGTCTCAGCCCTCGCCCGTCTGATGCTTGGCGATGCTGTCCACCACCTGACGAATCACATCCGCATACGGGTTATCAGACGGGATGCTGACCGGTTGGTCGTCCAAAATCGCCAAGAGCGCGTCAACAAATGCGACCTCGTTCGCCCAATCGTCCCCGCGCCCCGCAAAATTCGCCCGTGCGCCAGTTAAGGTTTCGCGCCATTCCACCAACTTGTCCGGCACGTCGGTTTTGACGGCGGCGGTGTTCCCCGCCAATTCTTGCACGGCTTCTTTTGGAAGGGTGGAAACCTCTGATGATGCACCACCAGACAACGCTTGATATTCGCGACGGATATTCTTTGTTACCGGGTGGTCACGATAAGCCGGTAAGCTATCGACGATTGCCAACCATTTCTCGAAATTGATTTTCGCCTGCGCCACGTCTCCGCTATCCCGATACATCCGCCCCATGCTGACATAGGTG
>Ga0163154_10008321_pt1 | contig 12139 bp, 4 predicted proteins | sample OliLakLV19MP9P1_FD_148649 | JGI IMG/M metagenome (GOLD analysis project Ga0163154, IMG submission 148649) | Freshwater microbial mat bacterial communities from Lake Vanda, McMurdo Dry Valleys, Antarctica - Oligotrophic Lake LV.19.MP9.P1 | ecosystem: Environmental > Aquatic > Freshwater > Lake >... | reverse complement strand
GCTGTGAGTGGTCGGCCGCACTGACAGCCGCGAATGAGGCACAACAGGCGCTCTCGCCCCAACCCGGTTTGGAAGCCCGCAGAGCGTTGATTCTAGATGCGCTCGGTGAAAAAAAAGCGGCCCTGACCCAGTTGGAGGCACTCTTTCTCCGAACAACCGATCCGCACTTGCGTTGGCAGATCGGACAAGAAATTGCCGTTATGCGGCGTGCGAGCCTGGGTGGGTCGTCTAACACCCAGAACAAACTGACAAATTCGGTTTCACGGTGTGAGTAACAACATAATGCCAATCACATTTTCTTCATAACTCCAATTTTAATGCGAAAGGAACGACTAACCATGCGCAAGATTCTTTGTTCTGTACTTGTTGTTATTGCTCTATTCAGCAGCAGCGCGTTTGTGGTCTTGGCTCAAGATACTACAGCGGTGACTGAAACTGTCGTGACCACCGAGACAGTCGTCACTACTGATACGGCTGTTACCACCGACACTGCCGAAGTGGCGCCAGCCGCTGAAGTGACAGAGACCGTTGCCGCTACCGAAACGGCTCCGGTTGAGGCCGCTGCCGAAGTAACTACGACAACCGAAGTCCCGGCCACAGACGCTGTTGCCGCTGGCACATCGGGTGACACTTTGTCCCAGTCGACGCTCTATACTTTATTGGCGTTGCTGGCCGTGGTGTTGGTAGCCGCGGGTTGGTGGCTGCAACGGCGCAATAAGACTGCCTAAATCGGGTCTTTCGCCAACGCAAGTGGATGCACCGGGGATAGCAGCGGCTAAGCGCCATTGTCTAACCGAGTAACGATAAATAAAGCCGCTTGATAAGTGAATTTCACTTGTCAAGCGGCTTTATTTGTTTACCAGGCTCGCAGCTATAAACGTCTCTAACGCATGATGACGGGCAAGTAGATGGCCGTAACTGTCAGCGTTGCTGCTCTTTCCGCCGCAGGTCGATAGTAATTGCCTTTGTTACTGGCGGTATAGACATTGCCCGCATTGTCCACCGCTTGTATATAGAAAAGTGAATTGATATCGCCTGTAAAACTGCCGCGCCATTTTTGCGAACTGGCATCAAACGTAAGCTTAACAGACTTGATCGTCGCCGATGTTTGGCGTTCGTCTTCGATGTAAGAGACAATCACCTCTTTCATCCCCGATGCATCCACCGCCCCCACCTTTACATTGACTTTTTGGGTGGCGGCGTTGTATAGCCCATCCACAACGGTGATCTCCGGGGCCGTTTGGTCTGTGCTTGTGCTGTAGTAGACTTCCGCATCGATCGAACTAAACAGACGCAATTCATTGCTGCTGGCATTAAACTGGCCCAATTGAGTGATTAAATTGGATTCTCCGTTATGCCCGGTCACCTCGACGGGCGAGGGTGGGTACCAACCAAACGATGAATCAAGCGTAGCTTCGTCATCACTTACATATTCATTGACGGGCGTACCTACCAATGGGTCAAAATTTTCTGTGGTGGACGCAATCGTCGCACCCAACAGGACGACCGAGCGCGCTTCGGCTGAAGCAATCGAAACATCGCCAAAGTGTAGCGGCTGAACTGGCTCGTCGGCGTCGGCATTTGTAGAGCCATAGAGCGAAAAATATTCGCCATTATCTGTGCTAAGGCTATCGAGCGTGCCATTGCTAGGATCCCCATCCAACACTTTTTGGAAGTTAATCTTGATCGGCTTGGTAATTACCTCATTACCGCCCAGTGAACCGGAAGGATCAAAGTCAACATCTACACCAGGAAACTCCTCACCTAGGGAAGATGTCCCATTAGATTGCGCTTGGAACATGGGCAGACCGTAGAAGATCAATTGTTGCATCACTTTCTCGTCATAGGCCGAGAAATTCTGATCTTGCTCGAAATAAAGGTTTTTGGCTTTGGCCAACGCTTTGCCCATCGGTACGGTGTCGGTTTTGAGCAATTCCTTGGTAAAGAGTCGAATCACCTTTTCCGACAAGCCGATGTTGTTCAAAAGCCCCCAGCCGTAACCTGTATTGCCCACATAATTGGCCCGCTTTCTAGCAAATGCTTCGGCCAGGTCGAGCGGATTGGTGCTGTTGGTGGCCGGCACATTCAAGCCAGCATGGCACCCCAGCGTATAGATCAAGCCGCCACTTAAATCCATCGCAGCCGCAACGACTTCATCGGCGCCGGTGTTGCCACCGCCGGCTACGCCTTGGGCATGGTGATTGGCGTGGCCGTTGATCGATTGAAATTTGAAGGCCGGATTGGTTTTGAATTGCAAGTCGGTAAATTGTTGCTTCGTCCAATTGGTGCTGATCACACAGTTAACCTTGCTTGGATCGTTGGTGAAAACTGTTTTCCAGTCGGTGCAATCCGCGGTGGCTGTGTCCTGAACAAAGTCGTAGCCTGTCACCAACACTTGCTCAATTGGCGTCGTCGGTTGGGCAAGGAAGGCATCGATCAGCGCAATTATATCGTTCGGTGTCTCAATCAAGCGCCCAACAGCGAGATCCGGAATATAGATTTCGCGGCCACTCTGCGCCGTGGGTTCTCGATCCGCATAGAAGTCATCGGTCATAAAGTAGTTGGCGCGAATGGCCGCGCCGGTTGGATGATTGGCGTCGACCTCCGTGTACGTTTTTTCCGACTGCCGCGGCGTATTGTCGGCCACGCGCCGCATGGGCAACGTTTGGTCATCACCAACGAGTACAATATATTCCACACCACTGCGCTGCGCCAAATAATTCATAATTACGCGGCGGATTTCGTTAGCAACGTTGTTGGCTTTTTCTACATTGGTAATATCTGCTGTCCACGTGGCGTAGGCCGCGCTGATATCGGTGTTGGTATCCAGCCGTAGCACCTCGCCCTTCACTTCTGGCTTAAGCGCTAGTTCATTGAGTTTGTTGAGCACTTGAGTGGCCGCATCCGCACTGTATAACTGTGTCAACCGAGCATGGTTTACCAAAATTAGGGTGCGCACCCCACTCGCTTGCGGTGTGGCGGTTGGCGTTGGGGTGGCGGTTGGTGTTGGGGTCGGCGTCGGCGTGGCGCCAGACCCGGCGCGTACACTTATCCCATATTCGGTGCCAGCCCCATAGCGTTGCTGATTGTAAAGCTGTACCTTGATCGTATAAACACCTGCCGTCACAGCATTGTAGACAATCTGGGAGGCAACACCCGGTGCGTGATCATCATTGCGCGCCAAGAAATTTCCATTTGGCCCATAGATTTCGAGCTCTGTATCCGCTTCTGCGCCCAAGGCCGTGGTCGAGATAACATAAGATGTATTGGCGCTGGCGTTGAATGAAATCCAATCGACATCGTTGGCGACACAAATGTTATGGCGCTGTAATGTGCCATCAGCCGCAATCGCTTTGGCGCTGGTTTGCTCGTTATCTGGCTCCAGGCTATCGGTCTTGCACTTGCCGGTAATCACCTGTATATCGTATCCGGTGGGGTCACCCGCCGCATCCGGGTTTGCATTTTTTACCTTAAAGAAATAGTCTCCGGCTGTCGCATTTTCAATGCTCAGGCGCGAGCCATCGCCAGCGCCGCTGTCATTATCGCAGCGAATTTGGGTACCATTTGCATCGTGCAGACACAAAACTGTGTCGCCTTGCGCCGCCAAGTTCAGCGTTTCGACTGTATAACTCGCGCCTTGCTGGGCTGTAAACTTAATCCAGTCCACATCACCTGTCGGGCAGATGTTGCGCCGTTGGGCCGCGCCGTCAATATTCAAGGCGAAGGCATTGGCCACCGCGTCGTCTTGTTCCGCCGCATCTTCCTCACATTCACCAGAACCGATGGTTTCCACATTCAGGGTATAATCGGTATCGGCGCCAAAATTTTGCGGGTTTAGATTGGCCGTCTTCAGGTAGATAAAACCCGCCGCGGCCGCCGTAAATTCGATCTGTTGCCCATTGCTTGCGCTTGCGCCTTCGCAGCTTGTGAAAAGGCTTGTCTGCGCATCGGCCTTGTTGCCAACGTTGGTCGTCTTGACGCGGTACTTGCCACCAGCCTTGACCGAGAAGCGCGCCCAGTCCGCATCGTTTGCCGTGCAAAAGGACTGGGTTTGGGCGCCCGCGCCCACAGTCAGGTCAACAGGAACACTACAAAGGTCATTCGGCTCAAAAGATGCACTGCATGCATTTTGGGCCGTCACCTTGAACTTGTAATCGGTATTGGGGCCATAATTGGGCTGGTTGTGGCCGACTTTCAGGTAATAATTACCTGTGCTAGGCGCAGTAAAGGTGACTGTCGCACCACTGCCAAAACTAGGCGAGCCATCACAAGTCGAGTGAAGCTCTAAATAGAGATCCGCATCTGCACCAACGGCCATTGCCTGTGCCACATAGGTGACGCCACTTACCGCGGCCATGGAAATCCAGTCTGTATCACTTATGTTGCCGGTGCGGGCAAGGTTGTGATCTTGAACCGTCCCATCGGTATTGATTGGTTTGGCTTGGGCACAAACGTCATCTTCTTCAAACGCATCCGGTGTGCCGCTAGGGTTGTTCGTGATGCAAAGTATGTTATTCCCTTCATCCGATTCCTGCACACTGTTGCCGCGATCTACCCAGGCGCAAACCGTCCAATCGGCTTGGGTAAAAGGTTGATCGGTGCGCGTGAAACCGTTAAACGTGCCACCAGCGGCCAACCCCAAGCCAAAGAAGGTTTGTGCAGTGGCGGGTGTCGTTGCATTGGGTGGATTATCAACCGGATCAACATAGAGGTGGATCGAGAAGCCACCCGCCGCGGCATCGCCATTGTTCTTGATGATCGGCGTAATATCGGCAATTTGTCCGGCGCCGGGCGTGGCTGGATTAAGCGTGATGCCACTCACCGTCAGATCCGGCCCGGCGTTGGGTTGCGTAACCTCACGCCAATCATTGCCGGGTATGGTGGCCGTGGGTGCGGCGGAGGCCACGCGTGATAGTAAAAAGAAAGTTGCAAATAGCAGCATCGCAACAGCAACAATGGTTGATAATGAGATCTGGCGTTTCATGGTTGTTCTCCTCACGACTATTCTTACTTACTTACGATGGGCAGATACGTATAAAATCTATTTTGAATGGGGACGCCGAAGGGTAAAGCCAACAACCCAGCGCTATCCCAGGCATAAACGCTTATCCAAAGGCTCAGGGCTTGGGTTGGCATGGGGTAAACACCGCGATAAATTTGAAGTTGTGTCGCTGGTTCGATCGGTGCTTCGTCGACCCTTTTTAAGATCAAAACCGGGTGCTGCAAAGCCGGAAAAACTTCATCGGCGGCGATCACAGGCTGATAGGGCCAGGGCATAAGATGCGCCTCCACCTGCGTCGCTGGATCGGAGACCAAAACCTGCGCCTCAATTGCCAGCGTTTGGGTGGCTTCGTTCCAGATCGGATAAACCGCTTGAATTTGAGGCGGCTGAGTAGATGGTGCTGGCAAGCCCTGCCGCTGCGCCAGGTCTGCCGCTAAAGATGGATTGGGCGCGCCATCACCGTTATCATCTAACCACGGCGCTTGACACCAAACGTCACTGTTTTGGCAAAAGTAACCGGCCTCTACGATTGCCTGCTTCGCCGCCAAAAAACTCTGTTGTACCGTTTGGCCAGTGATCAAATTCGTCCAGAATGCATCCGAAAAGAGCAACCCCTGGCTTGTGCGCCAGACGCTACCAGTGGCATCGGTGGCGGTGACCAGCACACGATTGGGCGCTGAAAGCGTAGCAGTATCGGAAACCGTCTGCCCGTTGGTTATAAAAGAGCCAGCGTAGCGCGCTTCCAAGATAATCGTTACCGGTTGGATCGACGCCTGGGCTTCCAGGTTGGCAAGCCACAAGCTGAGTAATTCTGGGGTTACACTCTCTGTCCCGTTTAGATAGAAACGATCCACCGCGCCACGCCCGGCCAGGTAAATAATAAGCGGTGTCGGTCTACCATCCGCCGCCAGCGCTTGAGCGACTGCCCAACCTTGGATGGCTGTTTGCAGGGCTTGCAGGGTAACGCCGGTATTGCGGCCTAAATATTGGATCTGCGCCGGTGAATAGCCCTGTTGCTGCAATTTCTGGTAGACGCGATCCACGGTCTGGTCGATCGCGGCCTGGTTGGCCGGTGCATCCACCAGGCGTCCGGCCACCAGAATTGCCATGCCCGGTGTGATGGCGGTGCGAACATTCAACTGATAGGTGAGCGGTGTTTGCAGCGCGCTGACTATTGTGCTGCTACTAGTGGCCGTCACACGGACAAAATGGGTGTTAGTGCTATTGGGAACCCATTGTAAAACGGCACTGTGACCACCACTGGATTGGGCCGTGGCGAGGGCGGTCTCGCCACAATTAGCATATAATTCCAGTTGCAACGCGGCGTCTCTGCGATTGGGGGTCGCCACTAGGATATACTTTTGCCCGCCGCGCGCGGGTACGTATGCCCAATCTTGATCTGGCATTGCACTTGACGATGCCACAAATTCATGCTGTTGAGACCCGCCGTTGACCTGAAGCGCCTGCGCTTTATCACAACTATCATCAACTTCGTAGCGATCATTGCTAACCAGAGGCAGCGCCGTGTCGTAGTCAATCTGAAGCGAGCGAATCACGGGCGATGTGGCAAAATTGTGCGGATCGGCGTGTAGCTGCGCTTGCCAACGCAAATCTGAACCAGTGGTGGTAAAGACGATGCGCTCACCCAGTTGTGCATGCTGCCAGGTTGCTCCGTTATTCGTGAGCATAAATTCGATTGCGCCACCGTGCAGATCTAAATCTGCCGTCAAGGTCGCCTGGCGAACTGGCTGCTCCGCACTGTCGATTGTGTGCGATTCCACCGTCCCTGCCGCCTGATAAAATTGATCGGGTTGCACGATGGCCTGATCAGTGGGCCAGGTGCGCTGCCCGGCGCTGTCTAGCCGTTGCATAAAAATATCTGGGTTATTACGGCGTTCATCGCCCCAGGTAATGTAACTCGCGCCCTGCGCATCTGTGGCAACCCGCGGCGCAGCGACCTGCTGCCCCCCTTCACTCACTGTCGTTTCCAGACCATTGATGCCATTCCACAGCAAAGCGCCGGCCGCCGTAATCTGTTGGGCCTTGATCGCCGCCACGCCCTGATTGAAGGTTTGCCAGACGATGACTGCCCCGCCCGCGGGGGCCGCCGCAATGGCCGGCGTCGGCGAAAAGGTGCCACCGCTTGGATTAAGCAATACGTCCCTTGTCCACAGCCTTTGTCCAGCACTGTCAATGCTTTGCGCATAGACACCCGCTTGCCGATTATCCACCCAAACGATAATGGAGACGCCGGCTGCACTGGTGACAAGCCGTGGGGCATTAAATCGGTTGACTAACCCCTGTGCACTGTTGACCAAAACTGGCGCCGGCCAGACAAGACCGCCAGCGTGATTGATCTTTTGCAGATATAGATCTGTCCCTTCGTCCATGGTCACCAACCAGGTTACATAGACGTTGCCTTCGGCGTCGGTAGCAAGATCCGGCAAACGAGACGCACCGTTGGTAAACATAAGGTTCGTTGGCGTAGACCACTGCGCTTCACCACTGGCATTCAACCGTAAAACAGAGATCTGCGTTACATCCGCCTGCGTTGTTTCCCACGCCACAAAGACATCTGCCGGAGGGTTAACCGCAAGGGCTGGGTTGCTCTGCACCGTGCTGCCGTCACCAACCGAGTGGGGTATCACCCACAGACGATTACCCGCCGGGTCAATGCGCTGTAAATAGATGTGCGTCCCGCTACTCGTGGCATCCGACCAGGCAACCAATGTGTCGTCACCCAGGTTGGCAATTTGGGGTGAGTATTGTTTATGGCGAATCAGGCTAGCTTGGTGTACGGGCAGTGCATGTGTCCAGCGTAGCCGACCATCCGGCATAACACGTTGCAGATAAAGCTGGGGCACAGTTTCAAAGCGCTGATCTTGCCAAACCAGGGTGCTGCTGCCATCCGCCGTGGTGGTTACATCGGCCAGCGTCTGGTCGACCGTGCCAGCAGCGTCATCAACCCGCGCATCTGCCCGCCAAATGCGCGCGCCCTGAGCATCAAATGCCTGCGTATAAATATCACCATGTGCATGGTCGCGCTGGTCACTCCAGGCTACCATCAGGCGCTGTTCTGCACCGGCCGCCAAGGTGACAAAGCGGGCATTAGACATGACGACGCCCGCACCCGTTATGATGCGACGTTCCGTTGGCCACTGAAGCGCGCCTTGATCGGTAAGCGATTGGACGTAGATTGCTTGATCCTGGGCGCGTTCCCAGGCCACAAGCAGATTGTTGCCCTGTTGCATCAGCGCCGGCGAACGATTCTGATTGGCCGGCAGATCGAATTGATTGGCGCGCACCGTGTTCATCCAGCGTCGATTCCCTTGTTGATCCAAGGATTGAAGATAGATATGCTGGTCAAGCAGATCAAGCCAGCTTACGACGATACCACCACTTGCCAATTGTGCCAGTGCGGGACGATTCTCGGTCTGCTCAGTGGCTTGATTGATGCGCACTTCCTGCGCCCACAGCAAACCACCCTGGGACGAAACCCGTTGCAGATACAGATCACCATTGCCAATTCTGCGGTCCAACCAGGCTAGCACAATTGTGCCATTGGCTTCGACGCTTATGGCAGGGTAGGTCTGCGCAGTATAGCTATTGTCCTGATTGACGCGTAGATCGGTGGTCCAGCGCCGTACGCCATTACCGTCCAGTTGTTGCAGATAGACATCGTAATCGCCTGCGCGATTATCGTGCCAAGCCACGACGGTCACCCCCGCCGCATCGATGGCCAATGCCGGCGCGCCCTGCTCAGCTAGGCCTGCGTCATCGTGAAGGCGCAGATCCTCCGCCCAAAGCGTCTTGCCCTGCGTATCCAGGCGCTGGAGATAGATATCGTTATTACCATTGCGGTTATCTACCCAGGCTACCAGGAGATTGCCGGCGGCATCAACCACCGCAGATGGCGAAAATTGTGTGGCATGGCCATCGTCATTGTTAACCCGTTGGTCCGCCGGCCAAAGCCGATTGCCATTGCCATCGAGTTTTTGCACATAGATATCGCCACTGTCGATGCGCAAATCTTGCCAAACGACATAAAGATGGTGGGCACCACCGGCGGCAGTTGCACTTGCAATCACCACGTCTTGCTGGCCCACGTTATCTTGTAACTGTAGTGCAAGTTGTTGGCTGACAATATCCCAGTGCGTACCGGCATTGTATGCCAGATAGTCGCGGGAAGCAAAGGATTCTTGAAAGTGAAGCTGTGTGTTATCAGCGCTCGGCACGCTGCTCATTGGGTTTGTCGTCCGCACTTTGCGTTGTTCTGCCACAAAACGGGCAGGTAGAAACTGGTTGTCTGCGGTAGCTGATTGAGGAGATGCCCCAAACCCCGCCCCTTGCAACAAAAATAAGAAGATCACAACCCATCCCCCACTATGCAAACTGCGCATCCTTGACATAACCCACGTCCATTTTTACTGATCTACTTCTATCTAATGCAAGCCATTCAACTATTGGTACTATCACTTTGTACCAAAATCTAAACAGGTAGACAGGTAGACAGGTAGGCGTTACTTGTCTACCTGTTTACCTGTCTACCTGTCTACTTATCGACTAAACCCCGTTACACCCGTTCCTATCTAGTGCAGAAGTTACCATTAGTTGGGCAGGACTTCGCCGGCAAACCAGGCTTTGGCTGTCACCCAACCATTGCTGGACCCACCCCAACCCTGATTGACATAGAACCAGCGGTTATACTCAGTACTACAGATGAAGAGGAAGCAATCCGTCTTTTTCTGCTCGGCGTAGCCATAGGCCAACGGGAAGTGAGAGTCGCGCCCAATAATCACTGGTCGACCATTCTTAATTGAGCTAATGGCTCGATCCCGTACCTGCTCTTCGCTCGTGCCGAAGATCCACCAGCCATTGGCATAGAGCGAACGGGTCGAAGCGCCTGAACGGCCACTCAAGTAACGCGAGGCGTTGCCCATTGTGCTGGATTGTGTCCAGCCACCACCGGCGTTGCAATAGGTGCCGATGTAACCGCGAATCTCCATCGAAATATTGCGGATGCCAGCATCCATGAACTGAGGCGCATCAGCATCAAAGCCGTAGCCACCATTCTGACGATAGATACCTTTGCGATGGCTCCAAGCCGGGTTATTCAGCGCCGCCTGATGATCTGCCCAACTAAAGGCCATGGCCCAGGCTGTAGCGCCGCAACCACTCCAACAGGGGAAGGGATTGTTATCGGTGTTGGCCTGAATCTGATTATAGAGGCGTTGATCGCCGTGGCTGCCCGCCCACCAGTAAGACCAGGGGCCCCAACTGCCTTGCACTGCCGTAGTTGATTGCAATTCGGCCGCCGCTACGTTGTTCGTATCACCGGTGACAAGCGGCAGGAAGACCTTCTGGGCGGTGGCCGGGCTGATAACAAACTTGACCACTTCAGAGGTGCCGCCCGCATAGGCCAACGTGACGCTCAGCGGCGCACCAGCGGTGGCGCTCGCTTCTGGTTCACCAACCACGGTGAGCTTGATCCCGGTCAACGCGCTGCCTTCTTTCAACTCTTCCTGTTGTAGATACAGGGCGTTAGCGCCAGCACCGCTCACCGTAATCTGGTTGAGCGTTTGGGAAGCCAGACCACGCACCGTGCGTTCGTCGCCCTTCACCAAGCCCTCACCAAACTGCATGGTGTTTTCCGTAGATTTCCATTCGTCACTGGCATCATTCTTTAGCCCGTCCAAAAAGACACCATACGTTTGTTTGTATTCGGTTTTCAGTTCGGTCCAGGACTCCCAGGTTTCTTGCGACAGCGACTGGGGCTGTTCATTGTCTACGACCAACGTACCACTGATGGGGTTGTTTGGATCAATCGCCTCATCATTGGCGACCGTGGTGTCGGGTTGCCATTCGGCGCTGGTTACTTCTTGGGCCTCGGCCAGTGGCAATTCTTCCAAACCAATCAGCTTCGGCGGCATCACGCCTAACTGCACCACATCGGTGGCGACAATGGTGATGCCAATCGGCGAGAGTTCCTCATGTTCGGCCATATAGGAGAGCGCATCCAGCTTGTAATATTCACTGGTGGTCGTGTCTTCTAACGAGGCCTGCTCGTCTAGCGCCTGGGTGGGCGATTGGCCTTTGACATCCCAGTGGGTAATCGGGTAGTCGTGCGTGCCGGCGGAAACCTGAATAAAGCCTGATGGTTCAAACCCGCCAACGCTGCTTGGCTTTTCTACTGGGAACTCGTAGTAGGCTGGTCCTTCCACGTCGGGGCGTAAAACGGTCCGCACTTGGTCGGCCAGGCGAGCATTGGTCCATTCGGGCGCCAGGTCGCCGCCGCGCATACTTTCCAGAAAATCTGCCGCGCGCCGGTGGAGTTCGATTGGCACCTCCGACAACTTGATGATGCCGGAAACTCGGTCGGGCAGGTGAGTCAACTGGAGACGATAGTCCGTGGCTGCGCCAGTTGCCTGATTGTTTTCCACCTGTACAAAGTAGCTGGCATTGGCGTTGGCCGTAAATTCCATAACGCCGTCGGGCAACATCTCGGATAAGCTGGCAAGGCCACAATCATCGTACAGTTGAACGCCAATGTTGGCGTCAGCATCGAGGGTGCTTGCTTGTAGCTTGTAGCGTTCTCCTTGCACAACGTCGATCCGCGCCCAATCTTGATCCGACACCGACTGGGATATCAGGTTGCGTAGTTGTCCAGCGCTGTTCGCGCCTAATGACGCCGCTGTTGCGCACGAATCGTTGACTTCGTACGCATCTGGGGCATTGCTCTGCTGCAATGCCGATGGTGCAACTTCTTGTGCTCGCACGGCAAGCGGTAGACCGGCAAATGTACTAAAGGCCATCGCCACGCCCACTGTTGTAGAGAGCAATTTGTTAAACACGCTTCGGGATGATAAAGGTTGCATACTCAGTTTCTCCTTTTGAAACAATGAACTGATTCGACCGTACTGTAGCTGGTTTCATTTATATCTAAGGCGGTAAAATCTAAATTTCGTTTACGCGCTTAGTCTATTTTTCGATCTTGATCCTCGCAAAAATCGTTTGCTCATCAGCCCCAAACGGCCAACGGTAGCATAACCCCAGCCCGCTTACAACAAGGATTTGCACACTTTCTATAAGATGAGCTACCGGTGTCTGGACAAGGCGATATCGATGCTCGCGTAGATA
>Ga0163154_10008320_pt1 | contig 12139 bp, 7 predicted proteins | sample OliLakLV19MP9P1_FD_148649 | JGI IMG/M metagenome (GOLD analysis project Ga0163154, IMG submission 148649) | Freshwater microbial mat bacterial communities from Lake Vanda, McMurdo Dry Valleys, Antarctica - Oligotrophic Lake LV.19.MP9.P1 | ecosystem: Environmental > Aquatic > Freshwater > Lake >... | reverse complement strand
AAATCACTCTGGACGACCGCGCGATTGTTGAGGGTGCTGGCTGTTTCGGACGGCACGCCTTCCATCAAGGGCAGGGCTTCGTTGTAGTCCGCCAGCGCATCCAGCAGGCGTTTGCGCCGACCTTCCACCGTCGCTTCGACTCGCGAAAGATTCACGCTTGCACTGGCGCGACGCATCCTGGCAATGAGTTGTTGTCTACCATCACCATGTCGCTGTGATTTTTCTATCAGTAATTCTGCCCATTCAAAATATTCCCTGCCGAGATTGAAGCCACTAAATACATCGCTCATGTTTTGTAGCAGGTTATCTGCAAGATCAAATTTTTGCTCTACACTCCAGTAGAAGGCTTTCCGTAAATTTGGCAGTTCATCGTACATTTTATAGAGTGTGTATGCTTTATCAGCATCTCGTAGTGCCTGTGCATAATATTCGGCATGGCGCTCTGGCAAGTCCAGCCTTTCGTCGGGTGTTTGCAAGCCCAGGGCATAAGCGCGTAAAATGGCGTGCTGGCTCCAGCGTGCGGGTGCGCCGTCTTCGCCGGGTATGGCTTTTACCAACCCAAGCCGCTTGAATTCTTTAAGTGCGTCAAAGCCGTTCTTGAGGTCGCACACAGTGCTAAAAGCAGACGTATTGAATGTGGCTCCTTCTGCCAGCGTCCCCAATGCTCTGAAATAATCTTGATAAACTGGGTTGAGCGCAGGCAAACGATCATAACTGTATTTTAGGACAGCTTCAAAGATACTAACTTCTTTGCGGAGATCGTCCTTAAGCTCTGGTAGGTCGCCAAAGCCTTCTCCCTCATGCACTCGGCGTAGGATCTCATCGCAATCAGTTTCCAATTGTGCCTGTCCTGCGTCTTGATTCCGTTCTAAAGCAGACGCTGCTAGGATAAGGGCTTGTGCGTATCCATCTAACTTGACGACCAGCTTATCCCGTAGCGTTGGAGCGATGTCGGGGTAAATCTTCTGAATGAGCAGACGCGCATCGTCGTCACTCAGAACATCCAGTTCATACACATTACTAGCATTCTTTCCCGCAAAGGCGCGGGCAACATCCATATCACGGGTGGTCAGCAGCACATGTGCATCATCAGGAATAGCACGCGACACCGTATACGCTACTTCAGTAAACCAGATATCGTCTACAATAATCAGCAACCGTCCGTGCCCACTCCACAAGCCTTTGACAACTTCTGGTTCAATTGCATATTTGTTCTCTAAAATTTCGATGGCTTGGATGTCTTCATCATACGCACAACGTGCTGCTTGGCGCAAAACGACTTTAGCTTGTTCAGTTGTGGTAATGTCGGGGCGATAATCCAGCCAGATAATGCCCCCGGGATACTCATCTTGGTAAGTACGTGCATATAAGGCAGCAAGGGTTGTCTTGCCAATTGCAGGTAAACCATGGACACTCACCACCGAAAGAAACCGCCCTGCCAAAAGTTTATCACGGACTGTTTGCAGTTCAGGGCTGCGCCCCACTACGTTTATCAAAAGATCAGACCTAATCGCGCTCGGTTTACGCCATTCCAGCGGCACCCGTTCGATGTTGTTAATCATCACGTTGCTATGCCCGAACTGGCACATTGCATAATTCAGGGGCTGTCGGGCGTGTACTGTATCACTCTCCCCTGTTTCCCGTGATGGCGAGCGGCTCGTCTCCATGTCAACATTGCCGGGCGGCAGCGTTTGTGATCGAATCGGTTTCTGCAACTCAAGTCGCAATTGACGTAACAGGGCTTTGCGTTCGTTTATGTGGTCACTTTCACGGTAGGTATCAATTTCGGCTTGTGCCTGCGCGGTCAACAGTAGGTCTCTATTTGCAAGGGCATGGGCGCGTGCTGCTAAGTCTGTTTCTGCCTGCAAAAACTCCAATACAGCCCTTTCTACCGGACTGCGACTTAAGTTTTCCGCTTCACGCACTGCACGTAAACCTTTTAAGCGGGCTTCAACAGCAGCTTTTGCATTCCCTGCGAGCGTGGTCAGGTTTTCTTCAAGGCGCTGTTCTATTTGATCCAGAAGATTATCTGGTGTCTTGGAGACGAGACTCGCGACATCATCAACGTCTTTTGCTTGCTCAAACAGGGGGATAAATAATGCAAGGGGATCATTCTGCGCTTGTTGTGCAAATGTCTTTATTGCCTCGCGCATCTGAAGATATTCTTGCAGCAGGCGCTTCTTGTTCGCATCATGCGCCGCCCCCAAGCGCCGCTCTAGTTCGGCTTTGGCTTCGTCGCCCATAAGTGGGTCAGCGTTTTGCATAATGTATGCAAATTTTGCTTCTTGTCCCTCAAGGGATAACCAGTGTTCAAGATGCTGTGCAAGGTTCATAGTTTATTCCAAGATTGAGATATGAAACATACGTACTTTACACAATAAGAGATGCCTTTGGCAAACATCTTCGGCGGTATCTGAATCGAATGCTTGATTGGAACGGTCGCCAACAAGATGCTGCACATCGTGTGTGCGGGTTTAAGAGACAACAAACCTTACTATTCTCCACCCCTTGCGCCCGCTGCGGTTGCCGCGTGACTTCCGTTCAGCGAGGACGCTTTTTGCACATCCCGTCGTTCAGCATCAGGTCGAAACTTGCGGTGCGGACGAACAGCCACCGTAGCACGGCGCGCGCCCACGTCCAGCCGCAAGCGGCTGCTGCTTCGGATTTTGCTCCGGGCTTGCGCCGTTCGGCAGCTTCGCTGCCGCCCTCACCGCAAAATCCGGCAGGGCGCTGCCGACGTGCGCGGCTTCGCTTCCGCGCCGTGCTGCTTGGGTGGCGTTCCGCACCTTAACAATCTTCGACCGAACCAGATGCCGCTACGGGTGGATTGCAAAGCTCCCCATGGCGCTGCGGACTATCCGCAGCAGAAGCCCTAGCGAGTGGCAAATGGGTTGGAAGATATATCCTCCTCCCCGCACTTCGGCGGGGTATGACCGATGGTCGTGAACTGTGGTGAAGACAAAGAAGCCACGTCGGAAAGACCTCTGAATATTGATTGGGGCATCGCCAGAGATGCCGCCAGTTGGTCACGTTCAGGCCGCAACCGGGCATCATAGAGGGGTTCAGTTCAGCGTTTCTCCGCGTCGCTTTTCAGCTCACAAAGCTGGGAGGCGGCGCGTTTCATTTCTCAACCAAGGTGTCTTGACACACACACTTCTATGGAGGTGTCGAATGCACATTCAGTCCGCAACACATGTCATGATAGCGGGCAGCCGCTACGCGACCCGTGAAATGCTCGACTACGCTCGGCGTGTCGTCCAACGGGCGCACGAAAAAGGCTACATCGTCCTCGTCGGGGACAACCCAAAGGGCGTGGATCTGGCGGTCGTACAGGAATGCCGCCGTCTCAAGACGAAAGTGATCGTCGCGGGTATCGCCAATATCCCGCGCAATGGGGGTTGCTGGCACGGCACGTATATCAAGGTCACGCGCGACTTATATCGCGTGGCGGGCGGCGATCTGCTCGGCGGGTACACAGCCCGCGACCGCTGGATGGTCGATTCTTGTCAACGTGCCATTTTCGTGTGGAATGGTGACAGCCCCGGCACGAAGATCGGTTACGACTACGCGATGCAGCGCGGTAAAGAAGCGCATCTCATCAACTTCGACCGGAGGCCACAACTTCATGGCTGAACACATTATCGCGGTGGACGCCTACGGGAGCCAACGAGTCACCGATCCGAACACAAAGAAGCTGGTCAGCGCCTACAAGCTCGGCTATTCCAGCGCCGTCACCCCTGTAATATTGGCGCTCTACGGGACGAGCGCCCGCGATGTGTCCCCCAAACAGGCATCGTATCGCTACATCCAGATCGATGGTGATGTTGTGGTGCGGCATGGACACATCTTGCTGACACTCACGGCGGACGAGTTGGCAAAAACAGGGCAGATCACCCGTCAGAGCCATCGCGCCGGCGTGTTCCTGTGGCGCGATCAGAAGTGGTGGGTGTTGCCCGACAGCAGCCACGCCGATTACAGCGAACCGGGCACTCATTCCGGTCCGACCTTCGATCCGACGGGTTTCCGTCCGCCGTCGCCCTCGGCAGGAGTGCGGGAAAGCGTCGTCACAGGCATTATCGCCGAACGCAGTCAGCGCGAGGAAGGTGGAGCAATTTGGTGGTGGCTCAATGGCGAGACTTATCCGCACCGCGACCTGCTCAAGCGGCAAGGGGCGCGTTTTTCAGGCAAGCGGAAAGCTTGGTATTACGTGGGCGCGGCATTGCCCCCAGCAATTCGGGCATTGGTCACGAGCGAAGCCCAATCCGACAGCGACGAGCCGGAAGCAGCATCTGCCGCCCCGCTGCTAACCATCTTCGGCGGACGCATCACCGGGAAGGAACCTGCCTCAAACGGGGATATCATCCTGTGTGGCGACAACGGCATCTTCGCCACCCGCACGACGTGGATCGACCGGAATGACAAGCCCGAAGCCGTGTGGGAATTCGACCTCCCGCCGCAAGGGCGCGCCGGCAATCCGCTGCCCGCGATCCAGAAAGCACTGCAAACGAACAGCGCGATGTACTCGCTCTACACGCGGAAATGGCACTTCGAGCAACCGGACAAAGTCGCAGCACTGGATGCGTTGGCAGCAGCAGTGCCGTTCAACGATGACGAACCCTGCACCGTCAATGAGGCTGCCGTTATTCTAGGATTACAGGTCAAGGAAACCTCCGCCAGCGAGCCGTCAGCGCGCTTGTTTGCGTTGGATGAAACCGCCTACGCTCGTCACGAATTGGAAACGGCGGACAGAAAGCCCATCCCGACCGGAACACGCGGGAAGGTGGTTCGGCTGTATCACCACAATGCGAAACACGGTTGGAGTTACGATGTCGATTTCGAGAACATCGGCGTGTGCTGGTGTTTCGAGCGTGAATTGACACCACACGAACCTGTTGCGGGCATCAAGATTGTGCGTGGGGCGGTCGTGCCACCGGGCGCAGTGCTGCCGCCGACGGATGCCGAAATTAAGCGGACGATGCTGGAGTACGGTCAGCAGCCATCCGCTGAGGAGACCATCATCGAAAGCGAGGACGAACCGGTTTCCCCACCGACTGAAGAGCAATCGCCACCCGTTATCCGCATCATCAAACCGACGCCGATACCTGCCGACGGTCAGCCGCTGGACGCTGTGCAGACTGCTATCCGTTCGGTCAAGGCGGAACCCATCCCCGCAGTGCAGGGCGTAGCGCTCACGAATGGACGCATCGTACCCATTAAGCAGGCGTATGTCGGGGAACTCACAGGTAGCATCACCGGACAGGTCTTTTGTTTCGGCTACGCCGTGCATGATGGGATCGCCGTGTTCATCAACATGGCAGGACCCAGAATGGGCGTAGAGGCGATCCGGGCGAAGTTGTCGAAGGGCGATATTGTCTCGGTTGTGCCATTGGATGCACCCGCCATCGAACTGACCGCCGGAGAAGGCAATTCCGGGATGTATCACCCGTACCTACACTATCTCCCTGAAGCGAGATTCGCCTCGCTGCTGCTCGTCCATGACTGGGCAGTCACGCCGAACTACGGTGGGAAAGCGACCACATTCATCTTCCGCACCAGCGACGGACAGGCAACCGCCAAGCTCAAGCATCATGTGATGCAGCTCGTGAATATTCCGGTATTTGAAGCTTGGTCATCCTACCTGTACGAAGCAGGGCAGCGGGCGATGCTCGTCCGCAAGACGCGCTCGGCGGGTGGGATTGACCTGCTCTCGGTCGATCTCGACGTGGATGCGTGGACTCGACTGATCACGGGGGGGCTGGAACAACAAATCATTCAATTACCTCGAAGTGCTTTATAATGGGGTGCATCAATGAAAAGTGGAGGTTCGGAAGATGACAGACCGAACGATTACGCTGCGTTCTGATCTGGTCGAACGATTAGAAACGCTGGCTGAACGGCAGGGGCGTTCGCTGGACGACGTGGGCAACGAGTTGCTTGAGGAACTGCTCAACACCTATGCCCCGACTGCCAGGGGGAATTGGGCGCTTGCGGTTGCGGAAGGTATGGAGGCGGCGGACATCGACTGGATCGACGATCCGGATGCCTCCGTAAACAGCCGTGAGCATTTCCAGCGCCATCTCCGTGAGAAGTGGCAGCGCACCCAAAAGGCGGACGGAGACGATGCCTAACGGTACGCCTGAGTTTCTCGTTGATGCGAGCTACTTGGTCGCGCTGGGGTATACACGCGACCGCAATCATGCGAAAGCGAAACAATTTGCGGAGGCACATGAGATGGGGCTACTTATCCCGGATGTTGTACTCGTCGAGGCGATCTACAATCTCCAACGCTTAGGCAGTACCCCTGCGACGGTACAATTTTCGACTCTATTGATCGCACAATCGCCCCGGTTTGTACCACTGACCGTAACGGATTTCGCGCGGGCAATCGCTTTGATGGATCGCTACCGGGATGCTGAACTCGATTTCGTGGACTGCTGTCTGACCGCACTGGCAGAACGGCTGAATATCACACGCATCTGCACTTTTGACCGTCGCGATTTCTCCATGATCCGACCGCAGCATACCGAGTATTTCGAACTACTGCCTTAATCCACAGTTCGCCCACCTCAAGAAAATCGAATGTATATCGCCCCCATCTAGCGGGGCTTTTTTCATTTCAGGAGAAAGCTCATGGCGCGTGCCGAAAGTAAGCAAATTATGGGATTTCTCCCAATTGAGGAGCGCCATTACGCGGCGCTCCTTTCGTTAGTGGCACCCGCCACACCAGCGGTGAAACTACTCGATCCGTTCACTGGAGAAGGCGCATTCCTCGAAGTAGCGGCGAAAACGTGGAACGTCACCCCTTATGCCAATGAACTCGACGGCGAACGGGCGGCAGCATGTATCGCTCGCTTCGGCGCGACGCAGGCGGTGCGCTGCGACGTGGAACGGTTGGTCGCCTCCAACAACGCCTTCGGTGCGGCATGGCTCAACCCACCGTATGACCATGATGCGAGCGCGTCGGGCAGCAAGCGCGTCGAGTTTCGCTATCTGCGTCATGCGTGGAAGTGGGTGCAGGAGGGTGGTCTCGCCTTTTGGTGCATTTACCGTCACCACATCACCAGTGAAGCAGCGGCGTTTCTGGCAAAGCATAGCAGTCGCGTCGATGTCTGGGCGCTGCCGGGCAAGCATCTTGGCGAGTACGACCAAATGGTCGTCGCCGCCATCAAGGGTGTACCCCTCGATTCCGCTGCACTTTATGACCAGATCATCCGCGACCGCGACAATCCACAACCGCTCACCATGCAGCCCGAACCGATCTACCGACTGCCCACGCCGCGCCCGATTCAGCGGTTCGTGTTTGCACCGGATATGCTCGATGAGGTCGCTGGATTACGGTTGATTGAAGAACAGGGCGCATGGAAGACGGGTGGCTTTCAGACACTGCTGGAAGTTCCGCCGCCGCAAACCGAGATCGAACCCGTCGTCGCGCCGCGTCCGGGACACCTCGCGCTCGTGCTGGCGGCAGGCGTGGCGGATGGTGCAGTCATCGAGACGACGGAGTATGGTCAGGTCGCCATTCGCGGCAAGACGCGCCATGTGGAGCAGATTGCCCGTGTCGAGATTGAAGCCGACCCGAACGACCCGGAACGCCAGGTCAAGAAGACTACCATCCGCCTGAAACCGACGACGACGCTGACACTGCTCGCTGCGGACGGCACAACCGTCGAGATGGAAGGCGACGAAGCACTGCTCGGTTTCATCACCGCCAACAAGCGTTCGCTGGCGAAGTACCTAAATGCCAAGTTCCAGCCCATGTATCGTTTCGATATGAACGGCATTGGACGCTGGTTGGATAGTATCCGTTTGAAAGGGAAACACAAGCTCTATACTGCCCAAAAACATGTCATTGCGGCAGTCACGCGCGGGCTGCAAGACCGCGATAGCATCCTGCTGATTGGACAGATGGGCGTCGGTAAGACCGCCTTAGGAGGTGCGTCCGCTATCGCTATTGCGTCGCATATCGCGACTGCCTTTCGGGGAGAAATGCGCTCCGATCAAGTGACTCTGATCGTCGCACCGCCGCATTTGCTGGACAAGTGGAAACGCGAACTGGTCAGCATCGCGCCAAAAGCATTTATAGAGCGTCTTGACCGCCATGAAGAGGTTCGCCAATTTATGTCTAAAGTCGAGACCCTCGGCGCGACCGTGCCGAAGATTGGGCTGATCAAGCGTGACCTCACCAAGCTCGGTTGCCCGTGGGAACCGTCGGTCGTCTGGCGCAATGAAGCGGTTGCCTTGTGGCGCTTCGGCGCGCCCGTCCCTGACGGTTATTTGCCCCAGCAACGCATCCGTCGAGAGCGGGTGCCGAAGTGTCCGCACTGCGGTTCGGTCGTCATGCAGGAGAAAAAAGGCGTGAGCGCGCCGGCTTCGCCAGCGTGGCTCGAAGGTGGCAAGCGGACATGTGCCGTCTGTCAGTCCCCACTGTGGCGTGAAAGCCGTGATCGCGGCGCGCAACCCAAGCCGGGTGAGAAGTATCCGCCGAAGAATCCCCGCTATCGCCTCGACGAATACCTCAAGCGCATGTTCCCGGATCGTGTTTACTTGCTAATATGGGACGAGGTACACGAGGCGCAACATTCGGACACGGGCAACGGCGAAGCGTTTAGCCGGATGGCAGGGATGGCGAAAAAGGTGCTGGCGATGACGGGCACACCGTTCAACGGACGGTCGTCGTCGATCTTCAACCTTGAGTATGCCCTGAACCCGCGTGTGCGTGAAGGCTACAACTGGGGTGGTGCAAAACGCCTCAGTCGTAAAGAACGCGGTTCACGCGGATTTCAGGAGGTGATCAGCGAGACTGCTAATCAGCGTGGGCGCGCTGAGTCGCGGTGGGTGAGTCAGATGGGCGTCCGTGAGCAGGTCGTCGAAGAACGTCCCTCGTATGATCGTGACACAGGCGCGTACACCGGAACATCCACCTACGAACGTCCGTATGAAGAAGCGCCGGGTATTTCACCGTTGCTGGTCGCGGAGGTACTGGATCACGCCATCTTTTTCAGTCTTGGCGATCTGGGCAAGGCGCTCCCACAGTATGAGGAAATCGCGCTGCCGGTGGAACTCGACTCCGACGTGTTGAGTGAATATGAGCGGACACGCCAGCGCCTCAAGGATTACCTGATCGGGCGACGCTGGGAAGGCGATACTACTTTCAGAGGTGCCTATCTGCAATGGTCGATGGGGTGGGTGAACGCGCCGTTTCGCCCGTATGAAGTCATCCATAACCTCAAACATCCGATCACCGGCGCGAAAGAGCCGTATACGGTCGCCAGCATCCCATCCTACGGCGAGGAGCGCATTTTCGCCAAAGAACAGGCACTTATCGACTTGGTGCGCGCCGAACTCGCCGCCAATCGTCCATGTGTCGTTTACTTTCGTCAGACGGCGACCCGCGATATCCAACCGCGCCTCGAGGGACTGCTCAAACAGCACGTCCCGCAAGCGAAGCCATTCATCCTGCGGAATACGGTCGAAGCCGAGCGGCGCGAGAAGGTGATCGATGGCGCGGTGGCCAATGGTTGCAATGTGCTGATCTGTAACCCGGAACTGACCAAGACCGGTCTCGATCTTATTTTCGCGCCGACCATCATCTTCTACGAGATCGTGTTCAACCTCTCGACGATGATGCAGGCGGCAGCACGCTCGTATCGCCTCAACCAGACGAACGATCACTGCAAGGTCTACTACCTCTACGCAGAAGGCACGATGGAGCAGACCGCCGTCCAGTTGATGTCGCGCAAGCAGCGTGCCGCGAAACTACTGACGGGCGATATTGGCTTGACCGGGTTGGACGCGCTGACCGAAGGCGAAGGTGGTTTTGAGCAGGCGCTGCTCGATGCCATCGGACGCGATGAGACGCTGTTCGACCCGTCGGAGTTGTTCAAGGCGGCGGGCGCGGTCAGTGAGATCGACGCCGAAGATGCGGGCTATTGGAACATTGATGGAGCGGAAACGCTTAGCGAAGAGCCGATAGTTACAGAAATTGATCCTTTGATTGAAATGGCACTCGAATTGGGTGGACTAGTCACGCGGATTGAGGACGAGGCGACCGTCGAAACCAGTGCACCGCCAGCCGATCCAGTGCTGGCGTATCTCGAAACGGTTCACCTGATCGCCGATGAAGCAGCATGGCAACGATTGAGTGCCGAATTACGGGTGATGCGAGACGGCGGAACCGAGTCGCAAATCGTGGCATGGTTGACTGAACACCGAGTTGTGTTTCCGGGTTGCGAGGCAGAAGTGGCGGCGAAGATCGTCACGTTGGTAACGACATCCTCGCAAAGCATCGAACCGCCCAAACCCATCGCGGTACCCAAGCGCAAGCGCGAAGCAGAACGGCAAGCGCTCGTGTTTTCCCGCCGAGAAACGGTCTACGAAGAGGCGCTCACCCAACAGATGGCATTGTTCTGATGTCATGCCCGATGAACGCCATGACTTCTTTACGGCATTACTCGCCCGCTGCAATGCATTTTCCCACACCTACTTCACGCTCACCGCCATCCATCCCGACGGCAAACACCCGACGCCCTCGCGCCATGTCCGACTGGATGACGCGGTTGCACTGCAAGACGCCCTCATTCGCCTCGATACGGCGAATGCGATGGGGTGGGGCGCATACTTCGCGGTCGGATTGCGGCGTCGCGGCTTGACTCGCTGGAAACGAGGGGGCGCGGCGGATGTGGTCGCTCTGCCGGCATTGTTCGTCGATGTCGATGATCCATCGTCGGATGCACTGACACGCTTGCAAGGCGCTCAACCGTCCCCATCTTGCATCGTTTTCAGTGGCGGCGGATATCATGCCTACTGGTGGCTGGATGCGCCGACCGCTGACCTCGAGACAGCGCGACGATTACTGCGCGGACTAGGGGCTGCACTGCACGGCGATTCGCTCAGCGTGGCGCAAAGTTTGCGTGTCCCCTCGACTATAAATACGAAGCCTCAGCGTCATCATGTACTGTGCCATCTCATCGACCTGAATGAGCGGCGCTATGCACTACACGATTTTGCACCTTTTCTGCCCTCGAATCAGTTATCGAAACAGACTGAACGCCCACGCCTACTCACATCTGCTACGCCATACACCCCCAACGCCGATCTGGTGGTGCGAGTCACCGATGAACTCATCCGCCGACGCTGCAAGTGGCGGGGCGACTGGCTCAATGGTGCGTGTCCGTTCCCAGAACGGCACAAACATGGCGATCAACATCCGAGCTTCGGGTTCAACATCCGCACAGGCTACGGATTTTGTCATGTTTGCGGGGCGCTGCTGCTTAAGGATTTGTGCGCCGCGTTGAATGTTCGCCCATCTGATTACAGTGGTATGGCACGAAAGGAGGTGATGCCCAGCTCGCTATCGCAGTTTTCAAGTCGAATACTCACCCGTTGATTCTACGAAAGGAATTTGTCATGCCCAAGAAGTCCACTCAAACGCCACCGACAGTCATCACACTCACGCTGCCCGAAAACGAGGATGCCACGCACGGTGGCACGTTGCTCGTCCAGCGTGGCGATCTTGCTCGATTGCATCAGTTCACCTACACCCGCATTGCCGATCTGAGCGAGATCATCGCCGATGCGCTGATTGCTTTCGCCGCCGTTGAAGCCGACCCGCCCATGATAGCTGAGGCACCGCCGCCTGCATCCCCACCGACCAAAAAGACCGCCACGCCCACGCTACCCGTCGAACCGACAGTCGATGTTCCGCTCAAGAAGGGGACGAAAGCGGTCAAGATCAGTCACCTCAAGCTCGTTGGTGGGGAGACGGATGCCGCCGCCTATCGTCAAGCCGTGCTGCTCGCGGGCAAACTCATTGACGGCAAGTTGTGGGACGGCGAGACGCCGATTCGCATCGACGATGTGTATGCGCTGGCGAAGAAATTGAAACCGCTGACTGAGCGCGATCTGTCTCTGTTCACGCTCCAAGACTTCGTGCAGGTGGGCACACTCGAACCAAGTGATACGCCGGAGGAGACGGCGGACGAACCTGACCTTCCTGATGAAATCGATGAGGACATCGAACCGCTGACGCTCACGCCACCGCGCACAACCCCGATCTCCGCCAACGGGCACCACAACGGTGCCTCCGACCAGACCGCGCTTCTGTAGTTCATTTGTTAGTTCACCTATTCCAAGTAAAGGA
>Ga0163154_10008318_pt1 | contig 12140 bp, 9 predicted proteins | sample OliLakLV19MP9P1_FD_148649 | JGI IMG/M metagenome (GOLD analysis project Ga0163154, IMG submission 148649) | Freshwater microbial mat bacterial communities from Lake Vanda, McMurdo Dry Valleys, Antarctica - Oligotrophic Lake LV.19.MP9.P1 | ecosystem: Environmental > Aquatic > Freshwater > Lake >... | reverse complement strand
GTTTGAACATGAGGATATGGAGCCATTTGTAGCTGCTTTGAGCGTGACGATGAATTCGCAGCGATCGCAGCCAGAGCAACCTCCTAATGATTCACAGGCAACCGTTTTATTGCAGGGATCACCGATAACAAGTGAAACGACCGATACCCCGCAATTTCTACGTGATTTACCGTCTCAGTTTGAGCCGTTTCGCCCCTTTTTAGAGGCGAATTTGGTGCCCTATATCAAAATTCAAGAGACCGAGGTTCAAAACCAAAGCATCGCTAATGTCGGTTCTAGTTGGTGTAATGACCCACTAGAACTTTGGCAGAGCAAAATCGGCGGCTATCCCTACCTCCCCAAAGGAATATCTTATCCAGCCGATCGCCAAACGGGGCAGTCGATGATGTTTCTGATGCAAATCAACTGCGCCGATTTGCCTGTCATCAGTAGTCTGAATCTGCCTAAACAGGGGATTCTACAGTTTTATATCGGGCTAGATGTTGCCATGTGCGAACTCAGTCCCGAACAGCATCGCGTCCTCTATTTCCCCGAAGTTTCTCAAAACAGAAATGACCTCATCACGGACTTTAGCTTTCTGGAGGAGTCAGCGATTGCTCTGGACTGGGAATGGTACGAGAACGTGTATACCTTAAATTTTTCTTCACAGCAGGACGTTTTCTGGGATGCCCGCAGACAGATGGACGACGCTTTTGAAATTCCTGAAGCTCTGAAAGCACTCTACGAAGACTTTAACGAGTGGATTTCAGATTATGAGGACAGATGTTCCCTACACGCACAAAGTCAGGGCGGACGGCGAAACAAATTAGGCGGACATCCAGAGCTTCACTCCACCGTAGGAGAAACCATAGCAGGATTCAGGGGGCGCTTACTGCTGGAACTTCAACACGAGTTTAATAGCGATGACAACTTTTACTTTTTTATTGAGGAATCCGATCTCGCCAGCCGGAACTTTAACAGCATCGAATCCTATTTCCTGCGTAATTAAGGAATGTCGTCAGTCATGGCTGAAGCAGTATCTGGCTATGTGGTGTTAACCCTATGCGTTACGCCGTTTTTGGTGTCTGGGGCGATCGCTTTTCTACACAGCCACTCCCTACTATCGCCGCTAATAGTTCTGGTCGGCATGATAGTCGGGGCAATCACAATTGTGGTTTCTGGACATGCCTGGTTGCAATCCCTACACAGTGAATGGATGCAGTCCCAAGCCGTAGGATTTATCCTCATTCCCGTCATTCTGCCGTTCTATGCTTACCTCGGCGCGGTGTCCGGCGCGAGTTTGGTCGCCATTCTCTATGGTTACAACAAAAATCACGGGATCTCTGGTTGGTTTGCTGTCGCTGCCGTGGGTCTCACCATCGTTGTGGCTGGGTTTATTCCTGCCGCCACTATCTTCGGGATGCAACCAGTTGAGGCTAACAGCAGTGGTGAGGCTAGCAGCAGTGGATTTTCAAGCGACGCTGTGCTGCTGATTGTTACTGCTGCTATGGGGGCAGCCAGTGCTTGGCTCTCCAGTGCATTAACCTTTTGGGTGTTTAGCCTATGTAGACTGATATGTTAGTTTTTCTGAGTTGAGCAAAGCGGCGAATACAGTAATGACCGCACAGCTAACACAATATCTGAGGTAGACGGAAGTCAATAGCAAGGACTGAGAATTCTATTAACTGCATTATCAAAGTTATCCACGCAAGCGAATCTTTCCTATTGATGATGTTTCAGCAATAGGTTATCTGTTTTGATTATTGAATTGTCTTAAATATGTCTAAATAGACTTCACTGATCAGAGTTCTTTTTCTGACTTGAATTGTTCAACTTAGATCTCTTGAGGTGTTGGACAATCTAGAGCTTCAACCTCTAAAAGCTGGATCAGTGGCGACTTTTTGTTGATTAGTGCGGCGAGGTATTTCTGCTCATCATAGGCAGTGTTGTCTTGCCAACAGCGCCACAGAATTCTGCCCCATTTGTAAGCTAAGGCACGAATTGCCTTTTGATGGGTTTTCCCAGCTCGTTTCTGCTGCTGATAAAATACTTGTGACCAAGGAGAAAATCGCCTAGACTGGTTGACCCATTCCAGAAGGGGAAGCCATCCGGTTCAATATGGATCTGTGAACCCATCGAGTTCAAGATGCGGCGATGTCGTGAAGCTACCGCTAACGCGATCGCAATTCTAAGAGTAAAAAGAAAGGGCTTCATGAAATAGGATTTCTTGGGAAGCCCGATCTAAAAGCCAGTTTGGCTTGTTTATGTACGCAGGTGTAACCGATTGCGTCAATCACTACCTGGCAAACCCGCAGAATGATTTACGCTCTAAAACAACGATTCAGGTAACACGTTCATGGTTGACCGTATTCTAAAGCAGGGGTGGCGGACTTTTTTCTCTCTAGTGGTCGGTTCTTGTGGGTGCACACTGCTGCTGACGGCGTGCGATCGCGCTCCATCCGTGTCCCCCAGTGCCCCTGCGACCCAGCCCAGTGCCGGATCGGCTGCTACCAGTGACACGCTCAAACTGCTCTACTGGCAAGCACCTACCATTCTGAATCCACACCTTTCAATTGGGCTAAAGGATTTGGAAGCCAGCCGTCTCACCCTAGAACCGCTGGCCAGCTACAACAACCAGGGCGAACTGGTGCTATTTTTGGCGGCAGAAGTGCCCACAGTTGCCAATGGCGGACTCGCTGCCGACGGTAAATCTGTCACCTGGAAGCTAAAACCAGGAGTCAAGTGGTCGGACGGAGAGCCGTTTACCGCTGCCGATGTGGTATTTACCCATCAGTTTTTGAGCGATCCAGCGGTAGGAGCGATTTCTGCGGCTACCTACGACGCCATTGAGCGGGTGGAGGCGATTGATGACACCACCGTCAAAATCAGCTTTAAGGATGCCAACCCTGGCTGGGCGCAGGTGTTTGTTGGCACCGAAGGTATGGTATTGCCCCAACATAGTTATGCGCAGTATGGCGGAGCCAAGTCGCGAGAGGCACCCGCCAACCTGATGCCTGTGGGGACTGGAGCTTACCGGGTCGTGCAATTTAAACCGGGCGATTCGGTGATTTATGAATTGAACCCCAACTATCGAGATGCAGGCAAACCGTTTTTTAAGCGAGTGGAACTGAAAGGGGGCGGTGATGCCACGTCGGCAGCTAGAGCCGTGCTGCAAACCGGAGATGCCGATTTTGGCTATAACCTCCAAGTGGAAGCGCCGATTTTGGCACCGTTGGTGGCCGCAGGGAAGGGCAGCATAACGGCAAACTTTGGCCCGCAGGTGGAACGGATTTTGGTTAACCTGAGTGACCCGAACAAAGAAGTTGATGGCGAACGATCTAGCATCAAAGCCCCTCATCCGTTTTTGAGTGATCTCAAGGTGCGGCAAGCGTTTAATTTGGCGATCGCCCGAGATGCGATCGCCCAACAGCTCTATGGACGTACCGGGAAACCCACCGCCAATTTCTTGGTGGCACCAGAACCCTACAATTCACCCAACACCAGCTACAAATACGACCTAGATGCGGCCAAAGCCCTATTAGACCGGGCTGGCTGGACAGATAGCAACAGCAACGGCACCCGCGACAAAGCTGGCGTGGAGATGAACGTGCTGTTCCAAACCTCCGTCAACCCACTGCGGCAAAAGACCCAAGAAGTGGTCAAACAATCGCTGCAATCGATTGGCGTTGGCGTGGAATTGAAAAGCACAGACGCCAGTATTTTCTTTGACGGTGAACCCGCCAATGCCGACAACAGCCTCCACTTTTATGCCGACCTGCAAATGTTTACTACGGGTAACTCTGGGCCAGACCCCGGTGCTTATATGAAGTCGTACCTATGCAGTGAAATTTCGCAAAAGGCCAACAATTGGTCAAAAGACAACGTATCGCGCTACTGCAACCCCGCCTACGATGCTCTGTGGCAGAAATCTGCCGTAGAACTCGATCCCGAAAAACGCAGACAGCTGATGATTCAAATGAACGATCTGCTGGTGAATGATGCCGTCGTATTGCCGATTGTGCACCGGGCAGAAACCGCAGGCGTCAGCAATACACTGCTCGGTGTAGACCTAACTCCGTGGGATTTGAATACGTGGAATGTAGCGGAATGGAAGCGTCCATAGGAGTTTGAGCGGAAATTGGGGTCACAGCGAATCGGGATCAATGCCTTGCGATCGCAGATAACTCGCCATCCGTTCTGCCCGCTGGCGTTCTTGCTCAGCAGATTGACGGGCTTGTTCTACTTGCTCCACTGCCCAAGGCAACAGGGTGCCAGATTGATCCCACCAGCGCAGCCAGTAGCCCTCTCGTTCTGCTTTTGTGCCTTGCCAGACCCCCAAAAACAAGCCCATCGCCGCGATCCAGTAGCGATTCTCGGCAGTTGGCATAGCCAGCTCGTATTTTCTATCTTGCAGGTGATATATTTCCAGATGCCCCAGCGCCGGGTCAAAAATGGCGTAGGTTGGGACTTGGAGAATTTGCTCGTAGAAAAACCATTTACCCGGTGGATAAGTCGGTTTGACGGAGTATTCGCCGCCCTCGGTTTCTGAGAGAAACTCCATGACAACACCAGGAATATCGCCATCCAGATTTGGGGTGTAGCTGCGGCGATCGCTTGTTCCTGCCGATAGCGGCGTGACCGCAGGCACATAAACCCAGTCCGGCGCTTTAATCACCAGCTTGCCGTTGAGGGTAGCGCAAATCCCAAAATTGGAAGCGATTAGCATCGGCGGCTGAATGTATCCAGCTAGTTCTAGTGCCTCGCGCAGTGCCCCGGCAATTAGCGGTTGTCCAGTGTTGTCCACAGGTTCATCATCTAGGGGGACGGTATCGGGCAATCGTTCCCAGGTGATGGTGAGCGCTTGGGTGGGCTGATCCGGTGTAGTCACCATAAACGGCATTCCAGTAACTGGATCAGGGCTGGATCATTTGATGCTGGCTGATTTTATTTATTGTAGCGGCAGCGATCGCGCCAGACATTTCAGCTTGTCTCATCATCTATATCGATTAGCTAACGGTTGAGCGCATCCTCATAAACCGCCTTGTTTGCATCTGCCGATTTGAACAAGTCCACCACTGGTTTGGGATAGTCCACACCAATCTGAACGCCAAACCGCTGCTGTTCCACGGGCTGCAATTTCCAGGGTTCATGAACTTTTGCAGCGGGAATCTGAGCCAGTTCCGGTAGCCAATGTTTAACGTAAATCCCCTCTGGATCGTAGTCTTTCGCCTGCTTTTGAATATTGAAAAAACGGAAGCCGCGCGCGTCATTCCCCACGCCTGCGGTGTAGTTCCAATTGCCATAATTGCTGCATACGTCGTAGTCAATCAGCAGCGACTCAAACCACTCAGCCCCCATCCGCCAGTCAATTCCCAGGTTTTTCGTCAGAAAACTGGCGACATTTTGCCTGCCACGATTTGACATAAACCCGGTAGCCGCTAGCTCTCGCATGTTGGCATCGACTAATGGAAAACCCGTCATCCCATCGCGCCAGCGGTCGAACCGAGGCCAGTCCTGCTTCCAGGGAAGATTGATGCCCTGCAACCCAGCAGGCTGGAACAGTTTGGAGCCATGTTTGGCGCAAATGAACCGGAAATAGTCGCGCCAAAGTAGTTCAAAAATCAGCCAGTAGGTGGAGTCGTTGCGGATGCGCTGCGCTTCGTACTCTTGCACCTGAGCGTGGATGTAGCGCGGGGAAAGGCAGCCCAACGCCAGCCAAGGCGAGAACTTGGAGGAATAGTCGGCACCTACCATGCCGTTGCGGGTTTCTTTGTAGACCCGGAGGCGATCGCCCTGCCAAAAATAATCCTGTAATCGCGCCACTCCAGCCGTTTCACCACCCCGAAACGCCAGCACAGCCCGAGGATCTGCAATGGGAGGCTCTAAGTCAAATGCTGCTAACTGCGGTAAATCGCCTGGTAAATCGCCAAGGGCAACAGTCGGCAACGGTGGCAGCGTACTCGGGGTGGCGAAAGGTGAGTTGACTGATGAGTTCTGTTCGACCTGCTGACGAAATGTGGTGAACAGTTCCGGAAGCTGGGGAATATCGAACGGCAGATCGGCTAAATGGTAGAGCGTGTGTCCCCAAAACGCTTGCACCTGAACGCCCAAGGGATTCAGCGCCGTTTGCAGCGCCGACTCGATCGCCCTGGCTTCTGAGGTCACTTCCTGGTGGTAATAGAGCGCTGTAATCCCCAGACGGGTCACCAGTTCAGGAATAATGGCTTCTGGCAATCCCTGACGGATAATCAGGTTGCTGCTGAGGGCTTGGAGCGATCGCCGCAAATCGGCAACGCTTTCTAGCAAAAACTGCGCCCGAAAGGCACCTGTTTTGGCAAACCCAAAGGCGGTTTTGCCAAACTGCCTTGGATCAAAACAATAGAGCGGCATGATGGCTGCACCCGCGTTAACCGCTTGGTGCAGCGGCTCGTGATCATGCAGCCGCAGGTCGTTGCGGTACCACAGCAGAATGCGATCGGTCATAGGGGATGGTTGAATAGGAGTTGGCTGGAATGCGATGGAAGGGTGATTTATCGATCTACACGGGTCACCCGACAGATGCCATAGGGGCGAAGCATTTGCACCAATATACTGGAACTATAGCCGAGATCTCGATGCAGATGCTTCGCCCCTTGTGTAAGTGGTTAAACAAAATTAATTACCGCGATGTGCAACTTTCAATCTGCCCACTGCTGCGCAGAAGCAAGCGACATCCTCCTTTCTTGAATGCCTTTTGGGCTATACCCCTTCTCCCACAAGGGGGGAAGAGGAGCAAGAGTGGCTTTAAGCCTTCGACATACATGAAAAGCGAAATAGTACAAATCGATCTCTCCCGCCGTATCCAATTGGTAAAAAATAAAATTCTGGAAAATGGGACTGTAAAGTTGTTAGTAAAGAGTAGAAATGAGGTTTGGTTCAAGGTTAGATCAGTGAAGTCTGATTGAATCCATTTGCCCTAATCCATATCAGTCCCACCGGAAGCCACAGCCATGCCTCCCTCAAATTCAATCTTTATTTCTTATCGACGCAGTGACAGCAATGACGTGACTGGCCGTATCTACGATCGGCTCGTTGAGCACTTTGGGCGTAATGTTGTCTTTAAGGATGTAGATTCTATCCCCTTTGGTGTAGACTTTCGGAACCATCTAAGGGAAGGGGTCGGTTGTTGTCAGATAGTGGTAGCGGTGATTGGAGCAACTTGGCTCAGTGTATCCGATGCAGAAGGTAAGCGGCGTCTAGATCACCCCGATGATTGGGTGCGAGCAGAGATTGAGACAGCCTTGGGAAGGAATATCCCGGTCGTTCCTTTGCTAGTGGGCGGATCTCGCTTACCCAACGTAGATGAGTTGCCAGGAGACTTGAAGAATTTAGCGTATCGCAATGCTGCCCAAGCTCGACCTGATCCAGACTTTCATGGGGACATGAATCGATTGATTAAAGGGCTTGAGGAAATTGTGGGATCTCCTGAACCGTCAGTCGGCTCGAAACACACTATTCCTTCTTCTCTTGTGCCTGATGCTCTGCTTACACCAGTTAGCACACAAAACTCATCACTGTTATCTGAAAGGCGTCGCGAGTTTTATAAGAAGGAACTCGCACGTAAGCAGCGCAGTTTAGCTGCTGTTCAGGATGATTTGGAAACACCTCAAAGTCAGGAGCAAGAGTTAAGGCTGAATAATCGTGCTGAGCAATTGTTGAAAGACATTGACGATCTAGAGAAACTCTTATCAAATTAGTCATGCAGACCGGGTTAGTAACGGGACAAGTTCGACGGGAACACTGTGTAAAACAACTCGCACGCAAGCAGCGCAGTTTAGCTGCTGTTCAGGATGATTTGGAAACACCTCAAAGTCGAGAACAGGAATTAAGTTTGCAGAACCGTGCTGAACAATTAGTGAGAGATATCGAAGGGCTAGAGGAAGAACTAGAAGGTTTGGGACTATCTTCAACTCAGCCGATCGTTAAGGCAAAAGCACTAGATCAAACGCTCAGGAAAATTGATTTCTCAGAGGCTAGGAGAATTGCGTCTGAGTTGAGTAGAACTTTTGAAACTCAAGATGGTGGTACCGCTCTACTGCTGTTACAACGAACAACGAAGCAAATGGGTTACAACTGCCTCTACGAAATGATAAGCACGATCTTTGAATATGAACTGCAAGAGGAGGTGCTTCTTCAAGGCAAGAAAGACGGTTCCTGTAAAGTTTATAAGGCTAATTTAGCTAGTGTCGCGACAGGAGGAACTGAATTGGAGTGCTTGAAACAACTATTTAGCTATGAAGGGCAACCCACTCCTCATAATGATTTGATGGGTCTAGGCCAAGCGTTCCAAAAATCGCTCTGTGGGTCTCTCAGAAGTGGCGATCGAGTTCTGATTCTGATCCAGGAATGGCACTATGTGGAGCCGCAAAGCTTTTTGAGATGGTTTATAGAAGGATTTTGGAAACCACTTATAGATGAAATAAAGTGCTGTGTTCTACCAGAATATGGTCGGATCAAAGTTGTTGCAGTTTTGGCATCGGGTAGTCAAGTCTCCCCAGATTCCCTATCTGAAGTACCTTTATATTCATTAGATTCATTTAACCCACATCACCTAATTGATGTTCCGCTACCAGACTGGACAGTAGAAGATATTGAAAAATGGTTTATGGATGTGCAAAAGTTAGGACGAACTGATAGCCGGAGGCGTGCGCAGCAACTTCATGCTGATAGTGATGGAACTCCACATATAATCTGTTCGATGTTAAAGGAGCAGTACAGCGCATGACAAAGCTATTGAAATTTGAGGGGAGAGATCTGCGCCAGCAACCAACTGGAGCACATAAAAAAGCCCCGAAAGAACCAGAACCTTATATTGTTGGCGATCGCTTAAAGACTGCTGTCAACTTAGCGATTACGCTGCGTCGTCCTTTGTTACTGGAAGGCGATCCAGGGTGTGGAAAGACTTGTTTGGCTAAAGCCGTTGCGTTTGAGCTGGGACTGCCGTTTTTTAGGTGGAATATTCAGTCGATCAGTAAAGCCCAAGATGGTCAGTATGTTTATGATGCTCTGGGACGGTTGCATGATGTGCAGTTACAGAAAGGGGAGAAAGCCTCTCGTCGTGATCCTAGTAACCCTGAAGACTATTGTGAGATGGGTGTTTTGGGAGAAGCCTTTCAAATTAAAGACTGTTCCTCAGTTTTATTGATTGATGAAATTGATAAAGCAGAATTGGACTTTCCGAATGACTTGCTGACGGTGTTAGATAAACCTTGGCGGTTTCAAGTTAAAGAAACGGGGCAATCGGTCGAGGCAAGTCCCCAGCATGTGCCAATCGTCTTCATCACGAGCAATAAAGAGAAGGGAAATCTACCGGATGCATTCTTGCGGCGGTGTCTCTATCATTACGTCGAATTTCCTGGCTCTAAAGAAATATTGAAGCAAATTGTCGATCGCCACTATCAAATCGAACACCTAGAACTGCCAAAAGCTGAGCTACAAGACGCTGCGATCGCCCGCTTTATATCAGTGCGAACAGAAGGCGGATTGGTTAAGAAGCCGGGAACCAGCGAATTTTTAGACTGGCTGAAAGCGCTGCAAACCTTTATGGGAAAACCGTACAGTGCAGATAAGTTAATTGGAGCAGATCAAACGGGAAACAAGTTGCCCTATCTTGAAGTATTGCTGAAAGTGCAGCAAGACTGGAGAAAGTTTAAGCCAGCAGATGACTCAATTTGACGCCCAAGATTGGATTACTCAACTGTTTCTACGCTTGAGGCAGCGTGGTTATCCGTTGGGTGTGGATGAGTACCAGGCAGCACTGCAAGCATCTGAGGCAGGATATGCCCAAGATGAGGCAGCGTTGCTCGAGCTGGCGCAAATTTTGTGGTGTCATTCGCGATCGCAGCAAAGCCAGCTGGTGCCGATTTGGCAAGATCTTCAGCGAGAAGCGCAAAAGCAAAAACCTTTGCAGGAGAATCTGGCCGACAAGGAAGAACCATCACCTCTATCTGAAAAGCCTGTAGATGAGGTCAAACCGCAACAACTCGATCCAGAACCGTTAATTAGGGAGCGAGAAGCGCTACCAAAGCAAGAAGTTTCGAGTCTGCCCGTGCAGGCTCCGCTTATGCTTATTGAGCGAGAGAGCATTCTACCGCTACAAAACTATTTTCCGCTCTCGCGGCGATCGATGGTCTATGGGTGGCGGTTCTTGCGGCGAATGGTAGCAGATGGGTGCAAAAACGTGCTTGATATCCCAGCAACTATTCAAGTCGTGACAGAGCAGGGCTATTACCTAGCGCCCGTATATCGGCGTCAGCAGCGCAATGAGGCAAGGTTATTGTTATTAATTGACCAGAATGGGTCGATGATGCCATTCCATCGATTTGCCCGAGACTTAGTTGAGACGGCGCGAGGAGAAAGCCCCTTACAGGAAGACAACGTTCAGATCTTTTATTTTCATAATGTGCCAGCGTCCCATGTGTACCAAGATTTGTACTTGACCAGTCCAGTAGCACTTAAAGATGTGTTGGGGTACTGCGATCGCGACACAAGTGTCTTGATCGTCAGCGATGCAGGTGCTACACGGGGCTATCGACGGCAGGAACGGATTCAGAATACAACTCGATTTTTGCGGCAATTGCAGAAACAAACCCACCTAATTGCATGGCTAAATCCGATGCCTCGCCCAGGTTGGGTGGGCAGTTCGGCAGAGATTTTGTCTTACCTAGTGCCGATGTTTCAAATGGATCGGTTTGGATTTAGTGAGGCGATCGATGTGATGCGGGGTGTAGCAAAACCATCGGGGCAGGAGGATGAAGACTGATGGTAGATCCCCAGCAGCAGGAATTTGAGCAGCAGGAGTTTAAGCACCAAATTGCCCCGCAAAAAGTCGCTTTATTTGAGCGGCAGTTTGGGGAAGAGTATCGATTGCTGGCTTATCACGCGGCCTTGCCATTAGTGTTAACGCCAGAATTGGTGCATTATCTGCGGACTGAGTTTTTGCTAGATCTGGTGCCGTGGGAGTCGGAGGCAGATTTGTTACTGTCGGATTTGTGTTCGCAGGTGGGGTATGAACTCTATGCGATGGATACAGCGGTGAGATCGTATTTGCTGAAGGAGATGCAACAGGACGATCGCATCCCCCCAGATCGAATGCAGTCCGTAGCCAATGTATTGATGAGCTACGTTCTCTATTTGAGTCGGATCAATCCAGGGCAGCGCGAACGGGAGCTTCAAGTGCAGAAGTGGGCGGCAATGGCGTATTTGGGGGATGAGGATTGTCGGCAGATGGCCGATGAGATTGCTGAGCAGTTTGAAGCGAGCGGTGGGCAGGGTAATTCTACAGCGGTGAAGGCAGAGTTTGCCAGGTTGGCACGCATTACGCAAGAGTTAGAGCCACAGTTGCAGGCACATCCGGAGTTGGTCGAGTTTGCCCGACGGGTAGGGCAAGCATTTCACTCGCCCCAGACGCTAACCTCAGCGGAGTGGCGACAGGCTTTTGTGGTAGGCGATCGCCGCTTGCAGTTGCCTAGAGAAGGAGCGACCGATCCTGAACTACAGATACTCAACTTTAGAACTGCCCGATTTGTAGACCCTGGCGCTGCGATTGCAACAGACGATAATTTTCCACCCATTCAGACCGAATCATTCACGATTACAACGATTATCATCGAGCCAGATAGAGACGTTTCCTCCATAGACCTACAGCCCTTTACCTTTACTGTTGCTACCCTTCAGCGCAACCCTACACGCCAATATGATGGCACTTTCCAATATGACGGCACCGTCCGGTATGACGGCATCGGTGGGTGGGCGATTCGATCCCAGCAGTCTAGTGGGTATCATTTTTTTGATACTCTTTCCCTTCCCGGAAAAGCTTTTCTCGAAATGGTTTCAATTCCCGGAGGAAAGTTTCTAATGGGGTCTCCTGAGAGCGAACCCAATCGCCAATCAAACGAATCTCCCCAGCACAAAGTAACTGTTGAGCCATTCTTGATGGGCAGGTATCCTATCACCCAAATTCAATGGCAGGTTGTGGCGCAACTGATGCCCGAGGTTAACCGAGAACTAAAACCTAGCCCGTCGCGATTCAGCGGGTCTACCCGTCCCGTCGAGAAGGTGAGGTGGGATGAGGCGGTTGAATTTTGCGATCGCCTCTCTGCCCATACCGGACGCACCTACCG
>Ga0163154_10008312_pt1 | contig 12146 bp, 9 predicted proteins | sample OliLakLV19MP9P1_FD_148649 | JGI IMG/M metagenome (GOLD analysis project Ga0163154, IMG submission 148649) | Freshwater microbial mat bacterial communities from Lake Vanda, McMurdo Dry Valleys, Antarctica - Oligotrophic Lake LV.19.MP9.P1 | ecosystem: Environmental > Aquatic > Freshwater > Lake >... | reverse complement strand
GGTGATTGACGACCCGCCAAACGCCCGCGAAAACACCGAAGAAGTCGCGACAATGCCGGCTTCGATGCCGGTGATCGATCCGGCAATCGCCTATCAAAATGCCATGGAATTGCTCGCGGAAGCTCGTCGAACCGATCGATCTTCATCCGAACGCATCGCCGACTACGAGCGCGCGATCGCCACGCTTTCTCGATTGAATGAGAATATCCATGGGCAGCGGCCGGCTGAATTCGCTGAAGTCGTGTTGGTGGCCCAACGTGAGCTTGATAAGTTGAAACTGGAAGCCTACTTCCCTTGACGAGAGCCAGGATCGATCTTCCAGATTGACACGCCGTTTGCATACTTGAACTGCTCCACCATCGTGCTGCTTGCGACATGAAGCACGCGGTCGCGGGTCAGCAGCGGATCGTTCCAGCCCCCGTCCCGCCAAATCCTCAGCATGGTTTCATCGATCAGGACGTGGGTGAAGCCGGATTGCTTCAGTTCGGCGGACCACCGCGCGGGTTGATCGGGAAATTCCCGCATGAGGCCGGAAAGCGGGCCTCGATCCCAGGTTGTTTGATACACCACGTTGCCGCGATAATGAAAGGGTTTGGCGTCGCCGATGAGCAGGATTTTTGAATCGCGCGGCAGGAGGTGATTCAACGCCACCGCGGGCAGCGAAGTGCTGCCGATCTCTCGCTGTTGTTCAGAGGTCAAGTCATCACCAGTAAATGCCCTTAACTGCCCCACGGCAAAGGCGGGCGCGCCGTTACGTTCCTCATAAAAGATTCCGAGGTTGATGATCGAGAACAGCAGCATGACGACCGCGCAAATGAAAATGACGATGCTCCGACGCTGACCATCGGTGAGAGCGGTGGAGTTGCGCAAGGACATCCCAAACCGCAGAATCGCCAAGCCGGTGATGAAGAAACTCAGCGGCACAATCACCGGGAGCAGGAACCTGGACTTCAGGTGCGTGAAGCCGAGCCAGAACCCGAATTGCAGCAACAGCACGACGATCAGCATCGCGCACCAGCGACGGTGCTGTTTCACGCAGAAGAGAAGAGCCGCCCCGCCGATGGAACACCATTGCACCATCGACCAGAGGGGTTCCCAAGGCTCTTTTGCGTATGGATTGCTCACCCAGCCGTAACGGAAAAACTGGTTCCAGAGTTCGCCGAGTCGCCTGCTGAATCCCAGCGAACTGTGATGGCCGTGCGACCAGATGGCGGTCTGTTCCGCGCTCCAGTGACCCAGCCCCAGCAGATCCGTGGCGAAGGGAAACACGGGATTGCCACACGTCATCCAGTTGCGCAACAGCCACGGCGAGAGGATCAACAAGCCAACGACTGCGCCGCCCACACACGCCGGAAACCATCTCTTCAGAGGCAAATTCCACAGCAACGCCACGCCCAGGGGCGCGGCAACCATGCCCACCGAACTGAGCTTGGCGGCGCAGGCAGTGGCGGCCACCATCCCCACCAAAACGCCACGGATGCCGGGAGCGAGCGACGTGTTCACCGCCACGACCAGTCCCGTGGCCAGCATCAGGCAGACGGCCATCTCGTTGTAGGCGAGCGAGCCGGTCACGATCACCCACGGCGTGGACAGCAGCGTCGCGCCGGCGATCACTCCCGCGGCACCGTTCAGTCGCGTGATGGCGTGCCGCGCGATCACCGCCGCGCACAACAACGCCATGGATGCGTGAAGCAATTGGCAGGAGTAAGCCGCAGCGATCGCATCGCCACGCAAAACGGCAAGATGGTAATACGCCGCCTCCATCGAACCGGGCATGAAACTGTAAACATTATGGTCAAGCGGCGTGATGCGGCCCAGGGTCAGCCACTCCTTAGGGAGTTGAAGGTGGTAACTGAGCGCGTCGTAACCGCCGAACTCGGACGCCCACAACCAGCCCGGCGCGCTGCACGAAGCCACCACGAGCACCGCGAGGGAGGGAGCCGCCGCGACGGTCATCCACGCGAAAGGAGCCGGAAGTTTTGCGGAGCCCGGCCGCCTCAGCTGCATGAGCACGCCAGCCCAACCAGGCATCAACACCATCCACCCCCCCAGGGAACCGCCCCATTGCAGTACGCCCAGGGTGCCCAGCAGGCTGTCAAGGAAAAGCAGCAGCGCGATTCCCGTGCCGACTTGGATCGACGTTGCCTCCGCGGCCCCATCCAACCAAACGCGACGCATCCACCAACCGTACCCCATCGCAGCCACCAGCCACGCCAAGGTCAGCGGCCCGGATTCAGCCAGCACGAAAACCATAGGCAAGAACGCGCTGGATTGATCCGGCCCCGTCCACGAAGCGATCCATATCGTGCTGGCCATTCCAAGGAGGCCGGCCAGCAGCCAGACCCATCGATCACGTCGAATGACTGCCGCAGTCACGTTGTCCATCGCGCCCCACGATATCGCAATCAAGCGGTCGGCTGTGGGCTTTCGGCTCTGGCTCGCGATTTGCTTGATTCACGAAGTCAGCCGTGCTTTGGACAGGAGGTCCGCCTTGATCAGTTGTAAACGCCACCTTGCCGCCACCTTTGCGTGCGCCGTTCTTGCGCTGGGCGCAATGGCGGAGCGCACCGATGCGACCAGCGTGCAGGACCTGGTGCGCATCAAGGGTCACGAGCGCAACGTGCTCACCGGCATGGGCATCGTGATCGGGTTGAACGGCACTGGCGACAGCTCCAAGGATTCCTTCGTCGCGGCACGGCCTTACGCGGAACTATTGAAGAATCTCGGCAATCCCATCCTCAGCCTGGAAGAACTCGCCAAGGCGGACGCCTACGCCATCGTGGAGGTCTCGATGGAAGTGCCGCCCACCGGCGTGCGCGAGGGTGATCGGTTGGATGTCACGGTTTCGACCTTGTTCAACGCGAAAAGTTTGGTCGGCGGGCGATTGTTCGTCTCGCCGCTTCGCTTGCCGCGGCCCGACACCCCGGACCTCGAACCCATGGCCTATGCCGAGGGCGCGGTGGTGATGGAGGGAACGAACATCCGCAGCGGCGTGGTTCGCGCCGGCGGCCAGATGCTGCGCGACATTCGCACCAATCCTGTCACGCCCTCCGGCACGATAACGCTGGTGCTGAAGGATCAGTATGCCGGCACGATCGGCTATCCCGTCTCGACGACCATCGCCGGCGCGATCAATGACGAGTTCGTCTTGGATGGCCACGCTGACCTGGCGGTGGTCGAGGACGCCAAGAACATCAAGATCACGCTGCCGCCGGCGGATCGCGGCAATCCCGCGTCGTTCATCGCCACCTTGATGACGATCCCCATCGATCCCAGCCTCATCCAGACCGAGGCCCGCATCGTCATCAACGAAAAGCAAGGCATCATCGCCGTCACCGGCAACGTGCAGATCGGCCCGGTGGGCATCACGCACAAGGGATTGACGATCAGCAGCCTGACACCGGCGCCTGTGCCGACCCTCGAAAATCCGCTGTTGGAAACCACGAGTTGGACGGGTTTGGACACGACCGATCGCCTGAGTCGCAGTTCAACGCGCTTGGTGGAACTCCTAGATGCATTTAAGCAACTGAATGTGCCGGTCGAGGATCAGATCGCGATCATTTACGAACTGCGCAAGACCGGCGCCCTCCATGCGGAGATCATGCACCAATGAACGCCTCGGCGAAGATTCAAAGCGGCTTTCGGCCGTCGGCGGTCGGCGTTTCGCCGATGGATTCCAACCAAGCGCTGAAAATAGATGCTCGCGAGGGGGGGAAAGGCGACTTCAAGGCTCTTTTGAATCGGAGTGGCCCGTTCACGGAACGCCGCGCGCCGGTCGCCGAACACCGAATGCCGAGCACGAATTCATCGCTGCGCGAAGCAGCCGGGCAATTGGTGGCCGATGCCTTCATCCTGCCGCTGTTGAAGACGATGCACGATTCACCCTTGCGGGCGACGTCGGGTCCGTTCGCGGCGGGGGCGGCCGAGAAGCGATTCATGCCGCTGCTGGATCAGCAGTTCGCGGATCGGATCACGCAATCGGATCAATTTCCCTTGGTTGACAGTGTGGTCAAGCACCTGTCGAAGGCATCGCGAATGCCGCCCGACGGAAGAAAATTGATCGCCGAATTCGGAGTTGACCATGGCCTTGCGTAACGCGCCGCGCGCCCTGAAACCGCCCTTGGCCGCCACCGACGTGGTGGAGCGGCTGGATCTGCTGGAGAAGATCCTGCGCGCGCAAATTGAAATCCATCACCGGTTGCTCGATTTCATCCAGCGGAAGAAAGAAGCGATCCGCACGGCGAATCTGGCGCAGATCGAAAGTCTGTGTCAACAGGAAAACGTGGTGGCGCAGAAACTGACCGCGCTGGAAAAGCATCGCCTGGAACTGGTGGGCCAGTTGACGCACGTCTTTCAGCCCAAGGCCGATCGACCGCTGACGATGACCGAGATCGCGACGCGGTTGCCCGAGCCGCAACAAGGCCGCTTGACCGCGCTGGCGATCCAGTTGCGCGATGACCTCACCAGGGTGAAGCAACAGAGTTCGATCGTGCGGGCGGCGGCGGAAACGCTCGCCCGGCACATGAGCGGCATCATGCAGACCGTGAACTCGGCCCTGGGCAAGGCCCGCGTGTATGGCCAGCGCGGCCGCTTGGTCGTCGGCACGCAGGTGCAAACCATCGTGGACTTCAAGAGTTAGGAACCGCCCCTGCCATGAGCCTCAACGGAGCACTCCAAATCGGTCGTTCCGCCCTGGTCGCCAGCCAGGCGGGCATCCAGTTGGCCGGCAACAACATGGCCAACGCGGGCACGGTCGGCTTTCACCGCCAGTCGCTGCACCTTGTGCCGGCGGGGAGTGAAATCCTCGGCCGTAACGCGACGGTGGGCACGGGCGTGCAGATTCAGGCGATCCGTCGCGAGATCGATCAGGCCCTGCAGTCGCGCTATCGCGACTCGGTCAGTTCGCAAAGCGGCACGCAGATCGATCAGCGCTTTCTCTCGACCATCGAATCGCTGCAAAGCGAGCTGGGCGACAACGATATTTCCTCGCTGCTGTCCACGTTTTTCAACAGTTTTTCGGAACTGGCGAACAACCCCGAGGACAACGCGGTGCGCAGCGTGGTGATTCAGCAGGGCGTCAGCGTCGCCAGCCGGCTGTCATCGCTGCGCGAAGACTACGGCACCGTGCTGCGGGAAATTGATCGCTCATTGGGGAACTCGATCCAGCAGGCCGATGATTTGCTTGATCGCATCGCCGAGGTGAATCGCCAGATCACGTTGATCGAAGGGCCGGGCGGCGACGCCAACGCGCTGCGCGATCAGCGCGATGTGTTGATCGATGAACTGGCGCAGTACGTCGAGGTCAGCACGGTCGAGCAATCGAACGGCTCCGTGGACGTCTTTGTCGGTTCCATCCCGGTCGTGCTGGGCGGGCAGTCCCGCGGGCTTGAATTGCGCACGCAGGCCGATGGCGATCAAACGGAGATCACGGTGCGCGTGGCGGCCGACGGCACCACGCTGCAAATGAATGAAGGCAGCATCGGCGGCCTGCTTCGCCAACGCGAGGAGACGGTGCGGCCGCAAATCGAATCGCTCGATACGTTCGCTGGCCAGCTCATTTTCCAGGTCAATCGCCTGCATTCGCAAGGTCAAGGCCGCGAGGGATTCTCGAGCGTCACCGGCAGCCGGGGGGCGGGGGTGAACGATCTGGTGGCAAACCTGAATTCAACGGCGGCGGACCTTCCGTTCAACATCAGCAACGGCAGTTTCTTCATCCATGTCACCCATGCGGGCACGGGGTTGCGAACCACGCATCAGATTGCCGTCGACGGCAACGCGATGTCGATGAACAACCTGCTCGCCGAAATCAACACGACCGTCGGCGTGCCGAACGTCACCGCAAGCCTCGGGCCCGGCAATGAATTGGTGCTGACGAGCGCGGCAGGGTACACGATGAGTTTCTCCGATGACACGAGCGGCGCGTTGGCGGCGCTCGGCGTGAACACGTTTTTCACGGGGGAAAACGCGGCGGACATCAACGTCAATTCGGTGATCGAGAACGATCCCACGATGCTGGCGGCCGGTCGCGGCCACATCGCCGGCTCCAACGACACCGCCGTCGCCATTGCCGACATCCAGAACACGAAGTTCGCCGAACTCGGCGGCAAGAGCCTGCGTGAGCATTGGCAGAACACGGTGGGCACCTTGGCGGTGAAGACGCAGGCCGCCAATGCGTCGGCGCAGGCGACGGCCGTGGTGAAGGACAGCCTTGCGGCGCAGATTCAAGCGGTCTCGGGCGTTTCGCTGGATGAGGAATCGATCAATCTCATGACGTTTCAGCGGCAGTTTCAGGCGGCCGCGCGGTTCATCAGCGTGATCGATGAAACGCTTCAGGTGCTGCTTTCGATTGTATAGGCGAATGAGCGGCGAGGGCGCCGCTCGCGAAGCGATTATTGACCTCTGACCTCTGACGTCCGACCTCTGACTTCCGATCTTTCCTTATGTCTTCCATCTCCCCCCATCTTGCCCGCGTGCCGAACATGCTGAGTTCGCAGATCATGCTGGGCTCCATCACCAATACGCAACTGCGGTTATTGAACCTTCAAGTCCAGCTCGCCAGCAGCAAGCAGATCAACCGCCCTTCGGATAATCCGGTCGGCGCGAGCACCGTTGGGGTGCTCGACGACATCCTTGAACGCCGCGAACAGCGTTTGCGCAATTTGTCGCATGCGGAATCGGTGCTCAACACGGGCGATGCCGCCGTTGCCGACGCCACCGATCTGCTGCTGGAGGCCAAGTCGATCGGGTTGAGCCAGATCGGAGTGGGCAGCGACGCGCAGACTCGCGAGAACCAGGCTCGCGTGATCGATTCGATGCTGCAGGAAATGGTGCGGATCGGGAACCGTCAATACCAGGGGCTTTACTTGTTCAGCGGTTCAAGCACCGCAACCATGCCGTTCGAGGAATTACTGGGGAAGATCCAGTATCAAGGGCAGGGCGACGGCATGACGACCGACATCGGCCTGCCCCGCTCGATTCCCATCACCACCTCGGGCGTGGATGCCTTCGGAGCGATGTCCGCCCGCGTCGAGGGCGAACGCGACCTTGATCCGAATATGACGACGGAGACGCGACTGTCGGACCTGAACGGGGCGCGCGGATTCGGGATCGGGCTTGGGTCAATCAATGTGGATGTCGGCGGCACGGACGTGGTGGTCGATCTTTCCGCTGCGCACACGATCGGCGATGTCGCGGACCTCCTGCAGACCGCAATCCAGACAATCGATCCCGGCGTGACGGTCGGCATCGACGCCGTCACCGGCAACCGGTTGGAAATCAGTGGCAATGCCGTCGCCATCACCATCAGCGACCTTGAAACGCCCGCCACGGCGGCCGACCTCGGCATTAACGCCACCTTCGCCATTGCGGGCGGCACGGGTGCCGACCTCGATCCGCGCATCACGCCGCTCACCGGGGTGTCATCGCTCACGGGCGTGACGACGCCGCTGGGCACCATTCGGCTGCAGAACGCCGGCCAAACGCGCGATCTCGACCTGTCCTCAGCCGAGAATGTGCAAGACATCATGAACATGGTCGCCGGCCTTCGGATCGGCGTGCGCGTCAAGATTTCCGAGGCGGGCGATCGACTGAACTTCGTGAATGAACTCTCCGGCGGCCAGATGAGCGTGGGCGAAGTGGCGGGCGGAACGACCGCCACCGAGTTGGGCGTGCGTTCGCTGACCGGTACAACTCTCATCGCCGACTTCAACGACGGGCGCGGCGTGCAGATCAAGACCGGACAGATCAATCCGATCACCGGCCTTCCCGACGCCGCGCTCGATCGCGATTTCAACATCACCTTGAAAGGCGGCATCACCTTCGACGTCGACCTCGAAGACGTCGAGACCGTGCAGGACGTGCTGGATCAGATCAATGCGGCGGCGACCGGGGCCGGCGTACTGGTCGCAGACTTCCAAGCCGCGCTGGCGGCCAGCGGCAACGGCATCGAATTGACCGACAATACCGCAGGCACCAGCACCACCGTGACGGCACTGAACGGCTCGTTCGCGGCGGAGGACTTGGGAATCCTCGGCAGCACCGCCAGCGCAACCTTGACGGGCGAGGATCGCGCAACAGTTGCGGTCGAGAGCGCGTTTTCCCACCTGATCAGCCTGCGCGATGCCCTTTTAGCCAACGATGAGCGTGGCATCAGCCTTGCTACCGGTGCCTTGGAGGCCGACCTCAGTCGGTTGACCTCCGCCCGGGCCGACATCGGCGTCCGCACGCAGCGGGTGACCGACGCCGTGACCCGTGAAGAGGATCTCAAGCTCCAGGAAACCGGATTGAAGAGTTCGATTCAAGATTTGGATTACACCGAGGCGTCCGTCCGCTTCGCCCAATTGCAGCAGCAACTGCAAGCGGGGCTGTTGACGGCCTCCCGGGCACAGTCTCTCAGTTTGCTTGACTTCCTGCGTTAAGCAGAAAACGGGTGTCGTCGTCCCGGCCACGACGATTCCCGACCTCCCGCGACAGGATGTCGCACCGGTCACTCGAACGACCGGCATAACCAAGGATTGGCGGCCGATGGATTTACGGAGCGCGCACATGAACGTGCAGACAACCCGGTTCGGCATGGTGAAACTGGATGACAAGCGGGTGCTCAACTTCCCCGCGGGATTGCTGGGTTTTTCCAGCTACAAGAGTTTCGCGCTGCTTCAGCCGGACGATGAAGGCGTGTTTTACTGGCTTCAATCTCTGGAGTCGCCGGAACTGGCGTTCGTGGTCTCCGATCCCACGCTGTGGGTGCAGGGCTACGAGGCGTCGATCCGTCGCGAGCAGATGGAGGAGTTGGCCCTCGACAAACTGGCCGACGCCCAGGTGTTCGTCATCGTCAATAAGTACGGACCGACATTGACCGCCAACATGCAGGGTCCGCTGGTGATCAACTTGGCGAACCACAAAGCCATGCAGTTGGTGCTGGCGGACAAGCGATGGACGACGCGGCACGAGATCGTCCAACTGGTGGAGACCGCGGTGGCCGTTCCGGCCTGACCCGCTCGACCGGCGTCGTGAACGAAACAAGCGTCGACCCGCGCGACCTCAGGCAGCGAAACCTGCCGACCCGCGCGGGCCCGACGAGGCTGACACACTCCGTGGCACGGATGCCACGGCAGGAAATAGGAACGAGGCGAGCCGCGACGCGACTCGCCGAAGAACCTGATTCCGCATCCATGGAAGGAGCCAACCAATGTTGGTGCTCTCACGTCAGCGTGACGAGACGATCATGATCGGCGACGACATCGAACTGACCGTCGTCGACATTCGTGGTGACAAGGTTCGGATCGGCATCAAGGCCCCCTCGCACGTCGCGGTGCATCGCAAGGAAATCTACGATGCGATCAAGCGCGAGAACGAGCAGGCTTCGTGCCTCAAGCAAGGCGAACTGAACGCCCTGCACCCGACCATCGTCAACGGACGGTCGAATCGGCGGACCATCGCCGCGGCCGCAAGGCTTCCGGAACAAGACGCACCCCGCAAACGCGAGAGTGCGTGACGCAAGGAACTTCCCCAAGGCAGATCGTTGCCCGACTCCCCCCAGTGCACGACGCCGGATACTTCAGCCCGTTTGACGGAACATACGGGCATCCTGCGGCCGCCACTCGCAATCAAGGAGGATTGCCATGGCTCGAATCAACACGAACATCGCCTCACTGATCTCCCGAAGCAACCTCAACCGCACGAGCAACGACCTCACGACCCGGTTGCAGCGGCTTTCGACCGGCCTGCGGATCAACCGCGGCGCCGACGATCCCGCCGGCCTGATCGTGTCGGAGCGACTGCGCAGCGAATTGCGCGGCATCGACCAGGCGGTCGACAACTCCGAGCGCGCCAGCTCGGTCATCGCCACCACCGAAGGCTATCTAGCCGAGGTGGCGGACTTGTTGAACTCGATCAAAGCGCTGATCGTCGAGGCCGCCAACACGGGCGGACTCTCGCAGGATGAGATCGACGCCAATCAGTTGCAGATCGACAGCGCCCTGGAGTCGATCACGCGGATCTCCAATACGGCGAGCTTCGCGGGACTTCAGTTGCTCAACGGTTCCATGGAGTATGTCACCTCGGGCGTGGCCACAAGCGCGATTTCCGGCGTGAACATCTTCGGGGCGCGGTTCGGCAGCAATTCCACCGTCCCGGTGCAGGTCGAGGTCATCAGTTCCGCCCAGACCGCGCAGCTCTTCCTCTCCGGCAACACCACCGGCGCGGCGGGCGCGCTGCTCAGCAGCGTGACGCTTGAAGTTTCCGGTAATTTCGGCGTGCAGACGCTGACGTTCGTCTCCGGCGCCACCATGGCCAACGTCGTCTCCGCCATCAACACGCTCAAAGATTCCACCGGCGTCAGCGCTTCGCTGGTGAGCGCGACCGACCAGACCAGCGGCGTGGTGTTCAACTCTGTCAGCTTCGGAACCAACCAGTTCGTCTCCGTGAAGAAGATCGGCGAGGGCGGCGACTTCTTTGCCGTGGCTGATCAGCAGAACGGCAACATCACGCAGCGCGATACGGGCCGCGACGTCTCGGCCCTCATCAACGGCGCCCTGGCCACGGGCAAGGGACTCGACATCGCGTTAAATACGCCGTCGCTGAGTCTGGAAATGACCCTGACCGACGACTATGCGACGGTGACGGGCGTGCAGAAATCGTTCAACATCACCGGCGGCGGCGTCAACTTCCAGTTGGGGCCGAACATCAACTCGACCCAGCAGGTCGGCTTCGGCCTGCAGTCCGTGGCCGCCAGCCGATTGGGCGGGACGACGCTGGACGACACGCGGTACTTCCTTGATTCGATCAAGTCGGGGCAACCGAACTCCATTACCTCGGGCGAGGCGGAGAATGCCGCGAAGGTTCTGGAATCGGCCATCACCGACGTTTCGGTGCTGCGAGGCCGGCTCGGCGCGCTGGAGCGGAACACCATCCAGACCAATATCCGGTCCTTGCAGGTCGGGTTCGAGAACATCACCGCCAGCGAGTCGAAGATTCGCGATGCCGACTTTGCCGAGGAAACGGCAGCGCTCTCGCGGGCACAGATTCTGAGCCAAGCGGGCACGTCGGTGCTGGCCACCGCCAATGTGTCGTCGCAAAACGTGCTCTCGCTGCTCCAGTAATGAAAATCGAACGGCCCCCTGCGACATCCGCCTCAAGTATGGACTTCATCGCCCCGCGCTCCGCGGGGCTTTTTTATTGGACTATCGTTGAACTCGTCAAACTGAACCGGCAATTCCTGCGGCGCGGTTTATTCACCTTGCGCGAAATTCGCGGTGTCAGTGAAGTCGCGTCCTCCGCGCGACGATTCCATGGTGTCCATTCCTCGTTCTTGCGCCCAAACGCAGGAATTTCGGGATGGACGCATGAATGACAAGCCGCAGGCCGCTCGTGGCGTCCTGCTCTAAACAAGGATGACCGCGGACGGTCATAAGTAATGGATTGCGAGCCATCATGGTGATGGCGAGCGCGTGTTCACGGAGGACACAATGAGTCGTATCAACACCAACGTTTCGTCAATGCTTGCCCAGCGCGTGCTGGGAGCCCAGAACAAGGGCCTCGTCGGAAGCCTGGAGCGCCTGAGCACCGGTTTCAAGATCAATCGCGGTGCCGACAATCCGGCCGGCCTCATCGCCAGCGAGAACCTGCGGTCCGAGAAGGCCGCTATCAGTTCGGCGATCGGCAACGCCCAGCGGGCCGAGCAGGTCGTCAACGTCGCGGAAGGCGGCTTGCAGGAAATCAACAACCTGCTGCTCGAGCTTCAGTCGCTGGTCGGATCATCCGCCAACGAGGCCGGCGTCTCCGCTGAGGAGAACGAGGCCAACCAGCTGCAGATCGACTCGATCCTGCAGACCATCGACCGCGTTGCCAACGCCACCAGCTTCCAGGGCATCAAGCTCTTGAACGGCACCTTCGACTACACCACCAGCGGCGTGGCCACCACCGTCACCGACGTCACCGTGAACGCGGCCCGTCTCTCCGACGCGTCCGGTTCGTTCATCAACGTGTCGATTGACGTCCTCACTTCGGCCCAGACGGCCGCGGTGTATCTCTCCACGGGTGCCAACCTGCTCAACGGCGGCAACGGCTCGATCACCTTCGAAGTGACGGGCAACGCCGGCGTGCAGCAGTTCACCTTCGCCTCCGGCACCACCCAGGCCAGCATCATC
>Ga0163154_10008309_pt1 | contig 12150 bp, 18 predicted proteins | sample OliLakLV19MP9P1_FD_148649 | JGI IMG/M metagenome (GOLD analysis project Ga0163154, IMG submission 148649) | Freshwater microbial mat bacterial communities from Lake Vanda, McMurdo Dry Valleys, Antarctica - Oligotrophic Lake LV.19.MP9.P1 | ecosystem: Environmental > Aquatic > Freshwater > Lake >... | reverse complement strand
CCACCGGAGGATTTTGGCGAGGCCTATATATAGAGTTCTGGTAGAGACGCCCGGAATCGCACCCAGGAGCCTCGCCGCCCGGTAACGGATCGATGCCGGAATCCAGCGGCTCGTAGGGGCAATCGGGGGCAATCGCGACGTCATGGGCTTTCAGCGAGCGGTTGCCAAAAGAGCAGGGGTCGAGATAATTCAGGGCGGCAGCTTGGGCAATGGGAATGGTCACCCACGGGAACGGAGTACGCGCAGCCTGGCCCTTGGCCGATGGCAGTGTTCATGTGTGCACAAGTTTTCCTGGGACGACAAGGGGCTGGATTGACGGTTTCGGGAAAATCCGTAAAAATACAGCCAGTGCCGCTGCTGGCAAACCGGTGCTAAGCACTTATCCTCCGGTTCGGTCAGAACCGGAGATAAGTGGTGGAAACATCGGTTCCAACCGGCGATAAGTAGTCGAAAAGGCGGTCGCCCAACCAGCGATAAGTACCGGTAGGGCGGTTATGGCCGGCCGACCATGAATAATAGAGAGTTGGGCCACATACACGGCATCCTGCCTCCCGTTTCCTGCAATCGGTTGGCGGCATCCGTGCCGCCAATGAGCACATCGCGCGAAGGAGCTTTATGAACACAACTCGTCTACGACGCGGAATGAAGTCACCGGTACTCGTCGCCAATCGCATCGATTGGAATCGCGATTACTCGGCCACGAACGTCGGCCATCTGCTGGCGATGACCAAATCTGAACTCGCGACAGTTGACCCGTTGGCAATGAACCTCATCGTCGCCAAGGAAATTTCTACGCTCGCGTCACTGGACATCGCGGAGTATCAGGCCACCGTCAACGCTTGGACGAATGACTTTCGTTCTCGATGCCTCCCGTACTGGGAGCGGTTCTTTCACGAGGCACCGCAAGACTTCCGCAATGACATTCGTTATTTCCGTTTTGGCACGGTCGGCCAGTATCTTGATCTGGAAGTTGGCATCGCCTACAACCGCGATCAGCGGAATGTCAAAAGCATTCGCTACGAGAATCCGTCTGACCTCTTCTTGAATGGAATCATCGACACGAATGAAGGAACGTGTGGCAATATGGCTGCATTGCACGTCGCGATGGGATGGCGATTGGGATGGCCAGTGTCGTTGGCCTGCATTGATTCACACTACATTTGCCGTTACGACGACGGCGATACCATTTTCAACCTCGAATCCACTGACACCGGTCGAGGCGGTTGGTCGGCACCCGATGACGAACGGCTCATCGAACGCGACCATATTTCATCACGCGCTTTGGCGTGTGGCTGTGATCTTCGTGCGCTCACCGCTCGCGAAATGCTCGGTTGCTTCATCGGGCTCCGCGCGAGGCACACGCAAGACATCGGAATGTTACAACGAGACGATTCGCTGAGGCTTCTCGCTGAGCAAGACTGGTTGCTTGCGCGGTATCTGTTTCCGACACAGCGAGTTTTCTACAAAAATCAGATGGCCGTTTCTGCCATGCGTGGCGAACGCTGCTTCGACTCCGATGAAGACGGCCACCCAATCACATTTGCTGACTTCTTGCACGAGTCCTATAGCCGCCATCCAGTTCACCGTCGCTGAATACGCTGATCCAATCGACGACCCGATGATCGATCTCGCCGCAGTCAACGCAATTTTCACTTCTCTTGGGAGCTAACAAATGGTCGCAACAGTTTCACCGGAAGCCGTCCATCGTCCGTCCCGACGTAATTCCGAAACTTCTTGGGATGTCCTTACGACACCGCTGAGTTTTCGCGCAGGAGACACGAACCTCACTCGCTATGTCGGCAATTCACCAACGAGTTTCACTGATCCTTCCGGACTTGAAAAGAAACTGCTCGGTCTGAGTGACATACAGGCGTTGTACGATGAAAGTCAGGCGCTCGTCGATCAACTGCGAAAGGACAATCCCCACGACTCTAGACTTCTGTTTTTTGACACCCAGCAGGAAATACTTGCTCAACTTGCGAAAGGAGCGGTGAAGTGTGCCTCAAACGAAGAGTTGGATTGGATGGTGCGAGTACTTCGACGATTCCAAGGATCACTCAACCATGCTTTGCAGGGCCAGATTCAACCCGGCCTTGATCCACGAACGGGCAAACCGGCGAACAACCCAGCTTCGGGACAGCCCTTCACCAAAGACGAACTGATTCAGGGAATTCGAGACCGACAAGCTGGAACTGTCGGCGGGGCTTGGTGGGGACCCGCGTTTGATGCCGCGAAGAATGCCGACAAAGTCGTTGCCGGCGCGCATGGTTGGCCCTTCGTTCCAAACGCTCAGGAAGCCGCAGCTGCAATCATGGCAACAGCACATATCGAGTTTGATCTGCAAGCAGCCCTACTTCAGGAAGGCGTTGGCACCGACGCCACATGGGCCTGTATTGGAAAGGTCGTCGAGGATGCCGCAAAAAAACATGGTCGAGGTGTTACAAATTGGCTGAATGGATGGGCACCACGTCTGGAAAACACTGGTAGAATTGATCCACTTCTGATGCGAAACAAAATGCGTGACCGCGTTAAAGCGACTTACGATCAATTGCGAAAGGATGGCAAATGGAACTCCGACGATCCGTTCAAGGGTCTCGATGGCACTCCCTTGTTGCGATTTTAACTGTTGTCCCATGCTTGCTAGTGATCGCCGTCTCTAATGGATGCAATGAGAAAAGCGCTATGCCATCCACGGTACACCATTCAAACACCAAGCGTACTATCATAGCGGTAGCAGATAATGTAGAGATCGATTCAACGACAGCAATTCTCCACAATCCATCGATTTTTCCATTACAAACTGAAGTCGATTCAGTTGATAAGGCTGCGCTGGCGTCGAAGTGGGGAATCGTGGCTCATGATCCAACGCTGGCGTCAAGCATCACAATTGCGTTTCCGGTGTCATTATCGAGTGAAGTGTCCGATTCACAAAAACGCCTTTTACTCGCGATGATGCCGCCAATTTGGCTGGGCGCTCCAAGCCGACTTGAAATTATCAAGTTCTCTGCCGACGGCCAGATTGAAAATACAAAGACAGTGACAATCGACATGCTGACATGTGTGGCTACAGAGGCCCAACAAGGCGGTCAACCGGAGCGGCGGTAAACGTGTTTCCTGAAATCCAAGGTTTCTGGCCGCCGCCCGGTTACCTTGGACGTTCGTTTGTGATCGCAAGTGTGGTGTTGCTTTCCCCGAACTTGACAGGTTGCTTATGGGATCCCTTTCAGAGCTCGTTCTACTTGCTGACGCTGCAATTGGGTGGGATCTCGCCAAAATAGTCGTCTCGGGAGGAGTAGGCTTTCTGCTTGGGATTTGTAAAGACAAATTCACCCAAGCCAAACGAAAGCTGTCTTGCAAAGCATCCTACTGCCCAGTAGGGCCTACGACTGGGTTTCGATTCATGATTTCGCATGTTGGAAATGCCCCGGTCGAAAACGTGCGTATGCGTCTAAGTTGTTCCTCTACGGACAAGTTTGATCATTTCTGCTTTTTGGTTGATGAAGAAGTGAAATGCGATCGCCTCACCATCGACGACAAATGCAATCCCAGCGTAATGACCTGCACTTGGGCCTACATTAATCCCGGAGACGATCTTGAGCTCACCGTAGACGTTTCGAATTGCACAGACCCCGAGGCTGTTGTGTTAGAAATTGATGGTAAGGCGACTACCATCGCTCGGAAGAAATTGACAATGCAATGCGGTTGTTGACCCTCGAAGGCAAACGAACAAAACGCTGAACCCGAGTTGCCGATCACGGGTTTTTGAAATCGAAGCTCGCTCGCGGCAACCGGGTTAGCGTAGTCGTTATGCCCTTGGAGTACTACTGGTGATTTGGGAAGGCGCTGGCGAAACGATCGTCGCCCAAATCCGTTCGGCCGAACGTGCCCTGGTGTTTATCAGCGTTCCCTGGTCAGGTCCAGAACGCCAAGCCCGCGAAGTGTTTCGTGCTGCCGCATCACGCCTCGAAGAATTGGTTCCCGAACTACATGTCCGTTTGTTCCGCCTGGAGGTCGATGAAGATCAGCCTTCGCTCCGGTGGCTATCGTCCCTCGGGCTTTCACAATATGCCGAAGCAGGAGCTGGCAGCCTGATTTGGCTGGAGGAAGGAATCGTCACATCGAGCGAACTGAACGCCACCAGTCTCGGAATCGCCGGGATCGTCGGCAGATCAGCGTCTCTTTGGCCATCCCGGGCATAACCAGCCGTTGCACCCGACCACGGGAACGTTTAGCGTGAATGGCGGAGTTGGTTGGCGTGGCGGGTGAACTTAGTCGTTCGCCGGTTCAAGCATGAGCCGCCACAAGCAGGTGTCATGCCACATCTCCAACATCCACGATGCCAACCCAATTTAACCAACTGAACCACGGATGGAACGCACAACCGAACGCTCCGCACATTGATGTCGGTGTCGATGGGACGACGCTCACGCTTGCGTTCTTCGCGAACCCATATCAATTTCCGGAATTCGTCGACGGACAGATCATCCGATTGCGGTTCAATAACGCTTGGCGATATGCAATTGGCGACGTCAACGATGAGGGCTGGTACCGCGGACAGTGCAGGTTCAGCAAACTGGCTCCTCGATGGGGCGAATTCTACGAGGTGACTGGCGACTTGCGACTCGATCATTTTGACGCCGAATGGCATATCGTCGCCGAACCGCCAGCGAACGACCTGCGACACTTTCTGTTCTATTTTCGAGATGAAAACTTTGAATGTGATGCCGTGTCATGGGAACGAATCCAATGACGGCGTATGCTGGCCGCCATGTGTCTTGGTATGCTTATCGGTTGCCAAATCACTGATGCAAACCGGCCTTGGTGGTGCCCAACGCCGGCGAACAATCCGATGCACGGGAGCGGCGAAGTCGGGCGGATTTACAATGAACAATCAATCGTCGCCGCCCCGTGATCGGTGACGTTAGACCGCAGGCAAAGTCATGGCTCGCAAAGTTCTCTTCATCTGTAGCCAGAATCGCTTGCGTAGCCCAACTGCCGAGCAGGTCTTTGCTAATTGGCCTGGCATCGAGACATCGTCGGCCGGTCTCAACCATGATGCTGAGAACCCCGTCACTCCCGAATTAATTGCATGGGCAGACATTGTCTTCGTTATGGAGCGAACGCACCGGAACAAGCTGTCGGCTAAGTTCAAGCAACATCTCGGGCGCGCTCGTGTCATCTGCCTCGACATCCCCGATGAGTACGAGTTCATGGACCCAGCGCTCATCCAAGTTCTCAAAGTCAAAGTTGCTCGTCACTTGCCGTCAGCGTGAGTCGTGCGTAGACTGCGGTCTAACAATTCATTCAAGCGGACGTGCCTTCGGCACGCCGCTTAATTCAGGCGTTCTGTTTCATAAACCAAAGGAACCCACAATGGCCGCCTCAAATGACAAATGGACAATTTACCAAGACACAAAAAGCGAATGGCGATGGAAACGCACTGCGACAAACGGAGACATTGTCGGGGCATCAACGGAAGGCTACAAAAACCGCGCTGACTGTGTTTCCAACGCCACACGCAACGGTTACACCGGCAACTAAACTGCTACTCGATCGCGGTCAAACATCGCGTCAACCTGCTGTGCAGGTTCGTTTGTCGGCAAAACTGCAATCGGAGTAAATACGCGAACGATATCACCAGATTCGTTCGTCTCGGCAAATACATGCCCGCCAAGCTCGACGCCTTCATCTGTTGCTTTGGAACTCGCCTCCGCAATCGAAATACCGCGAACGTACCGCCCTGGAATTACCCGCCTTCCGCAGGCTCGCATACGGAAAACGTCCTCTCAAACTTCACTAAATCTAGCATAGCATTCATGCCTTAAAAAAACAGAACCAAGCGATGAACCTCAGCCGCCGTCATCGCGGAAATTAATGTTTACCCGTCTGCGGCGGCGAGGTTATCGCAGACGTTCTGCCACTGGAGCACACGAACATGAACGCACAACTCGGTTTGTCCTGCCCAGTCGTCGTTGCTGACTCGATCGACTTGGGACGCGATTTCGCGACAACCACACTAAACGATTTGATCGCCATGCCCGAGGATCGTCTCGCCGAAGTCGATCCGTTGGCGATGAACCTGATTGTGGCAAAGGGCATTCCGTCGTTGAGCGGCATCGAGATCGCGCGTTACCAGAACGTCGTCAACACATGGGCACTGGACTTTCAGCGTCGCTGCCTTCCGCAGTGGGAGCCCTATTTCCACGAGGCACCTCACGAATTCGAGAACGACATTCGCTACTTCCGGCTTGGAATGGTTTGCCAGTACTTGGAGCTTGAGGTCGGAATTCAGTACAATCCAGACCAGCGTGACGTGAAGGGGATTCTCTATACAAATCCGTCTGACCTTTTCCTGAATGGCGTTATCGACACACGCGAAGGAACATGTGGCAACATGTCAGCACTGCAAGTCGCATTCGGCTGGCGCTTGGGTTGGCCCGTATCGTTGGCATGCGTCAATTCGCATTTCATCCTGCGCTTTGACGATGGGAACGCAATCTACAACATCGAGGCCACGCAATCCGGTTACGGAGGATTCAAGTCCGATCCCGATGCATACCTAATCCAGAACAAGCAGCTTCCAGCTATTGCCATTCAGTCCGGTTCTGACCTACGTGCGTTGCGGCCGCATGAAATGCTCGGCTCGTTCGTCGGCCTGCGTGCTCGCCATACCCAAGACGTTGGAAAGCACGCCCGTAGTGAAGACAAGATGCTTGAGTCGGAAGCTGACTGGCTCTTGGCCCGCCAACTCTTTCCATCCAACCGCGTCCTCTACAAGAATCAAGTGGTTGTTACAAGCATGCGTGGCGTTGCGCTCTTCGAGCCACACGAAGCCGGTCACCCCAACACGTACGCGCAATGTTTGGATGAAATACGACTTCGCCGTTTCAACAAACGGCATTTTGATGGTACCGGGCCGGAGCACGACAATTGCAAGCAGTCACATCAAGCCATCGACGACCTGTTCACCACACTGGAGATTAAACAATGACAACCACAATCGGCGACAGTCGCACATCCTGCGACGAAGACCAAATAAACCGTTTCTTTCCGCTCGTCGACCTTACGAGCGACCCGTTGGGTTTCGAAGCTGGTGATGCCAACCTGTACCGCTACGTTGGTAATTCGCCTACGAATGCCACTGATCCATCGGGACTGAAGACACGGGCGGAATGGGAGCAGGCGGCCCAGAATCTCATTGGGTTCAAGCCTGGATCACCGACGCACCCAAGAGATATCTTGGAAATGAACCGGCGTATCACCGCAGCATACGCCGAAATGTACTTACGCGATCCATCGAAGTTCGTATGGGCAGGGATGGCCGCTTTTGCATCTTGTGATGTCGGCAAGGGGATGAGCCAAGCCAGAGCACTGCGCGACGAGGCGGGAAATCCGCTGATTGCGATTGGCGCTGTGCTAACTGGTGCGCCCACTGGGACGGAACTTGCAACGGCTCTCGGAAAAGGCAATCTCGAAGTTTATGCAGATATTTACTGGCAACATCTTGCCTACGCGCAAGGCGGTATCAAAGAAATGCGGGATCTCAAAGATCGAGGCGAATTGCTTGTTGAACAACTTAATGCTTGGGAGCTAATCGAGCAAGGCAAGGTTTGGGAGGGAAATCGCCAACTGTTGATCTACGAACAGAGTGTCACTCTCCAGAAAGGAGTTTACGCCCAACACTCAAAGGCTTTTAAAAACATGTCTTGGCTCGCCGACTATGCGCCATGGATGCTTAAGTCCCCCATTCCAGGTCATGATGTTGCATTTACGGAATGTGTCCCTGGCGGTAATTTAGGTGCCTTTAATGACCGATGGAAATGGATCGACACATCAATGTTACCGTCGTGGAAAAAGTTGGCTCAGGAAAATCCAGCACGCGTACGCGAGATGATGGACGAGTTTCTAAAAGGAAAGTTCACAAAGTAACTGCGATGCGCCTCATCTGTGTCTCATTGATTGCTGTCACGCTCGGCTGCGCCGAAACCACAAGGAGTACAATTGTGTCTACGCCACCATCAATCCAAGTAGGTTTGGCCAAACCTGTCGACCGCGTTGTAGGGCATTCATGGCCTGTGTCGGACGGTAATCCACTGGAATTCACGGCGGCTGATGACCACCGCACGCTCGTCATCCGTTTTCCAAGCGATCGAACGTGGACAACTCAATCCAAAATCACCTTTTTTTCTCAAAAGAATGGCCAGGTCGCATCCATTGTCGCTACGCCGTTGAATGAAGCCGTTGATTTCAGCGTCGCACTTGACCATTTGCGAAACGCAACTGAAGAATTGAAAATTGCCCAAGATTCTCTCGTTGTTCAGAGACTCGGCGAATGGCTTACAAAGCCGCCGTCCTGGAGCCCATTTGCGACGAAATCGGTAGGATGCAAATTGGAACCTGGGATTACTTTTTTCGCCGAGATCAAGCCAGCAAACGAGGACAATAAGTGGTATCTTTCATATCATTTCACGGTCGACCGCTTTTTTGCCGACGGGTCGAAAGCCCCCACATCGCAGCCGGAAGAACACGCTGAACCATAGTGTTTGGCCACGTCCAATCTATGACAACCGTGGAAGAACAATGCCGTGAACCGGAGCGGCGAAGTCGAGCGTTGTGCCAATGGACAATCTTTCGTCGCCGCCCGGTTACGGCGGACGTTATTTGCCTAAATGAACCACATCACTTTAACGCAACTTTAGGAAATCCATGGGCCACGTCGTCGTTCCTTACCCATTAGCTATCATTGTTTGCGACAGCATTCACGTTGACCCTTCAACTGGAAAGCGTACATTGTTAGGAATTTTCTCCGAAATAGGGGCGACTGAATTTCCGTGTCGACACCCGCAATTGGCAGTGCACGTGTCGCTTACGGACGGTCGCGGGCATATTCCCCTAAAGTTCCGTCTAATCGATTGCGATGAAACCGAAGATCCGCTATTTGAAGCTACAAATGAAATACCTTTCACCGATCCGCGAGCTATACTAGAATTCGGGTTCCTGATTCCAAACATCGAGTTCCCGCGAGCCGGTGAATACCGGTTCCAGGTCTTTGCTAACGGAGAATTTGTAATTAAACGCCGACTAATCGTTCGGCAAATTGGAGAAAACAATAATGAGTAAACTTGATACAAATACAAAAGAAATTCCTGCAACTTCTGTTCCGTCGACGGCTTTTTCCGTACGTATTCGCGTTGCGGATAGTGAGACAGCTCAAACGTATGGGACAATAACTCCGAAATTCGATCCATCAAACGACCTCCTCGCTCAAAAACCATTACGACGTCCAAATCGCTTGCGTCCTCTTAGCGAAAACGGCAAATAACAAAGCGGTGCATCGAAGTTCGCCACAAGCTCTGTTCTGATGGCTGATCCGCTTTGGCGAACTCGATGACCTTATTCGTTCTGTGCTAAACATGAGTCTAAACCCGATCAGATTCGACTTGCTCTTTGATGCTGACGAGTATCATCGATCTGGATCCTGCCCATGGACGTTTTTTGCTTACCCAACGAGCATGGCTGACGAACAAGGACTGCCTCCAGACAAGGACGCATGCGACTTCCTTGCTCGCATACAAGAGCGTGGGATTGACGTTGCCATCTGGGTCAGTGGAATCGCCGAAGATACGACGTACTTTGCATGCCGCAAGGATGATATTCAGAGATTGAACAGAGTCATTCAGGAACTTGAGGACTCCGGAGGAATCGGGAGTGGATTCTGCAACGAAACAACGGAACGCCTATTTGCAGCGTCCGAAAAGCACAGAACAAAGCGGTGAACCGAAGCCGCCGATGAAGCGTTTTTTGAAATCAAAGTGTTTTGGCGGCGGCTCGGTTACCGCCAACGTTATTCAATACAAAGCCCGAAACTTAAGCTCGATAGATGCTCGTAAAAGTTGCGCTCGACAAATGCTCGTGAATCCAATGCTCGCAACTTGGCCTGCGACGTTTAGGGCGTGATCGCCAAACTGAAGGCGTTGTGCGACATCTCCAACCCTCACTCGAAACGAGACTCGGATAGCGCCCGACACCGGACACGAAAAATTCTAGCGTTTAATAGACACGGCCAGTGCCGAGATGTTACGATACTGGCGCGAAACTGACGCCGACTAAACCCGCTGCGTAAGAATAACAACGCGATGAACCACAGCCGCGAAGTCAGGTTTTTTGAAATGGTAATTCTCTCGTCGCGGCGAGGTTATCGCCAACGTTCGGCGGCAAGAGGCTGAGGCGCAGGAAAGGCTGAGAAACTGGCACAGCGATCGCTCACCGGCGCTCGGATCATTCCCGAGTGGACTCGAGGGCAACGACGGACCCCAAGGAGACTACTGCGATGGCGGATACACACCCACCTCAGCACGCCTATGCGGGCATGCCTTTCGATCTCCGACCCGAGGGCGGAGTGCTCGCCGAAGCCAAGACGTTTCCGCTCGTGAAGGAGGAGACGTTCGAGGCCATCCGGATGGTGATCCGCAAGGGCCACGAGTTGTCCGAGCATCAGACCGAGGGCGCGATCACGATTCATTGTCTGGATGGGCGAATCGCCTTCACCGCCCGTGGCCAGACCCACGACCTGAGGGCCGGCCACTGGCTCTTCTTGCTCGGCGGCGAACCTCACTCACTCCGCGGGATCGAAGACTCCGCGTTCCTGTTGACCATCCTGTTTCCTCGGTCGAGCTAGGCCCGCGCCGAACCAGGCGCTGCACCTGACCCGGCCGCATGATTCGTTTCTGGGATTTCATCGCTCCCTGATGCCGCCGGGCAGGTGAGCTAGGTCGTTCGGTAAAGAAATGAAGAATCTTATTACAACCCTATTGTTTGCAGTCGCGGCTTCAACTTCATTGTCAGCTATTGAATACCCATTCGAAGCACCTAAAGTGCGGCGTGAACTAATCGCGAAGCACGTTGACACGATCAAAGCCGGAATGAGCTCAAAAGCTGTTATCGAACTGTTCGGCCAGCCGGACGAAACTACTCCGCTCTACGAACCCAAGATTAAGAATCCAAGACAGATCGGAAGCACGATTTGGTATATTCTCAGTCAGCGACAAAAAGACGGATCAGAGAATGATAAGAAGAAAATCGCGATAGCTGTGAGATTAGATCTTCAGGGAATCGTCTCACGTGTTGACCGAATCAACTACAAATAAGAAACCGAACAAGTCGGAGCAGGCGACGCCGAGGAAGCCGTCTGATAAAAGTGAGAGTGACACCGGCGCGCCTGTCCTCTGACGTTAGCCAAGAGGGATGAATGGAACCGGTCTTCACACTTCAATGGCCAGAATTCGTGATCGCGCAACTGCTGCAATCACTACTGCCGCGTAAGGGCGGGTACTCCGTTCTCGTTCCGCTGTCGCGACAAGAGAAGGGAAGTGACCTCGCCGTCCTGCATCGGACCGGGAACGGCATATCACTCACCACGACGATTCAGGTCAAAGCCTCACGCACGTATCTGCACGCACCGCCGAAGCGAAAGGACACCGTTCGATTCCGATTCAATACGTGGTTCAACCGTTTCGACGTGCCCGACCGGGCAGATTACGTGATTCTTTCGGCATGTATGCGCCGGACTTAGGGCAGACCACGCAGGTATCGGCAACGTGGTACAAGGACTGTTCTCTGATGTTCACGCGGGACGAGATGCGAGAGTTCATGGCGAACTGCAGGACGGTCGGCGGAGAACCGGACCGAATGTTCGGATTCGGATTCAACGACTTGTCCCAAATTGTGCTGAACCGCGGTGACAAGGATCGCTCCGGAAAGGACTACGTCGACCACCTTCTTGAGCGGAAATACAAAGACCTCATGACGAAATGAGTGGCGAATCGGGTAGGCAGGCGGCTTTCGCCGCCCGCCCCCCACACCACGTAGCATGCGGGTCCGCACTACGCGGTTCGACGAAGCGGAGCGAGTGTGGCCCAGAGTGATTTCAATGAGACCAGTGCCTGGTCTTGCAGCCAAGCGTTCGTCATCCCAACACCGCGGGCAATGGTTTTGGCCATGTGCCAGGGGCCCTTGCGACTCTTCGCGTGACGGAAGGCCTGACGGCGTGGAACGCCGAGGGCCAAGAGATTGCGAACCCGCGTGCGGACAAGCCGCCAGCGTTTCCAGAAGCACATCCGCAAGCGCCGCCGTATCCACTGGTCGAGCTTG
>Ga0163154_10008307_pt1 | contig 12151 bp, 11 predicted proteins | sample OliLakLV19MP9P1_FD_148649 | JGI IMG/M metagenome (GOLD analysis project Ga0163154, IMG submission 148649) | Freshwater microbial mat bacterial communities from Lake Vanda, McMurdo Dry Valleys, Antarctica - Oligotrophic Lake LV.19.MP9.P1 | ecosystem: Environmental > Aquatic > Freshwater > Lake >... | reverse complement strand
CGCCAGGCCGTCGATGAGCATCACTGGCTGACTGCCCAGGAATTTACGCGCTATTGGGGGATCTGCCAGATCGCACCGGGCATCAACCTAGTAGGGATCACCATCCTGATCGGCTGGAAGGTGGCCACAGCTCGTGGCGCAACACTCGCATTACTCGGCTTACTGTTACCCAGCGTCTCGATCACGATTGCACTGACGGCTGGCTATGCCGCTATTCGCGATCAGCCGATTGTCCAATCTGCCACGCGTGGAATCATCCCGGCGACCTGTGGCCTTGGGCTGCTGCTGGTCTGGCGCATGGCCCGCCCACCGATTGAGGAGAGCCGCAGCGAGAGTAGCGCAAGCCTAGCGCTCAGTTTGCTCACGCTTGTGGGATGTGCGCTGCTGGTTGGAGTGTTGCATGCACCAGTGATTGGCGTGTTATGGGGTGCTGGAGCCGTTATCGCGCTGGCCGCCTGGGCACGCGCCCGCGCACGGCAGGGGTAACAAATGATCGATCCATTGTTGTATTTCTGGGAGATCCTCAAGGCCTCGTTGCTCTCAACCGGCGGCGGGAACATCCCAATTCTGCACGATTCCCTGATTGCCCAGGGTTGGGTGACGGATCGACAGTTTGCTGAAGCGCTGGCAATTGGTCAGATCAGCCCTGGGCCAACCGGATTATGGGTGATTTGCCTGGGCTACCTTGTCGATGGTGTACGCGGTTCGCTGCTTTCGCTGGTTGGCATCACGCTACCGCCGATACTGGTGCTGGTTGTTCATCGAGTCTATCAATCGATTGGTCATCACCCAGCAACCCAGGGTTTTGTTCGCGGCCTGGGATTGGCTGTCGCTGGCGTATTTCTGGTCGTCCTGGTCAATCTGATGACTAGCACAGGAATCAGCCCGGAGACGATATTCATTCTGCTTGGGGCCATTGGGCTTGGATTGATCCGCCGTTTGCCGGTTGTTGTAATTATTGTGGCAGCTGCGCTGGCGGGCATTGCGCTGTTCTGATCAGGCAGCGATGCGGGGGTAGAGACGCAATATCTTGCGTCTGGACACGATGCGGGAGAATAGATATGATCGTCATTAAGGTTGGTGGCGGTGCCGGGATGGATTATGATGCGCTGTGTGGCGATCTGGCCGAACGCTGGCGATCTGGTGAGCGGCTGGTGCTGGTGCATGGTGGCTCAGATGAGACCAACAAGCTGGCTGAGCAACTTGGCCACCCACCGCGCTTTGTGACCTCGCCATCTGGCTATACCAGCCGCTACACCGACAGGGCGACGCTTGAGATTTTTCTGATGGCCGCAGCTGGCAAACTGAACAAGCTGATCGTCGAACGCTTGCAGCGGTTGGGCGTGCAGGCGGTTGGGCTTTCCGGCCTGGATGGGCGCATTCTGGAAGGGCAACGCAAATCGGTTATTCGGATTGTCGAGGATGGCAAACAAAAGATCCTGCGCGATGATTGGACCGGCACGATTGAGCGGGTCAATACGAACCTCTTGCATCTGCTGATCAATGCTGGCTACCTGCCGGTGATTGCGCCAATTGCCAGCAGTACGCTTGGTGAAGCGCTGAATGTTGATGGTGATCGGGCGGCAGCAGCTATTGGTGGTGCGTTGGCCGCCGAAACATTGCTGTTGCTGACGAATGTGCCAGGGTTGTTGAGCAATTTCCCGGATGAGACATCGCTGATCCCACATATTCCGCGCAACGCAATCGAGGAATATCTGCCAGTTGCCCAGGGCCGTATGAAGAAGAAGATCCTGGGTGCCGCCGAGGCTCTTTCCGGCGGGGTTGGGCGCGTCATTCTTGGCGATGCCCGCATCCCGCAACCAATCAGCCGCGCCATTGCCGGGCAAGGAACCGTGATTGAATAAACAGTATTCAGAAGTCAGGAGTCAGAATAGCTGGCCCTTTCTCTAGAAACCGTTCCATTCGTTTCGGATGCTGCTGTGCGCGGCTCATACCTCGGCTGTGATCGATATGTGCTTGTGGCAGATTCGATGGTTGTTTTGCTTGCTGGCGCGAAAGAATGTGATTGGCCCGCCAACGTCGGTTGGTCATGCCTCGGCTGTGATCGATATGTGCTTGTGACTGATCGCTCACCCCTTGCCCCGCTCGCAATGGGAGCAGGGCAGCACAGCCGATAATGGGGAATTGACAGTAGGAGTAAGCAGTACTGCATCGCGCCTTTGCAGATCCTGTAGCTACACGATTATGCACCCAAAACCGATATTCGGCACGCCCGTAGCAGCACACGGCAGCACGGTATCTGCCACCTGGATGAATGGATGGAAGGGGTTAGAAGCACCACCGACATTCTTTATACCAATCAGAAATGAGAAGTTCGCGGTTCGTATATTGTCCGCAGATGATGCAGTCAGTCGTTCTTGGTTCAGTGGTTCAGTGGTTCAGCATTCCGACTCCTGACTCCTGACTTCTGACTCCTATACCAGCGCAGCTTCCTGCAAGTTCTTGATCGTCAGTGTATAGGCGCGGGCAAATCCGCCGACATAGCGCGCCCCATCTGGGATGTAGCGGTATAGCCCGAAATCCGCAAAGTCAAATAGCATGGCGGCGGCGGGCAGGCGAGCCAGATAGATCGAACGGGCAGCGACATATTCAGGAGTATCGTGCGGCAGGCTTGCCACTGTACCAGTGAGCGTGATGCGCGCCAGGGTTTGCACATCGTCGCGCTGATCATCTGGTTCGGCAATCATCAATGAGGAATGTGGATCATTGGCGAGGTGGCGGGTATGCGGCGAGAGCCGACTCAGGTGCAACAGAAATCCGCCAAAATCTGGCTCTGGCGCGTAGGCCACAAACGAAACAAATGGCGCACCATCCTGCAATGTCCCAAGCGCGGCGCTACGCTGGCTGCGAATCAGGGTGGCAATATTGGTAAGCTCATCTGGTTTCATAGTTGGGTATCAACACGTTCTGGGTGGGTATTGACCCACTGGCGATACGAATCGGCGACCAGTTCAAGATCACTGAGTTGCGATGTGCAGATCGCATACAATTCGTCCGGGGTGATTTCATGATAATAATGAACCATTCGATTACGATAACCAGCCAATTGGATGAGCAGCGCGGCTACTTGTGCGTTGAGCACCTGCCGATCCCTGAGCCCTGCTGCAATTTCCTTATATTCCGTCACACCCTGACCGAAGCCCTTCGCCAGAATATGCCGGCCAATATCGAGCAATGCTTCCAGAATTCGGCGCAAGCACGACTCGGCTGCCCAGATATTGCGGCGATCAGCCATAAATACTGCTTTATCAGCAAGCGGCAGAGTGCGTATTCCGTCAAGGCACTCTGCTATCAGCGCTAGGCGATCACCAACTACCCGCGAACTGATTCCTACTGGTATCACGATACTCTCCGATAGATCAGATCCTGGCGCTCACGCTCAAGCGGGATGAGATCACCAGCCCGCCGTAGGACATACAGATCATATTCATCGGCGGCATGCTGATCATCGGCAAACAAGCGCTCGCCACGAATAACATTCGCCGCCAGAAAGGGATCGGCCTGAGCCAACAGAACGAGATCGACGCGAGTCACACCGAAGAATTCTTCTAAGGCTAGCGTGAGTTGCAGCGTTTCACGAATTGTCCAGGAGATGTTTGGCGCAATGAGTACACCAATATCGACATCTGATGGGCCTGGTGCAAGCACAGATTGTTGCCCGATGATCCAGGCATACACGTCGCTGGCACGGCTGCCAAAGGCATACAGGATCACACTATGATGACGCCGACATAGTATTTCCAGCGCTTGCTGCTGTTCTGTCATGCTCAACCATCGATCATTTCTCGTACGGGCGCGATATATCGCGCCCCTGCTGAAAGGAACAACTCATGAGTATCGCCATGATACCACACACCACCGACGAGATCATCGCTCTGGAATCGGCGCATACCGCTGGGTTCTACCCGAAGCGCCAGGTTGCAATTGTGCGCGGGCAGGGCGCAACGCTATGGGATGCCGATGGGCGCGAGTATATTGATTGTGTTGGCGGGCAGGGTGCCGCCAATCTCGGCCACGCGCATCCTGCTGTTGTGGCAGCCATTCAGGCACAGGCAGCGACGCTGATCAGCTGCCCGGAGATTTTTCATAACGACCAACGGGCTGCCTATCTCTCCGAACTGATTGCCGTGCTGCCGGATGGCATGGGCCGCGCATTCCTGTGCAATTCGGGTGCCGAAGCCATTGAGGGTGCGCTCAAGATCGCCCGCTTGATCACCAACCGCCCGAATGTGATTGCGACGGTGCGTGGGTTCCATGGCCGCACGCTTGGTGCGCTCTCGGCCACCTATGAACCAAAGTATCGTGAGCCATTCGCGCCATTATTGAGCGGGTTCAGCCATATCCCCTATGATAAGCTCGAAGCACTTGAGGCCGCCGTCAACGAACAGACAGCAGCAGTATTGATCGAGCCAATCCAGGGTGAGGGTGGCGTTCGCCCGGCCAGCCCTGGGTATCTGGATGGCGCACAACGGATCTGCCGTGAACGAGGCGCGCTGCTGATTGTCGATGAAGTGCAGACTGGTTTTGGGCGAACGGGCACGCTGTTTGGGATTGAGCATGCTGGCATCACCCCCGACCTCATAGCGCTGGCTAAGTCGATTGCTGGCGGATTACCAATGGGTGCTGTTGCGATCCATAGCCGCTATGGCACACTGCCGCAGGGCAGCCACGGAACGACATTCGGAGGTGGGCCGCTGGTGTGTGCGGCAGCACGGGCGGTACTACAGGCCATGCGCGATGAAGAACTACCACGTCAGGCTGCCGAGAAGGGCGCATACCTCATTGAACAACTGCGGGCGCTCAAACTCGCCAGGGTTCGTGAAGTACGTGGCATGGGCCTACTGGTTGGGTTGGAATTAAAGGAGCGGGTGCAGCCATTCCTGCCCGCCCTCATGGAATTGGGTGTGTTGGCATTGCCAGCTGGCCCCAACGTACTGCGCCTGCTGCCCCCGCTGGTGATCAGCTATGCACAACTGGATCGAGTGGTGGTGGCTGTTGGTTCGGTACTACAAGGAGCAAAATGAATAGTATTCCGCGTTCACACACGATCATGTTCGCTATTATCTGTGCCGCTGCGCTACTGGTTGCCGTATTTGGTTCCTTCTTGCCTGTTGTGCTTGCGGATATGCTCTCGTGGCTGCAACTGCCGCCATTGCATGCCCGCTTCGTTGGTGCCCTGTATTTCTATGGTGCCATCTTTATGATTGGCTGTATGCGTGCGCGCTACCAGAGCGAGGTGCGCTATGCACTGATGATGATCGCGATCTGGACTGGCCTGCTGTTTGTTGTTTCGATCCTGAGCCTTGGTGCATTTGATTTTACACGCTTGCCAGTCTGGATCTGGTTTGCCTCCTATTCAATCTATCCAGTGATCGCGATGATATTGACCTGGCGTGATCGCAACACCATAACCGTAGATCTCCCAGGGCCGCGCCTTGCAGGCTGGGCCTATACAGCACTGATCATCCAAGGATTGGTTGTTGGGCTGCTGGCGCTGGCGCTGTTGTTGATACCCGGAGTGATGGTTGCCGTCTGGCCGTGGAAGATCACGCCATTGCTCGCACAGACCTATGGTGGCCCATTATTGGCCTATAGTGTTGGCAGTATTCTGTTTGCACGGCGGCGAACCTGGCTCGCGGTGCGGGCAGTCGTTCCAGCCATGTTTGTGTTTACTGCCGGAGTGTTGCTGGCTTCATTCATTCATCGTGGGCTGTTCTCTGCCAGTGATCTGGCCGACTGGATCTGGTTTCTGGCATTTGGAACGATGACGGCTCTGCTTGGTGCCATGACCGCCCGTGTGCTAGGGCTACAGCCTGGAGCATAAAGCCCTATCAGCCAACTTTACCTATGAGGATACGTATGCCACATAGCTCTGAGAGACGTTCTATAGCATTCCTATTTGAGTTGTAAAGGCGCGTAGCGCAAAGCGGGGCTTGGGGCGCAGCCCCGAAAGAAATCTCCCCGCCCCTTTTTTACAAATCCGGTAGGATTGCTATAGTAGTGAGTTTTTGCTGGATGAGAAGCCCTATGATCCATTGACATACGACAATCTGGGGAGAAGTATCTCAGAAGCATTGCTCAGACGCCCTGCGCTACCTTTAGCGGCACTGCCACTATTCAATGGTGCTGGTATTTATGCGCTCTACTATGTTGGCGAGAAGAAGCCGTATGAGGCATATCTACCACTTGCAGAAGCCCATAAAAATGCACCATTCAGCCGCCCGATCTATGTTGGTAAAGCGGAGCTTTCGGGCGCCCGAAAAGGTCGACGGGATGTTCAGTTGCTGGAAACGAAACTTGCTGATCGGTTACGCCAACATGCAAAGTCAATCAGTTCAGCCTACACAACACTGCATATTGATGACTTCTATTGTCATTATCTGATCGTTGAGTCGGTGTGGATACCACTCGGCGAGAGTATTCTTATTAATCTCACAAGACCGGTTTGGAATATGGTTGTCGAGGGATTTGGCAATCATGATCCTGGAAGTGGTCGAGCGGCTGGCATTCGCCCAATGTGGGACACAATCCATCCAGGCAGAACGTGGTCAGAACGACTACCAGTACGTGCCGAGACAACAGATAAGATTGATCAGCGCATCAAACGCTTCTTTGCAGGCGACACAACAGTAGTTTTACCTGAAACTCAGAATATCTGAAGAAGGCAACTTAGCGTAGCGCTACTAGAGATTCTCCAACAACAAGATCTCTCAATAATGCATGCGGATCAGGAGAATGGGCTACTGTATCAACCTGAGCCAGAGATAGGTAGATATGGCGTGCGATGAGCTCAGCCATTGCTATTGGGACAGCATTTCCCAATTGGCGGCGGCTTTCAGTCCAGGAGTTTGCAAAATACCATTCGTCAGGAAATGTCTGGATGCGTGCTAACTCACGTACCGTAAAATAACGCACGGTTCCATCATCGCGGCGAAGTATATTCTCACCGCCAGGATTACCATGGTCGCCAGCCTTGATTGCTTTCGCTGGCCAATCCCAAGGGCTACCAGTATGCCCAGGGTAGATTCGGGCATCCGGAATGCCAATGTGATTATCTATAAGCGGATGTGGATTGCGATTATTTGGCTCAGGGAGATCATGGAGAGCATCACGGACAGTTTGCCAGCGCTGCAATATTGGCTTCGACAAGCGAGCCAAGCGCTCGACCTGCCATCTGAAACGCTCAGGCACAGGTTGGCTAGAAAGGCCATGCTCCTCCCAATAGCTCCCATCCACATATTGAGCATACAGGAGTGCTTCTTTCGTGTGCATAGGGGCTGGAAAAGCCCACCGAATACCCAGGTCACAACGGAATGCAACAATAAAAACGCGCTGCCGTTCCTGTGGCACTCCGAGATCAGCCGAATTATACAACTCAGCACTCACAAGGTATTGTTCGTCCTGCGGGAAGTGGGTGCGTTTATGGCGTATGGTCGACAAGCGCTCGGCATGCTCCCACCACGTCTCACCTGGAAATTGGGTAAGCATAGGCAAACGTAGCTGGTTCAAAATATACTCAAAATAAGGCCGGAAGTTTTCGCGCAATATCCCACGCACATTCTCAAGCAGAATTGCACGTGGACGAATAGCTCGCACTGCTCGCAACACCTCGGGAAACATATTCCGCACATCAGCTTCGCCTGCATGTTTCCCGCCTAAACTGAACGGCTGACATGGAGCACCACCTGCTAATAGATCAACTTTTCCTGCTGCACAATAGTCGGTATAATCTACATTCCGAACATCGGCTTCGATAACTGGCCAATGAACGCCTTCTATACATCGCTGGACATTTAAGCGAAGAGTGTCACAAGCATCACGATCACGCTCAACTACCAGCAAGTGCTGAAAACCAGCTCGATGTGTTCCAAGTGCTAACCCACCGGCTCCACTGAATAGCTCGATTGATCGCATACGACTAGTCCTTAAATACCTGCTCATTGTTGCCATATAAAATCTACCATAGATTTCATATATCCCTACAACACGGTTAAGTGTAGTACATATTTTCTATATTGTCAAGAATATGTTCACATTAGATGACCATGTGGCTGCGCCGCACACTGATTGATGAAAATAGCCTTCGCTTTGCGTTTTCGGCTATCGGTCTAGCGGCTATCTTCATATTAGCGTACACGCGAACTCGCATAGCGGATGCCGCTCTCCAGATCGCTGCGCGAGACGAGATGCGACAGATCGATTCCCAGGCCAACAATCGTCTGGGCTAGTTCTGGCCGCAACCCGACCAAAACTGTCTCGGCTCCGAGGAGGCGGGCCGCGCCTGCCGCCTGGATGAGTGCGCCAGCCACATGGGTGTCCACCAATGGCACGCCAGTAATATCGATAATCAGGGTATGGGCGTGCTGGCGCTCAATTGCATGAAGCATCGTCTCGGTCAGTATCGCAGCTCGTTGATCATCGATCAGTCCAATCAATGGCAGCACAATCACGCCACGCATGATCGGCAGAACAGGGCTAGAGAGCGCCCGAATCGCCTCAGTCAGCTGATCCCGGGATGTGTTACTGGTGCGTAATTCAGCGAGTGTCTGTTCAAGCTCGCCAGCCCGCAGGGCAAGTGTAGATTGCTGCTCCATGACAGAACGTTGGGCTTGGCCCAAGGCCAATTGCATTCGTCGTAGGGCGTTGGCCAGTGCGCCAAGCTCATCACGGCCCTGAATATCAACCACATGGTCGAATTCACCACGGCCAATCGCTTCGGTTGCCAGCATCAGGCGCTTGATCGCCCGCCGGATTGGGATCGCGATTGCAGCCCAACCGGAAAACATCACGCCAGCGGCAATCAGCGTTGCAGCGATAATGACGATCCAGGCGCGATTGAGGATCGCGCTGCTTTCGCGCAGGACAACACTAGTATCCTCGCGGCTGGCAGCCACCAGATCCGCGCTTGCAGCAGTAAGCTGGGTATAATCAATTTCGAGCTCACGATAGACAGCAAATGATCGAGCATAGATCCGCGATTGGCCGGTTGGAATCAGCTGATCCCACGTTTTACTCACAAACACTGGCCAGCCGGTTTGCAGGCGTGCCAATGGCTCACGATCATTTTCATCAACAAACTGTGAGTATGCCTCTAAAAGGCTGATCATGCGCTGTTCTGCCGCCCGCAGGCGAACTTGAACAGACAACTGATCTTGTTCACTAACAGCAGCAATATACGCCGATTGGAGGATGCGGTAATCGGCCAGGGTTCGGCTGATCTGTTCAACAGTCGTCAGCGCTGGAATCACACGATCACCCAGTTTGGCAGCCTGATTGCTGATCGCAGAGAGTTGCACCAGGGCAAATCCGCCCACGGCACCAATCAGTACGAGGCTGGCAATCAGCGCAATCAGCAGCTTTGTGCGAATCGACATCGCAATACCTCCAATCGAGATCCATACTATTATCATAGCACCCTCAATCATTGGGTGCAGGAGCATCTGTGCTACAATAGTTCAACATGAGTATCGATTTTGTCACACTGCTTCGGCGCGCTCCTGGCTATACCAACCAGATCAGCCATGTCGAACCGCTGCCCGCTCGTGCGGCCAGCTTTGCTGAACCCGCACTGCCCCTGCCCGCTGTGCTGGCCGCGCTGCTGGCCGAGCGTGGCATGAGCCAGCTGTATGCCCACCAGGCTGCCGCGCTGGATGCCGCTCGTGCCGGTAGCCATCTTGGTGTGGTAACGGCAACTGCCAGTGGTAAAACGCTGTGCTATCAGATCCCGGCGCTCGAAGCATTGCTGGCCGATCCACGCGCCCGTGCGTTGTGCCTGTTCCCAACAAAAGCCCTGGCTGGCGATCAACTGCGTAGCCTGCGTATGCTTTCCGAACCACTTGGCATTCCGGTTGCGACGCTCGATGGCGATACGCCGCGCCCCGAACGCGATACCGTCCGTGCTCGTGCCCGGATCATCCTTTCTAACCCGGATATGCTGCATCGCACACTGCTGCCCGATCACCGGCGCTGGGCGACGCTATTGGCCGGGTTGCGCTTTGTGGTACTGGACGAAGCCCATTCCTATCGGGGCGTGTTTGGCACCCACGTCGCCTTGATTATGCGGCGACTGCGCCGATTATGCGCCCACTATGGTGCCGCTCCCCAGTTCATCTGCTGCTCGGCCACCAGCGCAAACCCAGATGAACATTTGCAAGCCCTGGTTGGCGCTCCAGTGCAGGTAATCAATGGTGATGGCGCACCTCAAGGGCCACGCTCATTTGCGCTCTGGAACCCGCCAATTATTGATGAAAAGCGTAAATCCAGGGATCAACGTCCTGCCGCCGAAAATGGCCAACGCCGCAGCACCAATGTCGAAACTGCTGCATTGATGGTTGCGCTCGTTCGCGCTGGCGTGAAGACATTGACCTTCGCTCGTACCCGCCGGGGGGCCGAACTCATCCTGCGCTATGCCCGTGAATCGCTGGAACGAACCGACTCACCTCTGGCCCAGCGCGTGGCGGCCTACCGAGCTGGTTATACTCCCGAACAGCGCCGCCAGCTCGAACAGGATTTTCTGCGTGGCGAAATTCTTGGGCTGGTTTCGACCAACGCGCTCGAATTGGGTGTCGATATTGGTGGTGTCGATGCAGTCGTGATTGGTGGCTTCCCAGGAACTGTTGCGAGTGCCTGGCAACAGGCGGGCCGGGCCGGGCGCTCCCAATCGGCAGCTCTGGCCGTGATGGTCGCTCAGGACGATCCGCTCGACCAGTTCTATATGCGCCATCCAGCCCAGTTCTTCGCCCGTTCCGTCGAACATGCCAGGGTCGCATTGGATAACCCATATATTCTGAGTGGTCAGATCCGCTGTGCCGCATTCGAACTGCCATTACACGATGCCGATGAAGAATGGTTCGGGCCGACATTTGGTGCTATTCGCGATTGGCTGACCCGCCATGGCGAACTGGCCCTACTGCCGGATGGTCGTTCGGAACTGACCTCGCGCTGGCCATCCTCACAGGTCAATATCCGCAGCGCCGATGGTGATCCAATCGAGCTGTGCGATGCCGAGAGTGGGCGGGTGATCGAGCAATTAGGGGCTACTCGCGCACCATTCGAGATCTACCCAGGCGCGGTGTATCTACATCAGGGCGATAGCTACCTGGTGCAGGAGTTGGGCGAACGGCGGGCAATCGCACGGCGCTCACAGGTTGGCTACTACACCCAGACACGTGAGGAAACCAATATTCGGATCGAGCGGATTCGTGAGCAACGCCGCGTCGGCCCGGCATCCCTGTATATTGGCATTGTCGAAGTGACCCGCAAAGTAATCGGCTACCGGCGCAAGGAACACTACAGCGAAGCAATGTTGAGTGAGCATGATCTGAACATGCCGCCGCAGATGTTTCGCACCGTTGCGGTATGGTGGACGGTACCAGATGATATGTGTACGCAGACGGAACAGCACTGCGATGAGATTGTCGATGCGCTGCACGCAATGGAACACGCCTGCATTGGGCTGCTGCCACTGTTTGCCCAGTGCGATCGGGCCGATATTGGCGGACTATCGACCGACATGCACCCGGAGACTGGTATGGCCACGGTGTTTGTTTATGATGGCGTACCAGGTGGCGTTGGCATTGCCCAGGTTGGCTATGAGCAGGCCGAACAATGGTGGACCCAAACACGGGCGCTGCTGTTGGAATGCGCCTGCCTGGAAGGGTGCCCGGCCTGTGTACAATCGCCAAAATGCGGAAATGGCAACCAACATCTCTCGAAGCGCGGCGCGGCGGCACTCGCCTCACTCTTACTCAGCCAACCAGTGCCAACCCGCGATCTTGGCCGCAGGCTCAACGCCGCGCCGCGCGACACACTCACCGATGATAACGGCGCAAGTTCGGTGATTGCGGATCTGAAAGGGCGATTGGAGCGCGCCAAAGCGGAGCCAAGCGGGCCGCGCCGGGCTGCGTTACTGGCGGCATTACGCTACCGCCTACGGGTTGAACGTGATGCGCTTGGGCCGAATGAGCAACTGGCCCTGGTGGCAATCGCGGCGGAAGCAGAGCGGATGGGCTGAAGCGAGTATTCAGGAGTCAGGAGTCAGGAGCCAGGAGTCAGAATGATTAGGGGACCAGAACCAAGAACCCATGTAGGGTGCGGACCCATGGGTCCGCACCCTACATGGGTTCTTGGT
>Ga0163154_10008305_pt1 | contig 12151 bp, 4 predicted proteins | sample OliLakLV19MP9P1_FD_148649 | JGI IMG/M metagenome (GOLD analysis project Ga0163154, IMG submission 148649) | Freshwater microbial mat bacterial communities from Lake Vanda, McMurdo Dry Valleys, Antarctica - Oligotrophic Lake LV.19.MP9.P1 | ecosystem: Environmental > Aquatic > Freshwater > Lake >... | reverse complement strand
TCGAACAGCCGTGCGCATTTTGCTCGTCCGATGTCGATGCCGCGCCGGGCACAGACATGCTGGTTTGGGAGCAGACGCCGCCGACGGACGTGCTGATCCACATCAATCGCGCCAACCCGGCGCCGCTTGGCAGACCGCGCTTGCCGGAACCGCTTGCCGAGCCGCGCCTTGACCTTACAGTGGACATTGCAAGCGCGATCTCGTTCGAGGTTTTTTCGGGCGAATACATTCAGATCATTGATGTAGCCGGGCGGCAATGCTCGGACTTCCTCGCCTTCCAGCGCCGTGCGCTCGACAAGGGCAAATTGTCAGGGCTGGATTCAACCACCACGCGCAGCATGACCGGCACGGCCTATCCCCGTCCCGGCCTGTACTCCAAGTTTTTCGACCGCGACCGCAACGCGCTGGTGGAGGTCATCCGCGACACGGTAGGCCGCCACGACACTTTTAACCTCGCCTGCACCAACCGCTATTACGAGGACATGGGCTATTTCGGCCACTCGAACTGCTCGGACAACTTCAACGGCGCGCTAGCGGAATGGCAAATCGAGGCATGGCGCGGCTGGCCCGCCATCAACTTCTTTTTCAACACCAATGTGGACGCGAAAAACAACATCTGGTTCGATGAACCGTGGTCGCGCCCGGGCGACTACGTGCTCATGCGCGCGCTCGACGATTTGGTGTGCGGCGCGTCCTCGTGCCCGTGCGATATCGACCCGGCGAACGGCTGGAACCTCACCGAAATCCAGGTTCGCGTTTACCCCGCAACCTCGTCCTTCACCCGAGCGATAGGCACCCGCATGACGCCCGACGCGCCCATGAAACTCACGCAGGAAACCGGCTTCCACCCGCGCACGTCGGCGCTCACGCGAAACTTCGCCGAGTATCGCGGCTACTGGCTGCCGAACAGCTTCGCCGCGAATGGCGCCATCGACGAATATTGGGCGTGCCGCGAGCGCGCTGCTCTGATGGATTTAAGTCCTTTGCGCAAGCTGGAAATCATGGGGCCGGATGCCGAGGCGCTGATGCAGCGCATCGTTACTCGGGATGTATCGAAACTCACGTCCGGCCAGGTGGTTTACACCGCCATGTGCTATGAGCATGGCGGCATGGTGGACGACGGCACGCTGTTCCGCCTTGCGCAGGACAATTTCCGCTGGATCGGCGGCGACGAACTGGGCCTGTTATGGATCATAGAGCAGGCGAAGGCGATGGGCGCCAACGTAGTCTTGAAAACCGCAACCGACCAAATTCATAACGTGGCGCTGCAAGGGCCGAAATCGCGTGACATCCTGCGCGGCATTGTATGGACGCCGCCCGCACGCCCGACGATGGACGAGTTGGGCTGGTTCCGCTTCACCGTCGGCCGCATCGGCGGCTATGACGGCGTGCCGATCCTTATATCGCGCACCGGCTATACTGGGGAACTCGGGTACGAAATTTTCTGCCACCCGAAAGATGCGCCCGCTGTGTGGGACGCCATCATGGCGTCGGGAGAGCCGCACGGCGTGGCGCCGTTCGGGCTGGAGGCGCTCGACATGGTGCGCATCGAGGCGGGGCTGATTTTCGGCGGTTACGATTTCGATTCAACCACCGATCCGCTTGAGGCTGGCATCGGTTTCGCCGTTCCGCCCAGGAAGGCGGCGGATTACATCGGCAAGGCGGCCATCGAGGCGCGCCGCGCCAACCCGCGGATGAAATTCATCGGGATCGAGCTGCAGGGTCAGGAAAAAGCGGCGCCGGGCGATCCGCTGTATGTGGGCCGTGCGCATGTGGGCAAAGTGACGAGCGCCACGCGGTCCCCGATCCTGAACAAAAACATCGCGCTTGGCCGCGTTGAGGCGGTGCATGCCGCAAACGGCACGGCGCTGGAGATCGGCAAACTGGACAGCCAACAGAAGCGGCTCTTAGCCGCCGCTGTGCCGTTCCCGTTTTACGATCCGGAGAAGTCTCGCGTGCGGGCGCAACATGCCGATAAGTGATAAGCGGAACGCCGTGTTGGTAACGGCTCTCGTGTAAGAGCTTAAGCGCTTAGTGTGGTGACGAACAAGGCGGTGATGACTATTCCTGTTACGCCGCAGCGTATCTTCAAATAGTGACGATCAATAACGCCGTGTCGATGAAGTCTGACGTCGAATGCCAGCAACCCGGCGAACAAGACTATTAAGACAACCATAAATGCCCTATCAGGCAGTAGCAGGTGCGATATCCAGGCGCATAAGGAGGTGAAAACGCTGGTAATATGCAGGTTTATCGGGGTAGCCGCCTTGAGTGCGATCTGTTGCCCCCAATGCGCGCCTGCCATGAACGAGACAATAACCAGGCCATAAGAGCGAGCAACCTCCAGCGGCGCGCCCAAATACGGGATGTTGGCGATATCAAAAGCCATCAGCAGCGCGGAGCCTATGAAGGGAAGCGTTCCGAGATAGGTGAGGGCAGCATACAGGCGTCGCGTTCGATCCATAGGTTTCCGTCTTTAATATCTCCACGCATAGCCGGATGCTATTAGCCTCATACAAAAACTTTCAGATGAATGAAAGCGTCAGGCTTCCGCTATCTCAGAGCTATTTTTGACTCGGCAAAGCGACCATCAACGCACGCGCCGCAGCCTGCTCACTTTCGAAAGCCGCCTCGGCTCGCAGCGCCAAACACTAATCCCCAGAGGCCAAAATGGAGGCGTTATCCCTTTGCAGGCGGGTTGCCCGAGCGGCGTTTCGACTAGAGCGTATCGGCGCGCCCTGTCGAGAAGCAATAACCAGACTTATCGCTCCACAAACGCTTTCGAAAGTGAGCTGTAAAGCGGTTTCATCATATACCGCAAAAGCGACTTGGAGCCAGTAACGATGTTGGCTTCGACAACCATACCAGGGAGCAGTTTCCACACTTCGGCGCCGTTGCGCAATTCCCGTTCATTGACCTGGATACGAGTGCGGTAATAATTGACGCTTTCCTTGGACTGAAATGTGGTCGGAGAAATGTCAACGACTTTGCCGTGTGCAACTCCCACGGTGCTGGGGTCGAAGTTAGAAATTTTAATCTCGACTTTATCGCCCACCTTGACGTGGCCCAAATCCTTTGGCTGCAATTGCGCTTCAACAAGAATGCCGGTTTGCAACGACACAATCTCCGCAATGAGATCGCCGGGTTTTACCACAGCGCCGATAGACTTGTGCGGCATCAGATTGATAATGCCGGTGGCGGGAGCTTGGACAATGAGGCGCTGCACCTTGTCCTGCTGCTTGCGCAGAGTGTTGCTGATCTCGTCGAGTTCTCCTGCGATTTTCGCTTTTTCCTCGGCAAGTTTTTGCAGCCGCACGGCCTCAATCTTGCGCAGCTCATGGCGTGCTTCCCCCGATTGATGTTCGAGCTTGGCAATCTGCCCTTCAGCTTGAGACCGTCTGGCGGTTGTTGTCTCCAACTTAGACTTCGCTTCCAGGAAGTTGACTCTCGATGTGTAGCCTTTATTGAAAGAAGCCTCGCGGATGCCAATTTGTTCGCGCTCTATCACGATCTGCCGTTTTGCGCTTTCCAGTTCCCCCATGGCGGTTTCCGTCTCGCCGTAAAGCTGGGCGATTTGCAGCTCGATCTTGTTCTTCTCGGCTTCGTAGCCAGCGCGTTCATCGGTCAGGAGTTCGAGTTGTTCCTTGGACAGATCGGGGTATTGCTTGGCGAGAATGCCGAAGTCAGGCTTTGCGTTCGCGATGGACGCATTGAGGCGGATATGCCTTAGTGTCAATTGCGCTTTTTGCGATTTGATCTGCTCCAGGTCGCTTTCCGCCGCGTGGGGCCGTAGGCGCAAAACCGGTTGTCCAGCCAGAATTTCTTCGCCCTCGGAGGCCAGAACATCCTCGACAATGCCACCTTCCAGATGATGCACGGGCTGCACATAGCTGCCCGAAATAACGGCGCCAGGCGCCGCCGCGATCTCACGGATTTGGGCAAAGCCCGACCAGACCAGCAGGCCGGTCATAAGCCCACCCAAGGCATAGACTAACCGGCCATACTGTTTGCCCGACGTGTCGTCATTCAGCGCTGCGGGCAGAATAAGAAGGTCGCCGAGCTGTCGATGTTGTTCGAGATTTAAGCGGGTCATGATCTTACGCTTTCTTTGGCTGAGCTGTTTTGACCGATACGTTGGAGAGGGGCTGCGCTGGAGCTGGCGCATTAAGCCATCCCCGGCTTTGTCTTTGCAGAATTTCTGGTACGATTTTTACAGACAGACCATCCGCCACGATCTGTCCCGTCTCCATCACTATGGTTCGCCCGGCGAGATACATATAGCTTGCCCGGCTTGTGGCCAGGATAATGGTCGCCTTACCCTTAAGCGTTTCGAGCTTGCTTTGCAGGGCGCGGTCGCCCGCCTCTTTCAAATGCGCGGACGGCTCATCCAGCAGGTAAATCGGCGAGCTTTTTATGAAGGCTCGGGCAAGACTAATGGTTTGTGCGAAAGCCTCGGTGCTAAGTGTTGGATCGCGGCCATCTAGCATGGCATAAATACCGCCATCGGCTTCCAGCACGATCTGAGCAGCCCCCAACTCCTCCAAAACACGCTCTATCTCGGCATCTGTGGCAATCGGGTGAGCAATACGGATGTTCTCGGCAATCGTGCCGTGAAAAAGAGTGTGAGCTTCGGGCACGATGCTCATAGCGTGCCGTAGAATTTTCGGATTGAACTGACGGTAATCTAGGCCATCGAACAAGATCACCCCCGCCTGCGGCAAGTAAAGGCGGGCGAAAAGCTTGAGGAGCGTTGACTTTCCGCACCCGCTCTTGCCCGTCAACGCAACGAAACTGCCAGGTTCGAGGGTTAAGCTGACGCCTTTTAGCGAAGGGTCGGCATAGGGCGTATATCGGAAAGACACTCCGCGAACAGCCACGTGGCCCTTAAACTGCCTGTCAAACGACGGCAGCTTGGCAGGATCGTACTCAGGGGCCATCCGCATCAACATGTTCAACTGACGCACCATATTCGCGCCCTGGCTCAGTCGGCTCAAGTTGAGGAATGCCGTCTGAATCGGCGCGAGCAACCGCCACACGATCGCCATTACGGCAATCAGCGTGCCGGCGGTCATGTCCCCAGCAATGACCTCGAGCGAACCGACCCCGATGATCGCTGTGCCCGTCAGCACCACCAAGATTTGAGACATCAACTGTTCGTTCATGCCCGCGCTATGCGCCGCCATGGTATGCTTTAAATTGGCGGAGGTCAGTTCACCGTAGCGTCGTAGCCATGTCCGTTCGGCTCCGCAGCTTCGGATTGTGCCGAGCGTGTTGGTGAATTCCATTAGAAACTTGCGGGTTTCGCTCCGGGAATGTCCGGCAAGAGCTGCTTTCTCCCGAGCGGCGGGCGTCGAGGCCGCGACAAGCAGAGCGAGCGCTAACACGAAGGCCAGAACGATCCAGCCTAAATTCCCGCCAACGACAAACACCATACTCACGAACAGAAAGATGAAAGGCAGATCAAGCAGTGCGGCGGCGAGAGGCCCACTAAAAATATCCCTCACTGCCTCAAAGAGTTTGAGCCGGGTTATTTGCGACCCAATGGACGCTGTTTCCGTCATCTGAATGGGCAGCAGGAGGAGCCTCCCGAACGCGGCGGGCATGATAAGGCCCTCCATCCGCGCGCCCAGATAGGCCAGATTTGCCGCCCGCACCTCGCGCAGTAGAAACTCGATGGCGAGTACGATAAGGATCCCTGCGAACAAATACCCCAGCGTATTGGAGGATTTCGTCGCTACAGCTTTGTCGAACACCGCGATCATGTAAACCGGCACGGCAAGCACGACGAGATTGATTGCGAAGGTAAGCCATACAAGCGTGCGAATCGTCGCCGCTTCGCCCGCAATAAGGGTAGAAAACCAGCTCTTGCGCGACTGCTGTTCCATTTCCGTCGCGGCGGCTATTTTTTGTACGCTGTAAACCCGGCCTGCATAGTAATCAGGCGGAACCGCAGCGGTTACATTGGTGAGGCTTTTAAAAACGTTTAAACGGCCATTGTCGTCGTGCCCGAAGATGATCCAGATGTCATTTTTATGCCGGTCAGGCACGAATAAGCATGGCGTCATTTCGGGTGTGATGGTTTCAAGCGTGTTGTTTTCCCTATGCGTTAGAAACCCCAAGCGCGACAGTCCGATCCGCAAGTTCTGAATATCGAAAGTATCCGCGCCTAGTCCCATCGCCTCGTGCACATAACGAGCCTCCCCCGTCCATTCCAACGCCTTCAGCAGATTGGCAAGGCAGCGCGAGGCTGGCGTATCGGCGCCGCCTAAACGAGCTTGAGCTTCGCTGGGTTGGCCCGTGTCTACTGCCGGGCTGTTGCGGCTGGAAATTAAGTCTGCTTTGGTCGTTTGCATGATTACACCGTTGGAGAAAAAGAGGCGGAGGCACGCAAAACCTGGCTCACGCCATTCGTCGACTGCGATAAATCGGCGGAAAATCCGGAGTGGGGCTGCAATTGCCCATCCTTGATCTCGAAAACACGGTCAGCAAGCTTGAGATACGGCTGACGCGTACTTGCCAGCACAATCGTCACGCGGCCTTTCAGTGCGAGAAGCGCATTCCGAATGCGCCTGTGCGTGGTCTCATCGAGCGCCGCACTTAACTCGTCGACCAGCAATATTTTTGCGTTCGCGGCCAGCGCTCGCGCGATGACGATGGAGTGATGAACGCCGGACGGCAAAGCAAGTGACGATCCTGCACCGATCTTGGTCTCGTAACCCTCGGGCAGGAGGTTGATCATTTCGTCGAGCCCGATGCTTTGGGCCGCTTCGACTGCGGCTCCAACAGCCGCGCCGCGCCGGTACATGGTGATGTTTTCCAGAATAGTGCCGTTGAAGATGACCGGTTTGCCCTGGATCATGAAGACCGAGCGGAGAAGCGCCCGTCCGCTAGGCGTGCGGATATCGACACCATCGATTTCGACAGTGCCGCTGGTGGGCGTAATCTGTCCGGATATGGCGGCGAGCAGGTCAGACTTACCCTTGCCGCTGGGGGCGGTGATGCCGATAATCTCGCCAGCGTCTATGCTGAGCGATATTCCGGATAAATCTGTGGTTTTACTATTGCGTTTGATGGTTACGTCATGTGCGCAAATTGCACCTGAGCATTTGACAGACGCAGGCAGCATAGTCGGTAGCGGCAACGCTTGAATGTCCGCTGCGCGCGACAGCGTAAGACTTGAGGCCTGTACCTGCGTCCACATGCCCATAAGCCTGAACACAGGCTGCGCAACCCGCGTCGCGAGCAGACTGCAGCAGGCAAGCGCGCCCACGCTCATCGCGCCCTCAATAACCAACAGCGTACCAGCGCTCAGTACAGCAATCATCATAACGCTAGAAAAAAGCTGCCCGAGCGTCAGGATGCGGCTATTTTGGATGATGGACTGCAAAGTGTTGACCGTCGCGCGACCCATTAGCCGCTCGAAACGCCGTAGGATTTGCGGCTCCAGCGCCAGCAGCTTGATGGCGCGAATGCCGCTCAGCCATTCCGCGATATAGCCGTAACGCTCATCATCATCTTCGCGGCGTTGGTGCAGCATGACTTTTTGCCTTGCGCCAAGCACAACGATAATCACGAAGAAAGTGATAATCAAAACGATCGGCACCGCCACCAGCCATCCGCCGATAATGCCCGTGATGCCTAAGAAAATAACGATGAAAGGCAAATCCAGCAGAACGGTGCGGTCATTGCTGCTACTTTTGGCCGCCATCTCCTCGACGGCGGTCATGCGGTCGAGCCAGTACCAACCCGGCTGCTTGGGGATCTCATCCGTGTTGGAAAACAGGAGGCGGGTCGCTGCATCCATCCGCAGACGGTAGCTTTCGTGCTTGGCAGCGTGCCCGATGAGGGCATTGCGGGCGCGCTTTAGCAGCGCATCAATAGTAATCACGCCCATCAACGCGATGATTAGCATCGATAGCGTACCGACCGCCTGGTTTGGCAACACGCGGTCGTAAATTTGCAGGATCGTGAATGGAAGTCCGAGCGCCAGGATATTGATGAACAGCGAAGCCAGGATCGCCGTTGGCGGCAATGTCAGGAAATCGTCGAGAATGACCGCATACAAACCTTGCGGCTTTTTTTTCGGCGACTCTATCGCATCGGGTTCAGGTCGCCTTGCGGCGGCCGCGACCGTGTTGCCGATGACAATTGCGGATGGCGCCGGGATTTTCAAATTCCGGTCTGTCGTGATGGTGAGCGGCTCATCGTTACCCAGCACACCCGGGGCAAGTAATGAGGGCGCGGGCGGCGCGGCGATGGAGTGTGGGATGGGAAGCATGTTCATCCTCAATAAATCTTTATAACCTCGATTAAATCATCAGTAAAAACCTCATGTATGGATACTAAATGAATATTTATTTCGTATTAAAAATTTCTATTAGCTAGATTTTTTTTTAAACACCTGTGATTATAACTTATATATGGGATATATATAAATTTATTTTCAAATTTTTTCATTTTTGACTTTGACGTATAAACTAATAGAAGCGAATGATCTAGGCTTCCATAGCGTTGCTTGCTATCGGTTCGGTAATTCACACCGGAAGGTCATCGCAAATGTCTAAATTGCCCAATTCAGACCGTCTTGCCGCGAGCGGCTCGCAAAACGAGACAGCCAAGGCGCTGAAGGAGACCCATGATTTTCAAACTCAAGCGGCGCCGCAAAAGCGGTATGATTGGGTGCATCCAGCCAGCAGCGACAGTGAAATTATGCCCCTTGGCATGCCGCTTTCTGGCGGACAAAGTGCCTCGGGCAACGCTTTAACTGGCGACAAAAGCAACAACACAGCGGCTTTGAAAAGCAGCGGCAAGGCGGAAAACGCCGAAACCGGAACTCAGTCTGATGCATCGCACCAAAATTCCCAATCGCGCGATAGTGGCGGGGATAAGTCCAATGCGCCGCAATCAAAGGTGGTGGGAGGATCTAGCTTTGACGACGGCTCCTCCGGCAAAGGCGCCTCTCAGTCCGGTGAGACGTCAGCCCCAGCAAACAACGGCGGAGACTCTGCGCAGCCAAAAAGCAACGTATTGAGTAACAAATCTGACGATCTACGAAAACCCGAAAAAGAAGCGGTGGGAGCCAAGACTGACGCGCCAGCAGAACCCGCCAGCAACACTGCGCCTTACAATATCGAAACGGGCGAGATTAGTATTTCCGAAAACTCAAACGGCGGGGCCGTTGTCGCCCGGCTAACGGCCGCAGACCCTGACACTGGAGACACGCATACTTACGAGATCGAAGGTGCCCACCCGTTTTTTGAAATTGCCGGCGATGAGATCAGGGTAAAAAACGGGGTGACGATCGATTTCGAAAGCCAGCCGCTCCACAACCTTATCATCACCGCGACGGACGCGGGCGGGCTATCGATACAGCAAAAGATCAGCATTACCGTGGGTGATGTGAACGAAGCTCCGACGCTTTCATTTCTGCCCGGTGAAAGCCTGATTGAGAAAGCGCTACCAGAAAATCTGGCTGGCGGCGGCATTGGCCAGATTTCGGCCAACGACGCGGATGCGGGCGATAGCCTAACATACACCGTCTCTGACGACAGATTCCAGATCTCGGGCGGACAGGTAAAGCTTAAATCCGGCGTGAGCCTCAACCATGAAGCAGAACCCTCCGTCAGCCTGATGCTTACAGCAACAGATGCTGCCGGGCTTTCGGCCAGTCAAACCGTATCATTCGCCGTTGGCGATGTGAATGAGGCTCCCGCCGCGCAAGCGCTCGACAATCAAACTGTGGCGGTTGGCCAACCATTCGCACTCAACACTACGGCGGCATTTTCCGATGTGGATGCGGGCGACCACCTTACATACAGCCTGCAAGGCCCGGCTTGGCTCAGCATCGACCCCGCGACCGGCGCAATCAGCGGCACACCGCCCGCCACGTTGCAGTTCACCGCGTTGCAAGAAACCAGCGGCGGCTATGCAGTGCCTGGGACCGGCGTTCTCCAGATCGATACCAGCGTCATTTCCTCAGACGCGGGATACAGGAACGCGGTCGGCTATTACGTGGCGGACGAAAATGGATCGCCCATCGGCGGCGCAGTTATCGAAACCGATGCGCATCAGCGCGGCGGTCATAGCGTCCTTCTCGATCTGGCTGACTACCCTGGCGCGGCCTGCATCGGCTTCTTCCTCATACCCAACGGCGGCGCGAACGCAAACCTGAACGATAGCGAGCCAGTGACGTTCACCGAGATCGACGGCGTTTGGCATGCCGTGGTGGATGAGCAAACTCTGGATGGAGCAGGCGCTCCGGCCTATTTTTCCGATGCGGCGCTAAACCCGGATAAGCTCGGCCACCTGGTCGATAATGGAACCGAAGGCGGGCAAAACTGGGAAGACCTGTTCGGCGGCGGCGACAACTCGTTCGACGACGCCAACCTTGACACGACGGTGCGCCTTATCCAAGCCGTGCCTAACACTACGCAGGCAACCGTCACCGTTATTGCAACGGACAAGGGCGGACTCAGCGCGAAGTCGTCGTTTAGCCTCGAAATAAGCCCCGTCAACGTGTCTCTGGCGGAGATCGAGGCCGGCGCGTTCGAGTGGGCGGAGAATCAAGCGCCGCTTGAGATTGCGCTTACCACAGGCAGCGTCGCTGAAAATGCGGCAGGCGCGGCTGTTGGCTCGCTGTCTGTTGTCGATCTGGATAGAACGGGCGGGCACAACTTCACGGTCTCCGACAGCCGCTTCGAGGTGGTGGACGGCCAGCTTCAGCTTAAAGCGGGGGCGACCTTGGACTATGAGGCGGAATCAGCCGTCAATTTAACCGTCACCGCAACGGATTCGGACGGGCTTTCAACGGCCCGCGAATTTCAGTTGGTCGTCAACGATGTGAACGAAGCGCCGACAGAGCTGAAATCCACCGGCAACAGCATCGCCGAGAACAGCGCTGGCGACGCGGTGATCGCGACCTTGCAGACACTCGACCCTGATGGCCGCGACCAACACACTTATGAAGTCACAGGCGACTACGCGCAATACCTAGAAATCAGGGGCGACAAACTGATTTTGAAAAACGGCGTCGATGTTAACTTCGAGGAGCAACCGGCGCACACGATCGCCATTAAAGTCACCGACAGCGGCGGCTTAACATTCGAGAGTAGCATAGACGTTCGCATCGAGGATGTGAACGAAGCTCCCACCATGACTCTGCTGCTGAGCGACCCGCTTATCGAGAACGGCAACGCGGAGCCTAAAAATCAGACGGGCACTAGCATCGCTCAGATTTTCGCCAGCGATCCAGATGCGGGCGACACCCTGACATATAGCGTCTCCGACGAGCGCTTCGAGATCGCAAACGGTGAGCTAAAACTTAAATCGGGCGTTAGCCTAGACTACGAGGCGGAACCCTCGGTCAATCTCACGCTGACCGCAACCGACGCGGGCGGGCTTTCATCGAGCCAGACAGTCTCATTCACCGTTGGCGACGTGAACGAGGCGCCAACCCTCACGGTCTTGTTCGGCGACCCGCTGACCGAAAACGACGACGCGACGCCTGAAAACCAGGCTGGCGCTAGCATCGCTCAGGTTTTCGCAAGTGACCCTGATACGGGCGATACTCCCATTTTCACCGTCTCCGATAATCGTTTCGAGGTGGCTGGCGGTGAGTTGCGGCTGAAAGACGGCGTGTACCTTGATTATGAAGCTGAGGCGCAGGTCACGTTTTACGTAACGGCCACGGATCAGGGCGGCCTATCCACAACCCAGACGGTGTCTTTCAATGTTCAGGACGTGAACGAAGCGCCTTCGTACCTTGCGCTAAATGGCGCAGAGGTCGCGGAGAATGCGGTGGGCGCTGTGATTGGACAAGTGTCGGCAACCGATGCGGATGCGGGCGACAGCCTGAGATACGCCGTCTCCGACAGCCGGTTCGAGATCGTCGGCGGCCAACTGAAACTCAAAAACGGCGAAACTCTCGACCATGAGGCCGCGCCTTCACTAAACCTTACTATCACCGCGACGGACGCGGGAGGACTGTCAACACAGCAAACGTTTGAAATCGCCGTGAGTGACGCAAACGAAGCTCCCACCATGACTCTGCTGCTGAGCGACCCGCTTATCGAGAACGGCAACGCGGAGCCTAAAAATCAGACGGGCACTAGCATCGCTCAGATTTTCGCCAGCGATCCAGATGCGGGCGACA
>Ga0163154_10008304_pt1 | contig 12153 bp, 9 predicted proteins | sample OliLakLV19MP9P1_FD_148649 | JGI IMG/M metagenome (GOLD analysis project Ga0163154, IMG submission 148649) | Freshwater microbial mat bacterial communities from Lake Vanda, McMurdo Dry Valleys, Antarctica - Oligotrophic Lake LV.19.MP9.P1 | ecosystem: Environmental > Aquatic > Freshwater > Lake >... | reverse complement strand
GTGACACCCCGCCGGCCACGACGCCGAAGGCGAAACCAGGCAAGACCACACGAAGCGGCAACCAACCCGCAGGGCCGTGCTCGGCCCGCTGTCGGCAATTGGCAATGCTTGGCCGCCGACGGCGGGGCGACGCGGACCCGCCATGCCGAAATGCGACTCGCCAACGTCCGATCCGCGCCCGAACCGGCGCTTGAGCGACGACCGCCTACTCGCCAGACTGTCTGGAAAGGGCGTTTGAAGTTCCTATACTCCTCAATTCATGCGGGAGCTCGGATGGCGGGTCTACGTTGTGTGGTAGAGCGAGGTCTCTAACCAGGACGCCCGCAAAGACGTACTCGCTAGCGCGATCATTGCGTCGGACGCGGTGAGGGGTAGCTGCGGCCCGTTCAATTTGGCGCTGCCGGAAAATTCCCTCGACAATCCCGGCGCATGCGATACTAAAAGAGAAACGACCCGGGGGAATTTTTGTGCTAAGGGTAAGCTGCAGCGTAAACCAGTCCGCGCTGCGTCCAGTGGGCCTTCATTGAACTGCGTTGATTTGTTTGCGGGTGCGGGCGGCTTTTCGCTTGCCGCTCAGGCGGCTGGCTTCAATGTGAGGCTCGCGATCGAGAACGATAAGAACGCGGCCGCCACTTATAGACGAAACATCTGCGTCGGCGACCAATGCGCTCGCCTCGTTGAAGACGATATAAGAACGCTCTCGCCAATCAAATTAAAGCGCGAGACGTTCTCCAACCACGAAATCTGTGATGTCTTGCTCGGAGGGCCTCCTTGTCAGGGTTTCTCTACCCATCGCTTAAAAGACGCAGGCGTAGCTGACTCGCGAAACGATCTCATTCATGTCTATTTCGACTTCGTCAGAGCCTTCGCTCCCAAGCTGTTCCTGATGGAGAATGTGCCGGGAATGCTGTGGCCGCGTCATGAGGAGGTGCTCAGGCGCTTTTACGCCGAGGGGGAAGATGCGGGTTACACAGTGCTGGATCCCGTGGTCGTCGATGCGCGAGATTATGGCCTTCCCCAAAGGCGCAAGCGGGTCTTCATTCTTGGACTGAGCCAAGCATTGAGCGATACAGGCGTGCCATGGCCTCCCGCGCCGACGCACGGGAGCGAAGTCGCTCGCCGTGGCAGCCCGGACCTGCAGCCGTGGCTGGCCTGTGGCTCCGCCTTCCAGCCGGTTAAAGCCGACGACGTCAACGACGTGCACATGAAGCACAACCAAGCTCTCGTGAATGCTTTCGCGCGGACGCCGGCTAATGGAGGGAGCAGGCAGGCTTCCGGGCGAGTGCTCGAGTGTCACAAGCGCCATGACGGTCACAACGACGTGTACGGTCGCATCAACCCTAGCAAGCCTGCCCCGACCATGACGACCGCCTGTATCAACCCTTCAAAAGGAAGGTTTGTCCATCCGATACTTAACCACGGCATCACCGTTCGGCAGGCGGCCCGCATCCAGACCTTTCCGGACTGGTTCGTATTCGAGGGAGGTCTAATGTCGGCTGGGGAGCAGGTGGGCAATGCCGTTCCAGTCGCGCTTGGCCAACACATAATCGAACACCTGCTGCCGTTGCTTCTCCAGCGTACAGTCGTTTCCGGACTCCTTACCGCTTCCACCGGTCTAGCTCCGGCGTTAACGTGATCCGCAACGTCGCATTTCAGACTAAGGCGCGCACCGTCGATCATCTCGGGCGTGAGCAGATTGCCGACACGCCGACGGCAATCTCTGAGCTTTGGAAGAACTCCTTCGATGCCTACGCACGCAACGTGTCGCTCAACATATTCGCTGGCGAAGAGCCGGTAGCGGTTCTCTCCGACAACGGACATGGAATGAATCGCGATGAGTTTGAGGGTCGTTGGCTCGTAGTGGGAACTGAATCTAAGGTGACCACTGATAACACTCCCCTGGCCGACCGTAACGGTCTCAGGGCCAGGCCGCGTCAAGGACAGAAGGGCATCGGCCGACTCTCGTGCGCTAACCTTGGACCTGTCCTTCTTTTCGTCTCTAAGCGTCGAAGCCATCCTTTCGTCGCGGCGCTTCTTGATTGGCGGCTGTTCGAAAATCCCTTTATCAACTTGGGAGACGTCCGAATTCCTGTCACGGAGTTCGACGAGAAGGAACAGCTTTTTACCTTGTTGCCCGAACTGGTGAAGGGTCTGGCCGAAAATCTGTCGGGAGGCGAAGAAGAAGGTAGATCCGCGCGCCTAAGGGCCGCCTGGGACGCTTACGATCGCCTTGTCGCCGAAGAGCAGGAAAAAGGCGTATCAAACAAATTGGTTGCGCCGTCTGCAGCACTATCGGCCACCATCGAGCGCATCTACTTTGAACCCAGTCACTTGGCGCAATGGTCAGTATGGACTGGCGACAACGCTCATGGCACCGCCCTGATGGTCTCCGAACTCAATTACGATCTCCGAGTCGAGTTGGACGAAGAACTTGGTGACGCGTCTGCGCGTGCGGCACGCGAACGCTTCTTCGAGACGCTTACAAGCTTCGTCGACCCGTTCTTTGACCCGGCTGAGGCAGGCAGCGCCGCAAGCCAAGTCGAGTTCTCATATTCCGTCAAAGCATGGAACGGCGCAGCACCTCGCCTGATCGTGGACGATAAACGGCAGTTTGACCGCCGGTCCCTGGATGGCATGGAGCATCAACTCATCGGATCAGTCGACGGAGACGGTGTTTTCCGCGGGCGGGTGAAGGCGTTCGGGCAGTGGGTTCCAGACGCATGCGTCTTCGAACCTCCCAAGGATCTTGCCATTCCCAGGCGCGCAGATACGGGTGTTGGCCCATTCGAGCTTTACATCGCTTCGATGGAGTTCACGCAGGCGAGAACCACTTTGCCGCAGATGCAGTTTCGGCACTTCCGAGACTTAGCGGAACGGTATTCCGGCTTCATGATATTTCGCGACGGCCTGCGTGTCCTGCCGTACGGCCGAACCGACAACGACTTTTTCGAAATAGAGTCTCGGCGAAGCTTGAATGCCGGTCGGGAGTTTTGGAATCATCGTCAAATGTTCGGCCGGCTTGCCATAAGTCGCAATCAAAATGCTAACCTGAAGGATAAGGCCGGGCGGGAAGGTCTATTAGATAATCGAGCGGCAAAAACACTAAAGGTAATTGTCTCAAATATATTGCGTCAGTCGGCTCGGCGTTATTTTGGTTCGGATTCGAATATTCGAGCAAATATTCTTCCGCAGATTAAAGAAACGAATAAAGCAAAGATGGCCGACGAAGCACGAAACAAGCTTCGGCAACGGCAGCGTAAGGAGTTCCGCACAAAACTACAGATATTTAATAAGGAACTTCCAAAACTTAATTTGGAAATGGAGACTTTCGCGCAGAATATTTTGATCCGAGATGAGAATGAGATCGCAAACGCTCAGCAGACCATTGAGGGCTTCCGGGAACGTGTGTCTGATTTCCGTCTCTCGGGCGCTCCGAAGACGCTTGGGCCGCTCGAAGATGCGTATGCCAACTACCGTGACCACATGCGTACGGCGAGTAGTCTAGTCGCGACCATCGCGTCGGAGTTGGATGAACATATTCAGCGCATTAATCCTGCGAAGCCGCGGGAGCTGCTGGAGCGGCAGATCGCTCGCAATGCAGCGAAAATCCATCATCGCATTCAGCGTTGGAAGCAGACGATTGAAGGACTTCAAAAGAGCGAATGCGCGCGAATCAGGTCGCTCGTAGACGATCGAAACAAGGCTTTTCATACGGAGGCCACCCCTGTGCTGACGCGCATAGATCGCGGCGAACTTTCCTACGCAGACGCATCCAAGCTGCTCGACAGGATGAAGGAAAATGTCGATGTAGAAAATGCTGATATGTTTGAGCCGTATATTGGTGCTCTGGAAGCGCTCCGGGACAGCATCGACTTGGAGAACCTAGCCTCGTTTGGCATGGAAGAGCTAAGCGATCTGCGGGCAGAGCTTGAGCGCCTCAATAGTTTGGCTCAGCTTGGGATCGCGGTCGAAATCGTAGGTCATGAGCTCCAGTCGTATGATGAGATCATAGGATCTGGGCTACGCCGACTCCCGGACGACGTCCGGCGTAGCAAGGCGGCCCAGGACATCGAGTTCGGATATGATGGACTAACCGACCAGCTTCGCTTTCTTTCCCCGCTTAGATTGGCGGGCCAGCGTGTTCAACGGTGGATCACCGGTGCGGAGATCGCGCGGTACGTCCGCGAGTTTTTCAAAATCAATCTTGGTCGTTCGAAAATCGACTTGACAGCCACATCTGCCTTTGAAGGCGTGAGGGTGTACGACCAGCAATCACGGCTGTTTCCCGTCTTCCTCAACCTTGTGAATAATAGCATCTATTGGTTGAGCGTATCTGAAAAAACAGATCGGCGTATCCTGCTTGATCGCCAAGGCGAAGAAATCGTCGTTGCAGACAACGGGCCGGGCATTGAAGCCGAAGATCTGAAAAATCTATTCAGTTTATTTTTCACCAAGAAGGCCAGAGGCGGCCGCGGGGTGGGGCTCTATCTATCAAGGGCCAACCTAGCTGCTGGCGGACATAAGATCCGGTACGAGCCCGGCACATCGAAGACGCCATTGAGTGGAGCAAATTTTTACATCGCCTTCAGGGGAGCAGAGTAAATGGCCGGAGCGCATTACTCGGCGTTCGTGGAGGAAGCGTTCATCAAGCCGATCCGGTCAGTTCTGATTGTTGACGACGATTATCCAACCTTCGATGAGATGCTGGACGCGCAGATCGAAAGGGGTCGGGGCACCGAACCGGGTCAACAGAAAGGATGGCACAAGGATCCCGCCCGTATCAAGAGGGTTATCGGAAGCTTCCGGACGCCCCACCATCCGTTGTTGGTCGATGTTCACGACGGCACTAATGTTTCGGTAGGCGCGGAGGTCAAGATAGCCTCCCACCTGCACCAATCAGACCTTCTCGTACTCGACTACCAGCTGGACAGAACGAGGCCGGGGGATGGCTCGACGGCTATCTCGATCGTGCGCAGTTTGATGAGCAACCACCATTTTAATTTGGTTGTGATCCATACGAGCGAGGAATTGGAAGTTGTCTTTCGAGAAACACTACTCGCACTAATGTCTGCGGCCTTGCCGCCGCTGAACGAAAAAGAGCGGGAGCAAGTCGAAGGGTTACTTTTCGAAGCGGAAAACGATAAGGAGGGCGTCACCGTGCTCCTGGACGGTAGCGTCGGTACCGATCAATACCTCCATGCAAGGTGTCACCCGACTACCTACCTTCGTGCTATGGGCAAATCGCACCAGCCCTATGCGAAATTCAGGGTTGAGAGCGACGCGTTTGCGTGGGACACCGACGGCCGCAAACTAGTCCTCCGTTACCTCCTCTTGAAAAGGGAGGCCGCGCTTCGGACCCAGTTTAATCCGAAGGAAACTTCTTCGTTGACTTGGAACGAGGGAGCAATCAAGTACATAGCAGCCGATTCCGTCTTCGTAGCTTTCTCATTGAAGGCTGACGACGATGATCTTCTCGCTGAGCTGCTGGAAGCCCTCAACGCCTGGGCGCCTGAGCCGTCCCGCCTCTTCCTCGCCAAACTGCGAGCAGAGATGGATGAGTTTGGCGTGATCGCTCAACGGGATGTTCTCGAAAGTCGCCACGCTCTGGCGCACTGGTATCGCAGACTTCTCGAATCGGAAGGAGCTGCGCGTCGGGGGCTGGTGGCGGAGAGCATCAACCGACATTCCGAGCAGCTGATGGGAGGCCTCCTCCCGCGCGTTGTGGATTTCGCCTCGCGTCTGATTGAGGCGGAGGCAGGAAATGGAGCTGCAATCGAACTGACCAAGCAACACTTTAAGGTGGACCTATCGAAATCGGATGAACAGCATAAGTCGCATCGGGAGCACAATGCCTTCGTGAGCAGCAAGCCGCCCGAGGGCTGGCATTTGACGACAGGCCATATTTTCAAAGTCGATGATGACTATTGGGTTTGCGTTTCTCCGGCATGTGACACGGTTCCTGCTCAGCTCTCAGCGGCTCGAGTCACTGATTTTGGTGAGCGGCTGCCTTTCATGGCGGTAAAGCTAACCATGGTCGCCGACGGAAAGCAGATTAAAGATGTCCAGACAAACAGGTATGTCTTCATCAAACTTGATGGGGAAGTGAAGGCGTTTTGCTTCAATGATCCTGGCAATGATCTGTCCGGTCCTGCATGGCACACCTTGTTTGCAGACAAACGCGGTCACTTCGATAGAACCTTTACCTTCAATGTGTTTGTTGCGAACAAGGGAAGCCGGGGGATGGTTCAGCGGCGGCACTCTGCCCGTGTCGTCGCTCAACTCCGATACGAGTATGCCCTCAACCTCGTCCAACGGCTCGGCGGCACCCTAACGCGAATAGGCCTCGACTATATGTGAGGACGCCTCAGAGTCCGTCCAGGATCATATGGTTTTCTGGCAGACCTTTCGGGCCATCATGCGGATCCCGCGACCTACATTGCCGCCGCGCTAAGCAGTCTCTCCGAGGGACACTTCGCCAGCGGGCTCGATGATCTGCTCCTTGGAACCTCAAAGCGGACCATCAAGCCGTGGGTAGCGGCTGACGCTTACAGCCCTGATTGGGTTTGACACCTAGCTCAAACTGACGAGGCTAGCTTTGCGCGCAGCCTGGAATGCGTCCGCCGCCTCGGCGAAAGGCCGCTGGGGATTGCACAGAGGCAGTACCATCGTCAAAGAAGTTTTGCAGCGCTGGTAGGAAGCACCTTCCATAACAGCCAGCCATCCCGCGAGACCTTGGGCTGCTAGGCCAGCCTCGGCCTGTGCGATTTCATCGGGCGAGGGATCGGAATGGCGCCCCATGGTGACGTGCCGTCCGTCCTCGCCGAGTACGATCCAGCGCCGCTCACCGCGAAATTGAATTGCCTCCGTAGTCATTCTGCGCTCCGTGCCTGTCGGCATTACGTAATCCATGGCCCCACAAAGGCGCTAGACAGAGGATCGGGACAGACACTGAAGGGTGCCTAGAATGATGCCTGTCCCGATCTTTCGCGATTGCGACCCCGGCACACGCGATTCGCGATCTTGCCCGCCAGTTGGCTGCGCGGACGTAGGTGCGGGCGCGGCGCAGGCGGGACTTGCGCTGTGGGTGTTCGACGTTCTCGTACACGCCGTCAAGCCGCAGCATGTGAAATTGGACATTTAGCTTGAGCGCGCGCCCGTAGCGCTGGATCAGCGGCACCGCGCCGCACTGAGAGCCGTGGCGCGCCCCCATCAGTGGTCTGCCAGCCTATCCCGGCGCTTCTGGTTATCCTCGTTTCACATCGTCCGCGTTTCCACGACCCCGAAACGCAGATGAATGACGACTATTTCATTGAACTGCATTTGGTTTCCTGAAGTAGAACTAGACCTTGTAGAAACCACAGACCAACGGGCCGCCCACTGGACAAGGAGTCGACTGGGGCCAACAGCGACCACCGCAGCCCCAGCGACAAGCGCCGCTCGATGACCTAAAGCGCAACGCCTCAAGCGCGTGTTACTCCGGGCATCCTGCCCTCCGCCCTTCGGGCCAGCCTTTCGGCTGTTCCAAATCGCTCCAGGCGATTTGGTCAACATCGACGTGAGCACCTGCGGCCACTGCGGCGGCACGCTACAGATCGTGGCCAGCATCGAAGAACCCACCGCCAATCCGCGCCATCCTCGCCCACTTCGCAAAGCACGGCGCGCTGGAGAAAGCGCACTACCGCCCTGCCCCGCGCGCACCGCCCGCTTATGCCGCGTGACACCCCGCCGGCCACGACGCCGAAGGCGAAACCAGGCAAGACCACACGAAGCGGCAACCAACCCGCAGGGCCGTGCTCGGCCCGCTGTCGGCAACCGGCGAAGCCTTTCAAGTAGCGGATTTGCGCGGGTGCCGCTCACGTGCCGACGCAACTTCTTGAGCTTTTCAAGGGGCAGTACGGACGCATGGGCAGGTAGCGGGCGCAGGCGTGTTGTGCCCGGCTCCATTTCACTGGCTCTATATCACTGCCCCCGCATCACTCAATCCAACGAGTTGGGCCTAGTCGATGGGCAGCGGACCAATCGATGGTCGCCTCAGAGCGAGCAAGGCGGGAGAGGATCGCGTCGGCGCGTTGGTCACCGAGAGCTGCACGGGCGGCATCGATCTCAAACAGCGCTTGATCCCACTCAGCACGGCGCAGCTGCGCGAGGGCCATGGCGCAGGAGAAGGCGGCGTCGCGAGGGTCGGTGGCGAGGATGGTGGCCAGGTGGTTGATGACCCAGTCATGATCAAACACCCAAGCGGCCGCAATCAGGTTTCCGCTGGTGCTGGGCGAGCAGACCCACGGGCGTAGCGATTGCGAATAGAGCACGCGCGCCTGAAGGATGGCCTGATTGTGTAACAGAGCGATGTCCGCGCGAGCCGAGTCGTCAATATCTTGCCGAGACAGGGCGGCAAGGACGGCTGCCGGATCGACCGCGCCAGCGGCGACGCGCGCGGCGGCGACTGCAAACTGGCAGCGTGTGGCGGTGCCGTTGGCGAGGAAGTCGGCGAGGGTCAGACGCACAAGAGTGACCCATTCGAGATCGTTGAGGATCAGCGCCCAGAGCTCGGCAAACCAGCCGACACCATCGCCGCGTAAGGCGTGATAGCCGGTTTGCGGGTTGCCCTCGGCCGCGAGCGCGAGCTTGAACGGCAAGTCGGCGAGGGTAATCGGCATGTGATGCAGTTCGACAGAATCGAGCACGGGCAACTCATTCGGAAGCAAGCGGGATGTGAGCAGAATAAAACTAGAACATGGGGCAGAGTCGACTTTTTAAAATTGAGTCGGGGCTGAGTTGGCTCGGGATCAAAAGGCAACTCTGACCCGAATGGCACTTACTTAGTAGGCGAAAGCGACAAACAATCGTCATTCCGGCCCTTCGACAAGCTCAGGACAGGGCGTCCTGCGGCTGGGCCGGAATCCAGCGCTTCCGGCCAGTCTGCATGCGGGTGTCGCGGCCGAGGCGCACGAGGGCCAGAAGCTCGAACGCCTGTGCCGGTACATCGCGCGCCCGGCGATCAGCGAGAAGCGCCTGTCGCTCTCGCCACAGGGCAAGGTGCGTTACCCGCTCAAGACGCCGTGGAAGAACGGCACGACGCACGTGGAGTTTGAGCCGGTGGAATTGATGGCGCACATCCCTGCGCGCCACTCTGCGGGCGACCTGCGGCCGTCCAAATCGGCGATCCTGCCGATTTGTCAGCGCCAAGCTGGCGGCGTTGGTGCCCACCGCGCGCCCACCTGACCCGCTTCCACGGCGTCTTTACTACGGGCATCCTGCCCTTCGCCCTCCGGGCCAGCCTTCGGCTGTTCAAATTCGCTCCAGGCGAATTTGTGCGCCGAACGCGAAGTTGCGCGCGCAGCTGACGCCATCCGGGCGCGGCAAACGTCCTTCCACCGACGCGGAATCGACCGAGCCGACGACAGACCATCGCACTCCCATTGAGCGCCGTCGCGCGATGACCTTTAGCGCAGCGCCTCAAGCGCGTGTTACTTCGGGCATCCTGCCCTCCGCCCTTCGGGCCAGCCTTTCGGCTGTTCCAAATCGCTCCAGGCGATTTGGTCAACATCGACGTGAACGCCTGCGGCCACTGTGGCGGCACGCTACGGATCGTGGCCAGCATCGAAGAACCCACCGCCATCCGCGCCATCCTCGCCCACTTCGCAAAGTACGGCGCGCGGGAGAAAGCGCCCTACCGCCCTGCCCCGCGCGCACCGCCTGCTTATGCTGCGTGACACCTCGCCGGCCACGACGCCGAAGGCGAAACCAGGAAGACAACACGGAGCGGCCACGATCCCGCAGGGCAGCGCTCGGCCCGCTGCCGGGAATCAGCGAGAAATGGCCACGGACGGCGAGGCGTCGCGCCCGCGCGATGCCGAAATTCCACTCGCGAACGTCCGATCCGCGCCCAAACCAGCGCTTGCGCGACCACCGCCTACTCGCCGGACTGTTCGAAAAGGGCGTTTGAATTACCTATGCTCGGCGGTTTCGGCGTAATGCAAGCCACGGATGCGGCGGAACGAAGCTGCGAGAACCTGTGGAATTGGAGAGCCAATGTTCGGGCAGGGAGGCGCATTTTTGCGACCAAGGTTTCCGAAGTAAGTGGAACGCACCTCGACGAAGACCGACCAGGTCGTGGAAATTCACTATTAGCGCAGTGCCTCGCGGCATCCCAGCAGGTCTGGGCAGCTATTGCCACGCCTCTGGTAGGCGAGCAGTTCATCTTTGAAGCAATCAGGCGGAATAATGGGGGACGGCAATATCGCTGGTTCATTACGAATGCCGACGGTAGTGACAACCTGGGTCCGTACACTGCGGCTTCCGATTGCGGGCACGGCGAGTGGCGAAGGCATTTGTCCTTAAATCTGAGGCCTCAATATGTGCCAAGCATTTGCAATTGCGAAACTGCGATGGCGGGGGTCACCTGTCCAGTTGAGGTCCCGTAGATGCGGCTGTCCAAAATAAAGATACAACAGCAACCCAGGTGCAACCAAATGAACCAGATCTGTATAGCTCGCGCGCAAGTTTCGTCTCTGCGGATGATTCCGCTTGCGCGCGCGTCTCACTCCAAAGTCAGTGTCCTCGCTCTGGGCCTGTTTCTACTTTTTAGCCTGGCAAGCTCGACGCCCGCCCACGCAGCGATTGACTCCCTGAGCAACGTAAGGTTGCTGCTGACTGACGGTCACGTGGTCGAACTCGACGCCAACGGTGAGTTGGCGGAAGGTGAGCCACTGCGAATTGATCTGGGCACCGCTTCTTCAATCCACGCAGTAGCCCTGGACGCTGTGTCTGGTCGGCTGTATGTGACCCCCGAATCTGACTACTCCCAGCGCGCCACGCGAGTGTTCAGGCTTTCCACACTTGAGCGTCTGGAAACTTTGCCCGGTGTTACGAGCGTGGCTATTCCGAAGCAGGTCTCCGCCTCGATAATTACAGCGTTCCGCTACGTCAGCACCTCAGAAGCCCCCCCATTTTCTGGCTTGCAGGAGCTGCATGAAAACAGCGGTTCTAGCATTGAGCTTAGGTCGCGATCGAGTCCGAGTAGGCTCTTGGCGTCAAGCGATAGAGATGGCATCGACTGGGCGAAATACGAGTGCTTCATCTCACCTGAAGTGGGGTTTCACTACTTCCTGATCAGAAGCGTCGTGAGCTTAAGCTTGAATATCGAGGATAGCCCCCTAGTTCCCGCTGAAATGCCCAGCGATCTGATGGTTTTTGGATGCTGGTCTGACGGAACAATTTGGGCCGTTGCTTGGCCCGAACTTCGCACCAGTGAGTCACTCATTGGCCGGCTGGTTTTTTTGGACGCTCACGCTGGCGTAAGAGCAGTCATCAACCCGCCCAAGCGCTTATCGTTCGACCGTATAGAGAGCATTGAGCTGGGTGAAACATCCAGATGGCTTGCCATCATCGGTAAGCAAACGCCCGTGCCTGATTCGGAAATTGGTTCGCTCTTCGATAGCGAAACTGGGGTTGCTACGCCGATTAGTCTTTCTGGGTTTGCCCCGTTCGGCAAAGGTCACTATGACTTGGAGCCAGCTGGCGGGCCATTTGATCGAAGCTACGTTTACCTCGTGCCCTACCGATACCGCAGCGGAGGACTTTTGCGCAAACGTCTGGACCGTGTTTTTCGGCTGGGAATGGACACAAGGCAACCGTTGCGCGAGCTCCGATTGCCCGCTGGGCTGACCCGCATCAATCAGGCGAACTCGCTGCAATTCGATCCTTCATTGGATCCGGCGGAACGAGACCGACGACTTGCTCTACTAGCGCCAGCCGCACCTCAGTTGCACGCGATTCGCGAAGTTGAGATTGTTCAAATCCTGCCGCCGCGGTCGCCATCCGCTCAAATCGATATCAGCGTTCTTCAGGACGATTGAGGTGGGGTGTCAGGCGATACATTGATTCGAACGTCTTCGACGCGCAGGTGCAAAGATTGCGGGGTGCGACACGCGATGCCTTGTTTGCCGACTTCAACGTGGCGCTCGCCTACACCTTTGACGCGGCGTGGGAATGCAAGCATCTCTGCTTGACAGTGCTCCGCTCGACGGCCGCCTCCGGAGACGTCACCGGGCAGGCCGAGCGGCCGTGCGCGCCCCTTGACCGCGCCGATACGCAGCGTACAGTCACCAAAAAGTGGCTTTGGATTTCCTATCCATGGCTCGGAGTACGTCA
>Ga0163154_10008303_pt1 | contig 12153 bp, 8 predicted proteins | sample OliLakLV19MP9P1_FD_148649 | JGI IMG/M metagenome (GOLD analysis project Ga0163154, IMG submission 148649) | Freshwater microbial mat bacterial communities from Lake Vanda, McMurdo Dry Valleys, Antarctica - Oligotrophic Lake LV.19.MP9.P1 | ecosystem: Environmental > Aquatic > Freshwater > Lake >... | reverse complement strand
GAACTGGGGCGGGTTCTGGGGCGGGCTTGGGCTTGGCGATCGGCGTGGCTTTTTGTCCATCCAGGGATTCCACATCCTCTAACTGCACCGTCATTTTCATCATGCCAAAGCGCACCGTGAGCGCTCCATCGGCATTTGGGTTGCTCAACACATCTGCGGTTTGCCCCAAACTGGGAATCCGCACCCGATCGCCCACTTGGGGACGAAACTCAGGTTTGGGCGGTGGGACTTGGCGGCGCGAGGGGAGATGACGACTGCTAATCTGTCCCAGGGCTTGGGTGGCCTGCTGAGCATCCTGGGCGGTGGCGGGCCCCTGCTGTAACTGCCGAATCACTTGGGCAATTTCTGCCTTTGCTTGCCCGATCGCCTCTTGCACCGCCTTTTCTTGCGACAACTTCAGCGCTTGTTCCCGTTCTTGCAACGCGGCCGCTTTCTGGGAAACCTGCCGATGCAACCGCTCTGTGCTTTCCAGCAATTGGGTTGCCTCCCGCGCCTTGTCTTCCTGGCGGCGGCGCTGGTTCTCCAATCCAGCAATCACCTGGTTAATATCCTCTGAGCTACCACCCACGTAGGTTTGCGCCTGGTCAACCACAGCAGGGGCAAGACCCAAACGCCGGGCGATCGTCAGCGCGTTGGAGCGGCCAGGAATCCCCCAAAGGAGGCGATAGGTGGGTTGCAACGAGGCTTCATCAAATTCCACTGAGGCATTTTCAAACCGCGCATCCTGGTACTTCAACGCCTTGAGTTCCCCAAAGTGCGTCGTTGCCACGGTCAATTGGGCGTGGTCTGCCAGGTAATGGAGGAGGGCGATCGCCAAGGCACTGCCTTCAGAAGGATCAGTTCCCGCGCCCACCTCATCCAACAGCACCAGAGACTTTGCACCGCTCTCGTCAAGGTTTTCTGGCCCCAACGCCGCCAAAATTCGACTAATTCGGCGAATGTGCCCCGAAAACGTGGATAAACTCTGCTCTAGGGATTGCTCATCCCCGATATCGGCTAGCACCTGCTCAAACCAAGGTAATTCTACTGGGATGCGGGCGGGCACAAACAAACCAACTTTGGCCATCAATGCCGCCAGTCCCAAGGTTTTGAGCGTCACCGTTTTGCCCCCTGTGTTGGGGCCGGTAATGGCAACCACCCGAATCGAGGGCTGAATTGACAAATCCACCGGCACAACGGGGGAACCCTGTTCGTGCTGCTGCTGCCACACCAAGAGCGGGTGCCGCAATTGCCGTAGGGTAATGATTTCAGCGTCCACAAATCGGGGGGGATTGGCCTCTAGCCAGGAAGAGTAGCGGGCGCGGGCTGTGGCTAAGTCCAGGGTGGTGACGATTGCCAACAACCTCTCTAGGTCATCCTTCGCGTGCGCCACCCGCTCGGTGAGGACTTGACGAATTGCCTCTTCCTCTTGCTGCTCTTGCCGCACCAGTTGCCGCAGTTGATTGTTCAACGGCACAGTGCGGTGCGGCTCCACGTAAAGGGTCATGCCACTCATCGAGGTATCGTGGACAATGCCGGGGATCGCATCTTTTTGGGCGGCTTTCACCGGGATCACGAACCGATCGCCCCGTTGGGTAATCAACGACTCCTGCACCGCATTTCCCTGCCGTTGGATAATGCTTTGCAAAATTTGGTAGACCTGCTCCCGCAGGCGCTGCTGTTGCTCTCGAATCGTGGCCAATTTGAGGCTGGCCCGATCGCTCACCCTGGCGCGATCGTCGATGCAGCGATGGATTTCCTGCTCCAGTTCTGGGTACGTGCGAAGTTCAGCCACCAGTGCCGCTAGAACAGGCACCCCCGTTTGATTGTCGATCGTGCGGCGCAAATTTCTTGCCCCTGCTAGGGTGGTGGCGATCGACAGCAATTCTTCCCCAGAAAGTAAGCCCCGTAATGCGGCGCGTTCCAAGGCATCACCAATGTCTTGAATGCCCTCAAAACTCAGGCTAGTCGCCGATCGCTGCTCTAGGTCGTAAATCTCTTGAGTTTGCGCCAATAGGGTCAGAGTTGCGGGTTGCGTTGCCGGAATTTGCAAACGCAAGGCCGCCATCACCCCTAATTTGGTCGCCGCAAAGGTGGAGAGATGCTGGCACAACCGCGACCATTCCAAAAGTTCTAAGGTTTCAGCTTGAATCAAAGCGCGTCAATCATCGAAGGGATCATTCTATTAATAGATGGTAGACTTGTACCAATTTCAGAAACGGACTTTCAGTTGAATGACACTCACTTAATGATTCAGATCCTAGATTCTGCAAAAATCGGTGATGTACAACTTAAGGTCTGCCCTCATCCCCCAACCCCTTCTCCCAGTGGGAGAAGGGGAGCCGATCCAAATCTTAGCCCCTCTCCCCTTTTGGGAGAGGGGTTGGGGTAAGGGGGTTCGGAAAAGTTGCCCATCGCCTGTCCTTCTCAATTTTAATCAATGCTGAAGCCGGATTGGAGCCAATCTCGTTATCCCTCTGGATTGATCAGGCAAGATGATAGAAGTAGCTGTGGTACTTTGACATGACTGGAATCCTGTCCTCTCCAACCAGCGCCGACCTCGGTGTGCCCCCCGCCTTCCCTGACCATACCCAACTCCCAGAGTCAGACGGTACCTTTGTGAAAAATTTTCAGGAACATCCCCAGAGTCTGATTTTGACTGATTCGATCGGCCCTGTCCTGCAACGTCTACACCCCGATGGGCAATATTGCATTGGGCAAGACAGCGGCATCTATTGGCGAGAAACAGAGCCACCCGAAAAGGGAGCCGAAGCCCCGGATTGGTTTTATGTCCCTGGAGTGCCTGCAAAGTTAGATGGCATCACGCGCCGATCGTATGTGTTTTGGCGAGAATATACGCCGCCCCTGATTGCCCTGGAATTTGCCTCTGGGGATGGCAGCGAAGAACGCGATGCAACCCCCCTATCCCGTGGGATGGGAAAAGAAGCGAAACGACCCGGTAAATTCTGGGTTTACGAAAAAATTATTCGCATTCCCTACTATGGCATTTACGAAATCACCAGCGGCACGTTGGAGGTTTACCACTTAACCGACTTTTCTTACCAGAAATTAGAGCCAAATGAGCGGGGCCATTACCCGATCGCCCTCATGGAAGTCGAACTGGGGCTGATGGAAGGCACCTATCAAAACCAGACCCAGCAATGGCTCCGGTGGTGGGACTTACAGGGAAATCTCCTCCTCATTGGCGATGAGCGGGCTGAAGTGGAGAAACAACGGGCAGAGCAGACTGAGCAGCGGCTGGAAGTGGAGCAGCAAAAACGCCAGGATTTAGTGAATAAGCTACGATCGCTCACCCCTGAGCAGTTGATCACCTTGGGCATTGACCCAGCAACCCTAGAGTGAGTCATGATACAACCTCACCCTCTCCAAACCCCTCCCCTACAAACACCCCATAGCGGCTATCAATGGGATGGCAGCGATCGGCGCTTTTTTGAAGGTTGGTATTACCGCGTTACCCTGCCTGATTGTGGTCAGACCTTTGCGTTTATGTACTCGATCGAAGACCCCAGCGGCGGCAAAGCCTTTAGCGGTGGTGCCGCGCAAATTCTGGGGGCGAACGATGAATACATTTGTCGCACCTTTCCCGATGTCCACAAATTCTGGGGATCGCGGGACAGCTTGGGATTTGGGCACTGGCGACGGGCGGACTTGGAACAACCACAGTATCTCGAACCAGATGCCTTTACCCAACACGTCCAGGAAGGCTACCAAGCCACAGACACCTTGAACCAGGGAATCCTGCGTGATCCCGCTGGACAAACGGCCCGTTGGGAATACAGCATTCAACCCCGCTACGGGTGGGGCAACGCCAACGCTCCGCAGCAATCCACCGCTGGGTTGCTCTCCTCGTTCCCCATTTTTGAACCTGGTTGGCAGATCCTGATGGCCCACGGCTGGGCCACGGGCTGGATCGAGTGGAACGGTCATCGCTACGACTTCACCCACGCCCCGGCCTATGGCGAGAAAAACTGGGGCGGTGCCTTCCCCAAAAAGTGGTTTTGGCTCAACTGCAATAGCTTCGATGGACTCCCTGACTTGGCGCTCACTGCTGGGGGTGGCCGCCGATCGGTATTAGGTTGGATGGAATCTGTGGCAATGATCGGGGTGCATTATCAAGGCAAGTTCTACGAATTTGTGCCCTGGAATGCCCAAGTCACTTGGGAAATCAAGCCGTGGGGCTATTGGCGGATGACGGCAGAAAACGCTGACTATCGAGTGGAACTTGTGGGTGAAACGGATTACCCCGGCACCGTTCTGCGGGCCCCGACGGAGCAAGGGTTGATTTTTTGCTGTCGTGACACAATGCGCGGGCGCTTGACCCTGAAATTATCCGATCGCCACACCTCCCAACTGCTCCTCAGCGCCCATAGTTCTCTCTGCGGACTAGAAACTGGCGGTTTAGAAAATGATGGTACGGGTTGGACAGAAACGTGGCGATCGTAATCTACCTCTGCTTCTCCAACTGATGCTTTCGATCGAATCATCAAAAATTCATGCAATTCTTTAATAGAAACCAGAAAATATTTAGTTGATTTTTAACACAAAATTAGCCCATGTCAGACCCTCAAACGATCGCCGCTGCCGTTGCCAAACTTTATGACACCTACCCCTTTCCCCCAGAGCCGTTATTGGATGAACCCCCACCGGGCTACAACTGGCGCTGGAACTGGTTAGCGGCTCATAGCATCTGCACAGGACAAAAGCCTGCGAAACAAGACATTCGGATCTTGGATGCCGGTTGTGGCTCTGGGGTCAGCACCGAGTATCTCGTTCACCTCAATCCCCACGCCCACATTACAGGCATTGACCTGAGCGCTGGCACGTTGGCGGTGGCACGGGAGCGATGCCAAAAATCAGGAGCCGATCGCGTCGAGTTTCATCACCTGAGCTTGTACGACGTGGCCCAACTGCCCGGCGAATTCGACCTAATTAACTGCGTTGGCGTACTGCACCATTTGCCCGACCCAATTCAGGGCATTCAAGCACTCGCCACAAAATTAGCACCGGGAGGATTGCTGCACATCTTTGTCTACGCTGAAATGGGGCGCTGGGAAATCAAGTTGATGCAGCAGGCGATCGGACTCCTTCAAGGCGATCGGCGGGGCGACTACCGCGATGGCGTAACCTTGGGACGACAAATTTTTGCCGCCCTACCCGAAACCAATCGTCTGCGCCGACGGGAACAGGAACGCTGGTCTTTGGAAAATCAACGGGATGAGTGCTTTGCCGATATGTACGTCCATCCCCAGGAAATTGACTACACGATCGACACCCTATTTGAGCTAATTGATGCCTCTGGTCTGGAGTTCTTCGGCTTCTCCAATCCCAACACCTGGCAATTAGAACGGATACTGGGCAAGGAGCCAGCCGTGATGCAACGGGCAGCAGCGTTAACCGATCGCCAGCGCTACCGATTGATTGAACTGCTTGATCCTGAAGTCACCCATTACGAGTTTTTCCTGGGACGCGCGCCCCTACCCAAAGCCGACTGGTCAGACGATCGCGCCCTCCTCAGCGCCCTGCCGGAGCGCAGCCCTTGCATAAACGGGTGGCCCAGTCACTGTCTATTTAACTACGACTATCAAATTGTGAATCTAAGTGAGCCAGAGTTCCAGTTTTTACAAGCCTGTGATGGAAATGAAACTCAGACAGTGCGAGACATTCTGGGTGCAGTCGCGCTAGAGCTAAAGGAAGTCCGATCGCTTCTCCAGCAGCACCTAATTTTGCTGACACCCCAACCAGAATGACTCAAGGAAATTTCTGAGAAACATACCTATTTTGTAGGGGCGAAGCATTCGGCAAACAGATATTAGTTGAGTAGAAAGGTTGATTTGCCGAATGCTTCGCCCGTGGCGACCTTGCCACCCCACAGACAAATTCGCGACGGAGCGCAGGATTAACAAAAGCAATGGGAATTAGTGGAACTCAACAATCCTGAACCTCGCAGGCGGCAATGCTGACCCAACTGCTAGAGAGCGTGCCGCTAGCTTCGCTGTACCATTCTTTTTTCCAAATGGGAGCATTGTGCTTCAGCGTATCGATCGCGTATCCACAGGCTGCAAAGGCTTCAGAGCGATGAGGACATCCAACAGCCACCAAAACGCTGATTTCCCCAATCTGTAATCGACCAGTGCGGTGATGGATCACAACGCGGTTAACATCCGTCCAAGTCTGGCGAATTTGAGTCGCAATTTGCCGAAAGACATTCAACGCCATCGGTTCGTAAGCTTGATATTCCAGGGCAACAACCGCTTTCCCGTCGGTTTGATTTCGCACCATCCCACTCATCACTACGATCGCCCCATTGGCCGGATCATCAGCCAAGGCATAAACCTCTGCCAGCGAGAGGGGCGCAAAGGCGATCGTAAAACTGTCTCCGGTTCGGGAAATCGGAGCTAGGGGAGCAGACGTAATCACAGAAGCCATAAAGATAAGGGATTTAGAACCAGATGCAGTTCATTCTAATTCGTTGGCAAAATCCGGTATGCCTAATAGATTTACAAAGTGCTGTATGTAAGTCAATAATCTAACGTCATTTAATAATTAAATACTTTTGGCAATCCAACATTTTTGATAGATTGCAGCCTTCAGTTTTAGCAGTCAGTTCAACTCTTACCCAATCCAAAAAGCTTTACATCTTTGTGAAATGTAAAGCTTTTTTCTGTAATTTGGGTGAATTTTAATCAAGGAGATGAGAGCAGCACTCTATGTTTCAAGTAGTTTCCAACTGTCCCACCGATCGCTACTTTTTACTCCCTCCAGGTTTCCGGCCGCCCTCATCATTACTGCCACCACGAGGGCTAGAATTACCTGGATCGCAGCCTTCAGAACCATTGCCAATTCCCTGATTGCAGTTGCGACGAGATCTACCCTTTTTATCATCATCATCATCATCGTCGTCGTCATCATCCCTGTTATTAGTGCTACCTTGAGTGACTCCAACCTTGCTGTAGTTAATAATCTGTTGGCTCACTTCATAGATGGCATTGTTGCTAGAGCTAATGTCAATAATCTGCACCAACTGCCCTGGTCGGGCTATGAGTGCTGGGCCAAGGTTAGAACTAAAAACCCGAATCGTTTGGCTAACGATCGAGAACGCCCCTGTCTGAAAAACATTGGGGTAGATAAAGTTGGAACTAGGTGCGGGTAGCCCTGGGATATTGAAGCTACTAAGGTTGATGCCTTGAGAATTAGTCAAGAAGGTCACTAGAGAGTTGGTATAGCTTTGGGAATTGGTTTGGGTCACTTGGGTGAAGTAGTCGTAGACCTGTGTTCCCCGATCGATCGTGTCGTCTTGATTCGCATCTACGCCATAAACCGTCCGCACGATCGAACGATTGGAATCATTATTAAGCACCAAATTAACTACACAATTCTCTGAAAGCAACTCAAATTGACTGTACCCAATGAAGACATTGCGGTGGTCAAACAGCCGCACAGTCACAATGTCTCCTGGATTCAGTCCCCGAATGAATTTTGCCTTTTTGTATTTCTTGCCCTTGCCTTTGTCCTTGATCTTGTAGCGATAATCTCCGACAAAGCGCTCTCGGAGGTAGCCCTGAGAACGTTTTGCTCGTAGAGAAACACGGGCAATGACATAGGGCAGAGTTGGCTGTTGCTGAACAACGTAGAGGCTAAAGTTGCCCCGGTTGATACTTTGAGTATTGTTGGCTGTTTGCACAACTTGAACATTCTGGGACTGGTTTTGGGTCGTCGTGGTGCGAGTGCTGACGAGTTGGGTTGTCGTAGTTTGGGCGATCGTGTTGTAAACCAAACTCCTTTCCAACTTTGTAATCTGCTCACTCTGCCCTGGGAGGTTGTAGCGTAGCTGCACCACAGACTGTAAATCCAGTGTCGAGAGGTCTGTGCTGAGTCCCAGCCGTTGGAGTTGATTCCGTAGATCGCTGACTGAAATCACTTCGGGGGCCAGAGCGAATTGTCCTGGTGCCTTGGAAATCAACCTAGCTCCGGTGCTGGTGTAGAGTTGCACCCAACGTCCATTTTTACGAGCATTAAGTTGATAGACAGCGTTGGCATAGGAGGTTGCTGGCTTGTTGAACCCTTCCAGTTGCATGATTAGAGCAGTCACATCTTGATTGGCATTGACCAACCGAGCGACTTGGACAGCGGTATCCCAGCCTTGTGCTTGGCTAATTTGGAGTGGGGGGGCACTGACCGCAGGCAAGGGACTGTAGCTGCCCAAACACAGCATGGAAGCTGCCGACGCAAGGGCAACTCGCTTCCAGGGAGATGTATAACTCCGACTAGAGAAACTTGGGGATTGATTCATGGATCATCTACCTCACTAAAAGAATCTGTAAACAAAGCGGGGGTCTTTAGCGATAGACCACCCCTCAACTTTTTAAGTTCCCAGATTCTTCCCCAAGCATGATACGTATTGTTTCAGAATGAGCCAATCCAGAATGAGCTAATCAAGCCTCTATTTCCCACTGTATTTGCATCCAAAATTTGCATCCAAGCTAGTTTCACACAAAATTTTATGGGGCAAGGCGGGCTTTTTTAAGGCGATTGGATTCATACCAGGCGGCGATCGCAGGCACCCACTCAGCAAAAGGATGCCACATCAGTTCACACAGCTTTTGCGCTTCTAGCTGGGCATCTGCCTTCCACCGCAAATCCAGGAGATGCAGCAAACTTCGCACATTTGCAGACATCACCCAATGCTGCCGAATATCGAAGGGAACCAACCCACGGGCATGTTCTTCAGAGAGTCCCTGTTGTATCCGCTGATGGTAACGGTGGCAAGCTGCCAGACACCATTCCAAGTCTTCCTGTCGCTGCGTTTCTGTGTAGGCATAGTGTTTCCCTTGCCGATCGCTATATTCCCCTAACGGACGTAAGTAGAACACCTCCTCCACATTCCGTTTGCCCTCGACCACATCTAAAATGCGCTGGGAGGTATAGCGGCCTGACTGCACATCAAAACTAACTCCCACACGATGGGTTCGCACCTGCTGCATCGTGGAATGGGGAAACCAGCCACAATTCAGGACGATCTGGGGATGTTCCAAAGGGCCGTAGTGACCACGATTGCCTGCCAGAAGGCTTTTGACAATGATGTCACCGCATTTTGCCTCATCAGGGAACCGATCGCGCTCATCCCAAACAAAATGCTCTGCATAATCCTGATGCATCGCAGCATAGATGACTTGCTGGGGGTTAGGAGTTTGGGCAATAACCTTAACTGTAAAACGATCCATGGAATTTAATTAGCTGTCAGATAGGAATTGTTCACGAACACACGCTGCTCTTTTGCGGGAATGTTTCTACCTCCTAGTAGTCTGTCAATCATTAATTGACGGATAGTTGAAAGCTGGGAGGTTAGTTGGAGTTAAATTTTGAGGGTCTTCGACCCCTCAAAATTTTCTTGACAGAACACTAGGCTTTCCACAATTTAGAATATTAGGAGATTTCCAGAAGAGTTTATACCAGGAAACGGAAGGGCGATCGTGTAGCGTGTGTTTTGCAATTAGCACTGGGCAGATAAATCTCTGAATTAACCAGAAGATTATTGCCCGTAGTTCGCCTCACAAAAAAGTGTGCTTCGCTTCTATATTCGCTGGTCTAATCTTTTCTGAAGATCTCTTAAAATCATGAAACTTAGGGCAACAAGAGCTGTTCTAAGTTCCATTAAAAACACGCAAACAGGTTGAACTTTGTGGATAATTACTGAGCTTTCAGCAAAGTGGAAGAGAGGAGCTAAATTGAAAAGCCAGCAAGATTACGGAGTGTGAGCAATAGATTAAAAAGTTACGCTTTACAGTATCTGGCAGTCCCTGAGTATACAGTTGCTTTGCCTGATTGTGTTTCGTTTTGAGCTGTTTATCAAGTGATCAGGTGTATATGAATGAACTACCCATCGATAGACACGGACTACCCATTGATAAACACGGGACGATTACACCTGAAGAAACTTATAGACAAGATACAGAGCCTTTTGTAGAAACGAATGCTGTAGAAAAAAATGAACTGCACAAGCATCTTGCAGATGAACTTTTGAAGCAAGGGCTAGAGCATCACCAACATGCGCGATTTGATGAGGCTTTGCAGCTTTGTACTCAAGCATTAACCCTATATCAGGAAATTGCAGATCGTCGCGGTGAAGGGCAAGCCTTAGGAAACATGGGTAGTATTTATTACGCCATGGGAGATTACAATCAGACGATCGTCTACTCACACGAGCGGTTGGTGATGGCCCGTGAAGTGCAAGACCTGCGGGGCGAAGACCAGGGCTTAGCCAATTTGGGGAATGCTTACCGCCACTTGGGGAATTACGATCAGGCGATCGAATTTTCCCAGGCAAGTCTAGCTGTGGCCACTCGGCTTCAGAGCCAGCGGGGACAAATGGCTGCACTGAATAACCTGGGTTTGGTCTATAAAGCGTTAGGGGACTACGGCAAAGCGATCGAGTATCAGCAGCAGAGCCTAGACATGGCCCAGCAACTCCAAGACCGAGTTGTAGAAGGGCAGGTTTTGCGGAATTTGGGCAACGCCTACTACGCCTTGGGAGACTATGCTAAAGCGATCGTCTACTACGAAAAGCGTCTGACGATCGCCCAAGAGAGCCGGGAGCATCACGTTGAAGTTCAAATTCTCCGCAGCTTGAGTACCGCTTGTTATGCCATTGCTGATTACGCCAAAACGATCGCCTATTCGCAGCAACGGCTCCAGGTAGCCCGCACTTTGCAGGATCGACGCGGAGAAGAGCAAGCCTTGGGCAGTTTGGGGGTGGCTTACGAAACCATCGGTGACTATGCCCAAGCCGTAGCGTCCTACGAACAGCGCTTATCGATCGCCCGCGAAATTCAAGACCAACACGTTGAGAAGCAAGCCCTGAGCAGCTTGCAGGTCGCCTGCCATGCGATCGGCGACTACACCAAAGTCCTGGAATACAGCAGTTAAGAAGATTTCCGGGAAAGATATTACCCCTGTAGGGGCGTTTGCGTAGCGTGTGCTTTGCACTTAGCATCCGGCAGACAGAGCCTTGAATCGACCAGAAGGTCATTGCCCGGATGCTTCGCCCCTCCGGTGCCTGGTATAAGCTTTTCTGGAAATCTCCTAAGAAGATTTCCGGGAAAATGCTACTGCTGTAGGGGCAACATTTGTCCCAGGTCTGTGTCACCCATTTCCCCGGACATAAACACTCATCGGCTCTTTGATGAACCGAATGTAGAGGTGGCGAAACGTGGATTTGACCACGCGAGGAAGACCGAAATCGATCGGCACTAAATTGCTGGGCAGTTGCCAATCTGTGATGCGTAGGGTTTCGGGCGAGAGGAGGGGAAACGCAATCTCTGCAAGGTCAGGGCAGAGTCCCAAGCGTTGAGAGGCGGCAACCGTAGGCACGATCGCAGGATCAACATTCAACAGACTCACCAGGGCCCGATCGAGGGCGAAGACATCAGGGGACGCTGCTAAAATCCCCAGAGGACGGGGTTCGCCACCGCTGGGGCCATTGCCCTCATGACCGATGATGCCATCCATAATCGTCAGGTTGGGGGCGATCGATCGGGCCGTTTCTACGAGCATTTCCCCAAATCGTTGGCTGTCCTTGCCAGCTTCCATGTGCCACCAGGCTTTCATCTTGCCGGGAACACAGCCAAATAGGTTCTTCACCCCCAGCGTCAATGTCAACTGCACGTGGGATTTCAGCTTGGGCAAATTGATCACCACATCGGCATTCATCGCTTCCTTGCACAATCGCAAATGTTCAAAGGCAGGGTTGGTAACTGGGTAGCGTTGCCCGTGGAATTCCACGATCGGCACCTTGAGTTCTTCCAACAGTGGCAAATAGCCATTCGCCTCAGCCACCCCTCGCGCACTCCCAAAGGCAGGGCTGTCACCCAGAAACGGCTTGCCACCGCAGGCTTGCACCAACTGTGCCACACACGCCACAACTTCTAGACGAGTGACACATTCCTTGGTGGGACGCGCCCCAGTGAGCAAATTGGGCTTGAGCAAGACCCGATCGCCCGGTTTAACAAAGGCAGCCATGCCTCCCAATGGTGCCAGCAACTCTTCAAGAGACTGGCGCAGAGAGGATAATTCGTAGGTTTCAGCCCGAAGGAGGCTCACGCAGGATGGAGACATAGGGGTAGGGGGGTGGAGGAGTAGGGGGTGGAGGAGTGGAGG
>Ga0163154_10008293_pt1 | contig 12161 bp, 5 predicted proteins | sample OliLakLV19MP9P1_FD_148649 | JGI IMG/M metagenome (GOLD analysis project Ga0163154, IMG submission 148649) | Freshwater microbial mat bacterial communities from Lake Vanda, McMurdo Dry Valleys, Antarctica - Oligotrophic Lake LV.19.MP9.P1 | ecosystem: Environmental > Aquatic > Freshwater > Lake >... | reverse complement strand
CGCGCCTTCCCACTGCGCATTGGCATAATAGCGGCCAGCCAGCCCCTGTACGCTGGCGATATCTTCTCGGCTCAGTAAGGCATAGTAGACAACCGTCGGCCCGCCAAAATCTGGTCCAAACTCCTCGAAGGTGGCATTGGGATAGTAGCGACGGGCTTCATCATAGAGAATACGGCTATCGGCGTTGACAATCAGCGCGATCTGCTTGTCCGCCGGCCAGGGCATCGGCAGGCGATCCGTCGTATCGATGCGTTGGAATGGATGGGCCTCGCGCGCCAGAAAATTGAGCGTCGGGTGGCCATGAAAATAGGCGATCACATACGCTTCGGTTTGATCATCCAACCCGTTGAGGAGATTGGCCGTAATCGTCTCGGGGGCAGAATAAGCGTTCCAGGTGGCAAAGTCGTAGGCGTGGCGATAGAAGTAGGCGTAGAAATTTTGGTAGCCGATCAGCAGCAGCAAAAGCGTTAACGGAGCCACCCAAAAATTGGGATAATAACGACCATCCCCGCGTCGCCAAGCACGCCACACTTCGTGGATCGGGACCAAGGCTAAGATGTAGGCCACCGGCAGCGTGCCGATCGCGCGCAACGATTGCGGCGCTTCAAAGTCGAGCGAGAGAATACCGCCCATCAACATGCCGCCCCACCAAGCCAGCAACAACCAGGCGCGCGGTTGCCGCCAGCGCCACAGCGTTAGCCCCAGCCCTAGCACCATCAACGCGCCGCTATACGGGTCGAGCATTGGTTCGCCGGGCAGATTGTGGCGCCCGTTCGGATCACCGCGGTAATTGAACATCAACACATGCTTGCGCACATTTTCCAGCAGCGCCGGCAGCCGCTCAGCCGGCGCTTTTTTGGCAAAGAGCGATGTTTCTTTGGTGCGGGCAAAGTAGATCTCTGGTTTTTCATAGGCAAAGAGCAGCATGGGTGCGGCCACCAACAGCGTCATCAATCCCATCAGCACCAGGCCAGACCAGGTGCGGCGGACGGTGCGCCATTCCAAGAGTAAAAGGGCGAGCAGAAAGAGGCCGATCACGCCGAGAAAGAGTTGAAAGGCCGCGTAGAAACAAAGCCCTAAGCCCAAACTCAACCCAGCCAGCGCAAAATCGAAATGGCGGTTACGGCGCAATCCACGCAACAAAAAACCGGCGGCGAGCAGAGCAAAAAGAGGTGTGCTGGCGTTGTACATCCCAAAGCGGCTGACGTTCACCGCCCAATGCGACACGGCCAGCAAAAACGCCAACGCCACGCCCATCGCCCGGCCAAAGAGTTCACGCCCAACCAAGTAACCGGCCACCACGGTTGCTATTCCCATCGCCACGCTAACAATGCGCACCGATTGCACGCTAACATCGAAAAAGTGGAAGGCCAGCGCAATCAGCGCCAGATAATGGGCGGGCGGACGGATCGAGCCGCCGATAATCGGCCAGGCAGGCGGGATGCCAGGCGCATTGCCGACGAAACGCATGGTCTGCAAGGCATTCTCGGCCTCGTCATACCAGACGCCAAAGGGCAAGGTTGCAAAGTGCCAGAGCCGGAAGAAGGCGGCCAGGGCGACGATGGCGAGGAGGGTTAGATAGAGGCGATTGGAGACTGGAGATTGGCGATTAAGCGTGCGATCAGGCTGAAATTCTGAATTTCCAATCGCCAATATTTTTTTGTTAGCACCCCAGTCCAACAAGTAGGCAGCAAGCAAACAGACGGCGATGCTGCCGCCGTAAAATTGCCAAGCGGCCAAGGCAGGAAGTTCAATGTTGGCTTGAAAGCTCTGAATAGCCAGCCCAGCTAGCCCTACGGCGGCGAGCACAGGCAGCATGCGCCACCACCAGTCCTGCCCGATATGGACACCCATTGGTTGTACGGATGCAGGATCGACTTGCGCAGCCACATCTACGCGACGAAAAGCGACGATGATCAGCGCAATGGCAACCAGATAGAGCAACGCGGCGTCGAAAAAGTAACTGGCTTGCAAACGTTGCTGCCCAAGCACTGCCAACCCCATGGCAACAAGGCCATAGAGGACAGGACGGATGGAAGGGAGCGTACCAACCGGGGCGATAGGCTTGGGCATAGGCAGGGACAGTGATTATGATGGTGGTGGAACAGATGAATAAGTAATAGGTAATAGACATTATCGGGAATAAGGAATTTACACGAGAGCGGACAATTTGCCCACCAGAGGTAGGAGCTTATTCCCGATAATGTCTAATAAGTAATAAGTAATTGTTAATGCCAAACTACCATCGTCAGTGGCCGGGCAACCAGGATGATCGCCCAACCGCCTTCATTAATCATTACTTGTTACCTATTACTTATTAGTCAGGGCGCGGCCGGAAAGGCCATGACCCGATTATTATTGGCATCGGCAATCAGCACCGCGTTGGCCGCCAAGTCAATCGCAATGCCGTTTGGCAAACCGAAGCGATTGGCTTCGGTGCCAAAGTTGCCAAAAGCGGAGCGCAGTTCGCCGTCGCCGCTGTAGACAAAGACGCGGAAGAATTGCGGATCGGTGACATAGACATCGCCATTAGAAGCGACCGCAATATAAGGCTTCATATAAATATCGTGATTATCCCAACTGGGCACGGGCCACTCGGCCACAAAGTCGAGCGTGGGTGACAGTTTCTGGATGCGCCGGTTCCAGGCATCGGCGACAAAGACGCTGCCATCGATGGGCGACACGGCAACACCGGTTGGTTCTTCAAAGCGTCCACCCACGACACCGCCGCCGCCGATCTGACGCACCAGCTCACCGGCGGGGGTGTATTCGAGGATACGCTTGTTGCCCGTGTCGGCGACGAGCAGATTGCCACTTAGGTTAATCGCAATGCCGCGCGGGCCAAAGAGCGCATTGGCATCGCCCAATTCACCGTTGGTCGTACTGAAAAAGCCCCACTTGCGCACAAACTGGCCAGTCGCGTCAAAGACCTGGATGCGGCCATTCCAGGTGTCCGCCACGTAGATCTGCCCCTGTGGATCGACGGCGATCCCCCACGGCTCGTTGAATTGACCATCACCCAGGGCCAGTGGACCGTCAACATCCAGATCTTGGCAACCGGGTGTGTTCTCCTCCGACAGTTTGCACTGCGAACCGAACGCGCGCAGGAAGTTGCCATCGCGATCCAGAACCACGACGCGGTTGTTGCCGGTGTCGGCAATTACGCGCGCACCGTCGGGGGCAATGGCGAGCGTGCGCGGCGTGATGAGCGCCTGTTCTGCATAGGTGGCGTTGTAGAGACTAAAGGCGGTCAGGTCGATCTCACGCGCCCGGGCCATCGCTTCGACACTGTCACCCGCATCCGTGACGGGGGTTACCCCCAGATCCCAGATTTGGGCGGCCAGGTCGCGCCGCACCCACAGTTCAAAGCCATGTTGGTGCGGCCAGTTTGCCATATTCACCCACTGGCTCAGATCGTCCTTATTTTTGTAGCGCCGATGGAAGAAGATATTCCAAATTCGGTCGCGCTGCTGCGGGTCGGTGATAGCGTTGCCAAGCCGTGCCCAAGTCATGTTAAAATAGTCCATGTCTGGCCACCAGACCTGACGGTAGCTGCGTTTGATGTAATCGCGCTGGACGTAGGGATGCACCTGCGCATAATCATCACTGCCGACGAGGATGACGGGCGCCGACATCGAGTCGCTGTTGGGTGTCTTGCCAAAGAATTTTGCGTTGGGGTAGAGGCGCATATACCAGCTCATCGGCCAGGACATATCATTGCTATAGGCTACAACAAGATTGCGTCCGCCGGCCGTTCGTTCGCTAATCAGGTCGATCTCATTAAGGGCAATTTTGATGTCCGGCGTGGCGTGGGCGTAGACCAGGTACTCGGTCGCCATGTCGTAGTTGATATAGGTAAGGGTAAACGAAACGCGTAAGGTGAGCAGGAAGAGCACCGTTACCGCGCCCAGGCTCAGAAGACGGCCAGCCGTCGGCCAGCCAATCGTTCGGCTCCAGCGCCAGACCAGATAGAGCAAACCGCCGAGCAAGCCCAGGCCCAAAATCCAGCGCAATGTATTGGCGACCGCGCCGGTGGTATATTCGGTTTCGGGGCCAGCCCCCAGCAAGACTGCGCCGACCAAGATCACGGCCGGGGTGATGCCGATCAACCAAAGGGCGTTGTGGCGGCGTGCATTGGCCCAATCGATGCGGTGGAGCAGCCGGCCTAGATACCAGCCGCCAAAGATGCACATGGGCAGCGCCATATGCGTGAGCAACCAGGGCATCTTTTCACCGGCCACGGTAAAGGCGAGCCAGGTCGCCATAATCCACCAGATACCAAAAACGGCGAAATAGGCGCGGTTCTGACGCAATAGATCTATGCCAGCAACGGCGTTCTCAGCCACCGTTTTGGGTTGACGACGAACGACTGTGGCCTCGCCGGTTTGGGCCAGGGCAGGCGTCGAAGTCGGATCTTCCGCTAATTCTGCTGCCGGCACTGGGTCCCAATCTGGCTTTTTAAGCAACCAGCGGACGACGACCGCCATCCCGGCCAAACTTAAAATGATCGGCAAAAATTCGTAGATCCAACCCAGCATCAGATAATAGTAAAGCGGTTGACCCCCGCGCTTTACTTCCTGTTGCGCCAGCCAATAGCCCAGGCTACCGACAATGCCGGTTGCCAGGCCGTTCTTAGTATTAGTCAGGAATGTCGTGAAGAAGAGAATGGAAATCGTCCAGAAGACGACCATCAATTGTGCCCAGATGCCAAAGCTGATAAAACCAGCATTGGGTGCTGGGTCTGGATTCTCCTCAATTTCATCTGGTGTTGGCGCCGGGGCACGTTGGGCGAACCAGTACCAGGCAATTGCCACGCTCGCCAAAGTCATCGCCAGCACCAGGGCGGCCGAACGCAGCAGATCGGTGGTCGTGGCATAGGCCATAGCATCCCAGCCAAAGATCAGGTGCCCAAATGGGGCAGCGAAGGGCAAAACCAGGGTCAACATGAGGATGGCTAAGTCCATGCTCGGGTTGCGGCGCAATTGCCACCACTGCGGGCGCTTGACGTCGCGCCAGAGCAAGACCAACATGATCAAACCACCAATCGCCAGCGCGATCAAGCCAATCCGACCATAGCGGGTTGCCTGCGCGGTTAAGTCGGCACTCTGATCAGCGGCTGTCTGCAAGAGGGCTTCGGCTTGTTTGGTCAGATCAACATCGATCTCATGACAATAGAACCAAACCAGAAAACCCAAAAAGGGTGGCAAAGCAGCATAGAAAACCCGCAGGCCGATTACTTGCCAGAGTGCCAGGCCGACAAAAAAGACACCCAGGATCGCCCCACTGATAAAGTGCGCTTCCATCGCCAGGATGCCAAAGACCATGCCCAACGCCATTGCGGTCAACCACTTACTCTGGCGTGTGTCCAGATAACGAAATGCGGCATAGACCCAGATCATCAAGAAGAAGGCAATATAAATGTCATCACGAATGTAGCGGCTGTGGAAGAGCAGGCTCGGGCTGACGGTCAGCAATATACCGGCAATCAAGGCACCAGTGCGCCCAATATAGCGGCGGAAAAGCCACGTCATGTAGATGATGCCGGTGCCGGCGAGCACGGGCGCCAGGCGCGCCGTGGTATCATTGTCGCCAAAGAGGAAATAGAACAGCGCATTCCAGTGAAAGAGCAGCGGGCCATGCATCATTGGGTTGTGCTCGTAGCGCCCTTCATTGTACAGGTAGTAGGAATAGAGCGCATGCAGACTTTCGTCGTGGCTCATGGCCCGCGCCCCTACATCGTAGATGCGCAACACGAAAGCCACCGCGATCAGCGTCACCCAAGCCACCGTCTCCCAGTTGACACGCATCGCGCTCAACAGCGGCTTATCCAAGAAGGATGTGAAATTATCTGTGCCACGCATACCGGTCCCCGGCGTCTCGGCCACCGTCTGTGTTAATATCTGTTTTTCTGTCATACATCTCTCCTCTTACTTTATCTACATTCCACGCGCTGCTGTCATTAGGCGACTCAGCGCGTAAGAACCGAGTTAGTTTTCTGCACGATTAATTTTCTGTGACCGGCACCCACAATACCACCGGGTTAAAGATCAGGGGTGACTTGACTTCGCGGTAGATAGCCCAGCGCAAAAATGGGCGTAGGCGCGCCGTCCAATATTGATTGGCATCATCTGGCGCGACTTGCAACCCAGCTTCCGTTGCAAATAATTGCGATGGCAGCCAGCGCGCATAAATATCATAATCACTACCCATATAATTTGGCAACAAATCATTTGTATCGGCGCTGCTGGAGAGTGAAATCACCAACGGAGATTCAACCTCGCTCGCGCCTGGCGCCAACACCCAGGTCAGCCGCCGCATTTGGCGCAGATACCAGCCGAGGACGGGATCAGGTTGTGCCGCCATCTGCACCTGGATCAGGGCATCCTCTGGATCGCCACTGCGTTGGGCGCTGAGGGTGGTTACATCGATCGCCAACTGGCGCACCTCTGGGCTGGTAAACTCGGCAAAGAAACCATCCGGGTGGGCAAGTTCAAACTGCCCGTTCAATTGCCAACTGGCGGCAAAGGTGATCAGAAGGAGCAGTGCTCCGGCCAACCCACCAAAAACAAAGCGCATTTGTCTGCGATTCGACCAGAGCATAAAGAGGATGGCCAAGATAATCGCCAGCCCCACTAACAGCAGGGTTGTGCGCACCAACACCGGATCCAGTTGGGGGCGAAAGAGCAAGGCGATGGCCCAGAAAAGTGCCGATATGAGTAAGATGACCAACATCCCGATCACCAGTTTTGCTTCACGCCAGGCTTGCTGCGGTTGAAATTGGCGCATCACGACCCCAGCGGCATGCGCGGCAGCTAATAACAAGGGTAACCCCAGCATGGCCAGGCTAAAAGGATTGCGTCCTGGCAACAAAACCAGAATCAGACCCCAGACCAGCCAAGCGGTGAGGAACAAGGGCCAGCGAAGCGTATCCATTGGAGCGCTGTGATTGGATAAAGTCTCATCCGCGTCGCCACGGTTAGCACGCAGCCAAAGCTGGACCAGGCCAATCAGCCCGAAGACCAGCAGGAAAGGCTGATCGACCAATAAGCGAATGAAAGGCCAACTGAGTGGATAAGTAACACTGCCGGCGCCGGTCAATTGCCGCGACCAGACGGACAAACTGCTACTCACCAATCCTAGCCCTTCCAGATGTGCCAACCAGCCAGTCGCGCCCAAAACGGCCGCGGTGATAAAGATCAAGAACATAGAGCGCGGTACACTAGATGATGGGAAAGAGCGCGGCGGGACACCCCCCAAACTTGTCGCCGTCTCCCCATCGACACGGACTACGGTTTCATCCACGGGTCTGGTTTGTTCCGCCCCACGGTTCCAAAGCACCCAGAATAGGAGCAAGACTGGAATAAAGCTCCAGGCTTGGGCCCCGCTGACGACGAGCAAACCGGCGCTGGCCGCCGTAATCGTTTGCCAACGCGTCCGCGCTGGATCATCCACCGCCCATATTTGCCACTGGGCCAACCCCAGCAAGGTGAGCAACCCTAAAAAGAGGCTCAAGATGGCGCCATCGGCCAGCCGGCTATAGGCCACCAGCCAGGGATCGAACACAATCAGGAGCGCAGCCCAGAATGCCGTACTGCGGCCCAGCCAATGGCGCCCAATCCAGACGAGCCCGATCAGCCCCGCGCCAAAGAGCGCGGGCAGGGCGCGGGCAAGCGCATCGCTGCCACCAGCCAGCCAAAAGAGCAGCGTATGCAATGCATAAAGCAAAGGGCTACTAGGGGTGGGCAAATTGGGTGCCGTCAGCCCGGTCGCGGCCAACCAAGCTGGCCATGCGTTCGCCGCCTCCAATGGGTTGAGCGGTTGGACGCCCAAGGCAAAAAAGCGCATGCCGAGCGCGAGCAAGATCAGCAGCGCATAAAGGGCATGCTCCATCGTGAGCCAAGGCGCGGGGGCTTGACCTACGCTTGCGACTGGGGCAACGTTTTTTACTTCTGTTTCCGTCACGATTTCCGTGATTAAAGTCATCGGGGTTCTCAAACCTCTGTGCTACAGGTTACGAATTGTGAGTTGTGAAGAATTGTCATGATCCAGTTCTAGCTACTGGCTGCGCCGCCGGTAGATGCGCACATCACCCTGCTCGAAGACCAGGTCCATCGCCGCGGTCAGGCGCTCTTCTGCAAGCGGCGTCATACCATATTGCCCACGTTCGGTCGGCCCAACATAGACGTAATCGATCTGCCATTGGGCCAACGCCTGGCTTACTTCGTCCGTCGATCCGCGGCTGTAAATTAGCTCTAACACCTCTGGGCGACCCTGCGCCATCGTGCCGTACGCCTTACCCCGCCATTGTGATTCATGCCCATCCCACCCCAACAGCGTGGGCCGGCCGGTAAGCGTGCTGATGCGATTGCGGAGAGCGTCATAACTGGCCCCCTTGCCTTCCACGACCAGCGCATCGGGCGCCGTATTGGTGCGCACCCAATCCACCGCCGCCATTTCGTTGGGGCTGCCCATGGCAATGTAGGCCGTTGCATCCAGGGTCGGCGTCGCCATGCGAAAGCGATCGGTCTTGGTGATTAGCGCCGGAACGGTGTAAAAGAGCCCGAGGCCAATACCCAACAGCGAAAGGATGCCACAAACGGTGGCAATACTCTGCACCCGCTGTCCCTTAGGCCGCAGCCCCTTACCCAACAGGCCCGGCAAAACAGTCATAATGGCATAGCTGCTACACAGCCCGAAAAGTAGCCAACCTTGATAGTAAAATTTGAAAACTGTGTTCATGCGCGTGCCAAAGTTGTCGCGCAGATAGACAAATTCGGGGGCAAAGACCAAAAGTAGCCCCAGCGTCGCCAACAAAATTGCAAAGGCCTGACTCTGTTCTGTGGGCGTTGGCAACTGGCGTCGGTCGCGTAACTGACGGCCAAAATAGGACCACAGCCAGGCCAGACAGAAGGCTAACAAGGCGCCTACCACCAGAAAGGTAAAGCCTTGCCGCAACCAACGCATCACGATAAAACCAAGATGGCTTGTCGCCCCTTCGGGCAGCGGCATCTGCGCAAGCAGTTCTTGACCCTGGGTAGTAGCAAGACCCAGGCCGATGCTCACCAAAAGAAAGAGGATCGGCAACCCATATACCACAGCCAAACTATTGATGATCAGTTGGCGGCTCGGCTGCCAGGTTGACCAGGCCAGCGCCACTAGCGCGCCTACGCCCAACATGCCGTAGCCAAACATTAAGAAAAATTGCGGCAAACGCGTGGGGTTGAACAGATTAGGTAAAAAACCACCGGCCTGACTTTGCGCTGTAAGAAAATACGGCAAGTAAAGCGCAATTGTTCCACCCAAAATCAATAGTCCAAAACTCGCCGCGGCCAGCCAAACACCCCAACGTCCGACGCGCTTTAGGCCGGGCGTTAGATGAATGGCCCGTAGACTCACGACCCCAAAGGCGACGATCAGCAATAACCAGTAAGGTGGAAAATCCCAGGTATTGAGAAAGACCAACGCTCCGACCGCGATCATGGTGACGACCAGACCCGGCATACTGAGCGGAACCACCAATTGCAGCAATTGCCCCAACGCTTGTGCTAATCTCTGTTCCGGGACAGGTGCATCTTCATCCAGTCGCTTGACAGATGGGGTTGGCGCGGGAAAGCGTCCGAAAAAGAGATTTTGCGCCAGGCTGATGACAAGCAGCACCACGGGCATGGCCGTTACGTGCGGATGATTATCGCCCAATAGATAGCTAAAGAAAGGGAATTCGTCGATCACTTCGAGATGATCCCCCAGCAGTGTCGTGTCTTCGATCACCCGGCTCGATCGCCACCAGTCGATGGTTGCCGTCCAACTGTCTCCCAGCGGTGGCGTTTGGGGAAAGCCAGCCACATTAAACAACTTCATCAAGCCGGTTACATCCACACCACCGGCGTAGAGCCATTCAAAAATGCCCAGTAAGTTGCCGGTGAGGCCAATCGCGACCGCGGCCAGTAATCCCCCGAGCAGTGCGATGCGCTGACGGCGTCCGGCATGGGCCAGCAAATTGTAAACGACGCCAAAACAGCCGATCAAGAGCAGACCAAACCAACAGGCTTGCCCCAGATTATACGCGATCTCGGGTGGCTGTCCAGCCAAACGTCCCAGTGTTGTCAGCAACCAATAACCAAAATAGTAGTAGCTGATCGCATAGCCGCTCAGCCAGGCATCGTGCGGCGGATAGGTCGGGCTGACCCAGATGCTGTTCATGAACATCAGGTCCATCGGCTGTTCGGTGTGGTTGGCGGCCGGATCATAGGCGCGCACCAGGGTCCAACCGGCAAACGCCAGCAAGAAGAGCAATTCGACCGCCACGATTGGTTTCCAAGGTAGATTCAGCTTGCGCGTGTACAGCAAGGTGCTCACCCAGGTGCGACCGAGAAAGAGACTTGCCGCACCAACAACCACCAATGCCAACCACGCGCCACCCGTTTCATTGCGCAGCAGACCGTAACTTGTGCCCAGCCAGAGCGTAAACCCAACCAGCAAAATACCCAAGATCTTAGCCAAGGCGTAGCCGCGATCCGGCACGTTGACAAAGAGTGATGTGCTCAGCGGCAAAGTCAGCAGCGTAATCAATTGGACGATCAGATACCAGGCAATAAATTGTGTGATCAAGATGTTTAATCAGTGCTCGTTCAAAATTGGCTCACGCAAAGGCGCAAGGAACGCAAAGAAAAAGCGATTTTTCTATGGGCTGCTCAGTTTATGCCTGCCCGTCAGAAGACTGCGTAAGGCTGGCGGCACGCATCAGATCGCGCGTTAATTGTGCCTGGCCCATGTGTTCGGTTGTATGGCGGGCCACGACGAGTAAAACCTCGCGGCCGGTCAGATGACCGCGGCGCGGGTGTTCACGTTCGCGATCCAGTTCTGCTGGCGACAATTCGGCCAGGGCGGCTTGTAATCGTTCACGTAGCAGGTGCCACTGTTGGCGCACCCCCTCGGCAGAATCCGCCTGCGCCATAAACTCTGCTGCCCGGTTACGCTTGATCGCTTGACCACAAAGTGTACCTAGTACACTTGGGCGGAAATAACCATACTATTCTCCGGTGAATCAGTAGTGAATCAGTAGGACAGTGAGACAGTACAAACACTGTTCTACTGTCCTACTGTCCTACTGATTCACTGTCTTACTTACGCCCAAGTGTACTAGAATATTTTCCTCTGTATTGGCCAACGTGTGGACGGCCAACACATACAGGCTATTGGCATCTGGCAGCGGACGCCAATCGAGTTCGGTTTGATCCAGTCCGTCCAGGCAAACAATTAGCCGGTCGATGGCACTGCTAATAAAACGCCAGAATGACGCTATCTCTCGGCTTTGCATTGGGCGGTCCTTGCGATCAAACTCACTGGGGGAAGTAAATCCCCACTTCATCTTGGGCTAACCGATCCGGCACGGCATAGATTATGGTGCGTTCATTCTGGAAGATGGGCGTTAGTAAACCATCATTCGCCATCTGTTCTAGTTTGAAGACACCCTCTGGATGTTTGAAGCGCTCCAACTGACCAACGTAGATCAAGGCAACGCCTACTTCATCCATAATTTGTTGGGTGCGCGCCACATCGGTGGTCGACCAGAACTCAGCGTGCTGGCCATCACGTGGTCCCAAATCCTCAGGGTAACGCTGCTCGCCTTCATGCATGCCACGCATGCCGCTTAACCCAGTGAGGCTGGCGACGCGTGTACCACCGGCCCGGTAATAGTCAATTTCGGCACTTTCCACAATCACGGTGTTGCCTCGCACATGGTCCAGCAACCAGTCGATCGCTTCCCGGTCATAAGCCAGTTCGATCACGTTATTGCCATCGGGCCAGGAATAAGTGCCTTGACGCATATAATCTAACCCATTCAGGGTGCCAAAGGGCGGACGCCAGCCCATCAACCGTTGATCCAACCGAGCCGGTGTGCCCCAGAGTAGATAGGTTAAACTGGAGAGCAGTAAAAGCCAGAAAATCGTCTTCCAGCCGATACGCCAGCCACTGCGACGCGATCGGCGCGCCCCATTTGCAGCAACAGTAGGATGGGGAGGTCGTTGCCAGATGTGCGGCACAGCAATCGCCGCCGCTATGCCCCAGATCACCCAGACCTGGCTAAAGAACTTGAAGAGCGTGTTCATGCGGTACCAATCGCCGCCCTGCAAAAAGTCTTTGAGAAAGATGACCTGGGT
>Ga0163154_10008291_pt1 | contig 12161 bp, 8 predicted proteins | sample OliLakLV19MP9P1_FD_148649 | JGI IMG/M metagenome (GOLD analysis project Ga0163154, IMG submission 148649) | Freshwater microbial mat bacterial communities from Lake Vanda, McMurdo Dry Valleys, Antarctica - Oligotrophic Lake LV.19.MP9.P1 | ecosystem: Environmental > Aquatic > Freshwater > Lake >... | reverse complement strand
GTGTCGAAGGTCGATTCCTCGACCAAATCAGAGGCGTTCGGGGAGGGTCCCTGCTCAATTTTGGTGACCCGGCGACGGCCTTCGTAGCTAAACTCCTGGGTCACCCCTGCGCGGGTGGTTGCCGACCCCGCGTCCGGGTTGTCCACGATGGCGTATCGGTAGGGTGTCCCCGTTCCGTTGAAGGACCCATTGCCAGCCAAGGTGTAGGCAGCATAGAAGTTTAAGCGGTAGCTGCTCGCGGTCAATTGAACCGCCTCCGTGAGCCCTGTTGCCGAGACCATTTGGCGGCGCACCGTGCCATTGGCCCCGGTCTCCTTGGAGCGGGTCCGGTGACCCGGAGGCGGAACGGGAGGCTCGTGGCATGATCACAAGGATACGCCCCGCACCCCAATCGGGATGTGCTCCTTGATCACACCGTTCGAGCGCGCCTGTCCGACCTCACAGGTCCCTTGGGTCCCTTGGGTCCCTTAGGGCCTCTGCCGCCCTCCCCCCTTCCCGGACCGTTGGCGCCCGGGCTCAATCCAAGGTCTGCCGATATCGCTTCACACCCAGCGCCAGCGCAACGGCGGCAAACGCCGCGATCGGCACCAACTCCGGCCAGATCTCTGCCAAGCCGCTGCCTTTGAGCAACACCCCGCGCACCACACGCAGAAAATGCGTGAGTGGCAACACCGTCCCAATCGCCTGCGCCCATTCCGGCATGCCGCGGAACGGAAACATGAAGCCGGACAGCAGGATGTTGGGCAAAAAGAAAAAGAACGACATCTGGACCGCCTGAAGCTGGTTCCGGGCGATGGTGGAGAAGGTGATTCCCATGGCGAGATTCGCCGTGATGAACAGGAGCGCCGCTGCATAGACCAGCGCCACGGAGCCACCGATGGGGACCTGAAACAGAAACCGGGCGGCGATCAGGATCAGCGTGATCTGGATATAACCGACCACCACGTAGGGGACGATCTTGCCGACGAGGACCTCGGCGGGTCGAACCGGTGTCGAGAGCAGGTTTTCCATCGTGCCCCGTTCGCGCTCCCGGGTGATGGCGAGCGAAGTGATCACCACCATGGTCATGGTGAGCACCACCCCCATCAGACCGGGAACGACATTGTATTGGGTGATGCCTTCGGGATTGTACCGGGCATGCGTGCGGAACTCGACGGGGGCGGGAGCCGGCAGCAGGGATGCCAGCGGACCCTTGAGTTCGGAGGCGAGCGCGGTGTCCAGCAACCGGCTCGTCGCGGCCAGCGCCGCGCTGGTCGCGGAGGGATCCGTCGCATCGGCCTCGACCAGAACCGCCGGGCGCTCCCCGCGCACCAGGGCCGTCTCAAAATCCTCGGGAATGGTGACGATGAACTGCACCTCGCCCCGTTGAAGCCACTCCTCGGCCCGCGCCTCGCTGTCGACGGTGGCGACCACCTTGAAATAACCGGTCCGCTCCATGGCATCGATCAATCGGCGCGCAAACGGTCCGTGATCGCGCAGGATCACGGCGGTCGGCAGATGGCGCGGATCACTGTTGATCGCATACCCGAACAGGATCAGTTGCAGCAACGGGATGCCCACCATCATCATGAAGGTGAGCCGGTCCCGGCGCATCTGGATGAACTCCTTCAACACCATGGCACCGAACCGGCGGAGGGAGAACGGGTTCATCCGATCCGGAAATTGTCCTCTGCACGCTCCATCAGGCTGATGAACACATCCTCCAGGCCCGGCTCGATCCTGCGCCACACCATGCCCGGGCCCTCGTAACTCCGGGCGACCGCCTCAAGCGTCGCCGGGTCATGACCGCTCACGTGCAACGCCGTCCCGAATGCGACCACCTGCGCAATCCCGGGCACCGCACGCAACGGATCCGCCAACGCGGCCACGCCGGGTCCCGCCACCTCCCACGTCGTCAATCCGGCCGCGGCCACCACCTCGGAGACGGTCCCCTGGGCGAGCAGCCTGCCGTAAGCGATGTAAGCAAGCCGATGGCACCGCTCGGCCTCGTCCATATAATGGGTCGTGATCAGAAACGTCATCCCCCCGCCGGCCAATCGGTGGATGGCTTCCCAAAAATCGCGCCGCGCCTTGGGATCCACGCCGGCGGTTGGCTCATCGAGCAACAACAATTCCGGACGATGAATCAGACACGCGGCGAGCGCCAGCCGCTGCTTCCAGCCACCGGACAACTGGCCCGCCAGTTGAGACCGCCGATCCGCGAGCCCCAGCTCGACCAGGCTGGCATCCACCGCCGCCTGCCGATCCGGCACGCCGTAGATGCGCGCGATGAAATCGAGGTTCTCCGAAATGGTCAGGTCCTCGTAGAAACTGAACCGCTGGGTCATGTAGCCAACCCGCCGCTTGATCGCCGCCTGCTCGGTTCGCACATCCAATCCCAGGCAGGTCCCCTCGCCCGCGTCCGGCGTCAGGAGACCGCAGAGCATCCGCAGGAACGTGGTCTTGCCGCTGCCGTTCGGCCCGAGAAACCCGAAGATCTCGCCGCGTCGCACCTCCAGATCGACGGCATCCACGACCCGGCGCGACCCGAACCGCTTGGTGATCCCGCGGACCGCAATCACACCGCCGGCTTCCATCGATGCCGGGGAGGCGGGATCCTCCTCGATCCGTGTGCTCACGGGCGCACCCGGACCTCGACCGGCAGACCCGGATGCAGCACGGCACTGTCCGGGTGATCCGGCCGTGCCTCGACGAGGTGAACCAGTTTGTGGGCGGTCTCGCGGCTGTAAATCACGGGGGGGGTGAACTCCGCACGCGGCGAGATATGCACCACCTTCGCACCAAAGCCCGCGGCGGCGGCGCCTGTCACACGCACCTCGAGAGCCTGCCCGATCCGCAGGCCCGCCAACACTTCGGGCGCGACGAAAAAGCGGACCTTGATGTGGTCGGGCGGCAGGAGTTGCACCACGGGCGCACCTGCGGCGGCACGTTCGCCCACGCGGTGCAGCACATCGGTCACCATCGCCGCGGTCGGGGCCGTTTGAACTTTCTCCCTCAAGACCCAATCAAGCTGGGACCACCGCGCCTCGGCTGCAACCACCTCGGCCTCGGCGGCCCGGAGCGCGTCGTCGCGTCCGCCCAGACGGGCGGTTTCCAACTCCGATTCGGCTTGAGCGACGGATTCCGCCGCGTTGCGCCGCTCCGTCTCCGCCCGGTCCAGATCCTCCTGCGGCACCACGTTTGCGGTGCGGAGATCGCGGACCCGGCGAACGTGGGTGTCCGCAAGTTCAAGCCGGCTGCGGGCGGCGTTCAGCCCCGCCTCCACCGTGGCGAGTTCGGTCGGGCGCGACCCCTTTTTCAGATCATCCACCCGAGCCCTTGCCTGGGCGAGCCGACCCGCCTGCTCCGCCCGGGCGGATTGTTCGGGCTCTGATTCCAGGGCGAAGAGCCGGGCGCCGGCCTCGACGGACGCCCCACGCTCGACGTCCAGACGCTCGACCTTGCCGCCGGCCGGAGCGGAAACGTAAAGATACTCCCCTTCCAGATACCCCTGCCAGCCGCTTGAACGGGCACGGGAACACCCCGCCATCGCCAACGCGACGGCCACTGCGAGCAGGCTGGCCCTTCGATGCATCTGCATGGGTTATACGACCCGCGCCTGCGCGGCGCCAGCACGGCGGTCGATGGACCGGTGATGCCCGAACTCCAGCCCGCCTATCCCGGCGATCACACGAAGCGGGGGTGACCGCGCCGGGTCAGCGCCCGAGTCGTAACTTGATCTGAGCCTCGTACAGGTTCGGGGGAGTGGGCACTTTCCCGGTATCGGCGATGACGGCGCCTTTGTCCCCGCGCGGCATTCCGGGCGCGAACCCCGTGCTCATCGGTGCGCCTCGGATGCCGACGAGCGCACCCATCGGAACGGCTTCGGGCATGAAAATGAACTCGGCGGGATCCGGCCGCGGAGAGTTCTGAATGTCGATGTTCCAGTGTACAACGCGGGCCCCGAGAAACGGTCCCGCTTCCCCGGCGCCGCCCGGACCATCGGCATCGTTCGTGACGGTGATCTCGGTTCGGATGAGATCAAACGAAAGCGCACGGTGGGAGTCGAAGGTGCCTTTTTTCATTCGCCCGTTGCTGTAAACATTCCCGCTCGAGAGCCACTCGATGTTGATCCCGTGTTTCACCCGGGCCGGGCCATCGACGGAAAAGTTCTGGACCAGATTGTCGTGCGAATTCACCCGGCAGGCAACGGAGTGATGGTTTTGCGAAGGACCGGTGATGGCGAGTCCGTCCACGGACACGTTCTTTGCCCCCGCGAGAATGAGGGGATTCTCGGCGTTCTCGACCTCGATGTTTCGGGCGTAACAATGCAGGGCGCGGTTGAAATAGATGCCGTTCCAGCCCGCACAGGTGAGGTGTTTGTGCATGGCGGGGGCGCTCAACTTGAGCTTGAGATTCTCGATGCCCGACTCCCGCACCGAGGGACCGAGCTCGCGAAAGACGACCTTCCATTCCGGCCGGATCGGGACGCGGAGCGGTTGGGCCAGGGTGACGGCGTTGCCCTGCACGGATTTGATTTCCACCGGCCACTGCCAGACCGGGTATTTCGGTGGAAGAATCCACGAGGCGCTGGGCCAGTCATACGAGGCCATCAGCGGATGACCGGCGATCTCCTTCAGCAACGAGGCGTCGGCGGGGTTGTCCCACGTCATCATGACGGTCGTGCCCGGTTTGAGCGTGGCCGCCGAGTCCACCTTCACCAGAGTGTCTCCGCGGGCCGCGGGAGCCTGCGCCTTGGCCAGTTCGGCGCCCGGATGCCACATCTCCCAGGCTTGCAACTCGGCCGACCCGGTGCCGGCCACCTTGCCATCCGCACCGAACGCGTCCTCCGGCGCGATCCAGACGAGCCCGCCGCCCCAGGACCACTCCGACTTGCCGCCGGTCACGAAGGGTCCAACCGCCTGGTTGAGAGGCCCTCCGAAGGTGAGGATGGTCTTTGCCGGACCCTCCCCGCGCAGAACCACGCCATTGAACTTCAAGTGCAGGATGCCGTTGATGTTATAATTGCCCGCCGGGATGCCCACAGCACCACCCCCCTTTTTTGCCGCAGCCTCCATGGCGGTGCGGAACGCGGCGGTGTCATCGGTCGCGCCGTCACCTTTGGCACCGAAGTCCGTGACCTTGACGACCACCGGCAGGGCGGGGATCGGACGCTCGCCGCGGCCGTACCCGGCGAAGCTGTTGTTCGGGATGTTCGGGTGAGTGTTGGGTGCGGCCGCATATTGCTTCCAGAGGGTCGCTGCGTCGGTCTCCGCGAAGGCGGCACGGGCGCAGGAGACCAGAAGCACGCTGGAAAGGAGCAGGGCGGGGATCGGTTTGGGGGTCGGCATGGGGAGGTGCGGTTAAGGTCGACAAAATGGCACGCCCTGCAACAAAATGCCAGCATGTATCTTGAAAAGTGCGCGGCCACGCGATTGCCCTCCTGTGGCAGCGCGGCGCGGGGGCAGGGGCACGACCTCCGCCGGTTCAGCCCAGCCACGATGGCGGCACGACCTCGGAAGATACTGCACGCCCGTGCATGACATCCGCACCGGGACCGCTTAGGGTCCCCTCCGCATGCATTACCGACGTTTTGGAAAAACTGAGGAACGCATGCCCGTGTTCACTTGCGGTGGGATGCGTTACCAGCACAGTTGGAAGGACGTCGAGCAGGGTGAAATCCCGGACGAATCGCAGCGGACCGTCGCGGCCACCATCGAGCGGGCGCTCGAACTTGGCATCAACCACCTCGAAACGGCCCGGGGCTACGGGAGCTCCGAGCGTCAGTTGGGGCGGATTCTTCCGCAGTTCCCGCGGAAGAGCCTCCTGGTGCAAACGAAGGTCGGGCCGCAACGCGACCCGCAGGGTTTCGTGCAGAAGTTCGAGGTTTGCATGGACCGGCTTGGTTTGGATTACATCGATTTCCTGGCGCTGCACGGGGTCAACGATGCGGAGACGCTGGAGTGGTCGGTCGGCGCAGGCGGATGTGTGGACGCCGCGGAAGGGTTGCGCGCGCAGGGCCGGGTTCGACACATCGGATTTTCGACCCATGGACCCACCCGGATCATCGTGCAGGCCATCGAGAGCGGGCGGTTCGACTACGTGAACCTGCACTGGTACTACATCAATCCATTCAACTGGCCGGCCGTGCAGGCGGCTGCGGCCCGGGACATGGGCGTGTTCATCATCAGCCCGTCCGACAAGGGCGGGCTCCTTTACAAAGCACCCGACAAGCTGCGCCGCCTGTGCGCCCCGCTCACCCCAATGCAGTTCAACGACCTGTTCTGCCTCGCCCATCCGGAAGTGCACACTCTGAGCATCGGCGCTTCCTGCCCGACCGATTTCGACGAGCACGTTGCCGCCCTGGCCCACTACGACCGGATCGCAGCAACGATTGCACCGATCAACCAACGGCTGCGCGAGGAAATGGAACGCGTGCTCGGCCCCGCGTGGGTGGCCACATGGTGGCACGGCATCCCCGAACCCGCCCAACTGCCCGGACAAGTGCACGTCCACGAAATTGTCCGGCTCTGGAACCTGGCAAAGGCCTTCGATCTCGTCGAATTCGGCAAGACACGATACAACCTGCTCGGCGACGGCGGCCACTGGGTCCCCGGCATGCGGGCCGGCGATTTCGACGAGCCGGAAATGGTCCGCGCACTGGCAGCCTCCCCCCACGCCGCCAGGATTCCCGCCATTCTCCGGGAGGCACACCAGCTTCTCGTCGGCGAAGAAAAGAAGAGGTTGAGCAGTGCGTAGCCCCCGCCGCCAGCGTGCGAAACCGGCGGGCGATGGCCCGGCCGCGCTCGAGAAACGGCTGCTCGCCCGATTGGCGGCGCCGCGCTACCAACCGGAGGAGGCGGAGCAACTCGCCTCGGCCCTCGACTTCCCCAAGGCCGAGATCGAGGCATTCCGCACGTTCCTGCGCGACCTCGAGGAGAGGGGATTGGTCGGACGCGTCCGAAAAACCCGCTACGTGCTTCCACGCGACGCCGACCTGTTCGTCGGGCGGCTGAGCCTGACGTCGCGCGGACACGGCCGCGTGACCGATGAGCAGGGCGGGGCCGAGGTGTTCGTCCCGGCTCCGGAGACCGGCACGGCGCTGCACGGCGACCGCGTCGTGGTGCGCCTCAACCGCGACCCCGCACCCAGGCCCGGCCGGGGACGCCCCCGCACCGTGCCGCCGGAAGCGGCCCGCACGGAGGGGCGGGTGATTCGGATCCTCACACGCGCCACCGACCGGATTGTCGGAACGTTGCAGCGCTCCCGCCAGGTCTGGCATGTCGCCCCCGACGATCCCCGGTTCCCGCACAACGTCCTCGTACGGCTGCAACCGATTCCCGGCGCGGGGCGCAAACCGCAGCCCGGCGACAAGGTCGTGGTGCGGTTGCTGCCGTGGGAATCCCGCCACCTCAACCCCGAGGGCGAACTGATCGAACTGCTCGGCCCTGCCGGGGCGCTGGGCGTGGATACACGCTCCATCCTCCGCCGGTTCGACATCCCCGAGCAATTCCCCGCCGACGTGCTGGCCGAAGCGGAGGCCATTCCCGAGAAGGTGTCGCCGTCGGATTGGGATGGGCGTGAAGATTTCCGGGGATTCGACGTGGTCACCATCGATCCGGACGACGCCCGCGATTTCGACGACGCGATCCACGTCGAGCGGACCTCGGGCGGCTGGCGGCTCCAGGTCCACATCGCCGATGTATCGCACTACGTGAAGCCCGGCACCGCACTCGACCGCGAGGCGGTCCGCCGTGGCAACAGCGTCTATCTTCCCGATCTCGTGGTGCCGATGCTGCCCGAACGGCTCAGCAACGGCCTGTGCAGCCTGAACCCGGCAGTCGATCGGCTGGTGCGTTCCGCGGTGATCGAGTTGGATCGGACCGGGCGCCGTCGCAGCGCCCGATTCGCCCGGGGCGTGATCCGCAGCGCGCGCCGCTTCACGTACCGCGAAGCATTCGAACTCCTGCAGCGCCCCCCCCGTGAACCCCTGGGCGAGGCGCTCCACCGGGCGTGGGAACTCGCCGATCTCCTTCGCAAACGCCGGTTCGCGCACGGCTCGCTCGACCTTGATTTCCCGGAAATCAAGGTCCGGATCGATCCCGCAACCGGGCAGGTCCTGCGCCTCGAACGGATCGAACACGACATCTCCCACCAATTGGTCGAGGAATGCATGCTGGCCGCCAACGAGGCCGTCGCGCACGCCCTGCGCACACGCCTGGCCCCGGCGCTCTACCGCGTGCATGAACCGCCCGCCCCCGCAAAGCTGCTCGATTTCCGCGCCTTTCTGGCCGCGCATGGACATCGCGCGGGCGACCTGACCCAGCGCGACGAACTCGTGAAGGTGCTGGAACGCGTGCGCGATTCCCCCGAGGCGCCGGCCATCCGCTTCGCGCTGCTCCGCAGCCTCATGCGCGCCCGCTACGATCCGACACCACTCGGACATTACGGCCTCGCCAAGGAAGACTACACCCACTTCACCAGCCCGATCCGGCGCTACGCGGATCTCGTCGTCCACCGCGCGCTCGCCCCACTCGCCTCCGGCCCACCAGACCCTCTGCACGACCGTCCGAGCTCCACTCACCTCGCCACCCTCGGCGCCCAGCTCTCCGTGCGCGAACGGGTCGCCGCAGAGGCCGAACAAACCGCGACCGAACAAAAGAAACTCGAATACCTGGCCTCCCTCGCCGCCAAAGACCCGGGCGCCGGGTTCGCAGGCATCGTCACGGAAGTTCGCAACTTCGGTTTCTTCGTTTCCGTCCCGGAATTTGCCCTCCGCGGACTCGTCCATGTCTCCGCCCTCGCCGACGATTTTTATGGATTCGACTCCGTCCGTGCCGAACTGCGCGGACGGGCCACGGGCCGGACCTTCCGCGCGGGCAACCCGATCCGCGTGGCGCCCGCCCGGGTCGATTTCCTCAAGGGCGAGATCGACTTTCGGGTGCTCGGGACCCCGGCCCCGCTGCCACGGCGGCGATGAACCGGGGCGGTCCTTTGTCAACGGGGTCGCGAAAATTGAATTGCATCGGATCGGCGGGCGGGGATGATGCCGATCTTGTCGCTCTCGAAAAGAATGCGAGCCCGGCAGGATAGGCAGCCAAGGTCTCTCTCATGGAAAATGTGATTAGTTCCCGGGATATTCAGGTCGAGCGGAAGCATTTCTTTCTCGAATTCCGTGAAAACGAGCGCGGTCGGTTCCTCCGGATCACGGAGGAGGCCCATGGCCGACGCAACACCGTGATCATTCCCAGCACCGGCGTGGCCGAGTTCATGAAGGCGCTCGCTGAAGTGTGCGAGGAAGTCGGCTGAGGCGGGTCCGCGACGCTTGCCGGCGCGCCGGATTGGCCGCACGCTCCCCCCGATGTCGAAGGAGATCTACACCCTCGAAGATCTGCGCCACCCGGAGGTTGCCTTGGCGAAGTCGGCCGTGCGGCCCCGCCTCGGCGTCTTCGGCGACCCGATTTCCCATTCGCTCTCGCCCCAAATGCACAACCCGGCGCTGGCACACTGCGGGATCACCGCAGGGTATGTGCGGCTCCACATCCGGCCCGAAGAGTTTGCCGAAGCGGTGCGGTTGCTCGGTCCTGCTGGATTTGTCGGGGGCAACGTCACGATCCCCCACAAGGCAGCCGCCCTGGCCTCGGTCGATGAGGCGGACCCATTGGCGCGGCGGATGGGGGCGGTGAATACCCTCGTCGTCGAGGGGGATCGGTTGGCCGGCTTTTCGACGGACGGCCCCGGCTTCGTCCGGGCGTTGCGGGAAGAGTTCTCGGTCGATCTGCGCGACCTGCGCGTGATGGTTCTGGGCGCCGGCGGCGGCGCCGGCCGGTCCATCGCTGTGCAATGTGCCATCGAGCAGTGTGAACGTCTCGTGCTGGTGAATCGTACCGCCCAGCGAGCCCAGGATCTCGCCCGCGAACTCGCCCCGGATTTTCGCAGCGCGAAACTCGAGGGACCCGTGGCTCGACTCGTCGCCATTCCCTGGGAGGACCGTGCGCTGCGCAAGGAGCTCGGCCAGGTCGATCTGATCGTCAACGCCACGCCGATCGGCATGCGCCGGAGCGATCCCCCGGCGTTGTCGCAGGGAATGCTCCGCGCCTTTCATCTGGTCTACGACACAGTCTATGCCGGGGGCGGCACCACAGCGCTGACGACCGCCGCCGCCGAGGCCGGTGCCCGGGCGGCCAACGGCTTGTCGATGCTCCTCCATCAGGGAGCGCTTTCCTTCGAGATCTGGTTCAATCGACCGGCCCCCATCGAGGTCATGCGGGCAGGGTTGCTCGCTGCCACCCGGGGCTCGGATTGATCGATGCGGTCGCGCGGTGTCGCGATGCTAGCCCGACCGGAAATCGAGCCTTCTCGAAAGGCCTGATCCGGACGCTGGTCGTCCGAGCAAAACCCTCGTTCATCCTGGATTACACTCACATATACACTTATTCTTGACGCGTCTAGATTTCTATCTTAGTCTCCCCTCGCGATGATTAAGCAACTTCTCCAACCTCGCCCGGACGTTTTGGCCGGTCGTCTTCAGGGCGTCATCGACATCGAACGGGTCTCCGACCCGAAGCGGCGATCACTTGAATCCCGGGCACTCGAGTTTTTTGATTCCACCTTCGTCACGGGGGAATTGAGGCGGCTGATCGGCACGCTGCACACGCGGCTGAATTCGGACGGCTCCGAGCCTGGCCTCTTTCTGCTCGAAGGTCCAAAGGGCGTCGGCAAATCGCACGACGCTCTCGTGCCTCTCCATTTGGTTACGGCTGGCGATCAACTCACGGAATGGCTCACCCGCAACGAACTGAACTTCAAAGCGCCGGCTGGCACGCGGCTCGTCTGGCGCAAGTTTACCGATTTTCCCCTCGAATCGCTATGGGGCGTCGTCGGGCAGGAACTTGGGGTCAAATTTCGTGCCGATCAGCCGCCGAGCATCGACGAGTTTCGGAATGCGGTCGGTGAAAAAAAGCTGGTGCTGATTTTCGACGAACTGGAGAGCGGCGTGCGCTCTATCAGCGACCCGGCATTGCGGCAGCGGAATCTAAACTTCCTCCAGATGGTGTCCGAGGAAGCCAACCGCGCCGGCTCGAACGTGGCGCTCGTCGCTTCCGTGTATGACGGAAACCAGGAGCCCGGACAGACGCTCAAGCGCGTCGCGCGTGTTGAGCTTCGCTTTCAGGACACCGCTGACCGCCGGAAAATTCTTTTCCACCGTCTCTTCACCGTCTCGCCCATCGAGCCTTCGTCCGAGATCGACGGCGTCATCCAGAGCTACCTCAATGGCTGGCGGCGTTTCGGCATCTCGATTCCCGCGGGCTACGCCGACCAACTCCGGGAATCCTACCCGTTCACGCCCGAGTTGCTCGACCTGGCCCTCGTTCGCGTGCGGGCTAAGGGCGGATTTCAAGGAACGCGCGGCGCGCTCGGTTTTCTTGCGGCGCTCGTCCGTGCCCGCTGCCAGGCCATCCATCTCATCACGCTCGCCGATGCCAGCATTGCCGATCCCGAGTTGCGCACCTGGCTCGCCGATCTCGATCCCTCGCAGAATCTCATCACCTGCGCCGAGTCCAACTTCCGTGAGTTGAAGACCAGCCCGTTTGCCGACCGCATCGCGTCTGCCGTCCTGATGGCGAGCCTCGCGCCATCGGCGCGCGAGCCGGGCCTGACCTCCGACGAGCTTGCGCGCCAGGTCCTTGGGCCGGATTCAGACTTCAATGCCTTCCAACTCTCCCTCACGAATTTCAAAAAGATCGGCTCCTATTTCCATGAACGCGGCGGCTCGTTGTTCTTCGACACGCGAGAGAACGCACACTCGAAGGTGAACCTGCGCTCGCTCAGCATCGGCGAAGATGAGGCACGCGACCGCATCGCCTCGTGGTGGTGCAACGACATTCTGCGCGATCAGGACGCCGTCATCTTCACCGATCCCACGACCGTTCAGCAGAGTCTCGACGCCCGGCTAGGCAGCGACACCCGCCTCGTCATTTCGCCCCGCCGCCTTTCGCCGGAGCAGATTCATCAACTCTACTTCGGTCTGCGCCGACGCAATACCGTCATGCTCGTCGAGCCGCGCGACGAGCGTGTGGATCTGCACAAGAACCCCGACCTCATCAAATACGCGCAGAACTCCATCGCCGCCGATCGTCTCGCGCAAACTGCGGACGATGCCACGCGCCGCGACGAGTTCA
>Ga0163154_10008290_pt1 | contig 12161 bp, 13 predicted proteins | sample OliLakLV19MP9P1_FD_148649 | JGI IMG/M metagenome (GOLD analysis project Ga0163154, IMG submission 148649) | Freshwater microbial mat bacterial communities from Lake Vanda, McMurdo Dry Valleys, Antarctica - Oligotrophic Lake LV.19.MP9.P1 | ecosystem: Environmental > Aquatic > Freshwater > Lake >... | reverse complement strand
CCCCCAACACCAGTCATCTTTGTAATATCCTTGAATTTCTTACCGACAAACTCGTAAACTGGCTGATCTTCATCGAGCACCCCGCCGGATATCGGTGCCTCGCCGGTCGGATCCATCTTACCATTCGCGGGCAAGTTGATCAGATTATCATTCGGCCCATAGATCACCACCGCGACAATCTCCGCATGGGCGAGCAACCATTTCGCTATCGATCGGCTCTCCGGTTCTGAGAGCGGAGTTGGGCCTGCATCATCGTCAAACTCGGGCCAGTGATACGGGAAGTTAGAATCCAGATCCACACCTTCGGCGCCATCTTCAGCGATTCTGCCATCACCATCCTGATCGAGGCCCTCGCTCAGCACCGCCCACTCCGCCAGCTCACCCTTATTCGCATCGGCTCGACGCAGCAACCTCGCATCATCAGCCTCGGCAATCTCCGTGGCAACCAACCCCGGCACAAGCCCGGCCCGCGGCCGCCTGATCCTCATCATCGAGATTACCCCATCACCATTCATGTCCACCGCCCCATCCTCATCGATCCGCCGGTCGCGATCCGCATCCTCTCGAGCCGTTTTGCGAGCCGCCGCGTTTGCGCCCGTGTCCACCTGTCGCTCTTTACTCTCGAATCTAAACATCCCATCCGGGTTCGCACAAGCGACCACCACAAGATCCGCACCCTGCAGCAGATCGGGCTTCTCCGCGGCGATTCGTGCTGCGACTCCGAGCGCGGTCTTTGTGCCTACAACGTGCCTCCCATCCAGCCCGGCCAAGATGGCCACCGCAGGACGACGCACACCATCGCCGCGTGTGACCCATACAGCATCGATTGGTTTGCCCAATGTCGATTGACCGATCCGCTCAACCCTGACCGATGTCGCATAACGCGAAACGAGTTCACTGAGGTTGCTCGTCCACCAATCCTCCTGCGATGACAGAACAGCCGGGAGCTGTGATTGCACCGCACCAAGGCTCACGCCCACAACCCACGCCTTTGCCCAGTTCCACATGCTTTCCACCTCTAAGTTCGTGTTGTGCCAATTGTCGAATGCCGAATGCTCAATCCTGCCGAAAGCACCCCAAACTTCGCGACTTTGCAACATGACCGGTCGCAATTGGCCGGGGCTGGCCAATCCTCCCATCCGAGTCAAGTCGAGGGTATAGCCAATCGATTGTCCGGGCTTTTCATGAGCGCTGGCCTAAACTCTCCGTGATTCACCGACCTTGACGGGGCCATCGTTGACCAAGCTGTCAAATCGAATCTCACACTTTCGGTTCGCCCTTCGAAGGGTCGGTGACAAACGCGCCGCTTTCACGCTCATCGAGTTGATGATTGTTGTCACAATCATTGCTGTCCTGATCGCGCTGCTTCTCCCCTCCATCAGTGGCACGATTTCCGCAGCTCGTGGCTTCCGATGTCAGAGCTCGCAAAGAACCATCGCCTTCGATTTCACGGTTTTCGCCGACGATGCTCTTCACGGCTCACGCGGTCAAGATGAGATCGATCTTCGGCGCGGCTACTTCCGGCTTGAGACCTTTCAAGACTCGCTCTATCAGGTCGATGAGTTCTGGGCCTATGGCTCCGGCTCAACCCACGATCTTCCTGATGCTCAGGGCCGCGACCCCATGCGTTGCCCCGAAGTACGCGGCACGCTCAAACTCCGCAAGAACTCACCATGCACGCTCAACGGTGTCGGCCCCCAGGAGAATGTCTCCTTCGGCTTCAACATCCGAATGCACCATTCCGAGCGATACGCGGCCGCGGGAAAGCCACCCTCGATCGGACTCACCCACAGAATCCTCGAAGGCAACTCCACCGCCCACCCCGCTTCCATTCCCCTCTCACTGGACGTCGATGGAGTCGCGGCCAAATCCAAGGGTGTTTCGCCGCTGTTGACCGGTCCTTCATTGCCGGGCAGCACGCTCTTCTCCGGTGATCGCTACTGGTTCCCCGGGGCGCGGCATAACGGCGCGCTTAATGTCGCGTTCATCGACGGTCATGTTGAGTCGAGCAGGAAACCTCTCAGTGAGGCGGGGTGGGCCTGGGACTTTGACGCCGGCGAACCCGTCCGCTGAACATTCGGCCCATGTCGCTCCAAGCAAAGTTCGCGTTCTTGCTTTCTGCCATAGCAGCGTCGGTCCTGCTTGCGCTTGGCACGGCCTGGTGGACGCTCGATATGACCTACCGCGAGGTTCGCGAACCGGTCCGAAGCGCCTCGTACGTGCTGGCCTCTCTCATCGAGATCGAAAAACAGATCGACGAACTCCGTGCCCTTGCCGATTCCGGAGATGCTTTCCGCTCAAGCCCCGCTGAAAGCCCCGAAGAACGCTCGACTCTTCCGCCCACACGCCTCGACAGCGCAGGGTTCGAGCGACATTCGGCAGATATCAACAAGCACCTCACACAGATCGAAGCCGAGGAATGGTTCAGGTATGCGGGCAAGACCGCGACGCGCAACCTGCGCGACAAGCTCGCCGAACTCGCGAGCCGCGCCGAATCACACTTCACACTCGCAGCCAATCCGGCAGGCCACGAACTCTCAACAGCGCGTATAAGCATGCAGTTGTTCCAGATTCACGAACTGCTCAAACTCATGGAGCAACGACTTGTTGACGACATCAAGAAGCTCGCCGATTCCAGCGCCGACCTCCGCTCTCGCCTTGCGCTGGTCCTCGGGCTCTCGTTTCTGCTCGCAACGCTGACCGCAATTCTCGCCTACGCACTCCTCCTTCGCTGGGTTGTGCGACCTGTTCGCAACCTTCGCACCGCGGCCGAGAGAATCGCGGCTGGTGACTTTGACCATCGCATACCTCTTCCCGCCAGCACTCGTGCCGATGAGATCTTCGCGCTCAGCACCGAGGTCAATCACATGGCAACCATGGTGAACCAGATGCAGATCGAACGCATCGATCAGGAGCGACTCGCCGCGATTGGCGAACTCGTCCGACGATTGGCGCACAACCTGCGAAACCCGCTCGCGGGTATTCGTGGACTTGCCGAGCTCACGCGAAGCGAAGTGGCCACGCTCGGCAACGTCGCGGCTGATGTCCGCGAAAACCAGGATCGAATCATCACGGCGGTCGATCGATTCGAGCTCTGGCTCACTGATCTGCTCAGCGTCACCAAGCCCACACAGATCGAATGCTCAACGGTGAACATTCCCCGATGGCTCGCGGGGCTCGTTGATGCCCACCGACCACTCGCGCAGATGTGGGGTGTGAAGCTCGATCTCGATACTTCCTCAGGTCCGACACTCGCGCCCATCGATCCCCGTCACCTCGAACACGCGGTCAGTGCCATCCTCTCAAATGGGCTCGAAGCGGCTGCGAGCAACACCCACACTCCCGAGGCACTTCGACAGGTTAGGGTTTCATCAAGGGTGATCCAACCATCAGGCATTGAATCATACTGGGAGCTTCGCATCGACGACACGGGTTCAGGAATCCCGAACAGTGTGCGGAGTTCGATTTTCAAGCCATACTTCACCACCAAGCAGGATGGGAACGGCATAGGACTTGCAGTAGCACGTCAAGTGGTGCGAGCGCACCAAGGCGAGATTTTCGTGAACGACTCAGAACTTACGCCGCCGCATGCACCTGAAGCGACAAGCGTGATCAAGTGTGGCGAATCGTGCGGTACTGCGTTTGTGATACGGCTTCCCCTGGCCACGTCGCAACCGCCAACCGGTGGGTAATACTGGCCAGATCTGGCCGACAAGGAACGGACTGTGGCCAGAATACTGGTAATCGATGACGAAGAGAACCTCAGGTTCACCATTCGGCGCAGCCTGGCAAAGGCGGGCCACTTTGTCACCGAGGCCGCAAACCTTCGCGAAGCACGCGAGGCCAATCGTCAGTCCGACTTTGATCTTGTGCTCTCGGACGTGATGCTCGGCCCGGACAACGGGCTCGATCTCGTCAAAGAACTTCGCGCCGATGGATACGACGGTGTCATCGTGGTCATGACGGCGTTCTCGAGTGTCGGAGATGCCGTCGCCGCGATTCGCGATGGTGCCGATGACTACCTCTCCAAGCCGCTGAGCCTCGAGGAGCTTGGCCTGCAGGTTGGCAAGTGGATTGAACATCGCCGACTTGCACGCCGTGTGAAGCTCTACGAGCGCCTTGAGCAATCCAAGAACCAACAGAGTGATGTGCTTGGTCAAAGCCCCCGGTGGATGGCGGCCATTGCGCTCGCTGATCGCCTTGCCGCGCTGCCTCTCTGCCAGGCGCAAAGTGGCCCTTCAAGCCTCGGTCCAGAGTCTGGTGCCAACAGCCTTCCGTGCATACTGCTCACCGGCGAAACCGGTGTGGGCAAGGGCGTCATGGCTCGCTACATCCATCAGCGGGCGGGCCAGATTGCAAAGTCAGCATCATCAAAGGCCGATGCCGAGGCTCCGTTTGTGCACGTCAACTGCTCGGCACTTCCAGCAACGCTCGTTGAGGGAGAGCTCTTCGGGCACGAGAAAGGTGCCTTTACCGATGCACGCGAGCAACGGGCCGGCCTGTTTGAGATGGCCGATGGCGGTACAATTTTCCTCGATGAGATCAGCGAAATGCCGTTGGAGCTTCAGTCCAAGCTTCTGCTTGTGGTGGAGCACGGCGCGTTCCGACGCGTTGGTGGAACCAAAGAGCGGCACGTGAGCGTGCGTGTCATTGCCGCGAGCAATCAGAACCTCGATGATCGCGTAAAGGCCGGTGCCTTTCGGCGCGATCTGCTCTACAGACTCAATGCATTTGAGATCCGAATCCCTTCGCTGCGAGATCGCCCCGGAGATGCAAAGCTGATCGCCGAGACCGCGCTCGACCGGCTGACTCGCCGATACGGACGCTCAAGCATGTCGTTCTCAAACGACGCGGCAGAGATCATCGCCAGCAATCCCTGGCCCGGGAACGTTCGTGAACTGGTCAACACCATTCAACGGGCCGTGATGCTCTGCGAAGGACAGAGGATTGAGCCGGTCGATCTTGGGCTTACGCCTTCTCCGTTCGATCTTCCACACCTAGACCCTCCCCAATCCGACCGAGTTGCCGCGCGCGTAACTTCCACATCCGGCCCTTTAGCGGCACCGGGCGGAGGTCTCATCTTCGACTTTGAAAGCGGGTCGTGCCTCGCTGAAGATGTGGAGAAAGAGCTGGTTGTTCAGGCCCTTCGTCACACGCACGGGAATGTCAGCCGCGCCGCCAAGCTCATCGGCATGCAGCGCTCAAGCCTGCGCTACCGCATCGAGCGTTACAAACTCGATTCCTTCGTCGCGGAGATGTGCAACCGATGATGCGTTACGCGGCCATCCTCATCCTTCTTCTCGCACCGCCCATCTCGCGTGCGGAAGACTCCTATGTCGAGTTCGTTGATGACGGGAATGACGCACGCGCACGGCGCACAGATCCCGGATCTGATGGCGCCATGAACATCAATCAGACTCTTCCTGATCTGCTCTCGTGCCGGGTTTCCAAATGGCAATCGTTCTCTCCTTCCACAAATCCGTTCGATGGCTTTGCGCCGACCACAAGCACGCCGCACCTGTTCCGGATCGATCTTGTGTTTGCAGGATTGCTGAACCCCCCGGGTCCGCTCGAATCCTCCAGCGGAGAGACACCGTTTCAATACGGCCCGAACCCGCTCTACGGGTTTCTTGAGATCGATATCGATCGTGATCGCCAGACAGGTGGCGAGCCCACCGCGGAAGCTGCGAATCACTTTCTTGCGAATGTCGCGCGCTTCGGCACCCGTCCTTCATCGTCCATCGGCGAGCGGGCGGTGACGCTTGCCGGTCAGACGATCAACCACACCTGGCAAGACTCTCCGCAGTTTGAACTGAGCGGCGCGGAGTTTGTCCTGAAACTCTGCGGGTGCGAGTCGCTCTCGATCGTTTCAACTTCAAACCCGAATGACCCGACTTTCTCAGCTGGTGACACGTGGATCGTTCGCTCCCACTTTCTTGAGCGGTCAACCGGCTATCAGGCTATCAGCCGCATGAACCTTGCTGGCGGTACGTGCATTGCCCCCGGACGCTACGACCCGCTCGTACCCATGCGCTTCAGCCACGATTTGGCGAGCAATCGCACCACGGTTTCGCTCGTCTATGCGCTCGATCAGGTCGGGGCCGGACAGCTTGCTGGCCTCTCGGTTGCCCCGCCGGTCAATCTATCCGTGGAGTGCGATGGCAACAGCGGGAGCATCTTCGAGGCGCTGCGGGATGTTCGTGATGGAGCGGATCTCGCCCAGCAATCCGGCTGGCCCAACCTCTTCGTGCGCACGCTTGCCCAGCGGCTGGCATCTCGCGATGATGGGTGGCTGGAGGAACACCTCGACCCTACCGACTGGCGTATCACCGCGCTCTTCGGAACAACCTACTCGACCACCATCGCCTTGCCACCGTCAGAAGGTGCGTACTACATCTGGACCGATGTCGGCTTCGACTGCGAGACCGGCGACCTGAATGGCGACTCGATGGTCAACACCAACGACCGCGATGAAGTCTCGAACCGCATCTCACTTCTTGACGGGACCGCGGATGATGGCGACGGCGTTGTCAATGGCCGCGTTGCGATCATCAACTTCGGGCCAGACTTCGATATCCACGACCTTGATGGCAACGGGCTGATCGATGCCGACGATGTGGCGTTCTTCGAGACTTCACCGCCGTGCCTAGCCGATTGGAACTTGACCAACGGCCTCACGCTCCAGGACCTCTTTGATTTTCTCACGGACTGGTTCGCGGGCCACGCCGATGTCAACGGCGACCTGACCACCACGCTGCAGGATATCTTTTCATACCTTGATGCATTCTTTCAGGGTTGCTCCTGAAGCAATGCCCCCAAGGCTTTTGGCCCAAACGACCGGGCCGAACATGCCAAGCTCGAACGAAACGAGCACACGTACCGACGCGGCGGTAAGGTCCGCAAACAATGAAAGTGGGCGCGGCTGGATTCGAACCAGCGGAGGCGTTAGCCAACAGATTTACAGTCTGCCCCGTTAGTCCACTTCGGTACACGCCCGGCTTGATAGGGTCGTCACTGTATCGGCCAGTTCGCCATTTGTCCAACCTTTACTGATCATGGCCGCGCTCAACCGTTTCGAGACAAACCTCACTCGGGGTTGGCCACCGCCGTGGCCTCGCTCGGCAGACCGGTCAGGCTCTGGCCCTGAAGCTGGCTCTCAAGCTGGCTCTGAGTTTGGCCGCGAAGTGGCGGGTCGGCGATGGCGGTCCGCGGGTGCCCGGTCACAAGCAGGAACCGTGCCCAGAAGAGCAGCCCGAAGGCCACAAGCACCAGCCCGATGTGCCTGAAGCGCACGAAGGGGCACCGGCAGGCGGCCGCGTCGCACGCGGGTGAAGCGACTGAAGACTCAGGTGTTTCGGCCGAGGTGTTCTTGATCATCGCGAGACCCTCCCACTTCATTCAGCCTACACCGGATTCATCGCATGACCTGCCCGCAGGCAAGAACGATGGCATTTGCATCGGTCAGGGTCCGACTAATCGGTGAAATGGTGGGCAATCAAGGTTCCCGCGTGACGGTGACACGTCCGGTAAATGGTTCAACGGAGATGGCGAAGATCGAGCCCGATCCTTGCACGCGGACCGTGCCGCCCGAGCCCACGGTCGAACCCGAGGCATCGGCAACCGGCCCGCCCAGCGCATCATAAATCAATGTCGGCTGACCATCGAACGATGCGGAGATGATTCTGGCATCGCCGAACTGGGCGTTCTTGAAATCAACCACAAACAGTCCATCAGACTTTGTCGGGTCAAAGAGCGTGTTGTTGGCCGCGTCGATCGTGTTGCCGGGAACCTGCACGACGCGGTAGCTGTTGTTCGCGACATCAAAGACGAGCGCGCGGCGCTCCTGAAAGGCTACAGCATCAGATTGGGCGAAGGTGATGTCGGCGATGATGGTGCGGACCGAGGCCTGGACTTTCAGGATTCCGGTCTCACCCATCGCCGGGATGACCAGTGCGCCGGCAATTCCGAGAATCACCACCGTCAAGATCATCTCGATAAGGGTGAACGCGCGCGGGGGGGAGGGGGGCGGGGCCGGCTCACGAGCCCGTACACCTTGAGTTGAGAGATCGAGGCCCATGATGTTCTCCGGACAGGAGGGGATGAATGCGGAATACTGGGCTTTGGGCAGCTTGGTCACTGAACCCAGCTTTGGAAAGCGGGGCTACCCGGACCCAGCTTTGGAAAGCTGGGCCACCAGAAAAGCCGGGCTACTTGCTTTCCTTGACCGCCGGCATCTCAGTGACTTTCACGTTGATCCCGCCTGCCAGCTTGGCCTCGATTCGCCCGACCTTGGCGTTGAGTTCGGTGAGCTGATCGATCAGCATCTTGCGATCGCCCGCCGCGTTGAACGGGGGCGGGACAGGCGAATCACCCGGCCTGCTCGGCTGGGCCATCGCCGATTCAGGGCGCACACCATCAGCAAAGTGGGCCCCGAGCAAGACGCCCGCAACCACCGCGGCAGCGGTAAACCAGTGGTTCGCACGGCGGGGCTGATTGTTGAAAACTTCGGTGCGCATTTGAAACTCCTCGGTGTGGCGGCGGGCGAAAATCGACCGACCTTTCACATCAGTGGTATCGGCAGTCGTGCGTGGTGGCTGCGGCGGATAACCGCCAATCGGCCCACTTTCGCGGAATACTGTTCGGATCAGTCGTCAGTTTCGAGGGATGGGATTGTCGTTCGCATCGAATCCGGCGGCATAAACCTCCCAGGACTCCGGATCAAACTTCCAACCGTAGTCGGTGTGGAAAGCAACATCGGCCGAAGCATTGGGCTCGATGCGCACAACCTTGCCATTCACACCACCAACCCAGGCATTGATCGGTGCGGACAAGAGGTACTCGCGTTCATTGCCGACGATCGGACCCCAACCCGTCTCACCATCACCATCGACAAAGGGGGCAGGTGTACCGGGATTTCGAACACGCCAGACACCGATGGTGCGCCGGATTTTCTGCAGCTCGCTGTACGTGGCCGAGGCCGAGGCCTGGCCCGTGGCGGATGCGAACTGCGGAATAACAATCGCGGCGAGAATGCCGAGGATCACGACGACGATGAGGATTTCGACGAGTGTGAACGCGCGGTGCGCGGTGCGAGTCATGGGAAGCTCCAGAAAAAACCTCCTTCACCAACCGAACATCCGTGCCGCGATCTAAGGCTCGCACATCCGTTGCGCGAAGCAGGTGACAAGCAGGGTCGTTCCGCAAAGTCGGCCGGCCCTGTTTCCAGAGCCGGCCGTTGAGTTCGTACAGATCAGGTCACGTTCAACTTAGGGAAGGGGGACCCACTTGTTGAAGTTCGCATCGGTCGGGATTTCGCAGAAACCGCCGGCGGCGAACTGACCATTGGCGGGGTTGTAGTACCAACCGACGGCGAGCGCGACCGCATCACCAGAGTTGGCATCAACAGTCGGGTCGGTGCTGGCGGCAACGGTGCTCAGACCGTTGCGGGGATTGATCGGAGCGGTACGCATGTAGGGCTCCTGCGTTGCACCGGCGCCAGCGGCAGCCTGAACACTGTTGCTGTCAGCGAGGCCGAGCGAGTTGCCAACGCCCGAGAGGAGGTCGGCAAAGGGCTGGGTTGCGTCGTCCATGACGGGCGACACACCATTGTTGCGGACGCGGAAGAGCTCGATCTGACCACGAATGGTCTGAAGCTGGCTCTTGACGTTACCGCCCTGGGCCTCTTCCGAAGCATTCGTGAACTGCGGGATCACGATCGCGGCGAGAATGCCGAGGATGACGACGACGATCAGAATTTCAACGAGCGTAAAGGCCTTCGATACACGGTTTTTCATCAGAAACTCCTTGCACAAGGAACACACACACCACACACGCGTTACCCCGGAACACACACCGGGGGTGGTAAGTTGGCTCTCCGGATGCTGATCGCGACGGAAACGCCCGCCGATCCGACACCCGGCCACCAAGGTCATCGACCGGGATTTCAACATCGTTGAGATTGCGTGCCGCTGTGGGCGGGCAAGGGGCCATGTGTGCGGGATGGCGCGGGTGCAATGGGGCGAAGAGGCGCGGTCGGCTGATACTCGGACGCGGGCGGGCGATACCGGACGCGTGATGGGTTAGCTAAGAGACTTTTCAGAACTTGGTGCGATGTTGGCCAGTTCGCTGCGCCATCGATTGACCATCGCTGGGTCGAGGATCTGGTTCATGGGGAGAGTGGGCATGAGTTGACGGAGTTGGGCGATTTCTTGTTTGGTGAGCAGGGCGGACAAGGGGTTGGGGGATGGGGATGGGTTGGAGATTTTGGTGACCTCTGAGGACATGACCCTCCCCCCGGCCCCCTCCCTCTGGGAGGGGGAGGATTTGCAGTAGCGCAGGATGATGCTGGCGGCTTTGGTGAGGAGGGTTGGGTTTTCGGTGGTGGTGAGGACTTTTCGGAGCGCGTTGAGGGCGAGGGATTCGAGGTCTTCGAGTTGGATGAGGGTGGGCATGGGTGGGGCTTTTTGTGGGTGAGGAGTGAGGGGAAACTGGGTTGGTTTTGCAGCGCATGACCCTCCCCCCGTCCCCCTTCCTCTGGGAGGGGGAGTTGGAATGAGAAGGGTCTTCTATAGAGGGTTGGTGGAGCGCGTTTGTGCGCGCGCTGGCGCGCGCTTGGTGGTCGTGGGTTTGCTTTAAGCTGTTGTGCTTGCGGGCGTAAAGAAATTGTTTGGAAAACTGAGAATGGCTTTGTGCGGCTGCGCTGGCGCGCGCACAAAGGCGCAACTGGGACCTGAAAATGGGGGAACACATGTCGAAAATGAAAGGAGGGCCTGTGGCCCGTTGTCTAGGAGACTTTTTCAAATCGCAAAGCCCATGGGCTTGAAGCGCGTGCCACGCTCGATGCGATTTGGTCAGTTCGCTGCGGCATCGCTTGATCATCTGGGGTCAAGGATCTGGTTCCTTCGGAGAGTGAGCAATAGGTGGCGGAGTTGGGCGATTTCTTGTTTGGTGAGGAGGGCGGAGAAGGGGCTGGGGGATGGGGATGGGTTGGAGATTTTGATGACCACTGGGGACATAGCCCTCCCCCCGGCCCCCTCCCTCTGGGAGGGGGAGTTTGAAACCAGGCAATCGACAAATGACAATCGCCCGGAAAGAGTTAACTTTCCGGGCGATTGCTTGTTGATCTTGTTTCTTGCAGTTCAGGCGACCATGGCGGTTGCGCCTTCGATCGACTCGATCACTTGACGCACCTGGAAGGGCTTCTTGAGGTAGCCGTCAAAGCCTCCTGACCGGAGCGTCTGCAACTGACCGTCGGTCATCTTGCCGCTCATCGCGATGATTTTGGTCATCTGAAGGTCATCATCGGCTCGGACCATGTTCGCAATGTTGCGGACATCGGCCTCTCCGAGGTGGACATCGAGGAGCATGACGTGCGGCTTGAATCGGTCGCACTCAAGGCCCGCCGAGAAGCCGTTGGTCGCGGCCCGCACATCGTAGTTGGCCTGCTCGCTCAGGGCTTTGTGCAGCACATCCACGATCTCCTGCTCGTCATCAACGATCAGAATGCGGGTCTTGCCGCTGGTGATTCCGTCGAACGGAATTCCGTGCTCCTTCATAAACCGCATGAGTTGGGAGACCGGGATCCGACGGTCCTTTGAACCGGGGATTCGATAGCCCTTCAGCACACCCGTATCGAACCACTTCGAGACGGTTCGTGGAGCGACGTTGCAGATCTTTGCGACTTCGCCTGTTGTCAAGACATCTTTTTCAAACGACATAGTTCTGAACCTCGCTCAGTTGGAGAGAGTCATCGCCGAGCCGCTCGAACACCTGGAACGGCTCCCGACACACTTCCATCGACCGCAACCAAGAGGGTCTTGACGAAGACAATGAAGATGTCGTCTGGAAAGTGTGCAAGTGATAAGACGCCCGTAAATCGCTGCCGCGGAGGGCAGAGCTTTGGACATCGGTCTCCGTTGGGAAATTGCGGGGTAGCGGGCAAAGGGTCGGGTTATTGGGTCGTTCGAGCATGAAATCGGGCGCAAGCGGAGCTAAAGTGGATGATCTCTCCCCGGTTGGTTGATCGCAAAGTGATAGGTATGTGGCCGGTTGGGAGTTGACGAACCACGTTTGGTGGCTGTACTTTACCGACCCTTCGATCCGCACCGGTGCATCCCAGCCCCTGGCCGGTTCGTAGGTGATTAGGTCCCCCTCCCCGCTCC
>Ga0163154_10008287_pt1 | contig 12163 bp, 10 predicted proteins | sample OliLakLV19MP9P1_FD_148649 | JGI IMG/M metagenome (GOLD analysis project Ga0163154, IMG submission 148649) | Freshwater microbial mat bacterial communities from Lake Vanda, McMurdo Dry Valleys, Antarctica - Oligotrophic Lake LV.19.MP9.P1 | ecosystem: Environmental > Aquatic > Freshwater > Lake >... | reverse complement strand
GGATCGACTGCTGCGGGCGGGTATAGAACAGTACACTGTGATCGTTGGCGAGAAAGAAGGCGGTGTTGCTGCTTACCTAGATGCTCATTGGGTCGCTAACGCCGCTGTCGAGTTCGTCATTCAATCGAGCAAGCATACGCTGGCGCAAACCCTCAGCGAGATCGCGCAGCGTCAAACTGCGCCGTTTATGCTCACAAGCTATAACTGCTTCACGCACCTAAATTTTGCAGATCGCTTATGCCGTCGCTTCATGAACACGCCCGGAACGGCGCTGCTGTTGACTGGGGCGGGCGCAAGTCTGTCATGTTCTTCCCTCACCCGTTATGCGATGGTGAACGAGTCGGTTGTCACTGAAATATCGGTCAAGCAGAATGCTCAGGCACTCATATTGACAGACCTCGCCATGTGCGGCGAAGCCTTCATTCAGTACCTCATCTCTCTACCAACAACTGAAGGCGGTTTGTTGTGTAATGACCTCCCCGGCATTTATGAACGTTATGTCAGCGGAGGCGGCGCAGCGTCAATTGTTCCGACGAGCTGGTCGCTGCAAATCGATCATGATCCCGATTTGCTCACGCTGAATCATCATTTGTTGGATGAAGAACAAGACGCACATATCCTTAGTGAAATGTCGCCTACCGTACAAATTATCCCCCCTGTGCGAATCGACCCACAGGTGAGCGTGGGTCAGTATGCCCGCATTGGACCCTACGCCTACCTCGAAAGTGGATGCAGTATCGGGGAAGGTGCGGTCATTGAAAACGCCATGATCCTCGGCAAAGTCATGGTACGCGCTGGCGAAACAGTCAAAGACGCTGTTGTCGCCACGCGAGCGCACATCCGCGCCTAGAAATCTTTCCCGATTCGGCGCTATAATGACATTCGCGTCGAATGGTACTGATCTCGGTGGTGGGTTTGGCTCAATCGTACAAGATTTGCCCGATATGTGGCACTACAGCACATCGCAATGCGGTTCTGTGCAGCATATGTGGCACATCGCTGACCGAAGTTCAAACCGTCGCTCAAGACAAAAGAGAACCCCGACCCAAAACGGCATATGATCGTCGTTACGGTGAAACCGATTTGCTTGAAGGGGAAGTGTCCCGGCGTGGACAGGTCTACTTGTTCGGCGGATTGCTAACCGTCGCCTTAGTCCTGTGCGTAGGAGTTACTTTATTTGTCGGGCGAGGACTCCTGAACAGCCCTACACCAACGCCTACACAATCACGCTCCACGACTGTTCCTATTTTTGGTGAAGGGCTAGTGGTAACGAACACACCCCGCCCTACCCTGTTGATGGTCACTGTGACCCCTGCTCCACCAACGCCCTCGCCCGTCCCTACAGAGGGAGATTGTGTTCAGCGTGTTGACGCTGGCGATGATTTGATCAGCATGGCGATGGCATGTGGGCATCGCAGCATGGACGTGATGCCGCTCATTCTGGAAATGAACGATCTCGACGCGCCGGATTTAATCCAAATTGGACAAGAAATTATCATCCCACGCCCAACAGCCACAGTTGATCCAAATGCGTTTGCGCCTACATCTGGTTCGGTGGAAATTGCGGCAGCAGGCGCAACCGATCCTTCTGGCGAGGCTAACCGTCCTGCCGACGCTGTTGCATTGCAAGACCCGCTTTTTCAGCCGACTGAAACGCTCCTGCCCGGTGTGATGTGGCATCAAGTACAGCCTGACGAAAACATGATTCAAATTGCTTATGCTTATAACACGAGCGCGGAAGTTCTCGCTCAGTTGAATCCGCAGATTCAGTTTTCACAATGCGATTATGGCTTAGAGACTGGCGGTTCCACCTGCACCGTTTTGTTGATCGTAGGGCAAAATGTGCGCGTACCTGCACCTACACCAACGCCGACGCTCTCCCCGACGCTCTCCGGCAGCGAAACCGCAACGCCGACCCTCACCCCCACATTCAACGCGCCAAGCCTGTTCAACCCGCAGGATCGCATATTGTTTGAACGGGATGCGTTGATTACGTTACGTTGGGTGGGGTCGGGAACGCTTGGCGCTGATGAAGTCTATGCAGTCAAAATGGAAGACTTAACGGGCGGCACAACCTTTGTGGGCGAGACCAGTGAACTATACTTCATCGTCCCAACGGCTTGGCAGGGTGCAGATGGACGGCGGCACGATTTCCGCTGGTCAGTCAGCGTCATTCGCCGCTCTGCCCCCGATCAACCGATTTTCACGACGAATACCCGGCTTTTCACATGGGAATCGCGCAATGACTAAACGTTTGCTTTCGCTCGTTTTCGCAGCGTTGTTACTTGCTGCGTGCGACCTTCAATCAATCCCTACGGGGCAAACCCCCACCGTTCCGCCCATTGCCAATACAGAGCAAGTCAGCACGCCAACGCTTACTCCTAGCGCGACGATGACGCTCTCGCCAGAACCCATTCTCGACACAGCGCCACCCACGGGAACTGCCGAACCCCCAACAGCGACGGCGACCTTTACCGAAACGCCGAATCCTTATGCGACGTACATCATTCAGCAGGGCGACACTATCATTTACATCGTCCAACTGTTTGGTCACAGGGATTTAGCAGTTATTGACGAGGTGCTGCGCCTCAACTCAAACATTCGCAGTCAGGATCGCTTGCCGGGAGCAGGATCGTCTATCACCATTCCACTGCCGACGGCGACTTTTACGCCAGAGGGCTTTGCGCTTACGGCATCGGCACAACCGCCCAATGTCCCTCAAATTCGACTGCCTATTGACACGGAAATTATTCAAATCCCCGTTCAAGAGGGCATTACAATTCTAGGGATTGCACAGGAATACAATACGACCCTGCCCATCATGGCGACTTTGAACCCGCAGTTAGGCTTCTTCAACTGCGATTTCACCAATCCAAGCGGCGGACCCGACTGTACCGTGATCTTGGGACCCAACGATATTGTCAATGTACCCCAACTCACGCCGACGCCGACGCTTTCACCTACTTTTTCAGGCAACGAAACGGCAACACCAACGCCGACGTATATCCCGCCGATTGCGTTTTTCCCGCAGCAGGAGTCGGTTGTCTCTCCGGTGAGCTTCTCGCTGCAATGGTTGACAGTGGGCATTCTACGTGCCAACGAGTCTTATCTCGTAGAACTGCAAGACACGACCAGCGGAACACAGCATTTAGACGTGACGCGCAACACATCCTATGCTTTGCCATCATCGCTCATCCCCGCCGACGGGCAGCCCCATATCATGCGCTGGCGAATTTCGGTTGCGGTTCCCAACGATCAAGGGGCATATCGGTTTATCAGCGAAGGTGCGTGGCATTCCTTCACATGGCAAAGTCGTTAGTTTTTTAGCCTAAGCGTCCAAATTCGCGGGCGAGGCGATCATTGCTCATGTGGATCATCGTCGGGCGTCCATGCGGGCAGGTGAGCGGGGACTGACAGCGTTCTAGCTGGCGAATCAGTCCCTGCATTTGCTCATAGCTGAGGACTTGTCCCGCCTTGACTGCGGCTTGTTTGCACACCCGCATGACGATTTTATCTTCAATTGATTCCATGCCGGGTTTATTCCCCTGCTCAAGATCATCCACAATCCCGCGTATCAATTCTGCCGGGTCAATGTCCGAGAGAATCGCCGGGACAGCCCGCACAATGAAGATATTCGGACCGAACGGCTCTAACTGAAAACCGAGTTCATGTAAAAGGGGTAATTTTTCTTCGATGAGACGGGCTTCGGGTGGCGAAACCTGTACGCTTTCAGGCGTGAGCGCCAACTGAGCCACCGTTTTCTGGCGCGTATATTCCGCCATAAACTGCTCATACAAAATACGCTCGTGCGCGGCATGTTGATCGACCAGATACATTCCGGCGGGCGCTTCTGCAACAATGTAGCTGGCGGCAATTTGTCCGATAACTCGCAGCATGGGAAGTGTACGCGGCTGCGCGGGCTGACCTAATCCTTCGGGGATCGCTGTTGGGTCGTCGTCTTGCGCGTCGAATTCCTGCATTCGTTGACGAGCGTGCTGCCCCGGCGAGTCGAGCGGCATATCTAACTGCTGCTGTTCGGGCAGGTGATACTGTGGCGCACGTCCACGCATAGCGGGGGACTGCGCCCCCCCGATGATTGCCCGCCGGACGCCGCGCTGAACTGCCCCGAACGCCGCATCGTGATCTCGAAAGCGAATTTCGGCTTTGGTAGGATGCACGTTGACATCAACATCTTCTGGCGAAAGTGTCAGCATAAGGATCGCAATCGGGTAGCGCCCGGTCATCAAAAGTGTGTGATACGCCTGAACAACCGCGTGTGTGAGTCCCGTGTCTTGAATGTAACGCCCATTGACGAACAGCGTGATGCGTGAGCGATCCGCCCGATTGAGACTCGGCGCAGAGGCAAAGCCGTAGACGGCAATTTCGTTGTGCGTGTCATCGACTTCCACCATATTCTTGAGATGATCCAACCCCAGCGTAGTGACGATCACATCAGCAAGGTTGCCGCCGCCGTTCGTGCGGAACACTTCGCGCCCATCTTGTTCAAGCAAAAAGGCGACTTGCGGATATGCCATTGCATAGCGCGTAATCACGGCAGCGATCTGCCGCTTTTCGGTCATCTCACCTTTGAGGAATTTCAGACGCGCAGGGGTGTTGTAAAACAGGTTTTCAACCGTGATGACCGTGCCAGCGGGTGCGCCAACGGCTTTACGCTGTTGAATCTCACCGCCTTCGATCACCAGCGTCGTGCCTACCTCTTCGCCCTGATGTCGTGTCGTAATTTTGACCTGACTGACGGATGCGACACTTGCGAGGGCTTCCCCGCGAAAACCGAGCGTATGTATGCGATAGAGATCACTGGCGATTTCCAATTTGCTGGTTGCGTGGCGCAAAAACGCCAGTTCGACTTGTGCTGCCTCGATACCGCAGCCATCATCGCTGATTTGAATACGCTTCCGTCCATCCCCATTAATTGAAATGCGGATATGACGCGCACCCGCATCAAGCGAGTTTTCGAGGAGTTCTTTGACGACGGATGTGGGTCGTTCAACGACCTCGCCCGCCGCGATCTGCGCGACGACTTCTTGCGACAGCACATGGATCGGCATTACGACTCACCTATGAACACTTGTTCGTCTTATAGTAGCCGATATTCCGGCACGTTTCAATTGTGAACGATTAAATTCTCGTCCTTAAGCGGGATGCTGAAAAAGAAGGTGCTGCCCTTTCCTTCTTCGCTTTCTACCCATGCATCACCGCCATGACGCTGCGCCGCGCTCTTGACGATGAACAAGCCTAAACCGCTCCCTTTAACCTTCTTGTGTTCCTGTCGTGCCAGTCGGACATGTCGCTGAAACAACAGCTTTTGATTTTCTTCGCTAATGCCTAAACCTGTATCTGTCACGGCGACAATCACGCTGTTGTTGGCTGTGTAGGCAGTGACGCGCACTTGCCCGCCGTTCGGGGTGTACTTGATCGCGTTATCGACCAGATTGGTGAGGGCGCGTTCAAGCATATTTTTGTCGGCGTTGATGATGGGGACATTGCTGGCAACCTCCGCTGTGATTCCGAGATCAGCTTTTTCAGCCGGCACTAGATGGTTGTGGACAATGCGCTGGACAATTTCATCCAGATCACACTGGTCACGGGTCATCTCGTAGAAGCCCGTTTCAATGTCATAACGCCCGGCGTCTTGAATGTTGTCCACTAAAGACGTAATTTGCGCGATCCCCGACAAAATTTTCTCAACAAAATGTTCTTGGCGTTCATTCACGCCCCCAACCATCGCCAGCATATTGGCGAATCCTTGAATGTAGGTGAGGGGAGAGCGAATATCGTGCGACACGATCCGCATGAACTCAGCCTGATTACGGCTCATTTTCTTGAACTGTGTCACATCGCGCAGCGTCAAGATCATAGCTGAACGTTCGCCCTGTTCGTCTTCCATCGTTTCCAGACGCGGTACGAAAATGTGATCTTCTGAGGCGTTCCATTCTGTCAGCGCGTTACCATGAAGCACAAAGGCTGTCAAATCATTTGACTGTAAAACAGCTTGTACCTGTGTTCCCGGCTCTAGCTGTCCGAATATCAACTCGGCAGCAGGATTCATCAATAGAAGTTGTGCCTGTCCGTCAAACACGATCACGGGATCAGGCACGCTTTTCAAGATTGACGAAAGCAGGCGTTGTGATAAGTCAAGATTCATAATATTCCCCTGACGCTCCATGCAGCGTACCTTTATCCATTATATCTGATCGAGGTTGCTTGCGCCCCCTCCCCTTTCATGTTAGACTTGCGATAGTAATATCTACAAATCTAGTCAGCCTCTTGGTTAAACCATGCCTGAAAAAATACTAGTTGTCGATGATGACATCGACAGCCTCAAACTAATTGGACTTATGCTTCAGCGTAACGGGTATGAAGTCATTGCGGCAAGTGCCGGGAATCAAGCCCTGACAAAAGCTGCTAATGAAAAACCCGATCTGATCATTCTGGATATTATGATGCCAGACATGAACGGGTATGAAGTTACGCGCCGTCTACGCAAAAACCCCGATACGCAGCGCATACCGATCATCATGTTTACAGCGAAGACGCTGATTGATGACAAAGTTGCCGGGTTTGAGGCGGGAGCTGACGATTATCTCACCAAACCAACGCATCCCGCAGAACTCGCCTCGCGGGTTAAAGCGATTCTAGCACGCAATGTGTCGCAAAAACCGCAAGGGGCGGTACGGGGTGCTGCCGTTGGCGTGATCGGCGCAAAAGGTGGTGTTGGCACAACCACACTAGCAGTCAATATCGCAGCGGCGCGTCTGCTTGCAGGGGATACCCCCATTATTGCTGACTTCCGGCTTGGAATGGGCAGCATGGGTTTATCCATCGGCTTGGGGCGCTCTCATGGTATGGCAAACGTCTTAGCCAAACCTGCTGACGAAATTCGCCCCCGTGCCATTGATAATGACCTGATCACGCACCCTTCAGGATTACGCGCCTTAGTTTCATCCGTAAAAGCGTCCGAATCGCAGCTTATATTCACCCCCGAAGCAGGGGTCGCGGTGGTTCGTTCACTCCGCAGCATGGGACGCCCCGCTGTATTTGACTTGGGGAGCGGTCTAACGCCGTTGAATATGCGTCTGCTCCGCGAAATGGATCAAATCGTGCTGGTGGTTGATCCAGTCATTATAACGCTGGCAATTGCACGCGACATGATTCAAGAGATTATGAGCGGGCGTAATGACCCCAATCGACTGCATGTAGTCGTGGTCAACCGTGCCACATCGTCTGCACCGCCTTCATGGAATGATGTAGAGCAGTATATTGGCTACGAACTGCGCGGCATTATCTCGCTGGCGTCTGACCTTGTGCTTCAAGCACTGCAAGCAAATGTTCCAGCAGTCATGTTCCAGCCTAACGCCGTCGTCTCAACGCAGTTGATCAAACTAGCAGAAGACTTACACAGCCGGGTTCGCCTTCCGGCGGGCGAACAATCTTAGGTCGAGTCCTGATGCACGACCCAATTGACATCCTCGCACATTACGTTTCGCAAGCGCGGTCCGTGATCGCGTTCACGGGAGCGGGGATTAGTACGCCCTCTGGAATTCCCGATTTCCGAAGTCCGAATAGCGGCTTGTGGGAAGGCGTCGATCCGTTGGAGGTTGCCAGCATCTATGGGTTTCGTCAGAACCCGGCAGGGTTTTATCGTTGGGTCTATCCTTTCGCTCGTATCGCCTTAAACGCGAAACCGAATCCTGCTCATTTTGCCTTAGCCCGCTTAGAGGCATTAGGCAAACTCAAGTGTGTCATCACACAAAACATCGACATGCTGCACACACGTGCGGGCAGCAAAACAGTATACGAGCTTCACGGTCACATGCGTGAAGCGACGTGTATTTCGTGTTTCACTGTATTTCCGGGCGAACCCATTCTTGAACAATTTTTAGAAGATCATCTAGTGCCACGCTGTTCCAAATGCGGTGGCGTGCTAAAGCCCAATGTTATTTTGTTCGGGGAACAACTCCCCTATCGTGAACTACAAGCCGCTCAAGCTGCTGCCCGCAGCGCCGACTTGATGCTGATCATCGGTTCGTCACTCGAAGTTGCGCCCGCCAGTGATTTACCTCTGCTGGCACTGCATAATGGTGCGAAACTGTTGATCGTTAACCTTGAAACCACTATGATGGATCATCAATCGTCCTATGTCGTACATGGCAATTGTGCCGAAATCCTTCCTGCCCTGCTTGATCGTTTGGAGAAAACCGTATGACCGTGACTCGATCCAATCAGGGGAACGAGAAGTTCGATCATTTACTCGCTCGCTACGAACGGATCGTCGAGATCGGTCAGCAGCTAAATTCCATGCTCGATCATGTCTCACTGTTGCAGCGAATTATTGCGGCGGCAACCGAACTCACCGAAACCGAGTCCGCGTCTATTCTGCTCATTGATCCGGTCACAGGCGAACTGCGCTTTGAACTGGTCGGTACGCTCAATTCAAGCGACATAGAGACGATCATCGTTCCAATGGAAGGCAGTATCGCCGGGTGGGTCGTCACGCATGGCGAACCTCGCGTGATTGAGGATGTGCGTCAGGACTCAAATTTCTACAGCTCAGTAGACGATCAGTTGAAGTTTCACACGCGCAACTTGCTTGCTGTACCCATGAGAGCGCACAACCGTGTAATCGGCACGCTGGAAGCGGTCAACAAGCGCAGCGGCGAACGTTTCAACGATGATGACGTGAAAACATTGTCGATGCTGGCGACCCAAGCCGCTATTGCGATTGAAAATGCGCGTTTGTTTCAGCAAAGCGATTTCATGGCGGAAGTCGTGCATGAACTTCGCAGTCCGTTGGCGGCGCTGCGAACGAGCATGGCGATTCTGCTGCGCCCAGACCTCCCCGAAGACAAGCGAAACGGCACGGTTCTCACGATGCAAGGCGAAATCGAACGGTTGATTCAGATGACCAACGATTTCCTTGACCTTGCGCGACTCGAATCGGGCAGAGTGCGCCTGAACCTCAACCGTTTTGATCTACATCACCTGTTAGTTGAATGCGTTGATGTGGTGACACAGCAAGCGGCAGAACGCGGCATCACCATTGAAATGGGCATTGAACCGTTTGTGGTAGAGGGAGATCGCGGCAAAATCAAGCAAGTTTTGCTTAATTTGCTCACCAACGCGATCAAATACAACCGTGAGGGCGGCAGCATTCAGGTGCAGACTTACACCAGCATTCGCCACGACGAACCCTATGCCGAAGTCGCCGTATCAGATACGGGATACGGCATTGCTAAAGAGAGCCAGAAGAAGTTGTTTCAGAAGTTCTACCGCGTAGAAGAAACCGCTGATGTAGCGGCGGGAACGGGCTTAGGACTAGCGATTGCCAAACACATCGTTGAGGCGCACAACGGCACGATCACGCTGGAGAGCGAAGCGGGCAAAGGCTCAACCTTCTTTGTGACTCTTCCATTGGTGTTTTAAAAGTCCAGCAGAACTTTGAGCATTCCTTTTTATCACACGTACCGTCTGCGACGTTGATTTCACTCACAACGCGCCGTCCCATGAGATCATCTGCGCCTGAAACGACCTCTCCAACAAACTCGTGACCGAGAATGCCGGAGAAGTTCATATATCCTGCGACCAACTCAAGGTCGGTGTTACAAATCCCTGCGCGGCGTATATTGAGCAGTGCTTGATCGCCCTTTGGCTTGGGAGTCCCTGCCTTCCTCTCTAAGCGAAGCTGACCATCAAAGGCGACTGCACGCATTACTACGCCTCGCTCTCCACAGGGGTTAAGGCTTTGGGGCGGTTGACGAACGGAATTTCGCCCTTTTCCCATGCCACCAGCAGCGGTACGGCAATGAAAATGGACGAGTAAGTCCCGGTCAGCAAGCCGACGAACAGAATAGCAATGAATTGTTTGATCGACTCGCCGCCGAACAACAGAATCGCCACCATGATGAAGAAGGCGTTTAACTGCGTCGCTAGTGAGCGGTGAATCGTCTCCAAAATGCTGCGGTTGACGATCACTTCATACGGTTCACCGAGGTGTTTCGGAATGTTCTCGCGGATACGGTCAAACATGACAATGGTATCCTGCACCGAGAACGCGAGGACGGTCAGCACGGCAGTGAGGAACAATGCATCAACTTCCCAACCGAGGACTAAACCCGCCAGCGACATGATTCCCGATACGATCAATACGTCATGGATCATGGCGACGATGGCACAGACGCCGTAGCGAAAAGCGTTCGGCACTTGCCGGAAGGCGATCACGATAAAGCCAGTCACGACCACTGACGCAACAGCCACCGCGAGGAACGCAGCTTGACTCACTTCCTGCCCCACCGTTCCCGACACCTGCTCTACCCGCAAACTTTCGCGGTCAAGTGGTGCAATCGCTTCGAGTGCATTCAGGAGGTTGGCTTGTATTTCCTCATCCTGAAAGTTTGCCCGAACCGACCAATGATGATCATCTTCTGTGCCTAGGCGCTGAACACTGATGTCTGTGTTGCCAAACTGCTGGAACACATCACGAATATTTGATTCGTTTGCGCCCGCTCCAGCAAATTGCAATTCATAGATACTTCCGCCAACAAAATCGTTGCTCAACCGGAACAGGCTGCCCGTCGTCGCCAACGAATACAGCATAATCAAAACGCCGGGGATAATGATCGCAAGCGAGATTAAGAAAAATACTCGCCGCTTTTGAACGAGACTAAACATCTTATACCCCCAACATCCACGCCCGCTCTTTGAGCGGCTGGCGCAAAACATCAACGAACAAATTCAAGAACGTGCGCGTCACGACCACCGCCGTAAATAGGTTGATGATCAAACCAATTGCGAGGGTCACAGCAAAACCGCTGACGATGCTTGCACCGGGAGTCTGACCGAAGAAATACAATACACCGCAGATGATGATCGTCGAAAAATTGGAGTCCCGAATCGACTGCCACGCCCGATCAAACCCCGCGACGAGTGCTTCTTCAAGAGGTTTACCGCCGCGTAGTTCTTCCTTGATGCGCTCAAAAATCAGAATGTTGCCGTCCACCGCGGTGCCAATCGAGATCAAAAATCCGGTTATTGCTGGCAGCGTCAGCGTGACCGGAATCAGCTTGAACACCGTGTAATTCAGCAGAATGAACATCACCAGCGCCAGATCAGCCGCAATTCCCGGCACACGGTAATAAATCGCCATGAACAGTAACACGATGATCACACCGATAATGCCGGCGCGAATGCTCAAGTTGACCGACTCTTGACCGAGCGATGCGCCGACAGTTTCGGCACTTTCTACGCGCAGAGGAATTGGCAGCGCACCAGATCGCAGTTGCAGTGCAAGCTGCTGTGCTTCTTCTTGCGTAAAACTCCCCTGAATGATGCCGCCTGTATCAAGGCGGGCTTGCACTGTCGGCGCGGACAACAGCACACTATCCAACACAATCGCCAGAGGTTGACCGATGTTCGCCTCGGTGTACGGACCAAATATCGCGCTTGCATCAGGCGTTAGCTCAAAATTGATGATCCATGCGCCTGTTTCGGTCAATTGTGCAGATGCAGCTTGTAGCCCCGCTCCTGTTAGCACGGTCGCAAACGGTTGACCGTTCAGTGGGTTGACCAGCGGCGCGTCAATGCCCGCACCCGATTCTGCCCCTCCCCGTTGGTCACGGATGATAACCTGTTGGGTAGTTAACAACCGACGCCCTTCAAATTCCGCCGCACGTCCACCTAAACCGCTGAAGTTCACAAATTCCAACAGCGCGGTTTGACGGATGGTGGCAATCGCCTGTTCGGGATCAGTAATGCCGGGCAGTTCAACCAGAATGCGATCTGCTCCTTGTACCTGCACCGTAGGTTCGGTAACGCCAAGCGCGTTCACACGTTTTGCCACGTTATTGGCTGCTTGACGCAAATCTTCTGCTGAAAACGATCCGGGGGGCAGTTCTGCTTGGAGCAGTACGCGCAGCCCCCCAACAAGATCAAGACCAAGGCTTTGCTGAACATTGAAGTCAAACTCAGTTACGCCATCGTTATCACTATCAATGTGAATCCCTGTCGTTTCCGGCAAACTGACCCACACACAAAACGCGGCGATCATCAGGACGATGATCAGCCAGCGAAGGTGGCTATTCATTTGATACCTTTCCTTGCTGCACGCTCTTGCGGACATTTTCCGCTAGTTCAATCGGGTCATAGG
>Ga0163154_10008286_pt1 | contig 12163 bp, 14 predicted proteins | sample OliLakLV19MP9P1_FD_148649 | JGI IMG/M metagenome (GOLD analysis project Ga0163154, IMG submission 148649) | Freshwater microbial mat bacterial communities from Lake Vanda, McMurdo Dry Valleys, Antarctica - Oligotrophic Lake LV.19.MP9.P1 | ecosystem: Environmental > Aquatic > Freshwater > Lake >... | reverse complement strand
TGCCTGTTGATGAATATGGCGCATCGTTTAAATGGATCGACCCTGACAACAAGGAAGGCGCACAAGCACAAACTGCCTGAAGTCCTTTTAAAGAGGATACAACTTATGGGCATCTCTAAAAACTCCGCTTACCCTTCTCTTCTGGAGAAGGGGCAGGGGTTGAGGTAATGAAAGCAAGGGTTTTTAGAGATGCCCTTATTTCAATCCCAGTAAGAAACAGTTTATGTTTAATTACCGGGTTGAGAATTTAGTTGAGTTGCTAAAAGTATTGAAAGAAGAAGGCGTTCAGATTGTGGGCGAAATGGAAGAGTTCTCGTATGGAAAGTTTGGTTGGATTATGGATCCAGATGGAAATAAGATTGAATTGCGGGAGCCACAGGATGATGGGTTTTGATTATTTAATGAGACTTATAATAGGTTTAGGCGTCAGACTGCTTTGAGCGGTCAGACGCCTTTGTATTGAACTAAATTCTAAATTTTTGTGTAACTCCAATTATTTAATGAACTTGACTTTTATAGAGTAGATACTCTTTGTACTTTCGATCACTAAATTTTACGATATGCAATGGCGAGGGCGAAGACAAAGTGGAAATGTTGATGATCAGCGTGGAAGCGGTGGCGGAGGTGGCTTTGGCGGCTTACCAATTAAAGGCGGTATAGGTGTTGTTATCGTAATTGTGGTGATCGGTTTGATCACGGGTCAAAATCCCTTATCACTTTTACAACAAGTACCCATGGATAGCGGGCCTTCGGTTTCGCAATCAACACCGTATCAATCTACCCCCGAGGAACAAGAGTTGGCAGATCTGGTTGGTGTGGTTTTAGCCGATACCGAAGATGTATGGAATAAGTTGTTAGATGATTATCGTGAGCCAAAATTAACAATCTTTAATGGAACGGTGCAATCAGGTTGTGGTAATGCCGATGCCTCAACGGGGCCTTTTTATTGCAGTGCAGATGAACGCGTGTTTATCGATCTCAGTTTTTATGAAGAGCTAAAAAATCGGTTTAATGCCCCAGGTGATTTTGCACAGGCTTATGTAATTGCCCATGAGGTGGGTCATCATGTGCAACATTTAATGGGCATCACTGATAAGGTTCATGAAATGAAAGGCCAGCTTAGTGAAGCTGAGTACAATAAACTTTCTGTTAAACTCGAACTGCAAGCCGATTTTCTGGCAGGGGTTTGGGCACATCATGCCGATGCGATGTTTAATATAATTGAGGCCGGAGATTTTGATGAAGCCATGAATGCAGCCAGCGCTATCGGTGACGATCGTCTGCAGAAGCAATCACGTGGTTCTGTGGTGCCAGATTCATTTACACACGGCACATCAGCCCAAAGGCAACGCTGGTTTAAGAAAGGGTACGAAACAGGCGATATAAATCAAGGTGATACATTTAGTACCACCAACCTGTAGAGTTTGGGTAAGAACCTCAGACGTGTGTATCTTTGATTGATGAGTGGCGAGCCAATATCTGTTTTTTTTCAAATTTTAGTATTCTTTTTAGGTGGCCTGCTATTCGTAGCATCTGCGCTGTTGGTCTCCCGATTCATTAGACCCAATCGACCAAATAAACAAAAACTAACATCTTACGAAAGTGGTGAAACGCCACAAGGCAATGCTTGGGTTCAATTTAATCTTCGCTTTTATGTGTTGGCGCTAGTTTTTATTTTGTTTGAAGTAGAAGTAGTTTTTCTTTTTCCCTGGTCGGTGGTTTTTGCAAATAAAGAATTGATTGCCGAGACAGATGGAGCGTGGGGTTGGTATACCTTTGTTGAAATGCTGATTTTCATTTTCATATTAGTTCTTGGTTTAGCATACGCCTGGAGAATGGGGCATTTGGATTGGGTAAAATCATCGCCTGATATAAAAGATGTTGAGTCGCCTGTCCCCAATTCACTTTACGAACAATTGAATGAAAAGTATAAGCCACATAAAGTTACCAGTACGCCATGAAGGGATTGTTAGATCAGCAGTTTGAGCATGGGGGCGTCATCATCACAAAAGTAGATGACCTATTAAATTGGTCGCGCCTATCATCGTTGTTTCCCATGACGTTTGGGTTGGCTTGCTGCGCAATTGAGTTTATGAGCACGGGTAGTACAGTCTATGATATGGATCGGTTTGGGATGGTGCCACGTGCGTCTCCGCGTCAATCTGATGTGATGATTGTTTCGGGTACGGTAACATTTAAAATGGCCGATCGCGTTAAGCAACTTTATGAACAAATGTCCGAGCCACGCTATGTTATTTCTATGGGCTCATGCTCTAATTGCGGAGGTCCGTATTGGCAACATGGTTATCATGTAGTAAAAGGTGTTGATCGGATAATTCCGGTAGATGTTTACGTGCCCGGATGTCCACCAAGACCTGAAGCCTTGATTGGAGGTATCCTTAAACTTCACGAGAAGATCAGAAATGAAAGCCGGATGAAGCCCACGGCTATCGAAGAGCTGATGGATAACAAGATTGAAGGGAATAGCTAAATTTGTATCTTTAAAGTATGAGTGATAACAGCAGACATATTACAAGTTTTAAAGTTAAGAATTTTAAACGCTTTGAATCATTTGAAATGAATGATCTGGGACAATTTAATCTTATAGTGGGTGATAATAATGTGGGTAAGACCAGTTTATTAGAAATGCTATTGGTTGATGAGCTAAATGTCATTGCAACAATAACAAATTATAGACAAGCCCTCCTCAATCATAAGGTTTTTGCAAATCCTAAATTTCGAGAATTTAGTTATTTTAGGAATCTTGAGACATCCATAAATGAAATTCTATTTTCATCAACTACTGTAGATAGAAAATTTTATGAAGTTCGGTTCAATTTTGATAAAGTCAATCTAATGTTTAAAATTTTCGGAATACAAAACAGAGAATATGATTATTTTTATAATGATGCTTTGTTTTCAATAGAGGAATTCTCAGTTCCATTAATCCCATTTAGCAAAGGTTATGATTCCGATTTGGTAAATTTTTATTCTCGTTTTATTCAAAGTTTGCCAAAGGAAAAAGAACTGTTGTTTGAATATATGAGAATTTTTATTCCTGATTTAATATATATTGAGCCTTCAGCTCCTAAAAGTGATGAATCCATTTTTCTTATAGTTACTCAAAAGTCAAAGAACTCAACATTGCCATTGGGTTTCTATGGGGAGGGTACAGTTAAGTTGTTTCGAATTCTATTGGAGATAATTGCGAACAAAGGGAAAAGGCTAATGATAGATGAAGTTGACACAGGGATTCATTATAGTAGATTTAGTTCATTCTGGAATGTGATACTTTTAGCAGCGGTTAGGCATAATGTTCAACTCTTTATGACCACACACAATGAAGAGTGTATAAAGTATTTTGTAGATGTTCTTTCCGAACCAAAAATGAAGAGCTACCAAAAAGATGCACGAAGTATTTCATTAGTTGAGTTGCCAGATAAATCAGTTAAGGCTTACACCTATCCATTTGGTCATCTGGAAGCGAATATTTTGATGGGCAATGATGTACGAGGTGGTGCCAGATGAAATTAAGAGCAACTATATTTGTTGAGGGAAAGTCAGATAAATTTTTTCTAAAACAGTTTTTGAAATCCAACTTTGGTTTGGAAGTTCCCGATAATCAAATAATTCAGGTTGATGGAAAGGACAAACTACCAAAATTTAAAGAATGGTTTGTTCAAGGTAGTGATCAAAACTTAAAAAATCTTATTGTTTTTGATGCTGACAAGGACTTTGAAACAAGGGGGCAATCGCTTATCGATATTTGTGATAACCTTCAGGTAGAATCAGAAATATTCCTCTTTCCAAATAATAATAGTGTTGGAAACCTTGAGGTATTATTGGAAAAAATCATAAATCCTGATAAGGCATTCATATTTGATTGTTTCCAAGATTATTTACAATGCTTGCAAAAACAATCGGAGATAAAATTGAATTTGCCCGCTCAGAAAACTAAAATTCACGCATACCTTGACCTTTTGTTTTCAAAAACTATGGTTGAGGAAAGAAATTACCAAGACAGTGAGCTTTGGAATTTAGATCATGAATATCTTAATCCATTGCGAGCCTTTATCAAGAACCATATTAGCTAATGGCAACTTCGATAGATCAAATTTTAATTGGCTTTGGTGGAGAAATTCAGTTAAATGCTTATCCGAAAACATTCACCATAGCTGGATCCAAGCTGATCGAAGTTGCTTCTGATCTTCATAAAAATCCAGCCGCCTATTTCGATATGCTTTCCTGTGTTACTGGTGTTGATAATGGTGTTGAAGCGGGAACGATGGAAGTTATTTATCATTTATATTCTATTCCGTTAAATCAATCCTTGGCTTTGAAAGTGATCCTGTCTCGTGAGAATCCAGAAGTAGAGAGCTTAGTTAGTATATGGAAATCGGCTAACTGGTTAGAGCGGGAAGTGTACGACATGTTTGGAATCAATTTTAAAAATCATCCTGACTTAAGAAGAATTTTAATGCCTGCCGACTGGAAAGGTTATCCTTTGCGCAAAGATTATCAACACGAAGAATATTATCGCGGAGTTAAAATTGAATACTGATTAATCAAAAATGTATAGTGGACAATTGATAATTGGAAAGGAAAATGTGCTCAAGAGCAAGAGTTACTCGGTTGCATTAGAAATTGTTAAGGTGTGTAGAGACTTACAAAAAAATAAAGAGGTTGTCCTTTCAAAGCAATTGCTACGAAGTGGAACTGCAATTGGTGCATTAATAGAAGAAGTAAATCAGGGAGAGTCGAAAGCAGATTTCATTCACAAACTTTCAATTGCCAATAAAGAAGCCAACGAAACGCAATACTGGATTAGATTATTAATTGATTCAAATACGCTCGGCAAAAAGACCGGTGAACCGCTCCTTATAAAGAGTATTGAACTGATAAAGATTTTAACTGCTTCAATCAAAACTTCTAAAGCAAAACGGTGAAGAAACTTATTTTCCATTATCAACCATCCATTGGCAATTGAAACAGCAGCAGTACATATATAAAGAGGACAATCTAATCGACTCAGAGCCGAACAAGTTTCGCGAAAGCGAACTGAAGTCGGAGGAGATGATTATTAACCTCGGACCACAACATCCGTCTACTCATGGCGTGTTGCGTTTGGAGGTTTTATCGGATGGGGAAATAGTAAGGGATGTCGTTCCGCATATTGGTTATCTACATCGGTGCTTCGAAAAACATGCGGAGAGTCTGCCTTACAATCAGGTGATTCCTTTTGTTGATCGCATGGATTATGTGGCTGCCATGAATTCAGAGCATGCGTATGCAATGGGTGTAGAGAAGATGCTTGGCATTAGTGAGCAAATTCCGGAACGTGTTGAATACATTCGGGTGTTGGTTGCTGAAATGAATCGTATTGCATCGCACTTGATTGCTGTTGGCACCTATGGGTTAGACTTGGGTTCATTCACTCCATTTTTTTGGATCATGCGCGATCGCGAGCACATTCTGCGATTGCTAGAGTGGGCAAGTGGCGCCCGCATGCTTTACAATTATATTTGGATTGGTGGATTATTTTATGACTTGCCCGTAGGGTTCGAACAACGGTGCCGCGAGTTTATAAACTACTTCAGACCCAAAGTTGCTGAACTAGAAACCATCTTAATCGACAATAAAATATTTATAGATCGCACTGCTAATGTCGGTGTTCTTCCTTTAAATCTCGCCATTAACAGTGGCATCACTGGGCCTATGTTGCGCGCTTCGGGTTTGCGTTATGATTTGAGAAGGGTGGATGGCTATTCAGTTTACCCGGAATTAGAGTTTGAGATTCCAATTGGTGAGGGAAAGATGGGCAAAACAGGTGATTGTTGGGATCGAACTTCGGTGCGGGTAAAGGAGATTCATGAATCTCTTAAAATAATGGAACAATGCCTTGAAAAATTGGAGGGTGAACACAAACGTACTCGGGAATTTGATCCGCAAGCGTTGGTTCCTAAAAAGATTCGACCGAAGGCGCAAGAACTTTATATCCGTGCTGAAAATCCAAAAGGTGAGTTGGGATACTTTTTTAGAGCCGATGGTAAAAGTGATATTCCATTTCGCTGCAAAGCCCGGGCGTGCTCGTTTGTAAATCTTTCTATCTTGCCTGAACTTAGTAAAGGCGTGCTGATCGCAGATTTGATTGCAATCCTTGGTTCTATTGATATCGTTCTGGGAGAAGTAGATCGTTAGTATCGCTGCAACAATACATCTTGGTTTCGCAACCAAACTGCTTTTCTCATTTTCTTATCGGCTCGAAGTCGAAAATGTAAACTAAATGAAGTAGCAACTGGGCCACTAACAAGTAAACCATATCCTCCAATCTTATTTTTATCACTAATAATTATTCCTGCAATATACAATCCGAGTCCAGCAGCCGCGTAAAACCGGCCATTATGATAATCTGCTTTATGAGCGAGATACATATCGAAGGCGGGAGTGTTCGGCTTAAATTCACTCGCAAGATTTTTCACTTTATATTTTACATCGTTCTTTACATACTTCCCTCCGCTAAAATAAATCACTTCCTTTTCGTAAATGGATTTAAGGGTAGCAGAATCATATTGCGCCTGTGCGTCTGACCAGTTAATTGAAAGAATAATAAGAAGAGTGCAAACCGACTTAGCCATCATAGGTAAAATATTTTAACTTCGTGCTGATGATAAAAATACTCAATTCCGATCAGATAAAAGCGTGGGATACATTCACAATCCGCGAAGAGCCTATTGCTTCCCTTGATTTGATGGAGCGTGCGTGCCAGGCTTTTGTTACTTGGTTTGTGGAACGCTATGATGCAACAAATAAAATTGGGATTGTCTGTGGCACTGGCAATAATGGTGGGGATGGATTAGGAGTAGCCCGATTGCTGTATGATTGGAATTATCCTGTAAAAGTTTGGATAGTTCGCGGCTCAGGTAATAACTCAATTGACTTTACTGCTAATCTTAAACGATTAGATTCTAAAATTCCGGTTGTAGAGATTACCTCAGAAGTTACGGTTGATCAATTTAATGATCGAACAATTGTGATTGATGCAATTTTTGGTTCAGGACTGAGTAGGCCAACGGAAGGAATTTATGCAAAGACTATCAATTGTCTCAATCAAGTAAATGGTGTTAGAGTTGCCATTGATATTCCATCAGGCTTGCGTGTTGATCAACCTTCAACCGGAGCCATTTTTAAAGCGCATCAAACTGTTTCGTTTCAAATTCCCAAACTTGCCTTCCTTCAACCTGAAAATCAGGAGTGGCTTGGAGAGTTACATGTGGTTGACATTGGTCTTAATAAAAAATACTTAAAGGAAGTTGAGGCAACTCATTTTCTCACCACGTTAAAATCTGTAAAGAAAATTTTAAAGCCTCGTTCCCGCTTCGATCACAAAGGAAAGTTTGGTCATGCATTACTGATTGCCGGATCAACTGGAAAGATGGGAGCGTGTATTCTATCGGCTCGGGCTGGCTTGCGCTCCGGGTTAGGATTGCTCACTGCACATGTTCCTGGAAATGGCTATTCAATAATTCAGACGGCAGTTCCAGAAGCCATGGCAACAACCGACCAGTCGCCAGACTTTTTTTCGGGTCGTGAAGCAGAGACTTTTTTTACAACCATAGGGATTGGTCCGGGATTGGGGCAGGCAACAGAAACTATCAAGGGGTTTGAGTATTTGTTACAGAACTTTAAAAAGCCGATGGTTATCGATGCCGATGCCTTAAATATTTTATCAAATAAACCTGAATTGCAGAAGTTAATTCCAGAAGGAAGTATTTTAACACCACATCCGGGAGAATTTGCCAGACTGGTTGGGGAATGGGAGAATGACTTTAATAAACTTGAAAAGCTGGGGAAGTTTGCCCACAGCATCCAATCCATTGTAATTCTTAAGGGCGCTTACACAGCTATCTCAACTCCTGAGGGAAAATTATATTTCAACGCTACAGGAAACCCGGGCATGGCTACCGGAGGAAGCGGAGATGTGCTTACAGGAGTGCTAACCGGGTTATTAGCGCAGGGATATTCTTCTTTAGAGGCCTCAATTACAGGAGTTTACATTCATGGATTGGCTGGAGATTTGGCCGCTCGCGAAAAGGGCGAAGTCTCCCTGATTGCTGGCGATATAGTTGAATTTTTGCCTGCCGCCTTTAGAAAAGTGCAGTAGAACGACCGAATTCAGAATTTATTTCAAATCGTTTTAAACTTTTGGCTCATTTCTTGCGTCTAAATGCTAGAAATACTCGTACATACGCATATAATGAACCTAAAGAGAACTTTTTATATCCTGCTGATACTGATTTTGACAGTCCAACTTGGATTTGCTCAAGTTAAAGAAGAAGCTTTTCGTCAGGGTCAACCCGATCCAGTTAAATTAATTCAAGTTTATCCTAATCCGGCAACAGAATATGTGAGTGTTAAGTTTGAAACTCCACTTGCAAAGAAAGTTAACCTTTCGTTTCATAATATTTTAGGGTCTGCGCTTACTCTCGAGACAGAAGTCATTGATGATCATGAAATAAAAATCCGGGTTAAGGATCTCAATTCAGGGTACTACTTTATTTCTGTTCAAGATGAGAAAAATAATTTCAAGAGTACCTACAAGTTCTTAAAACGATAATCCTCGAATTTTATTCCTCGTTTCAATTTGCTATTTTTCAGCGATACCTGAAAAAAGTTGAATCAATTTGTTATAGCCATTGATATTGGTACCACCAGCACAAAAGCGCTCGCAGTTCTACCTGATGGAGTTGTGTTGCAAGTGCACCAACGATTTTATCCAACTCATTACCCTAAGCCCGGATTTGCTGAACAAGATGCCGATCAAATTCTGGAAGCTGTAAAGGAGGTCTTAACTTCTGCGGCATTCCATGTCTCATCCGATTTTCAATTAGCAGGAATTTGTTTCAGCAGCGCCATGCATAGTTTAATGGCGGTAGATCAACAGGGCAATCCGCTGACACCACTTATCATTTGGGCAGATACGCGAAGTTCAGCGCAGGCTAAAAGATTGAGGGGTACACCCGCTGGCAAAAAAATTCATGGCCACACAGGTACAGCGATTCACCCGATGTCACCATTTTGTAAATTGCTATGGTTTCGTGATCATGAACCGGAACTATTTGCACGGGCGCACAAATTTATAGGCATCAAGGAATATATAATCTATCAACTTTGTCACGAATATGTAATTGATTATTCGGTTGCATCAGCGACCGGTTTGTTTGATTTAGATTCTTTAAACTGGTCAACCGAAGCACTTAATGCCGCAGGAATTTCACCCGATAAATTGTCAAAACCTGTTCCTCATAATCATCAAACAAAAATCGTAAGAAGTTTTGATAATCCTGAGTTGAATACTGTTCCGGTCTTTATAGGTGCTAACGATGGCTGCTTGGCGCAGCTTGGCAGTGGAGCTATGGGTGAAGGCGATCTTACAATTACACTAGGAACAAGTGGAGCAGTGAGACGGGTGGAAGGAGCGCAATTCATTGATGTCGATCAAAAATTGTTTCGTTATTTGCTGACTAAGGATGTAAAAATTGTTGGTGGTGCTACAAATAATGGCACGGTAATCCTGGAATGGTTTGGTCGCGAGTTTGTTTCTCCGTCAACAAGCATGGTTGAATTAACAAAACTGGCGAATGACGTTCCTGCTGGTTGCGATGGTTTACTCGCATTGCCTTTTCTTCAAGGCGAACGGGCACCGATGTACAACCCAGATGCCAAAGGGGTATTCTTTAACATAACTCTAAGACATACGCGGGCTCATTTTGTTAAAGCCTTGATGGAAGGAATTTGCTTTGAACTCAATAGCATTGTTAAAAGTGTGGAGGCGGCCTGCGGTACATCAAAAAGAGTCTTGGTTAGCGGGGGAATAATTCATTCCCCAGAATGGGTACAACTACTAAGTACAGTTTTAGGCAAGCAATTAGTTGTATCTGGGGCTCACGATGCCTCGTCCTTAGGCTCTGCGGAAATTGCTTTTAATGCGTTGAATATTCCTTTTCATCAAAACACTACAAAAGGAGTAGAATATAGTCCTGACAGGAGCCAGCATATGGCTTATCAAACGCAATTTGAGGCATTTGAGGTTTTGTATGGTAAAGTTGAGGATCAATTTTGAGCAAGCCCTTTCGGGTAGATTAGATACTTCTGAAAGATTACTAATCTGTTAAATACAAGAGGATCATGCCCTCTGCATTTCTCACCGATAAAAAACTCAATCCTAGAAAGTAACAGCCACTGTAATCACTTCATTCTTTCTCTTAACTTTCACAGGTACAGTTTGCCCTTTTTCAAATTTACTCAAGGCATCCATGTAGTTTTGAATATCCTGAATGGGAAATTCCCCAATCTCAATAATAATGTCGCCAGTTTCAATTCCAGCTCTTTGGGCGGGACGGCCTTCTGTTACACCATCTACCAATAGACCCGAGGCATCGGATGTATAACTTGGCATAATTCCAAGGGTGACTTTAAAAGAACGAGATGAGTCCATAGATTTATTTTTGGTTGTAAGGAAAGCAAGCTTGGGTTCATTATCTAATTTCTCAATAACAGCGATAATTAATTCCAAAACTTCTTTTTCACCGGCATAATTTATTTTATCCCAATCGTCTGAGGGTTTGTGATAATCGCTATGCGACCCGGTAAAGAAATGCAACACCGGAATATCTTTTAAATAAAAAGAAGTATGATCGGAAGGTCCTACACCGGCAGAATCTGTTTTGATTGAAAGTTTTGATCCAATACTTTTTAGTAAGGGTTCCCAAACCGGACTGGTTCCTGATCCGCTTACCGAAATACTTTTTGTTGTCGGGTTCAATCGGCCAATCATATCCATGTTGATCATATAATTTACAGTGCTCAATTCAAGTGGTGGGTGTTCAGTAAAGTGTTTAGAACCAAACAAGCCAAGCTCCTCCCCGCTAAAACAGATAAACAGAAAATTACTTTTCTCTTTCACTTTATTGGTAGAAAAGTAACGGGCAAGTTCAAGAACTCCGGCCACGCCCGAAGCATTATCATCAGCACCGTTGTGAATTTTTCCTATTGGGTTTGCGTCTAGAGAGCTGCCATTTTCACCTAAACCTAAATGATCGAAGTGTGCACCAATTATAATTGTATTGGTTGCCTGATTATCTATGTAAGCAACAACATTATGCGCTATTCCTTCTGTACCTGTGCCATGCATGCCTCCTTTAAAAGGGAAGGATTGTGCAAACGTTGATGATTCTCCTTTTGGAGTAAGATTTAATTTTTTGAATTGCTTTTCAATGTATTCCATGGCCATCTTCTCTCCGGCCGATCCTGTTTGGCGTCCCTGCATGGCGTCAGCCGCCAAAACTTTAATATGAACTTTAATATTTTTTTCTTCAATCTTTTGGCTAATGGCCGAATAAGAAATGGTTATCGAAAGCAAAAACAAAAGAAGTTTGCCTGTTTTCATAGTACCGGGAATTTAAATCGAGTGCAAAGTAAATCTCATTTGACCTATAAAGTGACAGCATCGGGATATTTTTTGCCGAAATCGCGCCAAACATCTTAATTTTGCTGCCATAATTAATTATCCATGAAAGGACCAAACATAGTTTTGCTTACAGATTTCTCGCCCTTGTCAAAAGTAGCTATGCAGTATGCACTTAAAATGGCTGCTCCGCTTGAAGCAAACTTTACCATTTTAAATATTGTGCGCATAGATGGTATACCAAAAGCAAATTTAAGAACGAAACAAATTGAAAAATCGGTGGCTCTTGTTTCGCAGGAAGAGGGAGATAATCTGGTTGCCGAACTGCGGGGTCAGGTTAAAGGAAACTATGGCCTTGAATTTAAACCGGTGAAAGCACGTACCGTTTCTGAGATGGTAAGAAAATATGTAGCCAAACATCCGACTAACCTGGTGGTGATGGGTTTGCAAGGTGCTTCGGCTATGAAAAAAGCTCGCTTAGGCGGAACTACCGTTTCAGTAATTGATGAATGCCCGGTGCCGGTAATGGCAATTCCCGAATTGGCCACCTATCAAAATTTGGAACATATTGTTTACGCAAGCGACTTAAAGAACATTCAGAAAGAACTCGACATTATTGTTGAGTTTGCCAAAATATTTGGATCAGCCGTTCACATGATTCATGTCGCTCCTGTAATGGATAAAAAAGTTGACTCTAAG
>Ga0163154_10008285_pt1 | contig 12164 bp, 7 predicted proteins | sample OliLakLV19MP9P1_FD_148649 | JGI IMG/M metagenome (GOLD analysis project Ga0163154, IMG submission 148649) | Freshwater microbial mat bacterial communities from Lake Vanda, McMurdo Dry Valleys, Antarctica - Oligotrophic Lake LV.19.MP9.P1 | ecosystem: Environmental > Aquatic > Freshwater > Lake >... | reverse complement strand
GTGTACCGCGACTATGCGGACCTCCTCGACGCGGGCACGACGGCCTACCGCTCCCTCACACCATCACAAATCAAATCCATCTGCCGGTGCCACTACCTCACGCGCGAGACGTAATCACGATTCGTATTACAAGCTGGCAAGAAATGAACGTGAGATTCGCCATGCTCCCCACGCAACGCATTTTTTTCGAGTTTGGGCTCCTTCTGGGCGGATTAAGCGGGGTCGGCTCGGCCGCACTGGCCGAGCCGACGGATGGCCGCACAGCACCCGTTTCCTCGTTTCCGAGGCTTTCCTCGCCGATATCTGAATTGCAAGCACGCTTTTTTCTCTTTACCCCGCTAACTCATTTCGATTGCCCTGTTGACCTTCCAAAATTCTTCTTTTGAGCATCTTTGAACTTGGGTCTCTTCCATCCAAGGCGGCGGTGAAAATCGTCGCCTTGGGTTCTTCCCGATCGTTTCCGATCGTTCCCGATCGTTCCCGATCGCCACGTCGTCGCTCACCGGAGCCAGTCCATGCGTCACTTCAATCGCTCACCACTTTGCCTCTGGATCGTGGCGGTGGTCTTCACCGCTGCTTCTCCCTGCTTGGCCCAGACGCTGGGCCCTGATTTCAATGATGACGGCTACGCGGACCTCCCCGTGGGCGTCCCCTTTGAAGACATCGGCAGCGTGCAGACGGCCGGCGCGGTCAACCTCATCTATGGTTCCGCTGGCGGACTCAATAGCGCCGGGAATCAATTCTGGCACCAGAATCGCGGCGGCGTGTTGGATGCCGCCGAGGCCCAGGATCAGTTCGGCCACAGCCTGGCGTGGGCCGATTTTGACGGCGACGGCTATGACGACCTGGCGATCGGTTCGCCATTCGAGAAGATCGGTCCCGATACCGGCGCGGGCGCGGTGGGCGTGCTGTACGGTTCGCCCTCCGGACTGGCCCCTGCAGGAAACCAGTTTTGGCATCAGGATTCCCTGGGCATCACCGATGCGGCCGAACGCGATGACCATTTCGGCTGGTCGGTCACCGCCGGCGATTTCAACAATGACGGATACGGCGACCTCGTGATCGGCGTGCCGGGCGAGGATATTTCCATTCGTCGCAGTTGCGGCGCGATCCATGTGCTGTACGGTTCCGCCTCCGGCCTTCGCGCTGCCGGCAGCCGCTTCCTCCATCAGAATTCCACCGGCATGGCCGGCGTGATCGGCAATGACGACGAGTTCGGCTGGGCCCTCGACACCGGCGACTTCGATGATGACGGCTTCGACGATCTCGCGATCGGCGTGTGCCAGGAAGTCCTCGACGCCCCCGGCGGAGCGGCGCATGTTCTATACGGCAGCCCCATCGGCCTGCGCACCTCGGGAAGCCAGTTCTTCAGCAACGCCGACCTTCCCGTCGGCGCGACGGGTGGCAACTTCGGCTGGAGCGTCTCGGCCGGCGACTTTGATGGCAACGGCAGCGACGACCTCGCAGTGGGAAAGCCGTTCGCGGCGGTTTCAGCCATTGAACCCGGTGCTGTCGGCGTTTTGTATGGCACCCCCGGTTCGGGGTTGAGTTCCGCCGGAAGCCAACTGTGGCATCAAGATTCCACGGATGTGGAAGGCGATCCCGAAGACAGTAACATTTTTGGCTGGTGCGTGGCGGCAGGCGATTTTGACGGCGACGGCTATGCCGAGCTTGCCATCGGCGAACCGCTCGATTCCATCAACGGCATCCTCTGCGGTTCGGTGCATGTGCTCAAGGGCTCGGCCGGCGGTCTCACGGCGAGCGGGAGCCAATACTGGCATCAGAATGTCGCGGCTGTGCCCGGAACCAACGCCGAGGCCGACCTTTTCGGGTGGACCTTGGCCTTGGGCGATTTCAACGGCGACCTCATGACGGACCTTGTCATCGGCGTTTCGGCCGAGGATGTCGGCGGCGTGCAAGACGCCGGCGCGGTCGTGGTTCTGCCCGGCAGCGGCAGCGGCCTGAACGCCTCCGCCAGTCAGCAATGGCATCAAGACAGTCCCGGCATCGTCGACTTCGCGGAAGCCAATGAGAATTTTTCGTTCGGATCGATGTATTGAATCCGTTGAATTGATCGAGCGCGAAACCTTGTCGTCCGATCTCGCAGGAACGCACCCCGTTACCATTCGGCGATGCGCGTCGTTTCCCTGTTGCCCTCCGCCACCCGAGCTTCTTGCGCGATTCCCGGCGGCGAAGCCCTGCTCGTGGGGCGCTCGCATGAATGCGACTTTCCCGCCCGCATCGCCGATCGGCCGGTGCTGACGGCTCAACGCACTCTTGGCGGCACCAGCGCCGAAATCGACGCGCAAGTGAAGGATGCCCTTGGTCAATCCGGCGCGTCATCGCTCTATCACCTCGATGAAGCACTTTTGCACGAGCTCAAACCCGACGTGATCCTGACGCAGGACCTTTGCGCCGTGTGTTCGATCGATTTGAATGCGGTTCGCCGGGTCGCCGGACAGTTGTCGCCCGTCCCCATCATCGTCAGCCTGAATCCGGCCTGCATCGAGGATGTATTTGATGATCTTCTGAAAGTTGGTACCGCGGTTGGCTTGGAACGGTCATCGCAGTCGGCCATGGTGGACCTGCGAGGCGACTACTGGAGTGCCATTGACTATGTGAACCCGTACCTGCCGGGTCCGGAAGTGGCGTTTCTGGAATGGATGGATCCGTTGTTCGCCGGCGGGCATTGGACGCCTCAACTGATTGTCGCCGCCGGCGGACGTCATTCGCTGAATGAAGCGGGCGCGAAATCCCGTCAGGTGACCGCTGAGGAACTCGTGGAAACCTTGCCTGATCGGCTCATCATCTGCCCCTGCGGGTTCGATCTCGCTTGCGTCCGACGTGAACTTCCGGCTTTGAGCGCTCAGCGGTGGTGGAATTCGCTGCCGGCCGTCCAAGGCGGGCGTGTGGCCCTCGTCGATGGCAACCAGATGTTCAATCGCCCGGGGCCGCGGTTGGTGCAGGCGTTCCGGTGGTTGGTGGCCTTGATCAATGATCGGCCGGAACTGTCGCCAACGGATTTTCCGGTTGAGAATTTGCCGCTGCGTTGACGGGAACGATGAGCGGCGCGACACCCGGCACCGAGAGCGTGATCGCGCTCGCTGCCGCCAACTCCGCGGTCTGCTCGATCGTCAACAAGCCTTCCCATTGCGTCGGCATCGTTTTCGGATTTTGCGACGGAGCCATCAAGCTCCATCCGCTGAACTTCGACTGGATGGGGCGATCCCCACTGACGGAAAGCGGCCCGGGTTCGTCCGCGCTCTCGTACATCTCGGCTCGTATCACAACGGTTGTAGGCGCTTCGATCAAGATCGCGACGGGAATCGCCACCGACAATCGAGAAACCGGCTGACCCTCCACTTCCATCTTGAGCGTCTGCGTGCCCAGCGTTCCCAGATCGAGGTGGATGAGAACCGATTTAGGGCCGATGGGCGGATGGACGGTGATGGGTATTTCGCCGACCGCGCCGGGCGCGATGATGATTTCGCCCCGTGCCGCCTGCACGCAGCCGCATTCGGGTCGGATGGCGCGGATGGAGATCGGCCCCTCGGTGTCGTTGGTGAGTCGATATCGATGCGTGACCGTGGTATCGGCCTCGGTGAGGCGCACGACGCCGAAGTCATGCGTGGTCCTGCCCGAAAGCGGACCCCCCTGGCTGGAGGCAATGACCCACAGGGCAAAGTAGCCGAGCAAGGGCAACGCAATCGCAATCAAGACCATGATCCAACGACGCGACACACTTGAACTCCTTCTCCGGGAGATGGCGATTTTCCAAACCACCGCTCACCGCGACCTTGACAGTATCGCAGCTTCGCCCAGATTGTTCGTTTGACCGGTGATCGGCACCCCTGCTGCCCTTTTGGCAGCGAAATGGCGAGGTATGTCCCTTGTTTGGGAATCGGGGCCGTTTCCGCATCGGCGCGGGGTTTGCTTTATTTCACCATACGGCTTGCGCCGTCAAGGAGAGACCGCGATGCGCTTGGATCGATTCACGACCTTGGCCCAGGAGGCACTGAACAACGCTCAATCATGGGCGGCCGACCACTCGCACAGCGAACTCACGCCGCTGCACCTGTTGCACGCGCTGCTTGAGGACCGCAACGGCATCGTGCCCTCGATCCTCGCCAAGGCCGGTTTCTCGGCGGAGCGCATTACCCAGATCGCCGCTACCGAACTCAGCCGCCGACCAACCGTCAACGCGGCGGGGGTGTCCGCCGCCCCGTCGCCGCCAGCCAGTCCGACCGTGATGCAGGTGCTGGCCACGGCTGAAAAGGAAGCCAAATCGCTCCAGGACACTTTTGTCTCCACGGAGCACCTGCTGCTCGCCCTGGCGGAGGTGAAGAGCGACGCCAAGGAAGTCCTCGCCGTCAACGGAGCGGATCGCAAGCGCCTGCTGGCCGCAGTAAAAGCGCTGCGCGAATCGTCGGGCGTGAACAACGTCAACGATGCGGGCGCGGAGGCGAATTTCGAGGCGTTAAGGAAGTACGGCATCGACCTGACCGACCGTGCCGCCGACGGCAAGCTTGACCCGGTCATCGGCCGCGACGATGAGATTCGCCGCTGCATGCAAGTGCTCAGCCGTCGCACCAAGAACAATCCGGTGCTCATTGGCGAGCCGGGCGTGGGCAAGACCGCCATCGCCGAAGGTCTGGCCCTGCGCATCGTCAATGGCGATTGTCCGGCCTCGATGAAGGAGTCCCGCATCGTCTCCCTCGACGTGGGGCAGTTGCTGGCGGGCACGAAATTCCGCGGCGAGTTCGAGGAACGCCTGAAGGCCGTGCTTCGTGAAGTCACCGCCAGTGCCGGCCGCGTCATCCTTTTCATCGACGAACTGCACACCATCGTCGGCGCGGGCGCGGCCGAAGGTTCGGTGTCGGCCGGAAACCTGCTCAAGCCCGCGCTGGCCCGCGGCGAACTGCGCTGCATCGGCGCCACCACGCTTGATGAATACCGCAAACACATCGAGAAGGACGCGGCCTTCGAGCGCCGCTTTCAGCCCGTCTTTGTCGGCGAACCCAGCGTGCTGGACACCATCGCCATCCTGCGCGGCCTCAAGCCTCGGTACGAGGCCCATCACGGCGTGCGCATCCAGGACGGCGCGCTCATCACCGCCGCCACCCTCAGCCATCGCTACATCGCCGACCGCTTCCTGCCCGACAAGGCGATTGACCTCTTGGACGAAGCAGCCTCGCGATTGCGCATCGAGAACGACTCCATGCCGGCGGAGATGGATGAACTCCGTCGCCGCCTCATGCAGTTGGAGATCGAGCGCGAAGCGTTGAAGCTGGAGAACGACGCCGACTCGAAGAAACGGCTGGGCGCGCTCGAAGGCGAGCTGGCGGAAGTCAACGAGCAGAACCGCGCCCTCACCGCGCAGTGGGAGATCGAAAAGGCTGAACTTGACGAAATCAAGGCCGTGAAATCGGAGATCGACCGCAAACACACGGAACTGGAGCAAGCGCAACGCGCGGGCGACCTGGAGCGAGCGGCCCGCATCCGTTATGGCGAACTGCGCGACCTGGACGCGCGGCTCAAGGCCGCTTCGGACAAATTGGCGAAGCGGCAAGCCGAGGGGCAGGCTCTCGTGCATGAGGAGGTGGACGCCGAGCAGATCGCCGAGGTCGTCGGTAAGTGGACGGGAATCCCGGTGCTGCGACTGGTCGAAACCGAGCGTGAGAAACTCCTGCGCATGGAGGATGAACTTCGTCATCGCGTGGTCGGTCAAGCCGACGCGGTGCGCGCCGTCAGCGACGCCGTCCGCCGCAACCGCGCCGGGTTGGGCGAAGCGTCGCGCCCGATCGGGTCGTTCCTGTTCCTCGGCCCCACCGGCGTCGGCAAGACCGAACTGTGCAAGGCGCTGGCGGAGTATCTCTTCGACACGCAGGACGCCCTGGTCCGCATCGACATGAGCGAATACATGGAGCAGCACGCGGTGGCGCGGTTGATCGGCGCGCCCCCCGGCTACGTGGGCTACGACGAGGGCGGCCGACTCACCGAGACCGTCCGCCGCCGTCCTTATTGCGTGATCCTGTTCGACGAAATGGAGAAAGCCCATCCCGACGTGAGCAATGTCTTGCTGCAGGTGCTGGATGATGGCCGCCTGACCGATGGCAAGGGACGCACCGTCGATTTCACCAATACCATCATCGTCATGACCAGCAACATCGGCTCGCAGGCCATCCTTCAGATGACTTCGACCGGTGCGCCGGATTGGGAGATCGAAACCCACGTCCGTGACATGCTCAAGCAGTCGCTGCGCCCGGAATTGCTCAACCGCATCGACGAGACGATCATCTTCCATCAACTGACCAAGGAACACCTGGTCTCGATCTTCGACATCCAACTGGCAAATCTCCGCCGGCGATTGGCCGATCGCGGCTTGTCGCTCGGCATCACGGCGGCAGCCAAGACCGCGCTGGCCGATGAAGGTTACGACCCGCAGTTCGGGGCGCGCCCGCTCAAGCGCGTGATCCAGCAACGACTGGAGAACACCATTGCCACCCACCTTCTGAGCGGTGAATTCCTGCCCGGCGACACCATCGAGGTGAATTTCGAGGGTGAACGATTCACCTTCAAGCGCGGCGCGGGCGGTCCTGTGAGTGGCGAGGTTGTCGAAGCGGAATTGATCGAGGATTAATGCCCTCGATGCGCCAGATCATTTTCGAGCCGCGCCCATTCGGGCCAGCAGTGGAGGTTGATCTTCCCCATCGTCGTCATGGGTTGCCCCCGAAGCATGCTTCGTTGCGCAGCACGGCGGTTCCGTCAGGCCGAACAGACCCAGCGGGTAGATGATGAAGTCGTCATGCACTTCGTACTGCGGGGTGTTGCCCATCGCAATCAACGCCTGATTCAATTCAAGCAGGTGTTCGCGGCCGAGTTCAAGTACATGCTCGTTGGGCTGGAACGTCGTGCCCACGGGATAATCAACGCCCGGCGTGCTGGTCATCTCGACGTGCGTGCCCAGCACATGGCAGAGCGGCTTGTCGTCGGTGAATGCCGCCAACCGAAGAATGCTGGCCTGATACGAGGCGAAATCCTGCACATACAGCCGTCCCGGGTACAGCGTGTCGCCCGTCAACAGCAGGCCATCCTGCCGGTCGTACAGCGCGATGTGCGCCGAATGGTGGCCGGGAATCGGGATGACATCGATCGTGCGCCCGCCGAGATCGTACTGCACGATCTGCGTCGGCCAGGCGCTGATGCCGAAGAAGTTCCGCACCGCGGTCTGGCTCGTGCCCACCACCACCGCGTTCGGCTGGCCGTTGAACTGGCTGTCGTTGAAGGCGTGGTCGCCGTGGCCGTGCGAGTGGGTGACGACGAGCTGGATCGACTGTTGACGGTTCTCCGCCAGCCACTGATTGATCACCGTCTGCACGGTGTTGAACAACGGCACGTTGCTGGCGCCGGTGTCCTGCATGAGGACTTTGTCCTCGCCGAACAGCAGGTAGATGAACGGGGCTTCATAATTCGTGCATTTGGATTGCCGCAGGATATAGGTGTCGGCGTTGTAGCGGTGCACCTGAATGAGTGGCTGCGGTTGCGGCACGCATTGGGCCGCGCCGTGGATCCAGGAAGTCGGAAACATGCCGGGCACGGTGCAGGGCTGACCCCAGGCATTGATCACCGCCAGGAGATCATCGACATCGACGAAGCCGTTCTGATTCACGTCCGCGGGATGATCCGCGTGCGGCCCCCAACCATTGATGACCTCCAACAGGTCGTCGACGTTGATGACGCCGTCGGCGTTGGTGTCGGAAGGGCACTCGCAAAAGTCGTCAGGTCCGGCCGCAGAACAGAATTCACCGAGGAAGAACCCGGTCATTAGAAATGCCGTCGCGAATATGAACGTCTGCCGCATTTCGCATTGCTCCGGTATCAAAGCACTTTAAGAAACCGATTGCTCACCATTGTGACTGAATCAAGGCTCAGTCCAGCAAAAAATCCTAGCACACCAGAGGTCTGAACGGACTTTCCTATCCTTTATTGCATTGCGGCGTCTCAGGGTTGGAGGCCAAAATCAACTTCAAAGATTGGAGGCACGAATGATCTTTCACCCATGTGACTTGGGCCACCCCATCAAATGTCTTGCGATCATCCTCGGCGGCGTTCTGATCCGTCGTTCCCTCGACATGAAAGGACAAAATCACCGGTTTTGATTTGTCCTGTCCCCGGCGCAATGAACGGCCGATTCGTTGAATCCGTTGCCGTTTGGATTGAGTAGATGCGACCAGTATTGCTCCATCCACATCAGGAATATCGATACCCTCATCCAACGCCCGACACGCGAGCAAAGCACAGGGACCAGCGGCTTGAAACTTTGCCAAAAGTTGCTGGCGTTCCTTCGGCCGAATTCCGCTGTGATAGACCTCACACCAGAAACTGTCGCCGAATCTGGATTTCATATCCTTGGCGGCTTGAAGTTCGATGTTCTCCAAAACCGCTTCACTTGACTCAATCCGCTCGAAGAAGACCATCACTTTGCGTCTGCCGACCAATACCATTTCCCGAATCGCCGCATCGGCAAGCGTCATCTTTGTCTCTGCGGTGTACGCGAGTGACACCCTCTTGAAAAGAATGCCGAAGAGCCGCCTGATGGCCGGATCGTACTCCTCCTCGCTACTCGCACCTCGCTTCATGATTCGTCTCAGAGTCGCAAAGAAAAGTGGTTCAGGAACATTGGCCAATTCAGGCCCGTGCTTTCCCATGACATCTTGCCACGCGAATCTCATGGAGGATGTCAGCCGAACATATTCGTCTCGTTCCTCGTGATTGAATTGGACATCCACGTTCATTAGGTCAAAACTTGGAACCAAGCCATCATGATGCGCGTCCTTGAAGCTGTATTGGCAGATGTTTCGGCCAAGCCCTTCGACTTCGTACTCAAAAATCGTTGCCGACAAACCAAGCGTGTAGTCGAATCGATGATCCTTCAGCAAACGACTCCAAACCTCGCCTTGGATGTAATTGTGGCATTCGTCTGCGATGAGCATTGTCCGCCAAGCGGGATCACGACTAATGTGCCGAAAGAGGTGATTCAATCTTGGAACTGCTGAATTGATGATCGCTACGCATGCGATAACTTGCTTTGAGAAGTCGTCTGCACGGCCACCTCCGATACGACCCACCTTGTTGCCCGGAAAACACTTGGTGAGCCGATCCTCCCATTGATCGGCAATTGCGACTTTTGGAACAACAACGAGGATGCTGACCTTTTTGTTCTCTCGCAGAACGCGGTACATGGCCTCCAAAGCAACGAAACTCTTCCCCGCCGCCGTAACCGCCTCGACAATGCCGCGACGACCGGCTTGATCCCATTGGTTTACAGCCTTTGTTTGCCATCCAAACGGCGTGAAGCCCTTGCGCGGCCATTCACTCATGAGTACCTCCTATCTCAATCTATCTCCAAGTGGATGCGATCTCAATTGAAAACCCCCCAAGATCGGGGGGGTTGAAAACTTATTGAGTACATCTGAGGCGTCCGAATCAGTCGGTCGAGCGGATGCGCATCGCGTAGAACGACCGCCAGACGAAGACGGCGGAGATCACGAAGAAGATGATCGCCATCGTCATGGTGGTTGGGCTGGTGGTGTTCACGATGTTGCCCTCATGCTGGCCGGGGTTGTTCAGGGCCACCGCCAGTTCCACGGCCAACAGACCGAAGAGCGTGGTGAACTTGATGATGGGGTTCATGGCCACCGAACTGGTGTCCTTGAAGGGATCGCCCACGGTGTCGCCCACCACGGTGGCGGCGTGCAGAGGGGTGCCCTTCTGCTTCAAATTGACTTCCACGACCTTCTTGGCATTGTCCCACGCGCCGCCGGCATTGGCCATGAACAGCGCCTGGAACAGGCCGAACAGCGCGATCGCGATGAGGTAGCCGATGAAAAAGTACGGTTCCAGGCACGCGAACGCGAGCGTTCCGAAGAACACCGCCAGAAAGATGTTGAACATGCCCTTCTGGGCGTAGCGGGTGCAAATCTCGACGACCTTCTTGCTGTCGGAGGTGGATGCCTTGCCGCCCACGGTGTCGAGGCGGATGTTGGCCTTGATGAACTCGACAGCGCGATACGCACCGGTGACCACGGCCTGGATGGACGCGCCGGTGAACCAGTAAATCATCGAGCCGCCTGCGATTAGGCCCAGCAGGAAGGGCGGGTGCAGGATGGAGAGCTTGGCGATGGCGGCGGTGTCCTCCAACTTGTTGGTCAGCAACATGATGATCGCGAAGATCATGGTGGTCGCACCGACCACGGCCGTGCCGATGAGCACCGGCTTGGCGGTGGCCTTGAAGGTGTTGCCCGCGCCGTCGTTCTCCTCCAGGAAGTGCTTGGCCTTCTCGAAGTTCACGTCCATGTTGTACTGCTGCTTGAGTTCCTGCTTGACGTTGAGCACTTCCTCGATGAGCGAGAGTTCATAGACGGACTGGGCGTTGTCGGTCACCGGGCCGTAGGAATCGACGGCGATAGTGACGGGACCCATGCCCAGAAAGCCGAACGCCACGAGACCGAAACCGAACACGGCCGGGGCGAGCATGAAATCGGCCAAACCCATTTCGCTGACGAAGTACGAAGCGCCCATCAGCGCGATGAAGGTGAGGCCCATCCAGTACGCGCTGAAGTTGCCGGCGGTGAGGCCGGAGAGGATGTTCAGCGATGCACCGCCCTCGCGCGAGGACGTGACGACTTCGCGGACGTGGGCCGAGGAGGTGGACGTGAAGATTTTCACCAGTTCCGGGATGATCGCCCCGGCGATGGTGCCGCAGGAAATGATCGTGGACAGTTTCCACCACATGGTGGTGTCGCCCGCGTCTCCGGCGGTCATCCTCAGTTCCGGAATGAGCAGGTAGGAAACCAGGTAGGTCAGGGCGATTGAAACCAACGACGTCAGCCACACCAGGGTGGTGAGCGGGGACTCGAAGTTGAACTTGTCGCTATTGCCGTAGCGGCCCTTGGCGAAGGCCTCGTTGATCATGTACGACCCGGCCGAGGCGATGATCATCATGACGCGCATCGCGAAGATCCAGACGAGCAGTTGGACCTGCGTTTCGGCGTTGGGCACGGCGAGGAGGATGAACGAGATGAGGGCGACGCCAGTCACGCCGTAGGTCTCGAAGCCGTCGGCGGTGGGGCCAACGGAGTCGCCGGCGTTGTCGCCGGTGCAGTCGGCGATCACGCCGGGGTTGCGGGCATCGTCCTCCTTGATGTTGAAGACGATCTTCATGAGGTCCGAGCCGATGTCGGCGATCTTGGTGAAGATGCCGCCGGCGATGCGCAGGGCCGACGCGCCCAGCGACTCGCCGATGGCGAATCCGATGAAGCACGGACCGGCGTAGTCGACCGGCAGGAACAGACTGATGCCGAGCATGATGAACAGCTCGACGCTGATGAGCACGGTGCCAATCGACATGCCCGCCTTCAGCGGGATCGCGTAGCACGGATAGGGCTTGCCGGCCAGGGCGGCGAAGGCGGTGCGGCTGTTGGCGAACGTGTTCACGCGGATGCCGAACCACGCGACGGAGTACGAACCGGCGATGCCCAACAGACTGAAGAGAATGATCACCGCCACCTTCAACGGGGCCATGTTGATGTAGGTGCCGGGATTGGCCGCGTCCTCCACCATGGCCAGCCAGCCGAAGTAGTAGATCATGATGCCGCCGATGAACAGTTCCAGCAGCAGCAGGAACTTGCCCTGGGTGATCATGTAGGTCTTGCAGGTCTCGTAGATGAGTTCGGAGATGTCGCGCATCGACTGATGCACCGGCATGTTCTTCAACTGGCTGTAGATGACCGCGCCGAACACGAGGCCCAAGGCGCAGATGACCAGACCGCCCATGAGCAGGGTGGCACCGCCGATGCCCATGAAGTCGACGCTGTTGAGGTCGGGCATGACGAGGCTGGCCTCGCTCGTCGCGGAGGCGACGGGAGCCAGGATCAAAGTTGCCAGCACCACCACCAGGGGCGTCAGCCAGGCGGTCAATCGACCAGCGAAGCGGGGAGTCGGGCAATTGGGAGGCATCACATCAACGGCATTCGTACGCATAGGTTTCCTTCGCGGCAGGTCGGTCAATCAAAAGTCGATTCATCCAAAAATTCGGCGATATCAATGAATCGGTAGTCACCGCCCGCATCCGCCACAATCGGCTTTTGCACGGCGACAAAGGT
>Ga0163154_10008283_pt1 | contig 12165 bp, 17 predicted proteins | sample OliLakLV19MP9P1_FD_148649 | JGI IMG/M metagenome (GOLD analysis project Ga0163154, IMG submission 148649) | Freshwater microbial mat bacterial communities from Lake Vanda, McMurdo Dry Valleys, Antarctica - Oligotrophic Lake LV.19.MP9.P1 | ecosystem: Environmental > Aquatic > Freshwater > Lake >... | reverse complement strand
TTCGCATCACCACGCAATCGGAGCGTACGAGGCAGTTTCAAGCCACCACGCGCTCCGCGCGTGCGAAGTGGGTTCGTGCAAAGGTTAATACATCTCCGCAGAAAGAAACTTCCGAATCCGAAAGGTGGGAAGAAGCCCGCACCGAAGGCGCGGGAATGGGCAAAAGAGCCCGTCGCTTTGCGACGAATTGGGACGGGACGGGCGTGGCGAACTGGGCGGATTTGTCCTTGTTTCATATCTAAAAACTATTTATATGTCCAAACCAAAATATTTTCTATACGCGCGAAAAAGTACCGAAGATGATGACCGACAAGTGATGTCCATTGAGGCACAGCTTTTTGAACTGCGAGAATTGGCGCGTAAAGAAAATCTTGAAATTCTTGAGGAATTTCAAGAGTCGAAAAGCGCAAAGAGTCCGGGGCGCGAGGTGTTCGGTGAAATGTTCGCGAAAATTGAAAAACTAGATGGTGTCGGCATATTGGCGTGGCATCCCGACCGCCTCGCGCGTAACAGTATTGACGGTGGACGCGTCATTTACGCCGTAGACACTCGCAAGGTTGTGTCTTTGCGCTTTCCGACATTTTGGTTTGAACCAACCCCGCAAGGGCTTTTTATGTTGCAAGTGGCGTTTGGGCAATCTAAATATTATAGCGATAATTTGTCCGACAATATCAAGCGCGGCATCCGCCAAAAATTGCGACGAGGCGAATGGTTGAATCTTGCTCCCTTTGGCTACACCAATAATCCGAAGGTGAGAAATATCGAACCTCATCCGACAAACGCTCGCGTGGTGAATTTAGCGTTTCAAGAATACGCCAAAGGGTCTCACACTTATATTTCGCTCGCGCAATTTTTGGCGGACTTGGGCGTGGTGACTCGTAACCAAACGCCACTTGCCAAAGTTTCCATCAAACGGCTTCTTACTCATCGTGCCTATCTCGGCTTTGTGAAGCATGGGCAGGAATGGTTTGACGGAAACTTTGAGCCAATTGTTTCTCCGCAATTGTTTGAAGCCGTGCAGAAAGTATTGCAAACGAAAGAAAGGCCGCGCAAAAGGAAAATCAAGCATGATTTTCCTTTCACTGGACTTTTTCGATGTGGCGAGTGTAGCAGTATGATTTCTGCGCAGTGGGCGACTGGAAAATCTGGTGGTCGCTATCGGTATTATCGGTGCTCGAAAAAGCGCGGCCACTGTTCGCAAGCGTATTTGCAAGAAAGCGAGCTTGCGCGACAACTCTGTGCACGGCTTCGAACAATCTCGCTTTGCGATCGCTATACCGACTGGATGTTGGAAAAAGTGAAGCTATGGGAGCGCGAGGAAATTGGAGCGTCGCAAAGCGAGGTTCAAAATCTTTCCAATGGAATCAAAGCGAACGAGGAGCGCATGGAAAAATTGGTTTCTACTTATCTCGATGGTGATGTGTCAAAGGAAATATATCTCAAGCGAAAAGATATGCTCATGCGCTCTCTCGCCGCTTTGAAAGAGAAAATGAAAGATTTTGAACGCGGAAGAAACAATTGGGTCGAACCCTTGCGGGAATGGATTTTAGATATGAAACAAGCCAATTTTTTGTCCTTCTCGTCTGATTTGCACCAAATCAAATCGTTCGTCCAAAAAATCGGAACGAACCCCATGGTTCGTGACAAATCCGCCCAGTTCGCCACGCCCGTCCCGTCCCAATTCGTCGCAAAGCGACGGGCTCTTTTGCCCATTCCCGCGCCTTCGGCGCGGGCTTCTTCCCACCTTTCGGATTCGGAAGTTTCTTTCTGCGGAGAGAGAGGGATTCGAACCCTCGAAGGGGTTTCCCCCTTAACAGTTTTCAAGACTGCCGCCTTCAACCACTCAGCCATCTCTCCAGGTGTATTTGATTGTACTATAATTTTTTTTCTCTATTCAATCTTTGTGACTATTTAGGAAGGCTTCGTTGCCCTCCCTAAAATCTTGCTACGGCATCGATTTTTCGTCTTACCAGACGATTGGATTAAATCTAAAACTATTTAGATTTAATAGCCATCTCTCCAGGTGTATTTGATTGTAACTTTCTTCTATTTTATTACCTTTACTTCTATACGTATATGAGTCATATGAACTCATTAGCAACAGATACTACCAAATTAGTATGAAAAAGTACACCTATAGTATGATACACTTTTTGTAATGGAACCAGCAGCACGCGCAATCACTTGGGAAGCTTTAGAACACTCTCATCAGGAAAAGGGAGGGGACTGGTATTTTGCCTTGGCAATTATTATTATTTCTGTGGTAATAGCGGCCGCACTGTTTGATAACACCTTATTTGCCTTGCTCTTAGGTGTGGCTGGAGTGACTATGGCTTTGGCGGCCGCTCGCAAGCCATCGATCATTCCTTATGCTGTGACTGTGCGGGGAGTTCGTATTGATGACCGACTTTATCCTTATTCGACCTTGAATTCGTATCATATAGATGAAGAGCATCACCTCGGTCCACAGCTTCTGGTCCTCTCCAAGCAGAGATTAATGCCGCTACTAATCTTACCAATACCCGAAGAGTATATTGATGATATTGAAGATATTTTGGCAGAGAGACTAGACGAAGAAATGCTTGAGGAGCCGTTGTTTATGATGATACTGGAAAGATTAGGATTTTAAGGTATGATGCTCGGGCGGGAGAATGAAACTACGCTCTCATAGTTTAATGGATAGAATGCCAGTTTGCGGAATTGGCGATCCAAGTTCGATTCTTGGTGAGAGCACAATAGAAGACCGGCCTTTTGGTCGGTTTTTCTGTACTCTGGGCAGGCGCAGTTTTTCGGCGAAAATGTGGGGTAGACTCAGTTTGTGAAGCGCAAAATCTTTATTTTTATATGAAAAAAGTAATAGCCTTCGACTTTGACGGCGTACTCATGAATTTTAATGCTGGATTTACCTCTTTTCATAACCAAGTTCATGGTACGAATATTGAATACAAAGATATTTTTCTTATAGCCTAGGTCAGGTATATAAATGTGATCTTAAAGAAATTACAGAGAGGATTAATACATTTTGCCAAGCTCCTGATCATGGTAAGGTCAGGTCTATCAAGGGGGCGGTTGAGGTCGTCCAATACTTACGGGAATTTTATACTCTAGACATTGTCACTAGCAGGTCCGAAACTTTTTGCGAGATTACAAACGCTTGGGTTGAAAGATTTTTTCCTAAATCATTTCGGGATCTGCACTTCACAAGTGGTATAGGCACAGAACAAGGGGCAATGAAAAGATTAAAATCAGAAGTCTGTAAGGAGATTAAGGCTAGTGTTTTTATTGAGGATTCTTTAATTCATTCAGATGAAGTTGCAAAGAATGGAGTCCCTACACTTTTGCCTGATAGGCCTTGGAATCAAGATTTTACTCCAGAAGGGATGACCAGAGTTACTTCACGGGCAGAAATTATTTCTTAGGTAGAGACTAATGTGTAATAGGTGGGCGAAACATGAGCCGCGCCTAGCGCGGCTCTATTCTTTTATACTTTTCTAACCATCATGATATGCTACTGAGATGTCACGATTAATGGGTATAGATTATGGTAGTAAGCGAGTAGGGGTCGCTTTTACTGATGAATCAGGCAGTATGGCTTTTCCACACAAAGTCTTAAATAACGACAAGGACTTACTGAAGTCTATTTTTAAACTAATTAATGAAAAAGAAGTTGGAGAAATTGTCATTGGTCATTCTTTAGACAAAGACGGTAATCCCAACAAAATTAACCGAGCGATTGAAGAATTTATTACCGACGTCACTTTGGAACTTGGTCTACCTATTCACCTAGAATCAGAAATATATACTACCCAAGCGGCCCTTAGGATCCAAGGTCGCAATGACATGACCGACGCTGCCGCTGCCGCTTTGATCTTGGACAACTATTTGACTCGAAATAATAAAAAATAATATGGAACAAATTACTTACGACGATTTTGCAAAACTAGAAATAAAGATTGGAACTATCCTGAGTGTCGAAGTAGTAGAAGAGGCTGACAAGTTACTCAAGCTCATGGTCAATGTGGGGGAAGAGGAGTCAAGACAGATAGTGTCTGGTATCCGGACTCATTTTGAAGACCCTCAAGTTTTGGTCGGCAGGCAGTGTCCGTTTATTGTAAATCTAGCACCACGAACTATTCGTGGTTTTGAAAGTAACGGTATGATTATGGCCGCGAGTAGTGAAGGATCTTTTGCCTTACTTCATCCTCATCAAGAAGTACCACCAGGTTCAGGAGTGAAATAAACATGCGAGTCTTTCCTGATTTCAAAAAACAAACCGAAGAAGTCACCAGCAAAGCTAGTGGTGTGATTAGGTCTCGTTATGGTATTTGGTTTTTGGGTTTGATTTCTTTTGCAGAGTCAGCTTTGCTGTTGCCGATCATTACCGATCCCTTCATGATCGCGTATATCTTGCTTCACCGCACCAAGAGTTTTTTAGCAGTAGTAGTCACTACTTTTACTTCAGTGCTGGGTGGATTTGTCGCCTATATTACCGCTGCCTTTTTCGTGGATTTGATCACAGATTATCTATCGCCAGCAACACTCCAGGTCTTCAATGAAATTATTGTGAAGTTCGATGATGAAATGTTTTTACTGGCTTTCTTGGGAGCGGTGACACCACTACCGTTTACGATAGCGGCTCTAGCTGCGGGAGCTATCAACGGGAATTTGTTTTTGTTCTTACTCGGTTCTTTGTTGGGACGAGCCTTGAGGTATGGCGTGGTTGGTTACCTGGTATATAAGTTGGGCGACCAGGCCATGGCCTTAGTCAAGCGGCATATTTTGATTATTTCTATACTATCTGTCGTTGCGGCAATTATCTATATTCTCTTTAAGATGTGAGTTAGTCACATTATTTTTATATAAAACAGCGTATACTATTTATATGCAATTGTTCAACGTTCTTTCTCGTGTTCTACCACCACCGACATATATTTCACTACCAAGCGTAGGGGTGGATATTTCGGACACTTCAATGAAATACATCTCATTTAAACCTTCTCTAAGGTCTGAGAAAATGCGAGTACTTGATCTGTGGGGAGACATCAATATTCCTGACAGCGTTCTTCAAAGAGGAGAGATTAAAGATGTAAAGATCATGACGGAAGTTTTGAAAGAATTTAAAACTAAGACTGGCGCGGAGTATATTCGAGTGTCACTACCGGAAGAGAGAGCCTACATCTTTGAAACTGAAGTAAAGAAAAATGTCTCAGCTAAAGAGATTCAGAGTTTGCTGGAGTTCCGCTTGGAAGAAAACGTGCCGATTGCAGCTCGTGACGCAGTCTTTGATTACCAAGTAGTACCAGACGGCAATCAAGGCAATTCTTGGCAGGTGGTAGTGGCCGCGTACCAAAGGGAAACTATTTTGCAGTATTACGAGGTGTGTCGGGCGGCGGGGCTGACTCCGCTTTCTTTTGAGGTAGAGGCGCAAGCTATGGCTAGAGCGGTAGTACCTTCTAGTAGTTGCGATACTTTTATGTTGATCGACTTTGGTAAGACGCGAACCGGAGTGGGAATTTTGAGTAACCGGTCATTGCTCTATACCTCGACTATCGATATCGGTGGTGGTCAATTGTCCCAAGTGCTGCGTAAGACAGTGGGGGACTTAGCTGAATCTGAACTAACTCAAATAAAAAATACTAAAGGGTTGATAAGGTCAGTGGAAGACAATAGTGTGTCTGAAGCTCTGATTTCCACTATCTCAGTTATTAAAGATGAGATTGCAAACAGAATGCAGTACTGGCACACAAAAGACACCAGGAGTGAGCAAAGACGAATCAAGAAAATCTTTCTCTGCGGCGGAAGCATCAACTTAAACGGCCTACCAGAGTATCTAACTGAGTCTTTGGGTGTCGACTGTGTCCGGGCCGATGTTTGGACTAATGCTTTCAGAACAGATTTTGTCGTGCCGCCAATTGATCGCAGGCATTCATACGGATACGCCACTGCTATTGGCCTAGCTCTAAAACAAACTGTCTAATATGATAAATTTAATTCCCAGTGTCGTAAAAAAAGTGATCATTCGAGACTACCGGGTACGGGTTTTATCAGTGTTCTTTTTTATACTAAGTGTAGTCAGTATTGTTATAGGTTTTTTATTTCTACCAGTCTATGTTTTGGTTTCAACTCAAGTAAATGTCTACGCCAAGTCAGCCGCTGACGCTGCTCTCGAGGTAGCAGATTATGCTAGTTCAACTAAGATCCTAGCCAACGCCAATCAAATGTCACAGCAGATTATTCAGCTGCGCAGCGCTGATAGTTTTGCCGCTACTATCAAGCTGATTGAAGCAAATTTAGGCGCTGGTATCAAAATTGAGCTTATAGAACTTAGTCGTACTGCTGGAGACATCGCTCCAATTAGGGTCAACGGCATGGCTGACACTAGACAAAATCTATCTCAGTTTCGCGATCGATTGCTCGCCTTACCTGAGATTGAAGATGTGGTCTTGCCGCTATCAAACTTAGCAAAAGATAAAGATATTCAGTTTACTATTTCCGTGGTCTTAAGTAAGAAAAATTAAACTATGTCTACAAAAACTAGAAAAATTTTAATTATCTCCATCATATCAGTCTTGGTGACTATGGGCTTTTTAGGTTACTTTTTTAGTGAGATACGGGCTCAGGGGCAATTACTCGAAGAACAGATAAATATTCTTACTGACAATAATAGCAAGCAAGCCACAAACGCTAGAGTAAAAAGAGAAGTCTTAGAAACCAGCTCCGAGCGAGAGCAGTTGGCGAGTAGTTTCTTTAAAGATGAAGGGGATAGTATTGTTTTCCTTACCGAGATAGAAGAGCTGGCTAAGAACTCAGGTCTAAAACTAAGAACTGAAACACTAGATAAAGTGCCTGCTTCTGACACTGTGCTGGAGTCGATTAAAGTCGTGTTTGTTTACGATGGTCCTAAGAGCTTAGTCTTCAACTTTTCTGAATTGATGGAAAGTTTACCTTATCACTCGAGAGTCGAGTCTTTGAACTTACGACAAATTGTCGACAATAATTGGGAAGGTCGACTAACTGTTTTTGTTACAATAAAATCATCATGATGTCATTTAACCACTTCAAAAAAAAGCTGCTAGGAATTTTCGGCAAACGAGAAGGTTTGTTGTTTGATAAAGACATCATGCACCCAGCTCGTGATTGGTTTTTTGTAATTTTCGCAGGATTGATATTTTTGCTAGCTGGCGGATTTTGGAGTGTCTCGGTATATACGCAATTTAGTAATGTTTCAGTCACGGAAGTCAGTGAGACGACTGAAGGAGGGGGATACCAACAAGGCTTAGTGAATAGCGCCTTACTCGAACTTGATCAAAGAATTTTAAAATACAATAATTTGAAGAGTACTATTTTAGGTAATAAAAAATATGTCCCTGTACCTGAGGTATCTGAGGCAGAGGCGAGTGAGCCAGATGAAGAAGCAGTTGAGGTTCCTGTCGAAGAAGAGGTTGAAACTAATGATGAGTCTGCTACTCCGGCGACACCCGTTTCAGAAAGTGAAATAGTGCCAACGTCAGATTTTTTTTAATAGGTAACAGCTGAAGAGATTAAAATGAGACCAAAAAGTTTCTAAATAAAATTTGAGGATTGTCTCAGACCTTTAATACCACCAAAGAAGAGAAACTCGGATAAGTCCATTTTGCAGAAATGGTGTCAGTGAACTCATTTCATAGAATGTTTAGACTTTGTAATGCGGTATACCACATACGGATACCAATTAGAGTCATTAGTAATGCAATACCTAGGTACACTTTTTTCATGACCTTAGGATTTGTAAGTAGATTACGTGATTTCACAAAAAGTAGCATAATACCAAACGTGCTAAGACCCCAGCCGAGTTCAAATGCAACCATGAAATAAACAGCGGAAGTATACAGTTCGAATTGTTCCGCTAGTTGCCATATGAGAGGTGCACAGACAGTAACCCAGAAAATATACAGAGGTGCATTAGTCGCTGAGAGCAGAAAAATCTTCTTGGCTGAAAACATAGTGTCCGTATTTTCAGGCCGGTCAATTTTGGACAGTTTGAGTACCTGTGAAGCGAAGTAGAAAAGTACGAGGCCGCCGACCAGAGCCAGGTATAAAAATATATCGGTTGAAATTGGTAGCGAGAGCAATAGAAAGAGTAGTAAAAGAACCACAGAAATTTCAGCTGCCATGCACCAGGAAAAGGCTCGCATCCCAGCTTTGAAACCACCTTGTAAGACGGAGACAAGTAGGATTGTTAAGATTGAGCCAGGAACTATTCCCCCGACTAAACCAAGGAGAAATGCTTCAATTATGATTTGCATCTATGGAGTATACCAAAAGTTCCCAATTCTTATTAGTAAAGGGGACAGGGACAATAAAATTATGCGATGTGCGTCTTAATTGAACGTCGGCTTCGCCTAGGACTCTCCTAGGCGAAGGGGGGCTTGGCATTCGCGAGCGCCAAAAGCACGTCGTGCGCCGCTCGGACCAAAAGATAATCATCGAAGACTGGAGAGAGTGAGTCGTACAGAAGGGGTGGCTGACCACATTTATCATTTACCATCGAAGGAAATGGGGATAATCCAGTAGGTAAATAGGGAGGCGTCCGATATAAATAGAAAAGCTGCGATGCAATTTACAACACAGAAATCTGGAGAATAACAAACGCCTCCCCCTTAGTGATCATTATCCCGTCAATACTTATTTTAATGTTAAAACTAATACTTCCAAGAATAAAGTACATAAAGAGTCTCAGGGAAGCCCATAGAGAACAGTTGGAGTATGGAGAAATCTCGAAAGAAATCTGGGACAGAATCCTCTCTGATTTGAGTGACCCTAAAGTTTACGTCAAATCAATCCTAGACAAAGCTGATGGTGTGGGACTAAGTCCTCATCAAGTTCCAGTCATAAGATATTGGCTCATCGATAACGATGAGTATCTTGGCACTTTAGGACTTAGAAAAGAGCTTACTTCAGAAATAATTAAACGAGAAGGAAATATTGGTTTTCAGATACGACCGTCAATGAGAGGTAAGGGATACGGCACTAAAATCTTGGAATTGGGATTGGAAAAAGCGAAAGAAGTAGGATTAGAGAGTGTTTACTTAAATTGCTCTAAAAATAACACTGCTTCAAAGAGAATAATTGAAAAGAATGGTGGGAGGTTGTTAAGCACTAGTATCGATAGTGTGAGTGGAGAAAAGTCACTTCATTATATAATCAGTTTTTGATAAAAATGTTTTAACATCGTCCCATACAGGTAAATAGGGACGCGTCCGATATAAAAAATATGTTGTAGCTTAGACTAAGCTTCGCCTAGGAACTCTCCTAGGCGAAGCTATCCACCCGCGCCTTGAAGCGTGGTCTATCAGTGGTGATACCAGCTGACATTGCAAGAGAGCTGGGTATTCGCGAGCGTCAAAAGCTCGTCGTGCGCCGCTCAGGCCAAAAGATAATCATTGAAGACTGGAAAGGGTAAGTTGCACAGAAATGGCTCCTGTGAACCGTACCCCTATTTCTATTTTTTGTCTACGTTAAGGGGTACGGTTCAGGGGTACGGTTCACTGACCCCATTTACTCTGGTTCACTACAAAATAGTATCATAGGTATAACAAGAACTAAATCCGTATCAGTTTTGATATAGTGAGTTTTATATGAAAGTTTTTATTGAAAATGAGGCCGGTTCAAACCAAAAGAATCTTTATAACGAGAAGACTCTTGAATACAGAAAGACCGTTACAGTTTCCAGAGAATATCCGTATCCTTATGGTTTTATTTTAGATACCACCAGTGGAGATGGTGATAATCTTGATTGTTTCATTATCACTGACGCGAAACTTGAGGCCGGTAATGTATACGAGTGTGAGCCGCTTGGTCTCATGGAGCAGATTGAGTCAGCTTGGTCGCCGAAGAAGGGGAATGAGCTGGAGAATGATCATAATATATTAGCCTGTCTTAGTGCGGAATCCGTCGAAGTGACTGAAGAGGTAAAAAGTAGACTGACTGAATTTGTATCGCATGTGTTTGATCACATTGAAGGAAAGGTGGTAAAAGTAGGTTCGTTTTTAGGGAAGGAAAAAGCCGAGCAGGAAATTGAAAAAACGAGAGATCGGTAAGCTTACATTTTGAGCAATTGTACATAAAGTCAAAGTTGAAATAAAGGGTACTTTTTCTGAGAATCGAGCTAGTTAAACCGTGTTAAGGACGGAAAAGATGATTGCTGTTTGTACAAATAGCGAAATAAAAGAAAACACCCTCCACCATATCTGGAGAGGGCATCTCCATGGTGTGGGTGTGTCGCGACTGATTGGTTCAGGTCGGGAAAACCATTCCGTATTTCGCCATTCCTAGCATCGCTTCACCAAGTCCCCGTACGTCGTTGACAGGGCTGTGGTCGTGCGGAGTGGAAATGAGATGATTGAAAGAGGTGCGTACCTCCAACGAATCATAGATCCCGGCTACTTCTCGCCCTGCCATCAATCCCTGGTAGAGATTTGTTACATTGCAAGAGGTGTGGCCAAAAGGATTTTCGCCTGTATAGTGCCAGAGATAGTAGTTCAACCAGCCCCAGTCGTACCCATTGTTGTCGCTGCAGTAGAGCGCCTGAGTACCAGACTTGGTATTCGCTTTCACCCAATCGACAAATTTCCGCATAACGACTGTTGGTTCAGGAAACTCCAACGTTTCCTCCCTAGTGAGTCCAGTAACTGCTAATGCATTAGGGTTCCAGTTGTTTGACTTAGGGCGAACTTTGCCCTCGAAGGTAAGGTTTAGTTCCTTGGTCAGTCTCATAGCACTGAACCAAACCATTGAATGGTCGTGCATATTGGGACCGTCAGTTTCGTTGTCGCCAACAAAAATGGTGTATTTTTTAAAGAGCATCGCTTCTTCTCCATGTGTGGGTTGGGGTCAAGAACTTTTAGACCTACTGTAACCTGATATTTCCAAACAATACTATCAAGACACTTTGTTGTCAATAAATCCAACAGGCAAATTTCTGGGCGACGGCGTAGAGGATGTTCAAACTGAAAGCTCCGCCGAGGCGTTGCCTAGGCGAGTTTGCTGAAGTACTTGTGGCGAAGCTGATGTCCAATTGCACCACTACTGTAGCTATTGCTGCAGTAGTTAGACAGCAGCTTTTGCGCTGGAAATAAAATTATTTTACCCAGTACAGCACGTTACGCTTGCTACGTAACAGACTCCGTAGGACACTGAAGTAATGGAAAAACACATTCGTAAAGTCACTCGGGTGGGGAAGCGTAGTCTGTCGGTGGTGATACCGGCAGACATTGCAAGAGGGCTGGGTATTCGCGAGCGTCAAAAGCTCTTCGTGCGCCGCTCAGGTCAAAAGATAATCATTGAAGACTGGAAAGAGTGATCTACACAAATGGTGGCTGACTCCATTAACTCAGATATATTGTCCCTGTCCCCAATTACACAATTACACGTACCACAACTTATGTAACAGTTTTTTACCTTACTTATAAACTAATAAAAGTTCGAATCCTCGGTGTAGGATATAATTAAACATATGAAAAATTTTGAAAATAAACCTCTAGGAGAAAATTTAGCTGAAAAGTATAATTCCGATGAAAATGGTTTCGTGTCATTTGGTGACGTTTCAAGAGGAGAGCTACAAAAACAATCTCAATACGGTAGTAGATATGTAGACGGCATGGCTGAGGAGTATCCAAGCCTAGGTGATGGTTTGAGATTTGAAGGTACTCCAGATGATTATCATTCACTCAGAATTCATAAAGAAGATATTGCAGAATTTGTGCGTAGATACAGAGAGTACCAGTTATCTGAATAATTAGTTCAAAATAGCTAACTTTGTTCCATTCAGACATAAAACGCATAAAACTGGACAGAGACAATAAAATCACGAAATCTGAGTAAAACAGGACAGGGACAACATAAAAAGGGAGACCTAGGAAAGGTACCTGACCTCATTTCCCCCAAAAGCTCGTCGTGCACCGCTCAGGCCAAAAGATAATTGTTGAAGACTGGAAAGGGTAAGTTGCACAGAAATGGTGGCTGTGAACCCTATCCATTTACTGACCATCGCACAAGTGTGCATAACCTAAGAAACATATTGCAGTCTTTTAAGAAAGACTTGTGAGAATTTTCAACATAAATAAAGGCGTCAAAGGGAGTAGACATGTAGCGGAACGTGCCTTACGCTTTCGGTATATGATAAGC
>Ga0163154_10008282_pt1 | contig 12167 bp, 15 predicted proteins | sample OliLakLV19MP9P1_FD_148649 | JGI IMG/M metagenome (GOLD analysis project Ga0163154, IMG submission 148649) | Freshwater microbial mat bacterial communities from Lake Vanda, McMurdo Dry Valleys, Antarctica - Oligotrophic Lake LV.19.MP9.P1 | ecosystem: Environmental > Aquatic > Freshwater > Lake >... | reverse complement strand
CAATAGCAGACGCGCTGCAGAAAAGCCAGGCCCGAATGCCAGGCAGGAATGCCAGGCAGGAGAAATAAGCGAGACCAGCCCTGGTGGAATTGGTTGCCATTGGTTGCCAGCCATGATTCGCTTCTGAAAACCATTCAGGAGGCTTTCTGTGCTCGAAACAAATACACCGCTCGCTAAAACAATTGAATTATGGCCCACAGAAAAGCTCTACCCATTCGAAGGGAATGCTCGCGTCCATACGCTGTCTCAGATCGGCGAGATCGCCGCCTCGATCCGAGAATTCGGCTTCAATGCTCCCATTCTCGCCGACGAGGACGGGCTTCTCATTGCAGGCCACGGGCGGCTTGAGGCTGCGAAGCTTCTCGGCCTGTCGAATGTTCCGGTGATCGTTCTCAAGCATTTAACCGAGGTCGAGCGTCGCGCTTTTACAATCGCTGATAATAAAATTGCACTGAATTCTATTTGGTCTTTCGAAAAGCTCGGCGTCGAATTGTCTGCGCTGAAGCTCGAAGGCTTCGACATGGCTCTCACGGGCTTTAACGACTTCGAATTGGACCAGATATTCACGGGAGCAGAGGACGACTTCAACGTAAGCCAGCACCGCCGCTCGAAAACAGGCGAGGGAGAAGACGAAGAGCCAGCAGATCCAGCCGCTGCGAACGCGAAGCTGGCAGAAAAATTCTTGGTGCCGCCATTCTCCGTTCTCGATGCTCGTCAAGGGTATTGGAAGAGCAGAAAAAATGCGTGGCTCGGTCTCGGCATTCAATCCGAGCTAGGGAGAGGCGAGAATCTTTTAAAAATGTCCAGCACGATGCTGGAACCAGATCCAGAGAAGCGATCTCTCGACGACCAAATGCAAAAGGCCTTAAAGGGAAACCCGGCTGGCGGCGGGAGCATCGAGGTAAAGATACCCGGCTATTATCAAAAGATCAGGTCCGGTATGAGCCGGGAACAGATCATTCAGGAGTGGCTAGACTCAAACTCCTCGATCAAGTCTGGAACAAGCATTTTCGATCCGGTTCTCTGCGAAGTTGCCTACCGCTGGTTCTCGCCTGAAGGCGGGACGGTGCTCGATCCTTTCGCTGGCGGTTCCGTTCGCGGGGTTGTGGCCTCGAAGCTCGGAAGAAAATATTACGGCTGCGATCTTCGCACGGAGCAGATCGAAGAAAATAAAATTCAAGCGCAGAAGGTTTGCGATCCAATCGTGCAGCCGCACTACTTCAGCGGCGACTCGAGGAACATAGACGAACATTTCCCAGAGCTGAAGGCGGACATGATCTTCAGCTGCCCACCGTATGCCGACCTAGAGGTTTATTCAGACGACCCGCAGGATATTTCGACGCTCGAGTACGAAGAATTTCTCGAAGCCTATACCCAGATCATTACGAAGGCCGTGGCAATGCTGAAGCCGAACCGCTTCGCTGTCTTCGTCGTCGGAGAAGTGCGCGAGAAAAAGAATGGCGGCTTCTACAAGGGCTTCGTTCAAGACACAATCGCAGCGTTCGAAGGCGCTGGTGCGAAATTCTACAACGAAATGCTTCTGCTCACCCCGGCAGGAACTCTCGCGCTGAGAGCTGGGCGCGTCTTCTCTGCTTCGCGAAAAGTCGGCAAAACCCACCAGAATGTTCTCGTCTTCTGTAAAGGCGACCCGTTCGAAGCAACGAAAGCGTGCGGGGACATAGAAATATCCCTGCCCGAAGGAATGGAAGACGAAGCCAGCAGCCCGGAACTAGATGCGACGGAAAAGTACGGAGAGCGCTTGACTGACATCGGAGGCGACCTGTGAGCGACTCGCAGAAACGGTCAACCACATGACGGAGTGGTGGAATGAACCGCCCGTGCTCGAGCAGCACGGAAGCGTCACTGTCGTGCGCGAAGACCTCGTAGAGGGAGGGTCGAAAATTCGATTCCTGCCTCATCTCGTCGGTGATGCGAGAGAGGTTGTATATGGTGGACCGTTTTGCGGCGGTGCTCCGTATGCTTTATCTGTCTGGGGTAAAAAGCAGAGCGTAAAAATCACCCTGTTCTACGCAAAGCGAAAGGAGCTGCACCGCAGGCAGAAGGCCGCATTCAGAAACGGTGCACAAATCTATCAGGTGCCCTTCGGGTATATGACCAACGTTCAATCCAAAGCCAGGGCGTATGCAAAAGACAGCGGCGCTCTGTTTCTCCCGCTCGGCTTTGATGTGCCGAATGCTGCAGAGCCATACGTTAAATTCATGCGCTCCGTTCGACAAACGGTCGGGAAGGTCGATCAAGTATGGTGCGCCACTGGCTCGGGAATGCTCGCTCGCTGCCTGGCGGAAGCCTTCCCGGACGCAGAAGTGCACGGCGTCGTCGTCGGACTTCGCTCCAGAAATGAAAAACAGACGTTCAAATCTAACGTAACGCTACACGGCAGCGATTATGACTTCGCACAGGAAACGAAGGCCACAAGCCCATTCCCAAGCTGTGGAAACTACGACCGCAAAGCATGGGAAATCAGCCAGAAGCTCGGAAGAGGCAGAATCCTTTTTTGGAATGTGCTGGGGTAGAACAAATGGCACACCTGTCCATGCGCAAGTACGCGCTTCACCGTGGAGTAAGCCACACCGCCGTTCAAAAAGCCGTGAGAGCCGGACATCTGTCCAGAGCTGTCGTCTCAAACGGCGCTAAGCTACTGATCAACTCGCGCATTGCCGACGCTGAATGGAAGCCAAACGTGCCTGAAGTAGTCCGAAAAGGCGCGAAATGCTCACTCTGCGGAAGGAAACGGACCTAATGGGACGGAAGAAACCATTCACGCCCGAACAAATTGACATGATCGAGAAGATGGCTTCAGTCCGAATGCCGATGGTCACAATCGCTGGGTTCCTGGACGTTTCCAAAGACTGCCTAGAGAAACGAGCGAAGAAAGACAAAGTGCTGCAGGCGGCCATAGATAAAGGCAGGACCAAGGGAACCATGAAGGTTTATCAAACCGCCTTCCAGCTGGCGACCGGCTACAAACGAGCGCGTGAGGTTTTCGATCAGGAAAAAGGAAAGATGAAGACGCTGTATGAGGACGTCCCGCCTGATCCAGTCATGCTGAAATTCTGGCTGAAGACTCAAGAGAAGTGGCGCGAGACCGACCGCCTAGAGCTGACCGGGAAGGACGGCGCTCCGCTTACCGTCGCCACCCTGCCTGCTGCAGACCGGAAGAGAGAGATTGCCCGGCTCGAAGGGCTACGCGCTCACCTGGCGATTGTGGCGGCTGCACAGCTGCACGACGACCCGATAGATGTGACGCCGTTGCCGGAAGAGCCGGAAAGGGATGAGGAGGACGAGAGTGAAGACGAAGAACCTGAAGTATAAACCCCAGCTTTCGGGCCACCAGGAGAAGACATACCATGCTCTGCTCGAACAGGACGTAATTGACGAGGCTCGGAAGTACCTGCTCGGCTTCATCGGCTCAACGAAAAGAGACTTCCAAGTCAATTGGCACCACATGGTCATTTCCATCGCGCTAGACAAGTTCTTCAAACGCATTTTCGAGAACGTGGTCTTCCTAATGCCACCCCGCGTCGGCAAAACCGAGAGCGTGAGCCGCCGCTTCCCGGCGAGTGCGCTCGGGAGGGACAAGGAGCGCCGAATCATCGCAACCAGCTACTCCGACAGCCTGGCATCGAGCGCGAACCGAGACGTTCAGCGCATTATCGACAGCCCGGAATACCGACAGATCTTTCCCGAGACGACTTTGTCCGGAGAAAACGTTCGCTCGAACGTCCAAGGCAGCTGGCTTCGGAACAATGACATTTTTGAAGTGGTCGGGCACCGCGGCGTCTACCGCTCCGCAGGCATTGGCTCGGGAATTACCGGGCTCGGCTTCGACATTGGCATCATAGACGACCCGATTAAGAACTGGAAGGAAGCGCTCTCGCCGACCGTCCGTCGAACTCACTGGGAATGGTACACCTCGACATTCTTCACCCGCCGAGAAAAGGGCGCGGGGATATGTCTCGTCATGACGCGGTGGCACCAGGACGATCTCGCTGGCAGAATTCTGCAGCAGGCGAAAGAGAACGGAGAGAATTGGACCGTCGTCTCTTTCCCGATGATTAAGGAAAGCGAAGGCACTCTCACGGGGTATGAACTTTTCGAGGACGAGCAGCTGAAGTCCATGGACCCGCGAAAGCCCGGCGAACCGCTCTGGCCTGAGAAGTATTCGCTCGAAGAATGCCAGAAGATCAAGACGGCTGTCGGCTCTCGGGTCTGGGCTGGCCTCTACCAGCAGCAACCGTCGCCCGAAGGCGGCGCTCTCATAAGCCGGAAGTGGATCAAATACTATTCCGTCATTCCCTCCGAAGCTCTCATGTTCGGCGAATGGCTTATGTCCTGGGACATGGCTTTCAAAGACAAAGACGATTCCGATTTCGTGGTGGGTCAGGTTTGGCTGAAGCACGGAGCGAACAAATACCTGATCGACCAAGTGCGCGACCGCATGGCATTCACCGAAACGATTGCAGCCGTCATTTCTCTCGCTGGAAAATACCCGCACGTCGTAACGAAGCTGGTCGAGGACAAAGCGAACGGCACCGCGGTCATCAATACGCTGAAGGATAAAATCCCTGGCCTGATCGGCGTCGAAGCCAGCGAGTCGAAGATCGTGCGCGTGACGGCCGTCGCTCCTGAATACGAAGCCGGGAACGTCTGGTACCCGGACCCGAGCATTGCACCCTGGGTCCACGATCACGTCGAAGAGGTGGTGTCATTTCCACAAGCCGCCAACGATGACCAGATGGACGCCGCGTCGCAGGCGCTACTTCGCTTCCGTGGTGAAGCTTCTGGTGACTTCTCTGAAGACTTGGTTCCAGAATCAAACAAAACATTTGCAGCACAAAATTCAAGGGGTTCGAAATGGTGAAAGAGCAGCGAAGTATCTGGGCACGAATGCTTTCGGCTGGAGAGAAGCGCCTCGTCTTCGCAGAAGGCGGCGAGCTGGAAGTCGTCGAAGACAGCGACTCGCAATTGCAAACACCAATGGCTACGAAACGGGCAGAGATGGGCTCGTCAGGTACTCGCGTTGACGCGGGCTACCCGTCGGAAGAATACCTAACCGGCCTTCGCGGGAAAAAGCGAGCCGACATCTTCGACGAGATCCGCCGCTCTGATGGGCAGATCGTCATGTGTCTCTCAGCCGTGAAGAATCCAATCAAGAGTGCCACCTGGGAAATTGAACCCGGCTGCGCAGAAGGCGAACAGCCCACGCCTGAAGCAATCGAAGATGCGAAATTGATCAGCCACATTCTCATGAAAGATTCTGACCAGCCGTTCCCGAAGCTGCTCTCGGAAATTCTAACGTTCATTGATTTCGGCCACTCCGTTTTTGAGATCACCCACAAGGTGGTGCTTGATCACCAGCGCTTCGGTTCATTCAATGGCATTGCTTCCCTCGGATGGCGCTCGCAGCGCACCATCGAGCGATGGAATATCAACAAGCAGACGGGAAAGCTCGACTCTATCACGCAGATGGCTGACGGAGACCTCTCGAGAGACGTGACGATCCCAGATCAGTACCTGCTCACCTTCTCGCTAAACAAGGAAGGCTCGAACTACGAAGGCATTTCGATGCTTCGTCCCTGCTACGGGCCTTGGATGCGAAAAGATTTGTACCTGAAACTGAACGCCATCGGAATCGAGAAGTTCGCCGTCGGCACTCCGCTTGTTGAGATTCCACCAGGAAAAGAAAAGGGAACAGAGAAGACGAACATGATCTCGGCGCTGGAAAAATACCAGAGCCATGAAGCGAACTATCTTATGTTCCCGGCTGGCTGGAAGATCACGCTCAACAATAACGCCTACGATCCCTCGAAGGTCGAAGAGTCGATCAACAATGAAGACAAGCGTATAGCGAAAGCCTTTCTCGCGAACTTCCTAGAGTTGGGAATGTCGGGCGGTGGTGCCTACGCTCTTTCGAACGACCTCTCTGACTTCATGCTCTCAGGCCTCGAGCACGTAGCGAATGAAGTCGCTGGTCCGATCAACATGGACCTCATCCCTTCGCTCGTTAAATTGAACCGAGGTCCGCGAGAATTCTACCCGCGCCTGAAGCACTCGGGAATTTCCGACAAGGCAGGGATTGAATTGGCAAACATGCTCGTCGCTCTCGGCGGTGCACAGTTCCTCACGCCGGAAGATGGCGACGAAGATCATTTGAGAAAGCGAATTGGTTTGCCTGCTCGCACACGGGTGGGAGTCCGCACGGCTCCAGCTCCATCATTCGGCGGCGGCTCTTTCGCAGAACGCATTCGCTTAGCAGAAGCAGCGCGGCTGAGAGGCTCACGTGGTTAATTTCTTGGACAGCTTCAACGTTGGTCTCTCAATTTTGTTGTTCGTCGGGCTGCTCGCGAACTGCTGGCTGGCATTCAAACTTCTGAAGGCGCGACTTGATAAATCAGATCACGAGCTGAAGCTGATGACAGAAATCATTAACGATGTTGCGCGGACACCGGGTGGCATGGCCGTGCTCGAACAGCTGATGCAGAATTCGGAAAAGGGGTCCTGAGTGGCGGCGAAACCAAACATCAAGCGACAGATCACGCAGAGCGCTCTCGCTCTTCGTGCAGTTATGATCGAGCACCTCTCGCGCATTGCACAGAACATGGTCGATCAAATCATCTCTCGGCTCGAGCGCCTGCCAGAGAGCCAGCGCATGAATGCAATCAACGACCTGGCACCCGTGGGAATTGCCGACTACAAAAGCTCGATGCTCGCCGCCATGTCCGTCATCGCAGCCGATGCTCTGAAGCAGGTGCGCTCGGAAGTTCCGAAAGCTAAGAACGTAAAGCTCGCCGAGGGTTTGGAGGACCGGCTTCTGCTGGGAGAATTCGAGAGCCTTCCGGCTGCTGTTCGGAACAAGCTTTTCAAACAATACCAGATTCTCACAGAGACGCAGATAGGGGACCTGGAAAAGAAGCTGCTGTTCTCTTTCGGCCACTCCGTTGACTCGACTGATTCTATGGCCCTGATTCGCTCGGACCTCGAGGACACCGCATTCGAATTCACTTCGGGAAACCGCATCACGGCAGGCAGCACGAGCATCGCCGCACAGACAGTGAACGACACTCGGAATGAATTCTTCGACGATCCCGAAGTCCAAGATCAGATCGACGCTTTCGAGTTCATGAACGACGACCCTGTTTCGGAAATCTGCAATGACCTAGCTGGAAGCATCTTCGAAGTGGACGACCCGGATCGCTTTCGCTACACGCCGCCGCTTCACTTCAATTGTAAGAGTTGGATTCGTCCAATTCTGAAGGGCAACAACAAGAAAGAAATAACCGGCCTGCGTCCTTCATCTCAAGAGGTTGAAGACACGATTCAATTCTCGGAAAAGATATGCGGCTGCGGAGACTTCCACGTAGAGGCTCGGTAATCTTATACGCGGCGTTCTATTTTCAGGCAAAATGGCTTCGGGCAGTCTAGTTTCCGGGGTCCGACCTCTGGGCTGTCAACACTAAAGCCGACAAATGTTCGAAACTGTATTGACGAAACCCTCGAGTGCCACTCAGGATTCAATCTATGTCGAAAAAATTACCGAACCAGAGCTTCCGGCTGACGCCTATCGCCATTCTTCTTTCGGAAAAAAGCACCACCCCACCGACCAAGGTCCAAGTTATCCGAACCGGCACTTTCCATCACGAAAAGTATGGAAAATTCGAAGTAACGAAAGAGCACCTCCTCTCATTCAAAAAGAATTTCGACGACAAGGTTCGCCGCATCGACATAGCGCTGGATTACGGCCACGAGTCAGAGGGTGAGGCTGCTGCCTGGTTTAAAGACCTCGAGCTTTCGGACGACGGGACGGAACTCTGGGCCATTCCAGAATGGACGCCCGAAGGCGGCGCTGCTGTTCTCTCGAAGCGCTACCGCTACCTCTCAGCGGATTTTAATTTCGATTACGAAGACAATGAGACATTAAAAAAATACGGCCCGACACTTTTAGGTGCGGGTCTAACTAATCGCCCGGTTGTGAAAGGCCAGGCACCAGTCATTGAATTGACAGAAGGAAAGGGAAACGTAATGGACCCAAAAGATCAAGAAATCGCGGACCTGAAGAAAAAGATCACAGAACTCGAGGCTAAGATTGCAGCGAGCGCGGCACCGAAGGCTGGAGAAGATGCACCAGCTCTCGAAGAAGCGAAAAAAGAAGTTGAGTTGAAAGACGCCCAGCTGTCAGAAATGAAAAAAGAGCTGTCGCTGTTCAAGAAAACTGCTGCTGATGCTGCGAAGAAATCAGCATTCGACGCGAAGCTTTCCGAGGGTTCGGTTTGCGAAGCGCAACGCGAGGCTTACATGGCTGGCGACATGGACAAGTTCCTCTCGCTCGCTTCGAGCGTGAAGCTTTCAGAAAAGGGCAGCGGAGGCACACCGGCACCAGCTGCTGGAGCTGACGTTCAGACGGAAGTTCTGAAGCTCGCTGAGAAAATGGTTAGCGAGAAACGTGCGTCGAACACCGTCGAAGGCACGAGCCTCGTTCTAAAAGAAAACGCGGATCTTCGTAAGCGATACGAAGCCGCACAAGTTTAAAATCGAAAAAATTAAAACGAAAGGAATTTGAAACATGGCATCTCACTCGGAACCAAGAATCTATTTGTTCAAGAACACTGCTGCAATTGCGAAAGGCAAAGCAGTAAAACTCAGCGGCACGGCTGGCGACACCGTAGTTGTTGGAGCGGCGAACACTGATCGTTGCATCGGCATCATTCAGAACGCGGCGTCTACTTCTCTCGAAGGCGCTGAAGTAGCACTTCCAGGCGGCGGCGCGAAGGCTCTTCTCGGCGAGGCTGTTGTCGCTGGCAACGATCTCGTCTCTGGAACAGACGGGCGCTTGATGCTCCCGAACGCTGACGGCGATGAAGTCATCGCTCGCGCAATGCAGGCGGGTGCAGAGAACGATCTGATTGCTGTCGAAGTCGTCGTCTTCAGCGCACACGCCGCACAATAATTGATTTAAAAACAACGAAAGGAATTTTGTAAATGGCACAGTTGAAAGCGATAGTAGACAAGCTTCTCAGTAACGTTTCTCAGCTCTACAAACCAGAGGGTTTGGTCGCAGAGCTGCTCTTCCCAACAATCAAGTCGGCACAGTCGTCTGGTTTGCTAGGGAAGTACGGCAATTCGCACCTGCGGATTGAGAATTCAGTAAAAGGCGGACGCGGTAAATACCGCCGCGTTGAAACGATCACGAAGAGCACTCAGCAGTTCTTGATCGAAGGCCACGGCCTCGAGGGTTTTGTTTCGAAAGACGATTACCGCAACGCGGAAGCGCCGTTCGATGCAGAGCGCGATGAAGTCATGGGCCTTCAATCGGTTCTGTTGCTCGAGAAAGAAAAGGCAATTGCCGATTCTCTCACAAGCACTTCGCTGATCACGCAGAACACGACGCTCTCGGGAACTTCGCAGTTCAACGATTATGCGAATTCGGACCCCGTCGCGGTTCTCTCGACAGCTCGCTCAACCATCATTGATGGATGCGGACTCGAGGCGAACAGCGTCGTCATGGACATCAAGGTCTATGACAAAATGCGCTTCCACCCTGGGCTGCTCGATGCTCTCGGCTACAAAGAAGCTCGCCCAGGTGGTTTGAGTGGACAGGAAATCGCTGCGGCGATTGGCGTTCAGAAAATCTTCATCGCGAAGGCTCGCTACAATTCTGCGAAAGAGGGACAGACAGATGCTCTTTCTCCTGTTTGGGGTAAGGACGTTGTTCTTTTCCACGCTCCAGAATCAGCAGCGATCGGTCAGCAGTCAACTGGCTACTGGGTTCTGCCTTCAGACAGCAGCCCACGCAAAGTTTACAAGCAGGCGAATTTCAACCCGCCAGGCTCGACAGCGATTCTTTGTGAGGACGAGTATGACTTGCTCCTCTCGAATGTTCTCTGCGCTTACCTGATCAAATCGGCAATCGCTTAACCAACAAAAGAAAAGGACCCGCTCGTTCGGGTCCTTTCTTCCACTCTCAAAAAACAAGGAGAACCAAAGTGCGAATTTCTATTTTAATTACCGCAGCGGCTTTACTTTTCTTCTCGATGGACGCTCAGGCGCTTTCGGTTCGCCGAATGAGTCAAGACGTCAAGCTTCCTAGCCAGGGAGTCGTCGAGCAGCAGGCGTTCACGAATTTAATTGTTGCAACAACCAACCTAGTCCTCGCGACGAACGCAGGCCCGACAGCTGCGACGGCTCTGGCAGTGACGACGTTCACGGCACAGCCGGACAGCCCACGCAACCTGACGATCACGCCCACGGGCACGACGACAGATGTTGAAGCCTGCGTTGTCACCGTAGCCGGAACGAACTTTTTCGGAAAAGCGATCACGGAGACGTTCACGTTCCTAGCGAATGCATCTACGGCGGTGACGGGAGCGAAGGCATTCGCCTCGGTGACGTCTGCTTCATTCCCTGCGAACTGCGAAAGCGGCGCGTTCGCTGCGACGTGGACCATAGGGGTCGGCGAGAAGATCGGCCTGAAGCGTTGCATGGCAGAAGCCGGTGCATTCATTCAGTCGTCAATTGATGGCGCGAAAGAGACGACGCTCGCAACGGTCGTTGCCGACTCGGACGAGGTTGAAAAGAACACGGTGGACTTCAACGGAACAATGGACGCGGCGAGCGACTTCAAAGCTTACTTCATCCAGAATTTCGGATGTTTCCCATGAGTCGGAGCCGTTTAGTTTGCATGATCAACACGCACTTGCGCGGGGTTGAGCTCAAAAAAGGACAGGTAGTCAGCCAGGAAATTCTCGACGACGCTTCACCAGCGGCGATTGATGAATTGATAGACGCTGGCTTTCTGATGGAAGACGTTGCCGTCGAAGTTGCGACTGAAGTTGCGACTGAAGTAGTGGACGAACTCACCCTCGCGAGTTCAGCAGAAGAGCACCACGAGAAAAAGAAAAAAGGAAAGAAGTAGCGCATGGCATACTGCACGGAAGCCCAGGTACAGGCAGAATTTAAAGAGCTGCCAATCACCGCAACCTCTGCGCTGAAAACAGCACAGATCGCGGAGTTTATCGCGGAAGCCGACAGTATGCTGAACGCCATCATCGGCACCCGCTATGTGGTGCCGGTGACTGCAGGCAACGCGCTTGTCGTCATGCGAATGCTCTCGCGAGCGCTCGTAGCGAACCGCGTGGCTGGCGTCCTGGCGATAAAGACGGGCGTCGATAAAATCAATCAAGAAGCTTCCCGAATGAAGACGGAAGAGGTTCTGAAAATGGCGCGAGAAATTGCAGCCGGGAAAATTGACTTTGCCGGAGCGTCGAGCGCTCTCACGAATGGCGGGGTTGATAGCTATACAAGTTCGAATGATGTCGAGAGAACATTCAACCGCAACACGAAGCAGTGGTAATCGGTGGCTGATAAGGACAAGGCGATCATTCATTTTGAAGTTGACCCAGGCGGGAAACTTAAAAAGAAATTCAAGCGAGCACTTGAGGAGATTGACGACCTTCGCATTCCACTCTCTCTCATTCGCGAATCTTGGTTTGCAGGCAACGGTTCTATTTTCGCCATAAGCGGACCAGGTAAGTGGGCAGACCTTACGCCCGGTTACAAAAAAGCAAAAAAGCGCGACAAGGGTTTCATCTATCCGATTCTCTTTCGCGACGGTACATTGAAGTCTGCTCTCACACGCCCAGGCGATGTGAATTCCATTTCGAAATTGACTGGTAAGAAAACTCTCGACCTGGGCGTCGTTGATAATGTCATTTTCAATTCTCTGAACAATGGCACGCGCACGGGAATGAAAAAGCGTCCGTTCATTCTGCTAGGAGTAGAGCAGACGGCACCGAGCGCACTGAACACTCGGGTCCAATTATGGACGCGGCTGCTTCAGGATTACATAGAACAAAAGACCGGGGAGAGCTTCCGTGGCTAAGGTTGATCTTGAAACAATTCTCGCGGACGTGAAGGCCACAATGGTCGCGCACTTTAATGCGAAATTGACAGCGCTGAACACGGAAAAGAATGACGGCATAACGCTGCTGCCACTCGATGGCGATGCCTACTTCCTTCAGCAGCTGAACGGGAAGCTCGCGAACTGGAATCCTATCTGCGTCTACGGCTGCGACAACATAGAGACGATTTCGCGTGGTCCCTTCGCTGGCTCGAAGTTCACGCTCTCGGTGATGATCGTGGAGCGCGAATAG
>Ga0163154_10008280_pt1 | contig 12169 bp, 9 predicted proteins | sample OliLakLV19MP9P1_FD_148649 | JGI IMG/M metagenome (GOLD analysis project Ga0163154, IMG submission 148649) | Freshwater microbial mat bacterial communities from Lake Vanda, McMurdo Dry Valleys, Antarctica - Oligotrophic Lake LV.19.MP9.P1 | ecosystem: Environmental > Aquatic > Freshwater > Lake >... | reverse complement strand
ATTCAAGGGCCATGCGCGGCTGGGGATCGAGGGGCGTCAGGTCCTCGAAGCGCTTGCGGGCGGCGTACTGCTCGACGGGCAGGCCATCGATTTCGATGACGGTTTCAACGACGGGGCGGGAACCGCGAGGGCCACGGCCGCGACGGCGACGCGGTTTTTTCTCGACCACGTTCACCATCAGACGCTGGCCCTGACGAAGGGGATAGCGGTCGCGGAGTTCCAGGGGAACCCACGGGTCGGCTTGGTCCTCGATGAGGCCGTTGTCGATTTGTCGGATGCGTCCCTCGGCTCCGACGGGGAGTTCGAGGATACCGCTGAGGGTGGTCATGGTGATGGGATCACGGACGAGGCACGGTCCGCCCGGCGATGGATGCCTGCGGGTCGGGGGTCAGGAGAGGGCGGGGATCGTTTCAGACTCCGCCACGGGCCGAGGATCGCCTTGGCCGGAGTTGACGAGGAACCAGGATGCCCGCACACAAGTTCCGCCTCATCATCAAGATCGAAAACATTCGCGGTGCTGATGCAGCGGGAGGACGGTGCCAAGCGGCCTGCACATCCATGAATGAAGTAGAGCAGGGCAGGGGGGCGGTGTCAAGGGAGAAATTGCACTGGCCAAGGTTGGAATCGGATGGGTGTCGTGCCCGCGCAGGCGGGCATCCAGCGAGGGCGGGGGTGGACACTTCACGAAGGGGAGTAGGCGCGTCGATCAAGCTTCGCCCAGCGAGACGGCCAGCGATCCGGCCAGCGCGGCATTGCTCAGCTGCAGCGCGATGTTGGCGACGAGCGAACGGAACTGGGTGGCCTCGGCGATGTGCTGAAGGAGAAAGGGCGTGCGGGCCGCGCCGGAGATGCCGCGATCGTGGGCGAATTTCTCGGCGTGCCGCACCGCGTGTTCGAGTTCGAGCAGATCCATCGCGTGTTGCGGCGGCACCGGATTGGCGGCGATGACGGCAGAGGTTTGGCGAAGCGCTTCCCAGTGCATGCGGCAGATGGTCGCCAGCGTGGCGACGTCATCGGCGGATTGCGTGAGCGTGAGTGTGTCGTCGCCCATTGATTGGAATTGGGGAAAGACGGTGGTGCGGTAGCCGACGATCGGCACGCCAAGGGCTTCGAGGTATTCGAGGGTGGCGGGGAGGTCGAGGATGGATTTCGCGCCGGAGCAGACCACGGCGACGGGAGTGTTGGCGAGCGCGTGCAAGTCGGCGGAAATGTCGGGATGGGTGGTCCAGCCGCGATGCACGCCGCCGATGCCGCCGGTGGCGAAGACGCGGATGGGGGGGTTGGTGAAACGGCAGGCGGCGAGGGTGGCGGAGACGGTGGTGCCGGCGTTGATTCCGGATTGCATGATCGAGGCGAGGTTGGTGACGGAGGCCTTCTTGGCCTGCGGATCAGCCGCCAGTTCCATGAGTTGTTCATCATCCAAGCCGATGCGCAGCGAGCCGCGCATCACCGCGATGGTGGCAGGCACCGCGCTATGCTCGCGCACGGCCCGCTGCATCGCGAGGGCGAGTTCGAGGTTGCAAGGCTGATCATCGCGCCAGCCGGGGATGCGCAGCGCAGCGGCTTGCTTCACCGGCGAGCGCGGCAGCCCGGCGGTGATGACGGCGGACTCCAGCGCGACGACGGGGTGGCCGGCATCAAGCGCGGTTTGGACTTCGGGATGGACGTGGATGGTTGGCACGATCGTCGGATTCTATGGACGATCGGCGATCGCTGAAGGTGGATCAATCAGCATCTGATCGATGTTCAGCCGTACCGCATTCCGGGCATATGACCGGGGTCGCGAGTCCCGTGGGCAGGTATCCACACTTCAAGCAAGTTGGGATGGTGTTGGTGCGGTATCGTGAGAGTGAGCGGAACGCCAGAATCCAATGCACCAAGATCGCCACGAGCAATGCCACTCGCCATTCAGACCTCGCGCCAAAGCAAATGATTGGATGGTCAAACCACGGCGGGTAACCAAGAACGATGTTGCCACTTCCCACTTGGCAGGCGACGAGGAATGCCCAGATCAGCATCGGAATGAACAGGCTCACCGGACCCAACAATATCACATTGAAACGTGCCAGCGATCGATCGATCAGGAATGAACGACAGCAGCCACAAGGCCACAATGGGAAGCGAGAGCGCGCCACACAGCAGCAGCGAGCACCATACAGTCACGCCGATCGCAGCAATGGCGAAACTCTTGACATCGCGCCATGGCTCAAGAATTCCGATTGATGGGAAGACCGCGAATATCACAACGATGAACGACGATGAAATCGTCATTACGGCCAGCGAGAAGAACAGAGAACATCGCCAGGCGACGAACGGGAGTTGCCACGGAGACCAGATCAAATGCAGCACCAAGATGATCTGATCGATCGACCGAGGTCGCGATGCGTTGTCCATCTCGTTGTCCTATTTATCGTCGCCGGGTCTTCATCCGCCCGCCCAAGCCCTTCGCCGGTCGTGCCGATGGCACCAAACCGCCGGGGAACTTGCTGGGGTCTTTCTCACCGACCTGGGCCGGTGGGGGCGCGGCGACGCGGCTTTGTTCCGATCGAATCCGCTCCTGCCGGGCCGCTTCCTGCTCGCGGCGGGCGATGACGTCGTTCGGCACGGGGCCGGGCACGAAGTCGCGGTATTCGCCCTTGGGAATCTCGACGTTGGTGAGCATCTCGATGTTGGTGAGTAGCTCGCCTTGGTCGGGCATCATGAAACTCCACGCGATGCCGTTCTTGCCCGCGCGGGCGGTGCGGCCGATGCGGTGGACGTAGTTCTCGGGATCCTCGGGCAGGTCGTAATTGATGACGTGCGAGATGTCATCGACATCGAGGCCGCGCGAAGCGAGATCGCTGGCCACCAGCACGCCGAGCTTGCCGTCACGGAGGTCCTGCATCACGCGGTTGCGCTTGCCCTGGTACATGTCGCCGTGCATGGCATGGGCGTCAATGCCGTGCTTCGAGAGATATTCGGTGAGGGCATCGACCGTGTGCTTGGTGCGACAGAAGATGATGGTGAGCGCGGGCTCCTCGTGCTTGAGGAGGTGCAAGAGCAGCCGATTGCGGTCCCATGGCTGTACGCTGAAGTGCATCTGCTTCACCTGCGAAACGGTGAGGCTCTTTGATTCGCTGAGCGTCAGGCGGACGGGATCGTTGAGGTAAAGGCGGGCGAGTTTTTCAATCTCCGGCGAAATGGTGGCCGAGACGAAAATGGTTTGGTGCGGGTGCTTGAGCGTGCCGAGGATTTTGCGGATGTCGTCGCGGAAGCCGATGTCGAGCATGCGATCGACTTCATCGAGCACGGCGATCTGGAGTTTGTCGTAGGGCAACAGGCCGCGCTGGTGCATGTCCATCACGCGGCCGGGGGTGCCGACGATGATGTGCGGCCCCTTGGCGAGCTTGGCAATCTGGGTGTTCATCTTCTGGCCGCCGTAGACGGCCACATCTTTGAGATTGCCGAAACGACCCAGCTCGCGGATTTCGTGCGTGACCTGAACGGCTAACTCGCGGGTGGGAACGAGAACGAGGGCGGCGAAGGGCGTCGAGCCATCGAGCAGGTGCAGGATGGGCAGGCCGAAGGCGGCAGTCTTGCCCGTGCCGGTTTTCGATTGACCGAGGACATCCTTGCCACTGAGGGCGACAGGGATGAGTTTCGCCTGAACGTGCGTGGGGTGGATGAAACCCTGCTTGGCGACGCCTTCGAGCACGGAAGGCTTCAAGCCAAGGTCGGCGAAGGATTGCTTTTCTTCGAAGATGTCGTGCTGGAACGGCCGGGGCGCGGCCGGGGGCGCGAGGCTATCGGCTGTCGGCTGTCGGCTCTCGGCATCAGATTCTTGAATGGGTTGGAGTTGTGTCATGAGCGGGGGGTGGGGGCAATCGCAGTTGGCAATCGCAGTTGGCAATCGCAGTTGGGCAATCACAAGGGGTGCGGGACAATCGCCGAAATGAGCAAAGACGGAAAACAGAGGTGGTAACCGGGCGAACCGTCAGGAAATGCACCTTATCACTCATTGGCGGTGTATCTCGATGGATGGCTCACCAAGTGGGAAACGTGGCGATCTTCGCAGGGTTGAAAGCGAAAGCCGAGAGCCGACAGCCGAAAGCCGACCGCCGCCCTCCTCCCTCAAACCATCATGGTAGGATCAATTTCGTGACGATACAAACGCAGAAGCCTTCGCTTTCGGTCGGGCGGGCCAGTGAGACCTGCGACATGCGCGACGTGAGCGTCATCGAAATCAACCTTTCCGACCTTGATCATAATATGCGCACGCTTCGCTCCATGGTGGGTCCGGAGTGCGGCATCTGCCCGATCGTGAAGGCGGACGGCTACGGCCTGGGCGCTGCTCGGATCGCCAAACGGCTCGTCTTCGGCGGGGCGGATTTGCTCGCGGTGTATACCCCCGAGCAGGCCGCGGAGCTGTTTCGTGCCGCCATCGGGTGCAAGGTGCTCATCCTCATGCCGGTGCGCGAGATCGCCCGCGTCGATGAACTGTATCGCGGCTTGATTTCCGACCGGCTCCAGCTCACTGTGCATGACAACGCTCATGTCAGCGATTTGATTTCCATCACCGAGCGGTATGGCGTGGTGATCAATGTGCATCTGGAGATCGACACAGGGATGAGCCGCGGCGGCTGCGCGGTGGAGGACGCACCGGCATTGTTGCAGCGGATCGCCACGGCCAAGCGATTGCACTTGGCGGGCGTTTTCTCGCATTTTGTCGGCGCGGAGAATGACCTTGATTTCACACAGCGACAACTGAAGACCTTTGAGCGGATCATCGACGAGAACCGGTCGTTGCTCAACCCCGACACCCGCATTCACATCGCCAATTCCTTCGGACTGCTGCGCGGCAAGGCGTTTCACCAGACAATGGTTCGCATCGGATTGGCGTGGGCGGGATACGGCATCGAGTGGATGAACGCCGGGGAAGCGGTGCCGCAGGCGGACAAGCTGCGGCCGATCGTGACGTGGAAAAGCCGCGTCGTGCAGGTGAAGACGATCGAGGCGGGCACACCCGTCGGCTACGGATCAGCCTGGACGAGCAAACGCCGAAGCATGATCGGCCTCGTGCCGGTCGGTTATGCGGATGGCTATCCCATCGCATTGGGCAACAAAGACCTGAATCCCAAGGGCACGAGCGTGGGGGTGGTGCTGGATGGCGATGACGTTCCCGCATCTAACTCGTTCGTGCCGGTGGTGGGCGCGGTGAACATGGATCAAATCACAATCGATTTGACGGACGTGGCAGCGGCTGCGGAACGAGATGGACGCCCGGTGGGGGTGGGAACGCTGGTGGAATTGATCTCGCCTGATGTCGATGCGCCCAATCACCTGCCGACCCTGGCGAGGATGGCGGGCACCATTCCGCATGAAATGCTCTGCCGACTAAATCCGCGCTTGAAGCGAGTTTATCTGACCGGGACTGGAGTCATCGAATCGCCGGTTCCGGCCGGTGCGATGGCCGGGTGATTGGCCCGGTGATTGGCCTATAGTCCGGGTGATTTTCTAATTTATGACCCACGGTCATCGTTCCCGGCAGGGAACGATCTTCCCCAGATTCACAAAACCGAAAAGAACGACAAATCGTGCGCTGCGCCGGCATTTTGCGCTTGCTTCCGGGCGACTTTGGTGCGATGATAAAACCCGGTCGCCCCTACGCAAGGCGGCATCTTGGTACGACTGAATTCGAAAGAGTTCGGATCGTCGGGCCTGAGAAACCCGACGCAACCTTTAGAGAGAAAAGAGAGAGAACATGTCATTCAAGATTCGTCTATTGGGCGCGCGTGGCACTGCCATCATTGCGGCTTCCGTGGTTTCGTTGGCACTGGGCGGGCAGGCCAACGCGGACTTCATCCTCATTGAATCAAATTCGGGCGAGAGCGAAAATCAACTCGGAACTTTCACCGGATCCCTTGACTACGCCTACGACGCCATCGATGGCGACGGGCGGTTGATCGTCACGCTGACGAACACCAGTCCCGGCGCGAACGGCGGGTTTCTCACGGGCTTCATCTTCAACATCGACAGCGTCGATGCCAACCGATCGGCCACCTTGGTCAGCAGTTCGCATCCGGCGTTGGTCAACGCCCCTGATCAAAGCGGATCGCCCTTTGGCGGACCGTACGACGGCGGCGCGGCGATCGGCGGCAACTTTTTGGGAGGCGGAAGTCCTAGTGGCGGGATCGCCGTCGGCGAGACCGGCACCTTCGAGTTCGACATCGACGCCAGCGACGCATCGACGTTGACCGCATCGAGCTTCCTGAACGGCCCCTTGGATTTCGATTTCCTGGCTCGCTTCCGCGGCTTCAACGACGGCGGTTCCGACAAGGTTCCCGGCCAGAACGTGGTCCCGGGACCGTCGGTGCTCATCACGTTCAGCATGGCTTTGCTGATGTTCCGTCGCCGCCGTTCCCCCGCGTGATTCCAATCTAACCCCGTTGTAACGGGAACTTCAACCAGCCACCCCCTTCCTTGACCCGTCTTCATGCGTAGTGAAGACGGGTTAATTTTTGGAATGATCATGCTCGATCGTCCAATCACCAACTCAGGAATCGACCGCAAAGGGTGAAGTGCATAAAGCGCCCTATGCTACCTGATGGAGACCGAATGTGATGCGGTGATCGTGGGGGGCGGGCCAGCGGGCTCGGTCGTCGCGCTGCAATTGGCGCGACAGGGGCGAAGCGTGCTGTTGGTCGAACGCGGCGGGAGAAATCGCGAGAAGACCTGCGGCCATTGCCTGAATTCCCGCGCGGTTGATTTGCTCGAACGGATCGATCTGCGCGAAGGCGTGATTGCGTTGGCGAGGGGATCGACCCAGGGTCTCCGCGTTCATGGAGATCGGAACCGTGCTTCCAGTGTGCGATTGCCGCGGCAAGGTTGGATCGTTCCGCGATCAGGTTTCGATCAGTTCCTGCGCGATGCCGCCGCGTGCGCGGGCGCCACGGTTCTCCATGATTCAGCGGCGACGCGATTTGAATTCGACGATCGGGGCGCGACGGTCAGCATCCGCACGGCAGGTGATACTCAATGGGTGCGCACGGGTTTGGTGGTGGGCGCTGATGGCTTGGGATCACGGGTGGCGCGGGTGGCCGGTTTGACCTCGCCACATCGAATTCGGGGGAAATACGGTTTTTCCTTCGATTGGAATTCGCCCCGTCGAGCTTCATCATGCACTCACGAAATCGCGATGTTCCTGCATCCGCTCGGCGGCTACCTCGGCGTGGTTCAAGGCAGCGACGGCTTGATTCACGTTGCGGGATTGATCCCCGCCAAGCCGCACTCGTCGCTGGGTTCATCACGAGAACCGTTCGCGTGGATGCGGGAACTGGCGCAGCGGCATGAGGCGTTGAAGGCGTTCGGGTTCTCCCGATGTGATCGAGAATCGGCCTTGAACTTCCACAGCATCGGACCCATGCCCTGGAAACCTGTAGCGATCGCCAATCAAGGCGTGGCGTTGGTGGGCGATGCAGCGGGGTATGTGGAACCGTTCACCGGAGAAGGCATGACATGGGCTATCCAAAGTGCGCTGGTTCTCGCCGAGAGCATGAAATCAGCGCCTGGCGGCACATGGAACATCACGAGCGCACATCACTATCAAAGGCTGTGGCGCGAAACGATCGGAAGACGCCAGCGCGTGTGCCGGGGTTTATCGATGATCCTGGAACGGCCGCGCATGGTTCAAATCGCCACCCTGATCGGTGAACGAATTCCTTTCCTGCCTCGGTTGGTCGCGAGGCAAGTGGTCAACGCATGACGCTGACGCCCCTCCAAGTTCATGATCTGCCGGAGCGACGTGGGCGTTCGTCCATTGGTGGCGCGTCTCTGATCGGTGTAGGAACCGCAGTTCCGGAATTGTGCTGGCCTCAGCGGAGGATCGCGGATGCCATGGCTGACCTTTGGAATTTGTCCGGGGATTCGCGACTGCGCTGGGAACGAATCGTGGCGGCTTCCGGCATCGAGCAGCGGCACGCCGTTCTTCCCTTCACCGAGATTCCTAAACTCACCACGGCCCAGCGCATGAACCTGTACGAGCGGTTTGCGCCGGATCTGGCGTGCCGGGCGGCGATCGCCGCGCTTGCCCAAGCGGGCGTTTCGGCGCACCGCATCACCGATTTGATCATCGTTTCCTGCACTGGGTTTTCCGCGCCGGGCGTGGATGTGTCGCTGGTGCGCGCGTTGGGGCTTCCGCGCACCGTTCGACGCACGGTGATCGGTTTCATGGGCTGTTTCGGGGCGATCAACGGCTTGCGAGCGGCGGTCGGGGCGTGCGCCGCCGATCCGAACGCGATGGTGCTGATGGTGTGCGTCGAGTTGTGTTCCCTGCACCTGCAGCAGGAGGTGAACGCGCAGACGATGGTGGCCAGTGCGCTGTTTGCCGACGGGGCGGCCGCGGCGGTGCTGCGATCGAGTGACACCGGTCGGTACGAAACGGATCACGCACACGCGATTGTTGATGGGATGTCCCCGGCATTGGGCCGAGTGACGTTGGGATCGAGCCGGCTGGTGGATGCTCAGCGCGACGCCATGACGTGGCGGATCACCGATGCCGGATTCGTGATGTCGCTGTCGCGGAGCGTGCCGGCCGTGCTGGGACGGGAACTCGATACCTTCGTGCGGGACGCTTCGCCGGCGACGCCCGCGACGTTCGTCATTCATCCCGGCGGGCCAGGGATTCTCGACGCCGCCGACGCCGCCTTGCGTCCCTTCGACCACAGGGGTGTTGCCTGTTCACGAGACGTCCTGCGAAGATTCGGCAACATGTCGTCCGGCACCGTGTTGTTTGTGTTGAAGGAAACGCTTCGCCAGGGCTTGCCGCTGCCCATGATGCTCCTGGCGTTTGGCCCCGGTCTCACGCTTGAATGCGTGACTCTGGAAAAATGACTTGCGGTATCAGCGGGGAAGCCGGTCATATTCCGCTTACGTCCCCCGTGCTTCGTCAAATACTTCAAGCAAGAATCGTGGAGTTCGGGAGAGCCACTGTTTCAGGTGGGTCGGCGTTTGGGCGGACCCTCGTGTGGTGTTTTCTTGACTTCCCGAACTCCACGATCCTCGCCAGCCTTCTATCGACTCAAGACGGGACACACATGAAAAGAGATTCGCAGCCAAAGGCATTCAGGAGCCATAATCCCGCAAGGGGTTCGCCGAATCGGTAGTTCGACTGATCCTTCGTGCCCTGTTCAATAAGTGTCAGGAAGTGAAGGATAACTTTGCCCGTGGATGTCAACGCCCTACCATCACGCTCATGCCGATGACCGAAGCCAACTGCGAGACTCGACCGCGCGCCGGAATATCGCTGCGGCCTCGAAAAGTTCGTGTCGGCGTGGTGAGTTTCGTCAACACCCTGCCCCTCATCGACGGCCTCGGCGACCTGGCCGATATCGAGCTGCGGCCGTCCGTGCCCAGTCTCCTGCTCGATCAACTCGTTTCCGGGGAAGTTGATCTCGCCTTGTGTTCATCCATCGATTATCAACGGTCGCCTGTCCCGTTGATGGTCGTGCCCGTGGGCATGCTCGGCTGCAACGGCGCAACGTTGACGGTGCGGCTGTATTCCAAGACACCGATTAGCGCGATCCGGCAGGTGCATTGCGACACCGACAGCCACACCTCGGTGGCGCTGCTGCGGGTGCTGCTTCGGGAGTCGCACCACATCGAGCCGCCCTTCATCGATTACGACGCGCGGGAGCATGTCGCCAACCATCAGTTGCTTGATTGGCCCGAAACCATGCTGTTGATCGGCGACAAGGTGGTGACCGATTCGCCTCCGGCGGTGCGGTATCCGCATCAACTCGATCTGGGCGCGGCGTGGAAGGAATCGACCGGCTTGCCGTTTGTGTTCGCGATGTGGATGGCGCGGGCGGACGCCGATCCGGCCTTGATCCGCGCCGCGGCCATGGTTCTTGACCACCAACGCCGGCATAACCTTGAACGCCTTGATGCGATGATTCACCGCGAGGCTGTTCCGCGTGGCTGGCCGGCGGATCTCGCCTCCGATTATCTGAAGGATCGCATCGTGTACGAATGGAGTGATGAAGCCCGGGCGGGGTTGGAATTGTTTTTCCGGAAGGCGACCCAGCACGGGCTGCTACGCGAAGCTCGGCCGTTGCAGTTCGCGGATTTCAATCTTTCGTCTTCGGGGCGGTGAGGGATGCGCCGAGCGGCTCGACTGAAGGTGGCGGCGATCGAGGACTTGCTGCGGCAGCTTGAGTACGCGCCGCCCGAGACCCGCCTTCGGCAGATGGATGCGGCGGAACGGCTGGCGAACGAGCTTGACTCGGCCCAGAATTACCCGCTGAGTTTCGTCACCTACCGCATCACGGGATATCGCTCGGATACCGCGGAGGATTCCGTGACCTTGGTCGGCCAGGCGTTGATGCCCGACCTCGTCACCCTTGTGCATCGGCTGAGCCAAGGGTTGGAGCTGGCCGCCGATCACCAGGGACGCATCGCCATGACGCTGGATCAGGTGGCGGAACGCTTGAAGGTGTCCACCAAAACGGTGCAGCGCTATCGCAAGCTGGGACTGGTGAGCCACCACATCATCATGCCCGACGGGCGCGGAACCGTGGCTTTTTTCGCCGATGCAGTGGAAGGATTTGTCGAGAGGCAGAAAAGCCGCCTGACGCGAGCGGCACGTTTCACGCGCATCGAGCCGAACGTGGAATCGTCGATCATCGAGCAGGCCCGCCACCTGCGCTCGACGGAGCATCTCAGCCTCAACCAGGCGGCGAGCAGACTGGCCCGCGCACAGGGACGGGCGCACGAGACGATTCGGCAGATGCTTCGGCGACATGATCGCAAGGCGGCGGAGCCGATTTTCGCCGATCGCGGACCACTGTCGCCCCGTGAAGCGCGTTTCGCCTACCGGGCGTGGACGCGGGGACTCGATGCGGCTGAACTGTCGCGGCGATTGGGAAAAAGCAAGGCCACCATCCATCGGGCCATCAACCGGAAACGAAGCGAATTGCTGCAATCGGTCGCGCCGGATCACATCGCGTTGCCCACGTTTCAATTGCCCGACGCCGCCGCAATCATTCTGGCGTCGCCGGTGGTGAATGAAAACCTGCGAATTGAGGAGTGGGAGGACGGCATCGCGATGATCGACCGGGCGCGAAATGCGGCGGAGATCGATGAAAATGTCGAAGCGTCGCTCGTGGCGGGATTCAATCTCCTCAAGGCCAGGGCGGCTGAACTGATCGCGGCCTTGCCGCCGTGGCCGGGCAGTCGCGAGATCGACGCCATTGAAACCGATTTGCGCTGGGCGGCAATGCTGAAAGGGCGGCTGGCGTCGCTGGCGTTTCCGGCGGCGTTGCGGCGCATCGAACAAAATTTGAAACGTCCCCTCACGGAACTGCCCAGCGATGAAATCATCGCCCGGATCGATCGCGCCTTTTTTGTCATCAGCGGCGTCATCGAGACCATCGACCTCGGTCGCGGACATCGGCTGGAGCGGCTGACCGGCTTCACCATGGACCGGGAATTGGCGAAGGCACCGCCCGTATCTCCCAAGACTGCGGTGATCACGCATCCTAAGCACCGCGCGACGGCGCGGCACGAGGATGGCGGCGTGCCCCTGCGCGATCCGACCGGGTCTTTGTGCCGGTGGCAGCACTGGCTGCGGCTTCGCCCCGATTTAAAGCCCTGGGTCGGCCAGTTGGCCGAACCCCAGCAAGCCATCGTGACGTCGCGGTTTGGACTCGCGGGGTTTCCCCCCATGACGATCGAAACAATCGCGCGGAAGTCGGGAATCACTTCGATACGCGTGGCGCGTTCAGCGCAGGAAGCCGTTCGGCGGCTGCGCGGAATGGCCCGCGAAAATACGGGCTAAAAAAAAGCGTGGCCCGCCGATGCGGGCCACGCGGAAGTCGTGGATTGACCGATGAATCGAATTTAACGCTTCGAGAACTGGAAGCGACGGCGAGCACCGGATTGGCCGTACTTCTTGCGTTCGACCTTGCGGGAGTCGCGGGTCATGAATCCGTTCTCGCGGAGGATCGGATCAAGGTTCTGATCGTACCGAAGCAAGGCGCGGCCGAGACCGAGGATGATCGCGCCGGCCTGGCCGGTGTAACCGCCGCCGCGGACATTGACTTCGATGTCCAGCTTGCCGCGGGTGGTGGTTTTCTCCAGCACGTTGTTGATGTTGTTGCGGTCGCGCTCTTCAGTGAAGAAGACGTCCATGGGC
>Ga0163154_10008278_pt1 | contig 12171 bp, 9 predicted proteins | sample OliLakLV19MP9P1_FD_148649 | JGI IMG/M metagenome (GOLD analysis project Ga0163154, IMG submission 148649) | Freshwater microbial mat bacterial communities from Lake Vanda, McMurdo Dry Valleys, Antarctica - Oligotrophic Lake LV.19.MP9.P1 | ecosystem: Environmental > Aquatic > Freshwater > Lake >... | reverse complement strand
CCTTCTTCTTCCCAGCGACGTAGCGTGTCGATACTGACACCAAGGAATTCAGCCGCCTCAGAAATGGTAAACTTAGACATCTTTGGATATTGCTAGGGATTGCCTAAGCTTACCCGTTTATTAGCGGTGCTGCACGTATCCGATCGCCACAGCACAACGAGCTAGTTGGCAGATTCGCCCTGCTAGAATTTGGGCATGTTAGGTTCCAGCTTCTAGATGCTGCCGCCTAACGTTCCCAATCACCCGCCGCAGAGATGATTGAAACGAAGCCCGAAGGTGTTATTAGCTGATGCCTGCTCTGCCGCGATCGCCTTGCATTTGGTCTTACCTGAGGCAGGCGATCGTCTGCAACTGCATTCCCGCGCGGGCAAGATGCCCGCACTACGGTAGCCAAACTTGCGCCGTCTTCTACTAGGCTAATACGACTCATCTGTGGCTTCAGCCTTGGTGTTGGTGCGCCGTTCTGGCGTATTGCGGTTGAACTTCATGTGAATTGAGCGCGTTTGCACCCCATCTATCGCCACTGCCAAGATTGGGAAATCAACCAAGCCATCTTGGAACGACATGTGGAAGCGGAAGGTGCCATCGGGATTGAGTTTAACCGGACGTCCGGCGATTGTCACTATGGCATCGGGTTCCGTTGCCCCATACACAATCAATTCTGCGTCGGCAACCAGCCAGAACTTACGGGCGCGAATTGGCGGCATGGACGCGCCAAACCCAATGCCCGACATGCCAATGCCCGACATGCCAATGCCCGACATGCCAATGCCCGACATGCCAATGCCCGACATGCCGATCCCGGACGCAAACCCGTAGGAGCTGACAGCTCCTAGGACAAATCCAGTTGGCACCGACTCTAGGGCACTGCCCGAAGCCATTTGCATGGAGCCAAATACCGAACCGGGCACCTGCTGCATGGAGCCAAACAGAGATCCCGCTAGGCGCATTGACTCGGCAGCCTGCGCCATGCCAAAGATTTCATCGTAGAGCGGGTTTTCTACCTCTGCTGTCCGCTGGTCGGGTGGAATTAGGGTGAGGAAGGTTCTGCCCACTAGGTCGTTGTTCCACTCTAGGGTCATAAACTGATCTTCAAACCAGTCTGACGGGTAGACCGGGGGAATCCGCATGGGGTTGGAGCGCGCCAATAGTAGCCAGTCTCCGGTCGGCGTCAGGTAGCCAATTTCGGCTAAGTAGTCGCGATCGCTGACCGGAATTGGCACATACCAGGTTCTCGCCAGTTCATCGCATTCGTACTGCTGCAAGCTATGGGGTCGTTGACTGTTGATATCCAACGACGTCACATCGTATAGGCGCAAGGCCAGCCGCTGTCCGCCGCGTTGCCGCACAGCTTCACGGTGCTCATTTGGAATATCCCAGTAGGCATAGCCCCACTGCGGGTCGCGCGGCATCAAGACAATCCGGCTCTCGCCATAGCCTTCTGGCAAGTCGGCTAACCCGGCATCGACGTCGGCCAAGTCTTCGGCAGACAAGTCCGTTTGCCCGACATCAAACTTGGTCGCTTCTACCATCGACTGTTCTGCTTCGGGAGAACGGTCTAACGCCGCCGCTGCCGCCATTGCGGCTCCACCTGCCAAAACGGCTGCGATCGGTGGGATGTTGACGTCAACGGGTGGCGGTGTGACTGGCGGTGTTTCTGGCGACGTTTCTGGTACCGCCGGAGGAATTACTGGAGGAATGGCGATGGGCGTAGGGTCTAGGGCTGCTTCAGTCACGGGTGGTTCTGGCTCTGGTGGGACAGGGGAAACAAGAGGGGCGATCGCCGCTGCTACCCGAACGGTATTGGAGCGAGCCAGCGACAGCCATTGCTGGTCTGCTGTCCAGTAGCCAATTTCTGCCAGGTAATCTCGATTGGTAGCCGGAATTGGGACATGCCGATCTTGATCTAGCTCAGCCACGCTGTAGTTCTGAATGCTATGGGCAGGCTGCTGGTCTAGGTCAATATCGGTGACGTCGTACAGCCGCAGCGTCAGATCTTGTCCGCCTTTTTTTCGCAGTTCAGCCTTGTGCGCCTCGGAAGTTTCCCAGTACGCATAGACATCGCTAATGCTACAAGGGGTCAAAATAATCTGGCTTTTGGGCGACGTTTTACCAACTAGGGCAGCACCTAGGGCGATCGCCCCGACTGCTCCGGCTGCTCCGATCGCGCTGACTGCGGCCATGGGTGGTAGCGCTGGTTCTGGTGCTGCCATGCCCGGAAGAACTGCGGCAGGAGGGACTGCGGCAGGAGGAACTGCGGCAGGAGGAACTGCGACGGGTGCAGGGCCAACCGCTGGCTCAGGGCGACGCCCTTTGAGCCACCACCACCACCCTCCACCGACCAATGCCAACAGCGGCAGCAGCCACAGCAGCCAGCCTACACCCTTGTCAGTGGCAGGCACAGCGGCTCCATCTGAAGCTGCCGTTGGAGACACCGCTACCGTTGAAGCTGCCACGACATCTGGGGATGCCACGGCGTCTGGAGCTGGTGCAATGGGCGTGGCGGTGGCCGCAGGGGTGGCTGGAGCAGTCGGGGCGATCGCCGCTGCTTCTGTTTGTCTAGCCTGGGCGATCGCCGCTTGTCCCGCCGCAGAGGTGGCAAATCCCAAAAATGCCAGCACCGCCGGACTGGGCGCTGCCTGATACACATAGCCCCGAGGTTGAGAATAGGGATACTTGGGATTGTCGGGCAGGGTTTTGTGCATTGGCACAATTTTGACCACACCGGCTTGATCTAGCACTTGGCTGGCGATCGCATAGCTAATGCCATCTGCCCCCAAGTCTTGAATCACCGCTGCCGTATCATCGGTTGCCACCTGGGTAGTAGTGGCTCCAGTCTTAAACGGTGCCGCCTGGAACACCGCATACCGACTCAGCGCCAGCCGCGTGTCGCTAGAATCGGGTCGATCGACAAATCGAATTGGCCCCGGCGCTCCGCCGACCTGCGGCCAATCGGTAATTTCACCCCGAAACATTTTGGCAAATTGTTCGAACGTCAAATCGCCACTAAACGGATTATTCGGCCCGACAATGATGGCGATCTTTTCTCGGCTAATGGGAACTTCGGTCAACCCCTGGCTCTTTTCTGCCGCTGTCAGGGGGCGACCCACCGCCACCAAGTCAATCTGTCCGTCTAATAAGGCTTTTAATGCGGCATCCGTGCCAGCCGCTGCCAGCTCAACCGTGGTTCCTTGATACTGATTCTCAAACCGATTTTTGAGACTTTGATTGACGACGGCCATACTGCTAGAGCCATCAATCTTCACCAGCAGGTCGGTGGGCAGAGTTGACGGCAGCGGGAAGGCCGTGGGGGGAGATGGAGATTGTGCCAGAGCCGAGTCAACCGCCAAAAGCGTGCTTAAAGGGCTATGGGCAGCGGCTAGGGCAACTAGCAGCGCCAACGTCATGATCGAGGTCTCTTGTTTTCGTAACATCGTTATGGTGGCAACCTGGCCTGCTCAGAATCTTAAGATTAATTTTTGCAAAAGACGCACTAATTATATAGCCCCCTTCTTTAACAGAAGTTAATGGTGAGCTAAAACGAATCAATTGACCCGATTCTTGGTGCTGCTAGGGTCACGTCTCGTCTCATTCAACTTAATTTGGCCTCAAACTAGCTGATAGTCGGGCTTATACCTAGGGCGATCGCCGTCAGAACATTCAGAATATATGGCTAAATCGCCAAAAAAACGACCCATCAGCTCCGAGTTGATCGCAACTGATGGGTTTGTAGATAGCCATAGACTCTTAACGATAAGTATTCTCTATGGAAACCCAACCTGTCTGCCACACTAAAATAGTTTACTCTAACAAAAAAATAGGAGAGCGGCCATGGCCACACTCCTAGACGTTGCAAATAGCCCTGGGAAAATAGATTGTTGCCTGCGACAAGATTCGGCAAGATTGATTGCTGCCTGTGGCAAGGCGGTTTTTGCCTGCGGCTCTACCAAAGCCCTCGCACTGGAGACATCCGGGGCGGAGCCGCAGGAGCCTGTTGTGTGCTGGGAAACTGAGTTTGAAACCCACTCAGGGCTGGTGTGGGGCGAACGGGCTGAGTGGGGGGCAGCAGCAGCAGCGACGTATCAAATGGATTATTTAGGTCAGCGGTGCGGATGGTAGGGTCAGACTGGGTCTGTTGCTCTAGGGCATTGACGTAAAGTCTGTGAAGGCCCCTGCCATCACCAGTAATATTGTTTTCGGGAAAGGGACCGATCAGCCAAGTGGCAGATCCCACCACACCGCGATTGCGGAAAAAGTTACCACTCGCGCCAAAATACTCATCTTCAAATTTTTCTTGAAGCGTTTGCAGTTCGTTTAGCTCTGCGTCGTCGGTGGCTTGCTGTGCCATTGTATTGCTGGGGAAGAGGGTGGATGCAGCAACCACCGTTAACACACCCAACAAAATTCTCAACCTCACGCCCATGGATTAATTCCTCAAACTTTGCCCATCATGCTAGCTCACTTTAGGCAATAGAGTTCAGTTTTTTTGTGCGAGCACAACTAGGCTGGGATTAGCTTTGGCTATCAAGTGAGTGTATCGCCAAACCCGGAACAGGTAGGGGCGACACGGTGGTTCGCCCGGTTCGGTGGTTTGCGCCGATGGGGATGGAGGCGATCGCTGTCAGGTTACCTAAATAAAATTAGCTTGACTATCAGTACCAGGATGAAGACTATCAACCCAAGCAGCACAAACCGCCACCAGCCTCTACGTAAAAAAGTAAGATATCCAGCAAATCTTGATTCAACCGACCTAAACTAGCATCCAAAATGATTTTGATGCTGGTGTTTGGGTCGCCCCGATGCAGTCCCAAGATTTCAAATAAGTTAAATTCAGACCGCTTCAGCTCTAAAATCCTAGGGCTATCTCCTGCTAGACGCTTCAAAAAACCCACAGTCAAATTCAATAGCAGCGGATGGCCATCGGCTACCACCACATATGCTGTTAGATCTGACACACTGCCCTGTACCTGTTGAGCCTGCAACAGAGTAACCCATGCTTCAATTGGTAGCCCGCCAATGGGGTATGAACGAGAATAACTGAGGGTATTGGCAGGTAGATCCGGTCGCTCTCGGCTCGTAATTAGCAAGATGCCGCGACCACCCGTATCAAACCAAACTCAACCTGCTTAGGGCAAACTTCAAATTCAGAACGCGCACGAAAGAAACAAGCCTCAAACTCAAAGAAGAAATTAGCCTGTCCCAAAATCAGAGGTATATCGGCTGCTTGTGTCCAGGCAAATGCTAGGTTAACCATTGGAAATGGACTAACTTGAGCATTAACAATGACTGCGCGAGCTTCAAATCGAGCCAAGTTTCCTGCCAATAGAACCGAGAGCGCCTCATCCTCCCAGATCAAGCCCAGCTGTAACCCCAACTGGTATGGCAAAACATTAACACTTGCGCCTGTATCCAATAAGCCTTCGGTGTTAACAGATTGACCATTAAGGGTGAGCGTCAAAGGCACATAAGGCATTCGATCGACCATGCCAAGACTACTGTCAATAATTTTGTAAGGGAATTTTTGAGCGTCAACCATTCTGTTCTGGCTGCTTTGTAGCCAGAAGATCCATTAAGACATTGGCAGCCTCAGAGCAATTGTAGGGCGACCAGACCGGATATTCTCGGTTTGCAATAAAGAAGTTTGCATCTTCTTCTTTAACAAGTTCTGTTGCAAGAAACTGCATCAGCCGAAGCTTGTCAATTTTTGGAAGCTCTTGGATCTGTGACAGGAGTTCAGCAAATGGCATTTGAGCATCTCCTCGTTTGAGGTGAGGTAAACGATTGGGATGATAGCTTGTCGCATAAGGGCGATCGCTAGCATTTATCTATGCTACCAATATTTATACTCATGTACTCAAGCGAGGCGGTTTGGGAGTGCAGGGTTCGTTGGATGGATGCAGCGGCGGGCGATCGCCCTTAACATTTCCCGCTTTTCTCGTCGCTGGATCGCATCCATTGGTAAATTAAGGCGCTTGTGCTCTATGTCCCACTGATAAGGCAGTACCTCTGAAGCCCTGTCATACGAGCCAGTCCGAATGCCAGATTTTGGATCGCTTCGAGTTGCGATCGCCTCCTTCAGTCTTTGTTTCAGCCGCACTTGATCGCGATCGCTGCCCATTGATAGGTCATACCAGCGATCGATCAACTCGTGAATCTCGTCGGCATCCAGGGATTGAACGGTGAAGTGTCGGAACCCGCTGTGTTGGAGGCGATCGCATTGCTCAAGCGCCTGTTGCCTTTTCTCCTCTAATGTTCCAGCAGATGACAGCGGCTGATAGCTCTCCATTTGGTGTTCTCAACTGATGGCTTGACACAATAACCCTTACACAATAGCGGAGATAGTAATATTTTGAAGTATCCGCCGCTCTGAATGAGTTATTGCCATGAACAAGCAAGCGTTAAGAACAATCTCACAGACAACATTAGGCTGTGCAACGATTGCATTCAGTGGGCGCAAATCAGCTCTAACAGGCAATGATAATGTTAGAGCATTTCAGTGCAGGACAGCTGTTAGCTCACAGCTTCTCAACCAGAGAATTTTGAGCTACGGCTTAACGTCTCCATGATACCGTCATGAAATTTGTTGATTGAAGAAAGAACACCATTTTCTGGATCTCCAAGCAAGGAAGCCTCCACCTCATTCAAATATCTTTCGAGGTTTTCTTTCATGATAGGTCTTTCTACTTTAACCGTATGGTAATGATCCCAAATATCCCATACTAAAATCCCCAAACCCGCAAGTGGATTTAGTAACTCTAGTCCTAAAAGACCAGCAGTTAACTCTCCTGCTCCTTCGGTTGCTGCCTTTGCAGCTGTTTTGGTCGCCAACTTAGTAACTACCTTAGATGTTGCTTTACTTACAGTCGCTGTAACGGCTTTTTTAGTACCTATAACCTTTATAGCGGTTGCCATTGCAGTTGTTGCTACATATGTTTTTCTCCCTACTGCAAGAGATGCTAAAGTCAGATCTTGCGTGTTAGTGCCTGTGTTGTAAGTTACAGAACCAAGCCCTTCAAGAAAATTTTCCCAGGTTGGTTGGGGAACAGAATACTTACTTTGTATTCCTGATAGATTATGATTAAGTTCTGATACATACATATCAATGGCCTCTCGTGTAAATCTCTCCATCTGAAGCTGCATCAAAGATGGTTGGAAAACTTGCTTTGCAAATTCTCGTTGAAAGTCTCCTATCAGCTTCTCAGCTTTCTCTGTATCAGAGGCAGAAGTGATATTAATCCAAATTGCATGAATTCCAACTCCAAGTTGAGTGAAATAGTTGTAGTACCAATCTAAAAAGGGATGGTCTACACGCTGTACTGTTTCATCTTTCCACTGATCTAAATTTCTTGAGGCAGAAGTTCGGGCACTGACTAGGGCATTCCCAAGTGCTATTGCAACATCAGCAGAAATCTGAACTTGTCGCTCTTTTGGAATGGTTACAGTTACCGATCTAGAAACACTACCCGTAGATGGATTCTTGATTTTATTGACGGCAAAGTTTCCCCATAATTGAAGAACTATCACCAAGACAACTCCGATCCAAATAAATTTAGACCCTGATTTAATCAATTTTTTCGTTTTTTCTGGATCAGCAGGAGCATCCTCGATCTTTGTAGGCTCTATGTTATATAAATCTTTTCTAGACGGAGACTCAGGTTGTACGACCTCTACAACTACCACCTTACCCGTTTCATTACTTTCTGGTTCGGGAACCAAGTTTGGTTCCTGCTTTTGAACCGTACTTTGATCCGTGTCATTGTGTTGGGAGGAATGATGATTGGATGTTTGACAGACATACTCACGTAGCTGTGCCCTCAACCCTTGCGTAATTATGGGAAAGTTATTGATTTCTTGAATGATAGAGTCTTCCGATTTACCGCTGCCTTTAAGCTTTTTGACTACAGCCTTTGCTAGAGTTTCGACTCCAACCTTTGCAATCATGCTAGAAATTGCCGCAATCAAGGTAAGAGCAACTACACCGCCAATCATACCAAAGGGACCGCCTAACAATGCTAAGGAGGTCGTAATAGCTACGGCTCCAACATAGGAAGAAGTTGCAACAAGTCCAACCAATACTAAACCTGCAACTCCCAGCCCAGCTATCTTATTGACTAACTCATCCATCATTTTTCTCCTAATTAAATCTCTAGATTGCTCTTAGAGTTCCCAAAGCTAGTTCAAGGGAAACTGCTTACCTCGTAATCAATCGTCGTCAACTAGCCCAACACTGAACCCTGATAGATAAATCACATCACGCCCACGCCGACAGTCTAAGAATATGTATAGGGACTAGATCTGTCTAATACCTCCATTCAGGAAATATAGGTAGAACAGTATCTGTCTGTATACCTTTCAGAGGAATCCAGGGAAACTGGCGTCTATCTATATTTCCAAAACGTCAGTTGGAGCAGACGAGCTTCTACATATATCGTCAAATAGGTATTTTGGCCTGCATCCTATCCTTTCGTAAGAAAAACAGCCATAATACTTAAGCAAATCTTCACAAGAAACACGGAGTTCTGAGCAGTGTCATTCAGTCCATAACGTCTAGGAAACTCCGACTCTGGCTGAAAACTCAAGTCCCGATAGATTATGTTGTGCAGACTGCATCAATTCACTGTATGCGTAGGTGCGTCTGCATGACGTCCCAAGAGTCAGGCGAAAGATATGATGGAATTCTGCGTAGGCCGCGACATTTAGGTCGGCGATCGCCTCGGAATCCCTATTGGTTGCGGTCTCAAAAGCAGCCATCCTTCACCCACAGATAAGTTTTAAGTTTTTTCATCACCGAGGACTAGCGGCATGACGAATTCTGTGTCGTTCCCAGAATGATTTTTGAAGAGTCAAGCTTTGTAACAGTTGCAAGTAATTGATCGCTACTCTGCAATAGCTGATCCCATCCAGTCGAGTTAATATGTTCCAAATGTTCCATTCGTAATTGGTGTTGGTCAAATGCCCAATACTTGATGCTTGGAATAAGATAGCGAATCAAAGCCATCCATTCTGCATAGTTAATTGCTAAAGGATTTCCCTGCATCAATGCGATTTTACCAGCATTCCCCAAAGTCGCGATACCATGAGCCATCAGTAGCATTGTTCGGTACTTTGGATGAGAGGCTAGATCAAATTTCGTTTCCCCGTGTTCAGAGTAATGCCTCAGCATAATATAGGCACGAAGAACAATTTCGATCACCGCAGGTGTGATGCCAGAGACAAGAAAATGCCTGAAATCATATCCATTTAGATACATCCATCGAGCAATCTGTCCGACTGTGCGCCCCTTCTCTCCAAAACTACCAACATTAATCCCTTGAATTAATGTCATGAAGGGCGCTGGTAAACCCATTGGTGTAGCCACATCAGAAATCAGGTGTCCAATCTGGCGAAGGATTGCTTCAATGAGTCCAAAAGGTTCAAGATTAGACCAAACGGTTCCTTGCATCCATGTATGGGTGTGGGTCAGATTATCGTAGGAGAACCCAGTAATCGTTCCTCGCACAATATCTAATACACCAAAAACAAAGCCGAGAACTGAATCATGCCCCAAAGATTGAAAGCGATGTGATTTAGGAAACATTCCAGCAATATGTTCAACTCCGCCTGCACCTGCGTAGCTCATTGAGTCATAAGGAACCTTACAGGTCTCAGAGAGATTTTCTGCCCACTGAGCAAACCAATCATTCGACTTTGTAGTGTCATACCTCTTCAGCCACTCAGTTATGGGGCTACCTACCTGACCAGCATATTCGCCTACTGTTAATGTCGTAGGAATTTTAACCAGGAGATAGTCAGTTAAGGACGCAAGAACTCCAGTAGCCCCAACAAAAATGTAGTCCCATTTATCCCACTTATATTGAGCATCATAGGATTCCGCCTGAAGTGTTTTGAGATCTGCTTCTGTTAAGAAAGCCTCATATGGAGCTAATGGATCAACCCTCTGAGATAGCAAACGGGTTTGGCATTGTCTAACAAAACTATCCCAATCCTTGAACCCAATTTTAGTCAGTTCTTGAAAAATAGATTGCTGGCGATTTTCATACAATCTTAAAATTCGATCTGGATTGAAATCACCAAAATCTTCTTCTTCAATCCACTTTTGATCAGCCTCAAGCTCTTCCATTAAAGCTTCAAGTTCTCTAAGTTGATGGGTTGTTTCGCTAACACTAGAGAGTTTTTGGGCGGATTCTGCCAAGCTAACATCTATTTCAGAAACTGCTAATTTAAGTTCCTGGAGAACACGATTTTGAGCTTGTAAAGCAATACCAAGCTCCACAATAGCTTTGTCAGAAAGCATCTTAGGCTACTCCAAAGGCTTGCTTCCGCTTGGCAACTGATTGCTGCATAAACTTCAGTCGCTCAGTCAACAATCTAATTGCTTCGCGATTTGCTTCTGCATCAGAAGCACTCGTTTCAAGGTTGATAGCCTTTTCTTGAAGGCTAGAAATCTGCTCCACTAATTGATTAATAGCTCCTTGCATATTCTTAATCACTAGCTGCGCTCTGCGTTCTTTCTCAGCCTGTAACTCTGCCTTTTTTGATTTGTCTCCTGTATCAAGTAATTTATTAACACCCATAAAAATACCAGTACCCAAAAGAATGGCAACGCCAATACCAGGAATCATCCCTCCAATACCGATTAGCGCTCCAAGACCAGCCAACCCAGATGTAATTCCTGCTGCACTCAAGCCAATAACTGAACCTGAAAACCAAACAGCCGCAACAGGAACCCCTACAGCAGAAAGACCTGCTGCCGCTGTTTTCATAGTATCAGCCGCATAGTTGTCGTCCAATCCGCGCACCCGAATTTCTCTAACTTTCTGAATAAATGTCTTAATTGCGTCTAATTGTTCATTTGAGATCTTTAGTTCGCGCTGTGCTAGAACAATTGCTTGTTTTTCATTTGAATCTAGCTCATCATTTGCCCAGGCAGTATCGACTAAATTGATCATGAGACCATAGCGTAGCTGCGCATCGGCTGCTTCCAACGATCTTAAACATGCCCACAAAGAAGGAGGTTCAATAATGTACGACTGTACTTGTCGTTTTGCAGATTCAGTCATTCCCTCCAAATCCATCATTCCAAAAATCAATTCAACTTCTTCTTTATCAATGGAATCGTCTGCAAATGCGATCGCGAAGAGTGCACCATAGAAGGCGAGACGATCGCTTTCAGAGACTTTAGCTAGATTAAGTATTTCAGTCATTACAACCTATTCTCGGCTACGGATAATCTTGGTTCTTGGATTGGGAAACAGCAGTTGTTTTCACCAACATAGCAAGACAGATAAAAAACTGCCTTCACATAGAATGCCCAACGTTGTTGAAAAAATGAAGATGGGGCTGATTTTAATCACCTTGTCCATCACCAATCTCCAAGCACCCTCTTACCACTAATCTTTCGTTAACTTAACCCTGGCTACTGGACAAACAACCTTCCGGTTACGTCCCCACCGATGACTGAGCGGCATAACAATTTATTGGATAGATCCAATCTGCCTATATCTCCGTACAGGGTAGATAGACATATTAACCGCCGCCCAATTATATCTACAAGATAGATAGGCAGTGCATAATCTGCATGCTAGCCTTTCCAGAGATAAATAGGCAACCAAGATCCAGACATCTTTCGTTTTGTTTTCAGTACATATACCTTACTAGAGTTGTATTTGATACTAGTGTTGTGGAGTTGAACTATGGAACCTGCCCGTCTCAGGAAGCTGCTAGGCCAGTTGTGTAATGCGATCGCCTCAATCATTGCGCCTACCGCATAGTATACTCATGTGCTCAACCGAGACGGTTTGGGAGTGCAGAGTCCGTTGGATGGATGCAGCGGCGGGCGATCGCTCATGATGCTGGTTGACTCGCCATGTTGGCACCGCAAATCGTTTGGAGCGATCGCCCTCAACAATCTGACAATATTTAGTCATTGACAAGGACACGAATATACCCGTATCCTTTCTAACTAAGGTTGTGTAACGGCTGCGGAGTCGAGCAACCCGAGTCGCTCCAAAAAACTAGCACCACTCAATGCTGCTGCGAACAACATTGAGCGGCTAACCCCCAACTGTGTGAGCAGTATGGAGGCTAATTGGGAATGATAGCATTCTCTAGCCACCCTACTTTCCTATGGAAACGGGGTGGCTAGGTTTTTGGGGTTTCCTTCCCTACCCA
>Ga0163154_10008276_pt1 | contig 12173 bp, 9 predicted proteins | sample OliLakLV19MP9P1_FD_148649 | JGI IMG/M metagenome (GOLD analysis project Ga0163154, IMG submission 148649) | Freshwater microbial mat bacterial communities from Lake Vanda, McMurdo Dry Valleys, Antarctica - Oligotrophic Lake LV.19.MP9.P1 | ecosystem: Environmental > Aquatic > Freshwater > Lake >... | reverse complement strand
GCGGTCTACCCGACCCTGCCGCGGATCAGTGTCGACTACGCCGTGATGGAGCCCGCCTCGCGGGATGATTCCGTCTCCGTGTGCACGGTGCTCACGGATGTCGATTGGCTGGATGTGGGCTCCTGGCCGAGCTTCGGCCAGACACTCGAACCCGATGGCGATGGCAACCGCATCGCCGGCCACACCAAGGCCGTACTGCTCGACGCGGCAAGCAACCTCATTGTGAGTGATGACCCCTCGCACACCGTGGCCGTTCTCGGCGTCAGCGATCTGATCGTCGTGCACACCAAAGATGCAACGCTGGTGATGCCGCGGGACAAGGCGGAGCAACTCAAGAAACTGCACGCGATGGTGGAAGAAGGGCTGCGGTAAGGGGGAAGGGAAGTGGGACCAAGGGATCAGGGGATCGAGAAGTGCGGAGACGCATCCGGCCGCGCCGCATCATCGAGCGGAAGCTGGATGTCACGATACCCTCTGACGTGCGCTACCTGGCCATCGACATCGGCGACAAGCGGACGGGCCTGGCCGTCGGGGACGATGAGACGCGGATCGTCTCGCCCCTGGACCTCATCGAGGTGCCAACAGCGGAACGTGCCGGCGGGGCGTGGCTCGACGCTATCGCGCTCGCGATCGCCGATCAGTTCGGGCCGCACTCGCAGGCGGAGTTGGTCGTGGGCCTGCCGTTGAACATGGATGGGACCGAGGGGCCGCGTGCCCGGATCGTCCGCGCCTTGGCCGCACGCCTGGCCGATCGCACCAATCGCGTTATCCACTTTCAAGATGAACGCCTCACCTCCGTCGATGCCGACTGGTCGATGGCCCAATCCGGCATGACGCATAAGCAGAAGAAGCAACGCCGCGATGCCCTCGCCGCGGCGGCGATCCTCCGCGACTTCCTTCGCGCTCAGGCACCCGGCGATCTCCCGTCTGCTCCCCCCGAATCGCAGCCGCCAATCGGTCCCTGACAGACACAAAACCTGCGCCCCGCACAATCCACTTTCCAGGAAGCCTCGCCTACACTCCCGCCCCTATGGGCAAGACCCGCGAGATCAAGAAGCGCATCAAGGCCGTCGGCAACATCCGCCGCATCACCAACACGATGCGCATGATCGCCACGAGCAAGTTCTCCCGCGCCCAGCAGCGTGCAACGGCCTCCAAGCCGTTCACCGAAGGCGTGTTTGAACTCGTGAAGCAGATCGGCGAGGCCGCCGGCGAGGGAGCCTCCCACCCGCTGCTCTCTGGACCCATGGCCGGAACAGCCTCCGGCGCCAAAGAGCTCACGCTCATCATCACCTCCGACCGCGGACTGTGCGGGCCGTACAACGGCTCCATCCTCCGCATCGCGATGGCCAACCTTCGCAACAACCCCGCCGCCAAGGGCGGCGAGATCGACGTCGTCGGCCGCAAGGGCGTGGGCTTCTTCAAGTTCTCCAACACCCCCGTCGCCAACCACCACAGCTTCGGCGACAAGCCCGAGTACGACACGATCGCGGGCCTCGCCCAGCGGTACATGGACCGCTTCATCGCAGGCGAGATCAGCAAGGTCACCGTCATCTACATGAAGTTCATCTCCGCCGGCCGTCAGAAGCCGGAGGTCATGCAACTCCTCCCCCTCCGCCCGCCCGAGAGCGCAGCGCCCGTCGAGAAGAAGCCCAGCGTAGAGTACGAGTTCAGTCCGCCCGCCGAGATCCTTCTCGCCAATCTGCTCCCCGCGGCCGTCAAGGCCACACTCTTCCAGGCGTTCAGCGATGCCATCGTCAGCGAGCACGTCGCGCGAATGGTCGCCATGAAGGCCGCCACCGACAACGCGGGCAAAATGGGCAAGGCCCTCACCCGCAAGTTTAATCGCGCCCGTCAGGCCCAGATCACCACCGAGCTCACCGAGATCATCTCGGGTGCCGCCGCGCTGGGCTGACTCAGGCAATCCACGTTGTTCACTGAGCCGGCCGGACCACCAGGTCCAGCCGGTTTTCAATTGTGCACGCCCGGCGCATCGCCGCCAGCACCTCGTCGGGCTTCATCGCCCGATACGTCTCCGGTCCGTCGGAGATCTGCTCGGGGTCAAGCCCGCCGCTGGTGCTCCTGGCCAGGATCGCGGCCCAATATCGTGGGTCCCGTTCATACGCCGCGGCAACGCGCGCAAGCACTTCGGTTGATTGCGCAAGCTCATCGGCCGGCAGACCGTTGTCCATCAGCTCGCACATCGAAGCCTGCATCACCCGCTTCACCGATTCCGCATCCCCCGGCGTCACGCTCGCCGCAACCACCGTCACAGAGCGACCGGCAAACGGGCTGGGCATGTACGTCCAGCTCACGTGCGGATCACCCCCGAGCTTCAGTTCCCGCAGCCGGACTTCCAGTCGCTTCGCAAGCACACGCGCACCGGCTCGCAGCCGCCGCACTTCCTGAACCTCCGAAGGATCGGGCGAGAGGAAGCCCGCCAGCACGTGTGCCTCTTCGATCTTCGCCTCACCCTTGCACCCGACGTTCTTGGCAAACGGTCCGTGCTGCTTCGGGACGGCCCTCTGCTGAGCAAGCGCCGCGGGCGAAGCACGCGGCCGCGCCGGGAACTTCGCAAACACTTCGGCGATCATCGCGATCGCCTCGTTGGCTTCGATGTCGCCCACAATAGCGATCTCGCACGGGCTCGATCCCGCGTGCCGCACGACCCAGTTCGTCGCCTGCTCGGCCGTATACATGCCCATCCGCTTGGTGCAGGCGAGCTTGTTCCGGCACTCGTTGATCGGCGTCACCAGTTCCAGCAGCGGCTCGGTCACGCTCCACCGCGCATCGTTCTGGGTGCGCTTCACATCGTCGCATGCAGCCGTCCGCGCGATCACCATCGAATCCTCGGTGACAAGGGGCGAGCTCAACGCGCTCGCGGCAACCTCTATCCCGGCGCGAATATCTGCCGCCGCGCCCGATACCCGCACCAGCAGCGAGTCGTGCATCGCCCCGCCCTCGATGAGCACATCCCGTCCCTCGAGCCGCTGCCGAATGTCCTCCTGTGCAATCGCCCGGGACGATGGCCGATCCAGCAACGCGGCACACAGCAGCGACAGGCCGCGGGTTTCCGGGCACTCCAGAAGCTCGCCCCCCGCAAAGCTGATCATGACCTCGATCTGATCGGGCTGGACCGTCATCCGTCGATGGTGAACACGGATGCCGTTCACGAGCCAAGCCGAGACAACCCCGCTGCGGCGATGCGCCTGCATCTCGACCACCAGGTCCCCGGGCTCGGCAACCCGGGCGATCTGTTCCGGCCTTGCTCCAGGCGCCTTCTCGGCCGTCGGCTGCGCGGCAATGGCCGCCGCGGCGGCGGTCCAAACCAGAAGAGTGGTGACAAAACTGCGTCCGATCATGGGTACTCGATCGGTTCTATCCCCCCTGCTACTGATGGTTGCATTCGGGGAGCCAACCGGGTGAACATGACGAAAGATCGGCCTCTCAAAGGGGTAGGGCAGAGAAAACCCCGCCGGCGGGAGATTATCCGCCACCAAGGGGAGCCCGCAGAATCCGGCAGTCCCCATCGCAGTCCTTGTCCGATCCGAACTCCCCCGACAGGATGCCGCGGACCGCTTTGTGAATCTTCTGTTCGACCTTATCGAGCCGGAGGCCCGACAGGGGGATCACACCCCGATCACCGCTCGCCAGCAGCCAGTACTCCGCCACCACATCAGCCGGGTCGACATCCGGGAGCAGGTGGGGAAGTGCCAGGGCGTAAATCCCCAGCTGCAGATCATCGGGGTGGGGTTCGGTGAGCCTCTTCCAGGCCTGCCCGGTCTTGTAGTCCACGATGCGAAACCCGATGCGGCCATCGGGACGGGTGAACTGCTCGAGGCGATCGAGCTTCGCCCGGAAGTGATGCTTGGTGGCCGGCGAGTTCGGGCCATCGCCAGGAACGGTGTACTCCCACTCCACGGACTTCTCAATCTCGAGGATCTGCACATCCGGATCGTGAAGCTTGGTGTGCGCCATGGTGAGCTGCGCGAGCGTCTGGTCGAGCTCCGCCCGGTCGATCTCAATGCCCCGCGGCCAGGATGCGATGAACTCCTCCCGCCCCAACCGGACCAGGGTTTCCAGCGTCGGCACTTCCTGGCCCGCGGCCTCCGCCTCGCGGATGGCGTTATAGAACCGCTCAAGTGCGGTGTGGACCACGGACCCCAGCCCCGACTGCTTGCGCTGTGTCTCGGGCAGGTGCTTCACATATCGAAGCCAGTAGCACCTCGGGCAGCGGTGATACACATCAATCGCCGTGTAACTCAAATCCAGCGGCGGCCGCGGCGCATCGCCCGCGGGCGCATCATCCCGCCGAATGCTCGCCAGCAGCGCATCGGCATAGGTCACGAGCGAAGGCTCGCCCGAAATCCACGCCGGCGCACCGCGATGCGCGGCAATATGCGAAACAACCGCCAGCCGCGCTGCGGCCGTGCGAAGCCGACCGGCAGCCGCCTCGATGTCGCTAAGGCCCGCATCGGGCCGATCCGCAAACTCAAGAGCCTCCGCCGCCGCAAGCCGAACGGTCAGCCGCGCGCGATCCAGAGCCTCTCCGCCCAGTTCCCCATGGCTGGAATCCTGCTTCTGCGAAAGATCATCCCGCCCAAGCACCGCCGCGGCCTGACTTCGAAGCTCCGCGACATCCCGGATATGCACCAGCAACTGCCCCTCGGGCTCCCGCGTGAACTCTTCAAAGAAGTGCGTCGACTTGCTGCGTCCCTTGTTCTTCTTGGCCAGCAGAACCAGCCGCCGCTCCGCACGGGTGCAGGCGACGTAAAAAATCCGGCGCTCCTCTGCCGGCTGGCGCGCAGCCGCCGCCGCCGCGTCCTCATCAAGAAGGCCCGGCGGAATCGGACTCTCATCGCTGTTGCCGGATTTGCCGTATCCGTGCTGGGGCGAAACCCGCGGCACAAACACCGTGTCCCACTCCAGCCCCTTGGCCTTGTGGGCGGAAATCACCGTGACGGCCGGGCTGCTCTGTTCATCATCCTGGTCATCGTTGGGACCTGTGCGCTCGTCGATCCCCGCGACCTCGCGCAGAGAGCGATCGTTGTCATCAAGGTCCTGCCAGTATCGCCAGAACTCGCGCAGATCTCTGGGCTGATCCAGCTTGGCGACCGACAGCCGCGCCAGCCGCACCAGCGCAAGCAGCGCGTTGATCCGCCGGGCACGCTGCCGCGCTGGCAAAAGATCCGCGTGGGCCGCATCCGTCAGCATGATGACCTGCTCAATCGCCTCGGGCGCGGCGGAACTCGCGGTGATCTGCGAGAGCCGCTGATGCAGCGATGCCAGACGCTTCACCGCCGCGCCGATCGCCGCATCTTCTCCAGCTGCTTCAACCAGCCACGCAAGGTACGACGGCGCATCGTTATCGTCTCCATCCGCCAGACGACGCTCCGATCGGTGTTGCTTCTCGTACTCCATCGCCGCGAGTGGTTCCGCGGCCAGCGGCGGCCGGGTGAGGATGCGCCGCACCGGCCAGCTCTCCCGTGGATTCACAAGCAGGGTGATCCACGCGAGCACATCCTGCACGCCCTGATCCTCGCACAGCGCGTCGCCATAGCTGCCCCGCGCGGGGATTCCCTCCAGTTCCAGATCGGAGACGACGCGCGTGATGTCCGCGTTGTTGCGGCAGACAACGGCGTATCTGCTCCATGGAAGCTCGCGGACCGCGCCCTGCGCACGATCCACAAGAATGGCGGTCGCGATCGCAGCGCCGTCATCCATGTCGTGGGCAAGCTCGACACACTCAACACCGGCTCCGGGCGCGGGCGGCTCCCCCGCGAGCGCCGATGCGCGAACGACAAGCTTGTCAGGCGCGAACCGATGCTCCGCAAGCGAGATCACGCGGTTTGCCGCCGCGATGATAGACGACTGACTGCGGTAGTTTTCGGTCAATAGGATGCGCCGCGACCCCGGCCACGTTGCATCAAACCTCGCGAACGCACGATCATCCGCGCCGCGAAAGCCGTAGATCGCCTGATCGTCATCGCCCACGATGCACAGGTCCGGGCCGGCCGGGTCGGCTCCCGCCGGGGGCGAATCATCGGGCGGGAAGAGCTGCCGCAATAGCTCGATCTGCCCCGCGTTCACATCCTGAAACTCATCGACCAGCGCATGCCGAAGCTCAGCACGAATGATCGCCGCCGCCCGCGGCGCATCCCGCAGTAGCCGGATCGGCAGCATGATGAGGTCTTCAAAGCCCAGCCAGCCGCGCCGTCGGACCTCCTGCTGAAACCACGCATACGCCATCGTGATCTCAACAAACTCTTCGAGCCGCGCAGACTCCGCCCGGAGTTCAACCCCGTCAACGCCCTTGCCGGTCGAATCCTGACCGGCGGCAATGCGGCCCCGCCAAGTGTCCACAAAGGCGGTGCACGCCTCGGCCTCGATCGCGCGGTCGGCCAGCGCTTTCATCCCCGCCTGCACAAGATGCGAGAGCGAATCCAGGCCCGCGGCCCGACGCGAGGCGAAAAGATTCTGTGAGCTGATCGCCTCACGGATCAACCGGATCCGCTGCGCCGAATCCAGGATCGCGGCGTCTCGCCGGATCGGTGGCAAGCCAAGATCCGGCGCAAACCGCCGCACCAGCGACAGACCCAGCGAGTGAAACGTCTGCGCGCGGACACGGCCCGCCTGCGTCGCGCCGACGATCCCCGCCAGCCGCTCCCGAAGCTGCGCCGCGGCCTTGTTCGTGAACGTGACAGCCAGCACCGACTCGGGCGAAGCGCCCTCGACAATCAGCCGCGCGATCCGGTGAACAATCAAACGCGTCTTGCCGGTCCCCGGCCCCGCGAGGACGATCAGCGGCCCACTTCGGCCATCAGCGCCGTGCAGCACAGCTTCCCGCTGCGCTTCGTTCAGGCCAGCAACAAGGCTCTGCGTGGTTTGCTCCATCAACGGCGACTCCCCCACTTCCTATTCCGCCGCGGGTGGACGGCGCATGTACAGATGCACCGCGGTGCTCCCATACACGTGTGTCTCCGGACCTGCCGCGCCCTCAATGTTCAGATCGCCAAACCTTTGCTCAAGCGCGGCGGCCGCCTCCACCCCTTCGATCTCCTCGATCTCGGCCTCATCCTCCAGCGTCTCCGCCTCGATCTCCTCGGCGTCGATCTCGTCGAGCACCCACTCCTGCTCGCGCAGCTTGCGTCCGAGCCGCTCCTTGCGATCCTTGAGCTTGCGGTCCTCGCGCAGGTTCTCGGGAGTAGCTGCGGGGTCGGGCAATGCCTGCCGGAATGGCCACGGTGTGCGCAATGCCACGAAGCCCACCTGCGTCAGCAGATCGGCAACGCGGCCCACCTGCCCGCGGATGCGATCCCAGCTCGCCGGGTCTTCAACCAGCGGATACGGCGGGTCGAAGAACGCAAGATCAAGGGGTCGCGGACAGCGCGCAAACGTTGCGGGCCCAATCGCGTCAGCACGAAGCACTTCGCACCGGTCCCCGCACCCCAGCAGCTCAATGTTCTGCTCAAGCAATGTCGCCGCGGCCTTGTCGCGCTCCACGAACAGCACAAACGAAGCTCCCCGGCTCAGCGCCTCAAGGCCGATCGAGCCGGAGCCGGCGAACGCGTCAAGAACACGCGCACCTTCAAAGTGCCCCCGCAGAATCGAGAAGACGGATTCCTTCACACGATCCGGAATCGGCCGCGTCGTGCTCGCATCCTTGGGGGAAATGAGCTGCCGTCGCCTGAACTCTCCGGAGATGATCCGCATGCGTATACGAGCAAAGACCGACCACACTGCCGGGTCAAGTGCGGCTGCTCCGAGACCCCACCATTCCGCAACCGTGCCCCGGATGGCCGATGAGTATGCGTTGTTGACCGGTCCCCACGCTCTTTCGGAGCCGTCATGACGACGCACCCGCTGCCCTCGCTCCAACCCCCGCAGGCTTCCTCGTTTGGCGGGCCCTCCCGCAGACGTGTCCTGGAGGTGAACCCCTCCACTCCTCTCGCTTCGAGCGATCCCCACGCTCGAGGAATCCGAACCGGAGTCCTGCTCGTCGGCACACCCGAGACGATCCAGCAGCTTGCCGCGCAGGTCTCCCTCGCGACCGATGCGCCAGTGATCACCGGCTGCATTCTTCCGCCCGGCATGGCTCCTGCTGACGGCGCCTCGCTCCCGGCTCCAGATCTCGGCACCACCGAGGACCTCCCCGCCATCGCCGCAAAGTACCGGCCCCGGCTCGCGCTGGTTTGCCTTCCTTCCAACCTTGGTGCCGCGGCGGTCCGCACCAGCGAACTGCTCCGGCTCGCCGGAATCACCGAACGCTCCGTCCCCGCGCTGAGCGACCTGCTCGCTGAGCCCGTCGCCGCAACCGCGGCCCAGCACAACGAATCTCGGAACATCCAACCCGCCGACACCGCCATGCTCGCCGCGACACCCGCGATCGACATGGCCCGGCTCATCGGCCGCGAACCTTACCGCCTGGATCGCCACGCGGTGAGCGGCATCCTCGCCGGCAAGTGCGTCCTGATCACCGGCGCCGGCGGCAGCATCGGCTCCGAGCTTGCGCGCCTGTGCGCGGGCTTTGCCCCGTCGCAGCTCGTGCTGATGGAACGCGGCGAGAATGCTTTGTTCGAAGTCGATCGGCAGATCGCCCAGCGATTCCCCGGCGTTCCGCGCCGCGCCGTCCTGCACGATGTTGTCGACGCGGCGGGAACGCAGCGGCTTCTGAATGAGCTGCGCCCGCACGCGGTCTTCCACGCCGCCGCGCACAAGCACGTGCCGCTCATGGAGGATCACCCGGCGCACGCACTGACCAACAACCTGTTCGGCACCAAGGCCATCGCCGATGCCGCCGCCGCGTGCGGGGCCGAGCGATTCGTGATGATCTCCTCGGATAAGGCGGTGAACCCAACCAGCGTGATGGGCGCGACCAAACGGCTCGCGGAGATCTACGTGTCCTGGCTCGCCGCGCAGGCATCCACATCGACCCGCATGAGCATGGTCCGGTTTGGCAACGTGCTTGGCTCGGCGTGCAGCGTGCTGACCATCTGGTCGAGCCAGCTCGCCGAGGGCGGACCAATCACCGTGACCGATGAGCGGATGACCCGCTACTTCATGACCATCAACGAGGCCGCGACGCTGGTGCTGCAATCGGCAACGCTCGACGCCGCGGCCAGGCAGCGTGCGGGCATGTACGTGCTCGACATGGGTGAACCGGTTCGGATTGTCGAGCTCGCCGAGCGCTTCGCCCGCGCACACGGGCTGACCCCCCGCCTGCCCGCCGCCCCGCCTGCCGGCGGCCCGGCGATCGATGTCGCCTTCACCGGCTCCCGGCCCGGCGAGAAGATCCACGAAGAGCTCGCCTACGCCACCGAGATGCTCCGCCCAACCGCCCACCCGGGCATCCGCGCATGGGCGGGCGACGGCGCAGAACCCCTGACCGATCACGCGGCACATGCGCTGCTCGCCGAACTGGGTTCTCTCCGCACCAGTCTCGACCCCGGGCAGGTCATCGCGGCCCTCCAGCAGCACGTCCCAGAGATGCGCCGACGACACGCGTGATTCGGGACACGTTCGGGCATCGCAACGCAGAGGCGGCCGTGTCCCTAAACTCAACCTTCACAGAGCACGGCCGCGAAGCCGTGGATGCTTGAAGGGCGGGGAAACGGAGCATTCAAACCATGTCCAGTGTACGACAGCAGGTCCTTCTCCAAACCCTGGCAACTCGCCAGAACGCCGAGAAGCTGCTCGCGTCGCTGCTCCGGGCTCAGGCCGAATGTGACCAGCAGCTCCAGAAGGAGCAGCGGTCCGACGCCATGAAGTCGGTGACCGGCGCATCCTCGCTCGATCGGGCGATCGCCTCGACCCGGCGGATGATCGAGCAACTCGACCGAAGCGTTGAACAGGTTGCCAAAGATCTGCCTTGCGACGATGCCCCGGCGGCTTCCGTCGCCGCCGGCATCGACGGTGTTCCGAGCAACTACAACCTCCGGGTGGTTGTCGCGACGGCGCGGGCGGCGGCGCGGTAGACGCTCCGGGCGACTACGCTCGAACATGATGACCGACAATGAACTGCTGACTGTTGCGCTCCGGGTGCGGAAGCTCGATCCTCGCGCGGCGACGCCCGCGTATCAGACCCAGCATGCCGCGGGAATGGACATCGCCGCGTGTCTGCCCGAGGGAACATCCATCGAACTCAAGCCGCTAACGCAGGGCGGCGCGATTGTGCTGGTGCCGACGGGGCTGGCGATCGCGGTGCCGCCGGGGTTTGAGGCGCAGGTGCGGCCGCGATCGGGGCTGGCGACCAAGCACGGGGTGACGATGCCCAACTCTCCCGGGACGATCGATGCGGATTACCGGGGCGAAGTCAAAGTCCCGATGATCAACCTTGGACAGGAGGCGTTTCTGATCACTCACGGAATGCGGATCGCGCAGATGGTGATCGCACCGGTCGCGCAGGCGCACGTCGAGGTGGTCACCGAGTTGAGCGAGACGGCCCGTGGGGCGGGCGGGTTTGGCAGTACTGGACGGTAAACAGGGCTTAGAAACCGCCGCGGATTTCCTTCGACTTGGAGCGGAGCGCGGCCTGCGCACGTAGACGCCGCATGGCCGGGGTCTCCTTGCGGATCTCTTCCTCGGTGCGGGGTGTGCCGCCGCGATCGCCCTTGCGGCCGCCTCGGCCTCCGCCACTTCCGCCCCCCCCACCACCACCACCGCCGCCGGCAGCGGCAACTGGCTCGGGAGCGGGGAGCAATGCCCTGATGCTCAGGGAGATTCGTCGGGTCTGCGGGTCGAGCTTGAGCACGCGGCACTGGACGACTTCATCGGGCTTGAGAACATCCTGCGGGTGGCCGATGCGGCGATAAGCGATCTCGGAGACGTGCACCAGGCCCTCGACGCCGGGGGCGAGCTCGATGAACGCGCCGAACTCCGTGAGACGCGTCACGCGGCCGCCGACATCGGCGCCTTCCTTGATGTCGGCGACGGCGGTCTGGAACGGGTCCGCCGCGAGCTGCTTCATGCCGAGCGAGATGCGGCTCTTGCGCATGTCGTTCTCGTCCCACTCGATCTTGAGGATCTTGACGCGGACCTGCTGGCCTTCCTTGACGACCTTGGCGATGGCATTTTCGCCGAAGCCCATGCGGTCGTAAGTGAGATCGGAGATGTGCACGAGGCCATCGATGCCGCCGATGTCGACGAACGCGCCGAAGGGCATGATCTTGCGGACGGTGCCGTCGAGGGTCTGGCCTTCTTCGAGCGTGTCCTTGAGCTTGGAAGCGGTCTCGACGCGCTCCTTCTGGAGGAGGTCGCGGCGGGAGAGGACGATGTTGCCGCGGCCGCGCTTATCGAGCTGCGAGACCTGGCAGGTCATCTTCTCGCCGATCATGACGGAGAGGTCGGGGATGCGGTCGAGCGAGACCTGGCTGGCGGGCATGAAGGCGCGGTGGCCGCCGACTTCGAGCTCCAGCCCGCCCTTGTTCACACCGACGACGCGGGCTTCGACGATCTGGCCGATGTCGAGGTTCTCCCACGCGGCCTTGACCACCGCGCCGGGGCGCGAGCAGACAAACAGGCTCTCGTTGGGTTCAAACTTGTCGACGACAACCTGGAGCTCGGTGCCGACGACGGGGAGCTCATCATCGCCCCACTGCACGCGCGGTGCGACGCCAAGTTCCTTGGGTCCGAACTCGAGGAAGATGTCCGATGGGCCGACGCTGACGACGATGCCGGCGCGGTGTTCGCGCCCGGCCTGGACGACGCGGGGACCGTGGACCTTGGGCTTCTCGAGACCGCCGATGGGAGTAACGATGCGCTCGGGGCGGGCCAGGGGCTTGCCGCCGCGATCCTTCTTTGCGGTCTTTGCGCTGCCGGCGCCAGTTCCACCAAAACCAAGTGCGGCCATTGCCTCATCAATCTCGCTTGCGATCTCGGAGGAGAGCTCCGGCTGCTTGGGAGCGGCTTGGGGGGCGGCCTCGGGGGCGTGATCGGTGATGGGGCTGGAAGCCTCCGCGTTTTCGGCGGTGGGCACGTTGGTCTGATGCTGGTTGGTGGCGTCCATAACTCGAGTCGAGCAGTTGGTGAAACTGTGCGGTCTCGCTCCTGAAGAGCCGGTCTGGCGAGCGCGGTAAGGCGCATCAACACGATGCGACAACCGGGGTCCAGCCGGGAACGACAAGTCTACACGCGGCAAGCGGTTCGGGCGAAAAAGCGAGGGGGCGGGGGAAGTG
>Ga0163154_10008275_pt1 | contig 12174 bp, 13 predicted proteins | sample OliLakLV19MP9P1_FD_148649 | JGI IMG/M metagenome (GOLD analysis project Ga0163154, IMG submission 148649) | Freshwater microbial mat bacterial communities from Lake Vanda, McMurdo Dry Valleys, Antarctica - Oligotrophic Lake LV.19.MP9.P1 | ecosystem: Environmental > Aquatic > Freshwater > Lake >... | reverse complement strand
CAAGAATTTGATGTCTGTTTCGGCGAGCGTCGTGCCTTCGAGGCTCACGTCTCCGAGATCTTCCACAGTCATCACTTCAGCGATCGGATCGAGTCCCTTTCCGAAGCCTTCCGTGGAGACCTGCCCGGTACGGCTCACGGCCAGCGGCGCCAAGCCGAGCTGCAAGATCGCGCCACACTCGGGGCCGTTGGGCTTGCTCGCACATGCCTCGACGTCGCCTTGCGCACGCAGCTTCTTGGTGCTCTCTTCGCGACCGATGCCGCCGCCTGCGCTGCCGACCTCGACCGAAGCGCCCGCTTTGCCTTTGGCGCGCGCATCGAGCTTGAAAGCGCCGACTGTGATGGTGCGCACGTAGTGGGTTGCGCCTTGGCAATCACCGCGTCGTGACTTGGGGGCGCTCTCGGCTACGCGTTGGCCGACGGCGATGTAGTCGAGCTCGAGCGAAGAGCCAGCCGAGAGCTCGGCCTTGAGCGACGCGGCACCCAGCGGCAGCCTGGCGAAGAGCTCGTTGTTGTCGGAGATCTCGATGCGGTCTCGGGCGGGTGTGGTCTCTTCGAAGTCGTAGTCGCCTTTGATCTCGCATGAAGAGAGGATCTTCATGGTGCAGCCGGAGTAGCTGACGGCGACCAGGCCGCGCCGGCTGGCCGTCTCCAGATCGACCTTGGCGGTGCCCGGCCACTCGACCACGAGCGGGTTCAATGGATCACGCGCGACCTTGCAGGTGGCCTGCTGATCGTCTGCTTGCTCGACTGTAGGGGTGTCGGCGATGAGCTGCGTGCCGGGGCAACCCGTGAGCGCGAACAGCGCCAGCAGCAGCAATGCCAGGGAACGAGCGGTGCTTTTCATTGGGCGCTCGCCTCTGCGGAGCGCCCGGCAGAGAGCGGCGCGAGGCCGAGCCTGACAGGGGCGCCGCAGCCGTAACCGCGGATGTTCTTTTCGTCGATGTCCGTCTTGCCGGCGCAGTTGACGACATCGCCGGAGTTTCGCGAACGGTTGCGAGACGAGCTGTTGTGCGCCCCGACAGCCACGATACCGACGTCGACGTCGGCGCCGCTCTTGGCTCTGGACTGCGTCTCCATGTTGTAGGCGCCGACCGAGATGGTGCGCACGTAGTGGGTGCCGCCTTCGCAGGCGCCGCTGAGCTCTTCAGGCTCGGTGCCCGCCAGGCGCTGGCCCACCAGCACATAGTCGAGCTTCAGCATTTTGCCGGAAGCGAGCTCAGCTTTGAGCGCGGACGAAGCGACAGGCAGCTTCGAGAACAAGTCCGCGTCGTCTTTGATTTCGAGCGCGTCACGCTGCGGAGTGACTGCCTCGAAGGTGTAGGCGCCTTTGGCTTCGCAGCGCGGCAGCACCTCCAGCTTGCAGCCTTTGAATTTGACCACGACGATGCCGCGCTTGCTGATGCTCTCGAGGTCGACCTTGTGGGTGCCGGGCCACTCGACGATCAGCGGATTCTCCCGGTCGGTGGCGCTCTGACAGAGGGCTTCGTTGCTCTTGCCTTCTGCCTCGGCAACCGTGACGTCTTTGGCGACGACATCGGGCGTGCCGCCACAGCCGAGAGTCGGGAGCGCGAGGCCCAGCGAGAGCCAACAGTAAAGGCGGGTCATTTTGCTTCTTCGGAGAGGAGGAACTCGACCGCTTGCTGGATGGCTGCGACATCCGCCTCGCCGCCGCCTTGGGTCACGACCCGGAGCTGGCCTTGCCGGTCGAAAATGAAAGTTTGCGGCAAATCGGCCACCTGATAGGCGCCGCGGATCGTCGATCCAGAATCGTCGAGGACGTTTACGTACGTGACCCCCAATTTCTTGAGTCGCTCCGTAACAAGTCCCGGATTGTCGTCGATGGCGACGCCCACCATGGCGAGGCCCGCATTTTTGCGCTGTTTGTAGAGCGCCTGCAGCGCCGGCATCATTTTCACGCAGGGCGCGCAGTTGGTGGACCAGAAATCGAGCACGGTGACCTTCCCCTTTTCGGGAAATTTCACCATCTCACCCTCGAGGGTCACCTGTTCGATCGCATCGGGCGCTTTCGAGAGCAGCGGGTGCGGCTTCGACGCGGGCAATGATGCGCCGCAGCCGACAAGCAACCAGCAGCCGAAGACCAGCGCACCGAGGCGTTTGAACACGCCGGCTCTATAGCCAGAGTGTCACCCTGCGGAAAGCGTGAGACGCTCGCGCTTCGCTGTGGCAGGGAGGGCGGCAGGTGAACCGCGCGCCGATCACCAGCATTTGGCTCATTTCGACTGCGCTGGCAGTCGTGGGCTGTGAAGGCAAACCGCTGCCGCCGATGGCCTCGGTGCCCCTGCCATCCGCGAAGGTGAGCGCAGCAACGGAGGGCAGCGCGCTTCCGCTCTCGGAAATCGTGTCTTCGGTACCTGCTTCCAGCGCCGCGGCCTCGACAACTGTCGACTTGGCTTCGGCTCCAAAGCTCCACGCTGACGACGGCAAACCGCTCGCACAAACGGAAGACCGCCCGACGGCGAGCTCCCCCGCGTTCAAATCGCGAATGGACCTGCTCTGGAAAGCCATCGTGACGGACGATCCGGCGGTCGCTGATGGCGTCTTCTTTCCAGTCGTCGCCTACGAGCAGGTGAAAGACATCGAGAAGCCCGGCTCCGATTGGAAGCACCGACTGATGAAGGCGTTCGCCCGCAACATCCATGACTATCACCAGAAGCTCGGTACCGATTCAGCGGCAGCCAAGCTGGTCGCGGTCGAGATCGATGAAGATCGCGTGAAGTGGATGGGCCCCGGCAAAGAGGGAAACAAGGTCGGCTACCACCGTGTCACGCGATCGCGCATCCGCTATCGCGACGCTGCGGGCGCCGAAAAAAAATTCGAGCTGACGAGCCTCATCTCATGGCGTGGTGAGTGGTTCGTGGTGCATCTCGACGGCTTCAAGTAAGGGCCCGCTCAGCAATAACTTGCCCTACGCCCGTCGATCCTCTCGCTGCGACAGGCGGCCTCGTCGCTGTGCTCCTCAGCCTACAAGAGTAGGCTTCCGGTGCTCGCTCCTCAGGCGCCCGTCTCGCATCGGTTTCGACGGTCTCGTGACCAAGTTATTGCTGAGCGGGCCCTAAGTCCCTGATTGTTGGCCCGATCTGGGCTGGTTTGCGACCCTGGCTCCCTCTCGAAAGGAGCCATGTGAGATTCCGAGCTGCCTCTTCGTTTGCTTTGATCGCCCTTGGCGCGGCATTGCCTCGCGTCGCCTTGGCCCAAGAGCCCGCCGAAGTAACGAAGGTCGCCGATAACGCGCCGGAGGCCGCGACCAAGGGCAAGACGGACGCGGTGAACACAGGCGCTGCAGGCAAGCGACCGGAGGGTTGGACGCCTGGCATCGCGTTCGGCGGCACCTTCAACCTGGTGGATTCGCGCAGCGTCGTCGGCACCCAGGACGGCACCGCCCTGATGCTCGGCGCGGCGCTCGATGCCGCGCTCGAGCTCAACGAAGGCATGCACGAGTGGCGCAACACGCTGAGGGCTGGGGCAGGTGTCACGCGCACGCCCTCACTGGACGAGTTCGTCAAGACGAACGACGGCCTCGCCTTCGAGACCATCTACTTGATGCACGTGGTGGAGATCTTCGGCCCGTACGCGCGCTTTGCGTACAACACCACGATGTTTCCGGGGATGGATATTCGACCGGCGGCGGTGAACTACGTGGTCCAGAACCTGGACGGCTCGACCACCGAGTACTTCGGCCGCAGGCTGGAGATGACCGACCCGTTCAAGCCTTCCACCTTCAAGCAAGGCATCGGCGCGTTCGTGCAGCCGGTCAACACCGAGCGCATCAAGTTCGAAGCGCGCGCCGGTCTCGGCGCACAAGAATCGCTCGCCGCAGGCAACCTGGCGATCAACGACGACTCGGCCACGCCGACGATCGAGATCAAAGAGATGGATGACGCCTACCAGATCGGCGTCGAAGCCATCGCCAACGCGTGGGGCTTCATCGACGAGACGAAGCGAGTCTCGTACTCGGTCGGTCTCGGCGTACTGATCCCGTTCGCCACCAGCGATCTGCCGGTCGGCGACGAGCGCAGCTTGCCCGAACTCACCAATGTCGAAGGCATCGTCGGTCTCAACGTGAAGCTCTTCGACTGGGCTTCGCTCGGCTACAAGTTGACGGTGATTCGTGAGCCCATGTTGGTGGACGCCTGGCAGGTCTCCAACAACTTGCTGCTCACGATCGGCGCCGCGTTCGGCAGCAAAGCCCCCGAGCCGCCGCCGCCTCCGCCGTGTGATTGCGTGAAAGACTGCAAGGTGCCCGGCGCTGCAGCAGCCGATCTCACCGCCGCGGGTGCTGCCGAGGGCGGCACCGTCGCCAATCCGCCGCCGCCAGCGCCGCCGAGCAAGGTGACCTCGCCACCTGCCCAGCCGCCTCCGGCACCGCCGCCATCGGCACCCACCGAGGTCGCGCCAGCGCCCGCCCCGCCGCCGAACCCCTGAGGAGGATGCCATGAAAAATACTCACAAGCGCATCTTTGGGCTCGCTCTGTTCTCGCTCGCAGCGCTCTTCGGCGGTGCTTGCGAAAGTCACTACAGCACGCAAGAGGCCTACGCCGTCTGCCAAGATCTGGTGGATCGCAACCCTGCGACCAACGCGCCCGGCGGGTTCGACGACTGCGTCGGCTGTTACGAGATGTGCGGCGACGAGTGCAACCAAGCTGGGACATCGCCCGAGACCTACGTTTGCCCCGACGAGCTCGGTGAGGGCGGCGGCGGCGGTGGTGATGCAGGTGAGGGCGGCAGCGAGTAGCGCCAGCTAATACTGCTTGCGGGCGCGTACCTGCTTCTTCTCGTAGTTGGTAGTGCCCACGTAGTACCTGCTCACGCCTTTGGGCTTCTCCGCCATGATGGTGCGCATGGCATTGCATGCGCGCCGCGCGGGGTGGGAGTGGGTGTTGATCAGCTCTTCGATCTCGTCCGAAATGGGGTCGCTGCCGCGCTTCTTCTTTTTGCTATCGAGCGAGTCCCAGTTTTGCCACATGGTGACGAACTGCTTCGGGGAATATTCGGCAGCCATCAAGAAGCGCACGGCGAACAGATCGGCCTCGTCTTCTTGCTTGGTCGAGAATGGGTGGCGCGCCATGTTGATGATCACGGGGCCCATCTCACCAGCCTGATTCGTGAGATCCCCGAGTCGCTTCAGGTGCTCGAAGATCGCAATGGTGTGGCGTCGGTCGATGTGATTGATTTCGTGCGCCAAGACCCCGGCGATCTGCGCTTCGTTCTCGAGCCGCCGTGCTGCCTCCAAGATGCCCCGATAGAAGTAGATGTGGCCGCCGGGCATGGCGAAGGCGTTGATGTCGTCGTCGTCCACCGTGTGAAAGTCGTACACGATACCTTTGCGCTCGACCGACACGAGCAGCGGTACGCTGAGCTCGGCGATGTATTGCCGGCTGTCGGCCATGCTGGCCGTGTCGACTTTGCCGCGGAACTTCGACGAGCCGAGTAGCTCCTTGTAGAGTTCCTCGCCGATCTCTTCTTCTTCGGCCTCGGTGATGGTGGCGGCCTTGCGCAGCTCGCGATCGATGTCGTAGCCGACGCTCTTGACGATGTCCGCCAGTCGACTCTGATTCTGGCAATACGGGTCGCTGCCGGGGTTGAAGTTGAGCTCGCTGGCCTTGTCGATCTCTTTGGCGCTCGATTTCACCGCGCGCCCCGACCCGCGCGAAACCTCACGCGGGTCTACGCGACCGCTTTCTGCTGATTCCGGAATTTTGGGTTCGGCGGCCTTCTTGTAGCCGTCGTCGTCGCTGTCGTCGTCGCTGCCCTTCTTTTTCTTTTTCTTTCCGTCACCCTCATCGTCGTCGTCGTCGTCGCGCGAAGACGTCGCGCCCCGGCCGAAGTCGGTGACCACTGCCAGGGCAACTACGCCTGCGAGGGCGATCAAGACGGCGATCACCGTCGCCAAGCCGAACGGCGACTTCTTGCGTCGCGTTCCTTTCGCGGGCGCTGGCGGGATGACCGGGCCACGTTTCGGCGCTGCGCGACCGTGTGTGGGGGCGCCACACTTGGGGCACTGCGCGAGGGCAGGAGGGATTGCGGCGTGACAGTGCCGGCACTCACCAAACGTGTGCACGGGGCCAGGCTACAGCTTTCGGGCCAGTGAATGCTTCACTTCTTGCTGAGGAACTGGAGCTCTCCCATCGACCAATACGTGGTGTAGCGCTCCGCGGCGCATCGTGAAGTTACTCCTCGTCGATGCGGTGGCCCCCGACGACGTCATGGCCGCGCTCGCGATAGCGATCGCACCCCACGTTGCGACGCTACTTCCCTAGCTTGGCTACTTTGCCGCCGGCGTGAACACGCCGTCGTCGCACATCTCTTTGGCCCCCTTGATGTCCTTGATCGCCTCGGAGGGTAGATGAAGATCGGGGCCGAAACGCGCTGCAGTTTCTCACGACTTCGTGAGGCAGATCGGTCGCTGAAATGGTTCGCCACGCAACCCAGCGCGAGCCTTGGAGGATGCAATCGTGGGAGCTGCAATGCAACCATGGCGCGAGCGCGTGTGTGATGTAGGCTACGGCCATGCGTGGAGCCGCGATGACGATGGCGGTGCTGCTGTGGGGCCCGGGCTGCCAACCCGAGCGCGCCAGCTTCGATGCTGCGGTTGCTCCCAGCACCCCATCACAGACAGCCGCCTCAGCGATGACGGTTAGCAAGCTCCGCCCAAAGCCGGTTGCAGCCGGCTACGGCGGCGTCGGTCCCGCGACGCCCGCCCCATATCCAGACGTGTGGATCGTTCTGCTCGTCGACCTCGAGACGACAACCGCGCTGCGGGAAGTGACCCTCAAGGAGCTGCAGCTTGTCGACGACGCAGGCAAAGTGGTTGCGCGAGCGGCGGCGCCTTGGTCGCTTCGGCGCGATCTGAAGACCGTGACGGACGGCGCACGGAAGAACGGCGATTTCTCCGACGTTGGAACGATTCCCTTCGATGGAGTTGCCGAGCCTGGGCGCGACCTTCGCCTTCGGGTGCACGCGCCGCTCGACACACGCTCCGACTCGATGGGGCGACCCGCGACGCGTTTCCGTGCCTTCCTTGTCGCACCTGGAGATCGGGGTGTTTGGCTGGAGGGTCCCTTGCAAGGCCCCTGGGCCACTGGGTAGGCAGCTGGGTGACTGAGGCGCCAATGTCACGGCGCCGGCGTCGCTCGTCTCAGAGCTCATGAGCTTCAGCTCCCCGCGACGCAGCTTGCCGTCGACGGGATCGATCGAGACCGCCCGCACGCGAACCTTGCCGATGTCCGGATCGTCGGCTTCGTACCGGTGTTCGGTTGCCGCCGGGTCCGCTCCCATCGCCTCAGCGGGACCGGATCCGTTCCGCGACCTCTCGACCCTCCTCGTCGGCGCCGGGGGTCGAGACGATCCCGCGGACCGTGGGTCCGGTGCGCACGAAGAAGGTGTCCCCGTCGACCGCCACGACCGAGCCCAACGCCGCCGCGTCGTCGAGCACGATTCGGTTCCCTGTACAAGAGGTTCGCGTCGACCCGGATGAAGTGGTGGCAGCGGAGCGCGTGGGGTACCGATTTATCGGCAACGAGATCTCCGATCGCATCGCGTTCAGGCGGGCGAGTTTCTTCATCCTGCGGCTGATTCGGGCCAAGTTCATCAAAGATGAGCCGCAGCCGATCGACGAGGCTGCGCCATCCGCTGACGCGGGATCCACGAGTTCGGTGATGTCGGGAGATGCCGCCGCCGAGCGCGAGCAGGCGGCACCACAGATTCTTTGCGCCGAGATACCGGGATACTTCTGGCCGCGCTCAATGGCCGACGCGAGCGCGATCACGCAGATCATTCTGGCGAAGTACGACATGTGTTTGCCACTGCATCGACAGGAGCGAGTGTCGCCTCGCTGCGGCTTTCACCTGCCGCGTTCGACGCAATGCGATTGGCTGTCGGCGGCCTACGGCTACACCTTCAGAATCGTCGACGCGATGATGGCGGAGGCTTGTCAGACAGCGTTTTGCATCGCAACGGACGCCACTGGGGCACCGGTGAGAATGCCCCGCGAGTGCACAAACTGGCACGTATTCGTATTTGTCGCTGACGCTGACCACATCGTCTTTCGTGCGGCGCGTGCTCACACGAGCGCGGCGATCGCCTCCTTGCTCGCTGGGTTCTCGGGCTATCTGTTGTCCGACGCCGCCCTGATCTACGACGCGCTTCATCGTGAGCACGACATCACCGAGGTCGCCTGCTGGGCCCATGTCAGGCGATATTTCTGGAAGTGTCGAGCGACAGAGCCTGCGCTTGCAGTCGAGGGGCTCTCCATTATCTCGAAGCTGTTCGAGGTCGCGCGCGAAGCGAACGAAATCGCCATGCCCGCGCGCACGCTGGAACGGGCTCGACGAGCGCAGCCTATCCTGACTCTCTTCGACCGCTGGATCGAGCGCGTCAGATCAAGGGCTGACGACAAGAGCCCGCTCGCGGCAGCGATCACCTACTACGACAACCAGCGCGCTGGTCTGCGAACATTTCTCGAGGATGGGCGTCTGCGCATCGATAACAACATCTGCGAGCAGCAGCTCAGGAACCTCGTTCTCGGACGCCACAATTGGAACTTCTTCGAGAACGAAGCGGGGCTGAATTGGTACTGTGTCTTTCGGTCCCTCGTTGCGTCGTGCGCTCTGCATAATCTCGAGCCGCAAGACTATCTGGACGAGATCCTTCGACTCGCACCCCATTGGCCAGCCACGAAGATGCTTGCGCTCTCGCCGAAGCATTGGGCGGAGACGCGCGCCAGCCTTTCGCCAGCACACCGGGCGATCATCCAGCCGGCGTGGCGCTCGCCCGCCCCCTCTGCACCTGCCGCACGGCGAGCGGCATAGCTCAGCCTGTCTTGCCTGACCGCCACCCGGTGAAGATCTGGTCGGCGGTCGAATGCATCGCGCTGGTCAGCACACCGAGAATGGCCTCGGTTTGAGCCACGAGCACCTCTCTCACGAACGCCTCCGGCGCGAGAACGGAGAGCGACGATGCCCGCTGCCGAGGTCGCCGAAATGGCGTTAGTCCATACCGGACGCAGAGCACCCGGACCACCGCCTCGCCAACTCCGTCGTCGCCAACCGCGATCCTGAACTCGCTGTCCGCTATGCGTTCTCGCGCTTGCGTGAGCTGCGCCGCGTACGCGGCCGGCGTCATGCCGTCCGCAGGCGCGTATTGGCGCTCGATCTTCCTAATCAGCTCAATGGCTCCGACGATATCCACCCTCGAAGGGTGGGTCCGGTGGCGCGGTTCTGTCCAGCACTTCCGACCCGACCCACGCGGCGGCCCTTCGCCAGTGCCAACCACGGGCACCTACAGGCCGAAAGAACGCGGTTCACCGGACGGGTACACACGCCGCTAGCGCGCGCCCTACCGTGCTGCGGGCTCACGCCCCGCTGACGCGCGGCGTGGAACGACGCTGGCGTTGTTGCGGTGTCTCAGCGCTCGTTGGCGCGCCGCAGGAGCACGTGAGGCGCACCGAGGATGCCCTGACGCCGGCCGAGGAGCAGGATAGTCAGGGTGCAGCGGTGCTCGGTCGTGGCTTCGACCTGAAAAGGCCTCAGGGCAACACGGAGCTGGTTGCCCCATGGCGGCGCGAAGCTCGCGACCAGAGAGGTGCCGGGCTGCGTATTCGCGCGGACAATAACGCTGGCGACGGTAGCGGCTGAAAACAGCTGCTTCGGATCGTCCGGATCGAGATCGACGGTGTTGACGGCAACCTCCAGCTGTGTGTCCTCACCCCAGGTGTTGATCTGATGCACGAGCACGACGAGCACGGCGGCAGACCACGCGGTAGCGTCGATGCCGACCGCGATAGGCCAGTCTTGCGACTGGTCCGCGCGCATGTCGAAGGAGAATGGCAGCATGCGCACGACCTCGACCTGCTCTTCGAGGCCGACGTCTACTGGATCCAATCCCTCGGGCGCGTCGAGCCTCATCAGGCCCTCCGCCCGAGCAAGTAAACGGAGACCGCGAGCGTCAGCGTAGCTGTTGCTTGCAAGCCCCCTTGGTTCCATACCCAGCGGACGCGCAGGTTGGGCCCGAAGGGCAGCGTGAATTGCTCCGTCTGGTAGCTCGGGACTGCGGAGCCCGAGCTCACCGCCGTGAGCGACGCGACTGCGCGGCCGGTCTCGACCAGGTCCTGGTCGGGTGCCTCTTCATCGAGCACCACGTTCTCGACCTCGACACGGAACGATGCCGTGGTGCCGCCTACGCCAACCCATGCATTGCGAGCGTGGGTGAGCACGATCAGCTGGCCCGAGACCCACTCGCTGGCATCGACCCCATAGGCGATCACTCCGGACTGGGTGGTCGATACCCGGCCGTCGAAGGCGAAGTTGGTCCGCGCGAGGATGCGGACGGTTTCGCCATCTTCGACGAAGTCGGTCTCGAGCGGGACGGGCTCTGAATCGGCACCGAGATCGTCCGGGAAGGGGTCAGTCGAACGCATTGCAGTACTCGAAAGTGAGCTTCTCCCAATCAGTCTCGAGGCTGCAAAGACCCTTGGCTCCTTGGGAGCCCCGGCACCAGACCTCGTGATTGTCGAGCAAGGCACAGAGGTGGTATTCGCCCACCACGAAGTCCATCACGTTGCCGAAGTCGCCGGTCTGAACAGGTGGCACCAAGCCGCTGTCCTCGGGCTGGTAGGCCTCGTAATCGTTCTTCCCCCAGCACCACAGCTGGCCATCCGCGCGGCCACAGGCGGTGTGGCCCCCAACTCGGAGAGCTTGAGCACGTCCAGTGGCGGCAGCCCCTCGACGAGCTCGAACGCAGTCGTGGGCCCACCAGTGGGAAGCAGAGGGGTGACGTACTCCCCGACGCAGTAGACCGCACCGGAATCGGCCAGGGCACAGGCCTGCTCGGCCCCAACGCTGAAGCTCTGCACCGGCTCCGGCACCGACAGCGGCTTGAAGCTGGAGACGTCGGCGCCCTGCTCGTACGCGTTGTGCGGCACACCGTTCTCGTCGACCTCGAGGCAATAGGCGACGCCGTCCACACCGAGCAAACAGGGCGCGAGGCCGGGAGCGAGCTTGTCCACCTCAACTGGAAGATCCGCAACTTCGAAGTCGTCAAAGTCACGCCCGCCGGGGAAGTCGCCCGCGTGACCAAGGAGAAAGACCACGCCCTGCTCGTTGAGGAGCGCAGCGGACCCGAGATACGCCTCAGTCGACACAATCGTGCCAAGCAGCTCACGATTTGTCATAAATGGGTCCGGCAGATCAATGTCTCGGCTGTCGAGCCACCAGAGGCGCGCGGCGCCTGAGTCGAGGACGGAGGTCGCGGCGGTGTTGCTGCTCGCAATCGTCGTCAAGCATTCGCCCTCCACGATTGGGACGGGATAGCCGAGAAAGCCGGAATGGCACTGCCCCTCGAAGTCACTTCCCCAGCACCACAGCGATCCGTCGCTCATCACTGCCAGCGTCACATCCCACCCCGCGTCCATGGCGACGACAACGGGATCCTCAGTTGGCAGGGGGCAGGCTGGCGCCGGAGCAACTAAGTCATCGCTGCAACATGTGCAGGCGAGAGCGACGACAAGTGCCATAAGCCCAGAGTGCTTCATGCCCCAAAGAATTCCGGAAAGAGGTTGACGTCGCTGTCCCAGTACCCCAGCTCCTCGAGCTTTTGGACCGGGCCCTGAATGTCGATAGGGCCCGATCCCGTGAGCACCGTCACTGTCGTCAGGTGGTGCTCCGCACTGGCGGGCCCCCACAAGTAGTGAGCTGCCGCCGCCCTCCCCGCAGCAGCGAGAACCTTGCCGCCCTTCAAGATCTTCCTGGTGCCGGCATTTCCGGCAAACGTCATTGTCTGCGACGACGCTCCCACCCCATACGCGCCGGGGTCAGGTTTGTCCGGGTCGAGGGCGCTCAGCTCGCTCAACGCATTGGTCTGCAGCATGAGGACCCGCTGTTCGCGAGTGAGCAGTTGCGTGACCGGGTGGATAGGCGTCGGACACATGCCCTGGAGGATGCGCGCCAGCATCACCGCGCTCATCGTGAAGTAGCCAGAGCCAACAGTAAACCGCGCATCGGCGCATTCTTTGTAGGTGGATGGCACCCACGGAGGTGGCCAGCCGGTCGCGGTGACCACTTTCTTCGCTGTCGTGCCGAGCGATGCGCTATCATCACGCGCCTGCTTTCTGTCGCGCGACACCCCCGTGCGCGACAGAAAGCAGGCGCGTGATGAT
>Ga0163154_10008270_pt1 | contig 12177 bp, 10 predicted proteins | sample OliLakLV19MP9P1_FD_148649 | JGI IMG/M metagenome (GOLD analysis project Ga0163154, IMG submission 148649) | Freshwater microbial mat bacterial communities from Lake Vanda, McMurdo Dry Valleys, Antarctica - Oligotrophic Lake LV.19.MP9.P1 | ecosystem: Environmental > Aquatic > Freshwater > Lake >... | reverse complement strand
CACCGGCAAAGTCTTGAGTGCTGTTTTAGTACTCGTCGCAAACTAATTTTTCAACAAGAGTTAATCGGAGAACAGCTATGTTCTCCGATTAACTTTTTTTATCTTAAGCCATGAGATTTTTACTGTTACTGGCAACACTGGCTTGTTTTCCGCAATTGCAAGCACAGGACATGCGTGATCATTGGATACTTGGAGATTCCATGCATTTGCAGTTTACGGATTCGGGCTTAACTTATTTAGGAGTGATACCCTTCCAATCTGATGAGTCAATAGCAACAATATCCAATACAGATGGTGAATTACAGTTATTCGCAAATGAGAGTCAATTATATGATAGTAATTATTCTGTTGTATTAGGGGGGGACTCATTGTTTTTTTCAAAGCGATATACCACTTCAGGACAAGGAGCAGTTATAATACCACATGATACAATATATGTATTATTTAACAGAGTGTTTTTAAGTGAGCCTGATGGGGCACTACAGTATTCAATAATTATGTATGATTCAATTGTTGGTAATTACTACATTCCCAGTGCTTTGCGGAAAAAGGTTTTACAACCAACTTTATTCGCTGAGCAAATACAAGTCATAAGACACGGCAACGGTGCCGCTTGGTGGATTATAGGAAGAAAACTAGTAAATACAGTTCAGAAAAATTCAAATGCATTTGTAGTGTATAAGTTATCTGGAGAAGATATTATATTGGAGCATGAGACTGTTATTGGACTTGAGGCTCATAATTGGGGGGAGTTGACTGCAAGCCAAGATGGGTCATCGCTTGCATTGGCTTCATTTTCGTTAGGGAGGCTGCAGTTATTTGATTTTGACAGGTGTACCGGGGTTGTTTCAAACCCAAGAGTATTAATCGATGATTCATCTTCCACATACTATGGATGTGCATTTTCACCTGATGGTTCAAAATTGTACGTTGCCAAAAATAATAGAGAAGTATTGGAGCAAGTGGATTTGAACAGTGAACCATTTTCTATCAGTACTATATTTTCAGCGAACTACGGCTTTAACAATAGCGCTGGACAATTAGAGCTTGGCCCTGATGGGAAAATTTATTGGATACAAAGGGTTCAAGGTGGGTCTTTTGATTCTCTACCTGCTATGTACTTAGGTGTAATACAAAATCCGAATGCGCCTGGTTTAGCCTGTAATTATGATCCCATTGGAGTTTGGCTTGGTGGAAGAGTTAACCGCTCACATGGCCTCCCCAACCACCCCAACTATTACCTCGGTCCGTTGGTCGGCAGCCCCTGCGATACAGTATCCAATGTCGACACTACAACGGCCATTCAGCCGATTGATATTCCTCCGGTAAAGCCTTGTTTGGATCTTAGAGCAACGCATACCAGCAGCTCAATTACGTTGAACATTGATGCTGCCTACCTGAACTGCACCATAGAGGTGTACCACAGTTCTGGGCCGCTCGTGTATTCGGAGCAAGCCAATACCATATTCAAGGAGATAAACACAACCACTTGGACGCCTGGAGTGTATGTGGCGAGACTCCGAACGCCAGACGGAAACTGCCCTGCGCAGAAGTTTGTAGTAAGTCCAAATTAGTAGGCAAAGAGGTGCCCGGAATTCGTTAGCCACTTTTAATCAGACACGGCATTTCAGAGAACCAGGACCATAAATCACAGTAAAACAAAAAACCCGGCTGAAAGCCGGGTTTTTACCTAGAGCGGGAAACGAGACTCGAACTCGCGACCCCAACCTTGGCAAGGTTGTGCTCTACCAACTGAGCTATTCCCGCCATTCGCCCGCAAGAGTAAGCTTGCTCCGCGAGCGGGCACAAATATAAGCAGCTTCGTGTAAAACAGCCATAGCCGAACTGATTTTTTCTTGGGTGCCGGAGCAGAGCAGGCGCCTGGTAGGAGCAGAGCAGGCGCCTGGCAGGAGCAGAGCAGGCGCCTGGCAGGAGCAGAGCAGGCGCCTGGCAGGAGCAGAGCAGGCGCCTGGCAGGAGCAGGGCAGGCGCATGCTATTCAGGCAGCCCCAGCAGCCCCGCATAGCCCAAGCATCCACGACACTGCCCCGCCAACCCTTACGCAGCCCCTGCTAACTGTTTAGTCATCGCTTTGCCGACTTCCCTTTGGAGCAAATGACTAATTGAAGCCCAACCGCCCATGGCCAGATCGGGTGCCAGGCCGCGGGCGATGCGGTCCACTTGGGCATCCCAAAAGCCGGCTTCGGCCAGGTCATCCAGCTTCCTGGAGCCCTGCGAAAGCGTCGGGACATGCACAAGCGGCCATTCCCCCGGAATTTCAGACAAAAAGCGCCGGCCAAAGTCGGGCTGGCACAAGAAGGGGCGGGCCAAACCAACCAGGTCAGCGTCGCCGTCTGCCAGGGCCGCATGGCACCCTCCACGCGTGCGAAAACCACCGGTGAGCAGCACAGGCAGCTTCGTTGCCTGTTTTACCTGGCGTGCAAAAGCGCCAAAGTAGGATTCCCGGGCGCGGGTGCTGTCGCGCTCTTGCGTGAAGAAGACAAGTTTTTCGTAATTGCCTCCGGAGATTTCCAGCAAGTCGAGCCCTTCCTGCTCCAGCCAGCCGATGACGGTCAGCGAATCGTCTTCGTCAAATCCGCCGCGTTGAAAATCGGCGCTGTTGATTTTTACGCTTACCGGAAACGCAGGACCGCAGGCTCCGCGAACCGCCCGCACCACGTCAAGCAACAAGCGTGCGCGATTAGCCAGGGAGCCGCCCCAGGCATCGGTGCGGTGATTGGTCAGCGGCGACAAAAACTGGCTGAGCAGGTAGCCATGGGCTGCATGCACCTGAATGCCGTCAAAACCACAATCGCGCAACAGCGCAGCACAGCGCACAAAATCGCGGATCAGCGCCTGAATTTCGTCCTCGCGCATGGGCCGCGGCTGACTGAAAAAGCCCAGTTTTTTGAGGCCGACATCTGACGCCGAAACCGGCCTGAAGTTGTTGAGGCGGCTGGTTTGCCGGCCCGCGTGGTTGAGCTGCACCCAGACCTGGCCACCCCCCGATTTTGCCGCTTCGGCCATGCGCGTCAGCGCAGCCCGTTGATCGCCCACCAGCGGTGCAATGTTGCCCGCCGATTCCATGTATTTGGCATTAACCAACATGTTGCCGGTAATTAACAGGCCCGTTCCCCCGTCAGCCCAGCGGCGGTAAAGCGCTTCGTGAAGGGCATTTGGGGCATAGTCCCGGCCGCTGAGCCGTTCGGTCATGGCCGCTTTGACCAGGCGGTTGGCTAAACGCACACCACAGGGTAGGGCAATGGGCTGTAGCAGAAGGTCCGGAGAAAATTCAGGTGTCTCGCGGGTTAGGTTTTCGGGCGAAGGGCGGCTGTTCATGGAGCGAAGGTAGAGGCCGCCTAATTCGGCCGTGTTTGTATGTAATCACCAACGCGTATGCCCCGTTCTGCGCAATATCCTGCAACCACCTCCACCACATAGCGGGCGGGCTTTAGCGAAGGAACGGGAGCTTCTGAGAACGGCACCGTTTTTTCGGCGATGTGCACAATCAGCAAGGCGTTGTTCACGTACAGGATGTCCAGCGAAACTTTGGTGTCCTGCATCCAGAACGACTGCGGCCCTTCGAGCGGAAAAATGAAGAGCATGCCCTGGTCATCGCGCATGGAGCTGCGGTACTTCAAACCCTGCGACATTTCCGTCGGTTCGTCCGCTACTTCAATGGTTATGCTGGACAATGTGGTCATGGTGCCGCTGGCTTCTTTGCGCAAAAAATCCAAACTGCCGTCTTGGCGAAATTGGGGCTCCTTGTCGTTCTTGCAGCCGGGGAAAACAGCCACAGCAGCAACAACCATAAAAATTGTTATGAAACTGGACGGCAAGCGATTCTGCCCCACAAAAACCCAGGAATTTACGCTCCGTCGCATAAGCACAATGTTAAGGCAACTTCTTTGGAGTTTAGCGTAACGAAGCAGCGGGGCTTTCTGGAATTTCCGTTAAAAACCCAACCCAACCAGCACATTATACGCCGGCGCCCCTTCGCCCCAGCCCGCGCCAAATTCAATTCGACCCACTTTAAAGATGTGTTCAATGCCCACCGCAAGCTCCGTGTACCAGTTGCCGTCCGGGGTGTAGAGCCCGTGGGTGCCGCCCACCAACTGCCAGCGCAGTTTGCGGATGCCCGGGATTTTGTTGAAGACAAAACCGTTGAAGTGATGCTCGTAATGCCATTCGAACCAATATTGGTCTGTGCTGCGGGCAAAGTATGGCAGCACGTTGAAGCGCGCCAGCTCCGGTCTTAAGACGTTGGTTTGGTTGCCAGTAAAGTGGCGATAGTCCTGAAAGGGAAGACTATCGCTGCGCAGAAAGCCGCCGACCCCGAAATTCAGGTCTGACCGGCCCACCAAACCCAGCGAAACGCTGTACGTTAACCCGCCGTCCAGCCGCAAGTAATCGACGCCGGAGCCGAGCACCGGTGCAGCGCCCATGACGCGGAATTGCAACTCGGGCCACTTGGAACCGAGCAGGAAACGACGGTCAGGCTCTGTGGCGTAGCGCTGCGCAATTTGGTAGCGAAACGATAAGGTATAGCGGCTGATGCGGTGTTCTAAAAAAGGCCAATCAAAGTTTTCCTCATCCAGCGGATCGTTTGACGTGAATTCGCGGTCGGTTAACGCAAGCCAGGTAAGGTCAGAAGTATTTCGAAGGGGGATTCGGTTGGCCCAATGCAGCGTACCCGAGGCCCGAAAGCCGTTAAACAGTTGCCGGGTCATGCTGGCTTCCACGTAGTGTACTTCGTAAAGCTTGAGGTAGCTGCGCCGCAAGAATTGGGCGTACAGGGAATTAACCAGCCCGGAAACAGCCCCCGGATGGTAGTCGGTAATGGCCTTACCACCGGCCAGTTCAAAGCGCTGAAAATGAATCGGATCGCTGACCCATTGCACCCGTCCATCGGCCTGAAGACGCCCGTTTCCGATTCCGTAACGAAGCTGTCCATTCACCCGCCAGACCCGGTTCCGGGGCATTTCGCGGTTCCAGCCACCGCCAAGCGAACCGTACCGGCCTTCCACCGTATTAAAACCTATGGTGTTGAGCAGAGCGTCAATGTACCAGCGAGTTTTCTTATACGAATTTTCGTTCGAGTAGCCTAAGAGCACATCCATGATCTGCGGGCGGTTTGAAAGCCGGTCCAGACTGTCCAGGTAACCCTTGTCTTCTCGTTTTTTGGCCAGAATGTCTTTCTCGCGATAGTCCTCAGCTTCTAACGGGCTAAGCGGCACGGGCCGGCGCGCCTCCCAAAACAGGCTGTCTTTTTCATTGGCTCCGTCCTGGATACGCATCACTTCCGGGCCAAAGAAGCCTTTGGGAAAGCTAGGATCGAGGGCATAATTGCTGTAAAACGCCATGAAATAGCCCTGTCCCCGGATGCCCAAAATGCCGAATCGAAAGCGAAATTGCCGGGACACCGGCATCCAGCGCGCACTGTCCACGGGCGAATAGGTCATCTGGATTTGCAGCGAATCGATAAATTCGATGCCTGCGTCGCGGGTCAGCAACATGTCTGTGCCGTAGAGCCGCCAGGTGTCTTCAACAATGTAAACGTGCCCTCTAAAAACCGGGTCCTGCCGACGCCGCGGAAGCACTTCAATTTTGTTGATCAGTCGCCCGTCTTCCAAAAAAGTGCCGGCCAGCACAAACCGGTAAAAAAAGAAGGCGTCATCGGCCAGCGGCGAAATGAAATCCCGCTCCGCCACTCCGTTGATGTTCAGCCGCGGGTCGTAAAAGGTCACTTCCATCGGGGCCGCTTCGTTCCAGCTAAAGCCTTGGTCGTCGCCGCTGACCTTGCTGGCCAGCATTTCCTCCTTGCTGCGCGCCGAAGGCGTGCCAGGCTTGTCAACATGCAACCGCGAATACGATTCGGAGAGGTAGACGATGCCGGTGTTGTTGGAGTCCAGCATGTCGCCCGCGTCAATGCGGATGCCCATGATTTTTTCGGGCGCCCCGTCAATGCGCTGAAGCCCTTTGATGTAGGCATCGGTCGAAAAGCTGCCCGTCTCCCTGCGAAAGCTCTCCCGCGCCGCGATGGCTTTGCGCATGATGGCCATGCCCGGGTCTTCTGATCCGCTAATGATCACGTCTTGCAACGTCAACGCTTCCGGTTGCAACAGCCAGTTAAGTTCGCGTCGCGCGGCACTCATGGGCAGAGCCTGTCGCTGTGAGGTATACCCCAGGTAGCGCACCACGAGCACATGGTTGCCCGGCTCCAAGGCCAATTCGTAATAGCCCTCCAGGTTGGTAGCGCAGCCCCTGGTCGTCCCTTCAACAAATACATTCGCAAAGGGCAAGGGGGTGCCGTTCGCGTCGGTTACGGTGCCATAAACCAGTCCGGCAGCCTTTTCACGCAGCGAGCTTTCGCGCTGCGAGCCTTCATGCACGACAACGGGCGAAGGGCTTGACGCTCTTGCCACAACGTGCAAGCTCAGCATCAAAAGAAACGCGGTAAAGGAGCGGAGGGTAAACAGCAACAGACCGGATTATTGCGGGAGCAGGAAACCGTTAAAGGCGGCACGGAAGCCCAACACGGCATTCCGTTTGTCGCTGTTGATGCCTTCAACTGTGGTCAGGTGGGCTTGGTTCAGGCCGAGGCTGCCGCGGAAGCCAAGGGTGACAAACAACTGATCGTTCAGCGGCAGGTCGTAATCCATGCCCAGCAGCACGGCTAGGTCGTGTTCCTGAAGGTTGCGCTCGGGATTGACGGCCTTGTCTTCGATGCGAAGCTTGGACGTGCGCAACATGCCGTATTGCAGACCGCCCACATAGCTCCAGCCCTCTGGAATGCTCTCTTGGGTGGCCCGGCCCGGGCTGATGCGCACGGTCAGGGGCAATTGCGTGTAATGCAACATCAGCGATTTGGTGACGGGCACCTCTTCGTTGCGGGTTGACACCGAACTTTCGTAGCGCGAGCCCTGCATGGAATTCAACACCAAGCCTGTTTCAAGCGAAACACGAGGGTTAAACCGATATCCCGCATGCAAGCCAAACGCATAGCCGATGTTCAGCATCGGGTTAAGGTTTTCGTCGGGTTGCGCATTGCTCTGGCTCAGCAGGCCCGTCCATTGCAGACTGCCGTGCAGGCCGCCGTAAAAATTGCTCCAGAGCGAAGGGCTTGACGCGGCTTTGCTCGGGGAGTTGCTTGCGTCTTTGCTTGCGTCTTTGTTTGGGTCTTTTTGGCTTGCGTCTTTTTGGCCAGCCAATGAGGCCGCTTGACCAGCCAATGAGGCGGCAAGGGTCTCTGTTGCAGCCAGTAAGGGTTGATCAGGTTCTGCTGATGGGCTGGGCTGGGCTGTAAAGCCTTGTTCGGCAGCTATGCCGAGGGAAGGGGTGAAGGAGGTACCTGCGAAGAAGGACGCTTGTGTAGGAACAGAAGCGGCAGAAGGCAAAACGCTTTCAGCCACGGTTGCGACAAGCGCGGAAGGCTGTGATGCGGTGATTGACGGAGTCAGCGAACCTTCTACCAGCGCCAAGTCGTTGGAAACCGCATCATGGCCGGAGTTCAAGTAAGTGTTTAGATTGCTGCTTTTAACTGCCTGGTGCGCAGTGGAATATCCAGTGTGTTCAGGGGCTAAAAACAAACTGCTGAGCAAAAGTCCGGTAAAGGCGATGCTCGTCCAGGACTTCCGCATCCAACTCGCATAAATAGAGGAAGTTGAGGAAGTCGAGCCTATGGACGAAAAGCCCTTAGCCGGAAATCCTGCCTCGGTGCTCTGGTCCATGGCATCGGCCAGCCGGTCCCACGCCATGGGCGGGGGGTTGACCCTAAGCGGGTTCAGGCGCTGCCGAAACAGCTCATCTATGCGGCGAGAATCACGCTCCATGGGCCTTTTTCAGGGATCGGGATGATGCTCCGCTGTGGCTCAAATGTGCGTAATGCGGGGCGGACTCCACTTTTCTCTGTAAGATGGCCCGGGCACGGGCCAATTGTGATTTAGACGTGCCTTCACTGATACCGAGCATGTCTGCGATGTCTTTGTGGTTATAGCCTTCAATGGCGTATAAGTTGAACACGGTTCGATAACCTGGCGAAAGACTGTTAACCATTTCCATAAGATCATCCGCCGCCAATTGCTCCATCACGCCTTCGTCCTGCCATTCAATGTCCGTGTGTAAAACCTCCACGAGGGGGTATAGATGGTGCTTTTTGCGGTGTTGTTCAATGGCCGTATTGACAAAAATTCGCCGCAGCCAACCTTCGAACGAACCCTCGCCCCGAAATGCCGTGATGTGCCGGAAAACCTTGAGAAATCCCTCCTGAAGGAGGTCTTCTGCTTGGTGGTAATCGTCGGCATAACGCAGGCAAATGGCAAACAAACGCGACGAATAGCGCTCGTAAACACCTTGTTGGGCAGCCCGCTCGCCCCGGCAACAGGCCTGGATTAAATCGTGCTCGGAAGTGGAAGCAGTAATGTTGGGCATTTGGCGATTCCCGTTGATAAGATGCAAAAGTTACAAAAAAAGTTGTCCCGGCGATTCTTTTTTGTGCACAATCTAGCGCTAGATCACCGATTGCTCGTTCAAAAAGCTCACCAACGCCCGAACCGCCTGCCCCCGATGGCTGATCGCGTTCTTTTCGGCGCGGCTCATCTGGGCAAATGTCCGGTCCGAAACCCCACCCTCCAGCATTGGATAAAAAACCGGGTCGTAGCCGAATCCCCCTTCGCCCGAAGCAGAGTGTCCGATAATTCCCCGGCACTCGCCCTGGAACAGGTGCCATTCGCCCGAAAGACATAGGCTAATGACCGTGCGAAAACGGGCTTCGCGATCTGGCCGGTCAGCCAGACGGGCCAACAACAGGGCGGTATTGTCCTGGTCGCGCGCTGCGGGACCGGCGTAACGGGCCGAGTAAACGCCCGGTTCGCCGTTCAGCGCCGTGACCAGTAGTCCGCTGTCTTCAGCAAAAACGTCCACGCACCAGCGCTCGTGTACAAAGGCGGCTTTTTCGCGCGCGTTGTACGCGAGCGTATCCCCGGTTTCGGGCAGCTCGTCCGTGCAACCAAGGCTGTCCAGCGAGAGCAATTGATACGCATTGCCCAACAAAGCCTGCACTTCCAGCACTTTGTTGGCATTTCGGGTAGCAAAAACCAACGGGGGAAGGGGTGTTTCGGGCATGGCGAGAGTAAGGGGGCCAGGTGATCAAGTGTCCAAGTGAAGAGATTGTTTGACAGGGTTTTACGCGTCCCAGGCGTGCGCGGCTGAGTTCCGTGCCGCTAATTTTTGCGTGGCAGGTTGATGTTGCCATTTTCAGGCCTTCGCTCCAGCCCCAAAGGCAGTTTGCAGCGAACCCCAAAGCACTTTTTTGGCCGCTGGATCTGCCGCCAGCTCCTTCAACGCAGGGCAGAAAATAAGCATACGTTCCTGAAATCGTATAATTTGGCAGGGCCGCGTCAGCACGTGGATGCCCAAATCGGGGCCGGATACCCCGAAGGCCAGCAGCACATCAAACAGCGTTTCAATGGCCAACTGCCGGTAACTGCCCCCGCTCCAGGAGTCTACCAGACGGCAACCGGAGCGGTCCATCCCCACCGCGCCGAGCATGCGGTCCAGCATTTGCCCTTCGGCTGAATTGGGGTCGGCCTCGCTCAAGGGTAGCACGATCAGCGCCTTTTGCGTACTTTTGACGCTATCGGCTGAGGGTTCAAAATCAGACCCGCCGAGCCGGTATAGTTGCTCTTTGTATAGGGCGCGGAGTGCTTCTCCCCCCGGTCGAATGCTGTTTTTCCCGCTTCCGGGTTCTTTGCTGTATTCGTTCACTGGGTGGAAAATAACAATTTTCCTTCTTCTCCTTTTTTCATCCACCATCCACCCTGCCGATTTTTATGAAAACCGACACCGCCGCTATAAGCCCCATCGCAGTTCGCTACACCGCCCAATCCAAACTTGCCACGGTTGATTTCAACGATATCCCCTTTGGCAAGACTTTTTCGGACCACATGTTTTCGATGGATTATTCTGGCGGAAGCTGGAACAACCCTCGAATAGAGCCCTTCGGGCCCATTCCCATGCACCCCGCCAGCTCCGGCATTCATTATGGGCAGTCCATTTTTGAGGGAATGAAGGCGTACCGGAATCCAGCAGGTGCACCGCTGTTGTTCCGCCCTGATCAAAACATAGAGCGTTTCAACCGGTCGGCAGAGCGGATGGCCATGCCGGCCGTGCCGCCGGCCTTGTTTATGCAGGCGCTGCGGGAACTGGTGCTGCTTGATCGCAATTGGATCCCCGACCGCCCGGGAAGCTCCCTGTACATTCGGCCGCTGATGTACGCTATGGATGAATTCATTGGCATCCGAGTTTCGGAAAACTACCGCCTGGTCATCATGACCAGCCCGGCGTCCATTTACTATCCTAAACCGGTGGAAGTGGTGGTTGCCCAGGACTACGTTCGCGCGTTCAAAGGAGGTACCGGCTATGCCAAGGCAGCCGGCAACTACGGCGCTACGATGTTGCCCCTGCGCATGGCGCGCGAGCGTGGCTTTGACCAGGTGCTTTGGGTGGATGGCGTCGAGTTCCAAGCCATTCAGGAGATCGGCACCATGAACGTTTTTTTCGTGTTCAAAGACAAAGTGGTCACCCCGCCCACTTCTGAAGGCACCATCCTGAAAGGCGTCACACGCGATTCGGTTATTGACCTGCTCCGCGACCGAGGCCTCAAGGTGACTGAAGAGAAAATTACCGTGGATGAAGTGGTAGCCGCCTATGACAGCGGTGCACTGCTAGAAATGTTCGGCACCGGCACAGCCGCCACCATCGCTCAAATTGGCCGGATGGGCTACCAGGAACGCGACCTGTTTTTCGACGACAGCCGCTGGGAGCTTTCCGCCAGCCTCAAAGCTGAACTAGCCGCCCTTCGCACCGGGGTTGTTCCGGATCGTTTCGGTTGGAATGTTGAATTGGAATAAGCACTGTGCGGGTGCTTCTAAAAACTTCAGAGGCAAGGCTTGCATAGGAGGTTTTTAGAAGCACCCTTAAAAGCCATACTCTGGATTATCCGAGCTAAATGCATTGCTTCCCAAATTAGGGCTGGTGTTGAGGAAGTGAAATTCATAGCGCTCGTACAATCCGCGGTCGTCGTAGATCATCTTTTTGATGGGCAGCAGCGTCTGCTTGTCAATGTAAAGCACAGTCTTTAGCGCATAGGCATTGGGAATGCTCATGGTCTGGCCTGCTTTACCGCTTTCGTAACTGCTGAACGAAGGGTTGCGCTCCAAGAGGCCATGTTCGGGCAAGCCTTCGCGTCGTGCAACGGAAAGCAGCGTTTCGCCATATTTTAACGTATACGATTTCCATACGTATCCTTCGTAGTCAATGGTTAATAAGTAACACGGCCGACCCTGAAAGCTTTGCCCATCTTCGAGGGTCACCACCTCTTCGAGTTTGTCGCGGTGCATGTCCAGGCTGCGCTTAATGATGCTGCCGAAATAGAGGAACCCGCCTTCTAAAACAGTGTGATGCTGGCCTTCGCGCATGCGCGAACTGGACGGCGCCAACTTGACGCTGACGTACGGAAAACCGTTCGGTTTGATGAGCGCCAGCCCATCGCGTTCGCCGGTGCTGTAGAGGATTTCTATGCCACTTTCAGGGGCCCAAGTTTTCATATAAATGCGAAATGGTTGCATTTGCATGCGCACATCCGATTCGCTGTAGATGAGGTCCCTGCCAAAGCGCTCCCAGGCTTTCATTTTGTAGCTGAGCTGGCGCGTGTTTTGAATGGCGTCCAACATGCCGGTGATGATGCCGAGGGCGGAATTGGCGCTGAGCGGGGTCAGGTTTTGTGCAAACGAGCCTTGCGGGTTCAGGTTATTTACATGCAGGTCCCCAGGGGCTTGGCCTTCGTGGGCAGTTGTTTCCTCTAAACCTGCCGGCCCGAGCATGCCTGGCTGTGTCCAAAGACTGCTTTTGGCAGAGAGTAAAGTCAGGGAAGCGACCAGCAGCGAAACGCTTAACAGCGTTTGGCGGCCAGGCCGGTGGTGGCGTGGCTGTGCAGCAACCCCGGCTCGGTCAGGGTTGAAAAAACGATTGGGGTGTTGATGATCAGAAATAGGGGCCATGGCGGACGAAACCTGTTGAAAAATACCGGTCTAAAGCGAATTTTCCAACAGCCAGAAGCCGTGGTCAGTTCCCCTTGGCCGTATCCCGGACGGTCATGGTTTCGTCATAAGTTCGGCGG
>Ga0163154_10008269_pt1 | contig 12179 bp, 6 predicted proteins | sample OliLakLV19MP9P1_FD_148649 | JGI IMG/M metagenome (GOLD analysis project Ga0163154, IMG submission 148649) | Freshwater microbial mat bacterial communities from Lake Vanda, McMurdo Dry Valleys, Antarctica - Oligotrophic Lake LV.19.MP9.P1 | ecosystem: Environmental > Aquatic > Freshwater > Lake >... | reverse complement strand
CTTTTAACTTTTTAATGTAATGGGCTTTTTCAATTTCACTATTCAATTTTGAGATATAAGGAATAACTTCTTTGTTGATAGCAGAAATTAATTTACGTGGGTCTTTTTCTGATAGCTTAACATTCTCAATCATGTAATCGATAATGGGCACAGAATTTTTTATAACATCCACCCATTCTTTCTTGGATTTTTTAATTAAGTCTGCCGGATCACTTCCACTGGGCATCTTGGCAATTTTAATATCCATACCCAATTCTAGGGCCATTTGCCAAGCTCTTTCAGAAGCTTTGATGCCAGCTTTGTCAGCATCATAGGCGATGATTAGGCGATTGGAAATCTTGTTAATCATTTGCAATTGATCTTCAGTCAAAGCTGTTCCAGAAGAAGCCGCTGCGTTTTTATAGCCTGCCTGATGAGCCAAAATAATATCAACCTGTCCTTCTACTAGAATTGAGAAATTGTTCTTTCTAATGGCAGTTTTGGCGACATTAAAGCCATATAGAATACGAGACTTAGTAAATAATTCTGTTTCAGGACTATTTACATATTTAGCTTCTTTTGAATCAGTGGTAAACAAGCGACCAGTAAAGGCCACGGTCCGGCCGATAGAATCAAAAATTGGAAACATAATTCGATTGCGAAATCTATTATAATAACCACTGCCACTATCTCGTTTTTTAATTAAGCCAGTTTTTTCTATATCAACTTCTTTAAAATTTTTAGTTTTTAAATAAAGATATAAATCATCCCAAGACTCATTAGCAAAACCAATCTCCCATTCTTTAATAGTTTCTTTTTCTAAACCACGTTCCAATAAATATTCAGTAGCGCTTTTATTTTTTTCTAGATTTTTTTGGTAAAAGTTTTTAGTTTCTTCCAAAATATCATACAGGACTTGATTACTGGCACCCTCATTTTTTGTGGAGAGTGTGACTCCGGCTTTTTGCGCCAATTGTTTTAGAGCGCCATAAAAATCAAGGCCTTCGAACTGTTCGACGAAAGTGAAAATATCCCCTTTCGCTCCGCAACCAAAACAATAGTAACTACCTCGATCTGGAGAAATATAGAACGAAGGAGTCTTTTCATTATGAAAAGGACATCTGGCTTTTAGATTTTTTCCAGCCTTTTCAATTTGAATGTAGCTTGAGACAACCTCTTCTATACTCAATCGATCTTTAATTTTATCTATATCATTTTGGGACATTTAATTTTTTACTTAATACGTCCGCAAATTTTTAGTATTCTCCTTGCTCTGATCTAACTTTCTCTGCAAAAATTTGCATGGCATGATCTTCAATTTCTTTGGCTTTAATTTGTTTTTCACTTCCTACGAAACCGGTACCTGCTGGTATCAAGCGACCAAGGATAACATTTTCTTTTAGACCAGAAAGATTATCTTCTGCTCCACGAATCGCAGAGTTGATAAGAACTTTGGTTGTGTGTTGGAAAGAAGCGGCTGACAAGAAAGATTTTCTTGAAAGTGAAATTTCTGTAATACCAAGAATGACGGGTTCAGCCGTAGCTTTTTCTCCACCTTCCGCTTCAACTTTTTGATTTTCTTCATCCAAGTCTTGTCTTGAAGCGACATCACCAACTGTATATTTAGTTAAACCGCCGTTTGTAACTTTCATTCTTGAGAACATTTGGCGAACGATAATTTCAATGTGTTTTCTTGAAACCGGTTCTCCTTGTAGTTCGTAAATTCTATTAATTTGAGCAATGATATATTCTTCTGTTTTTTCTTGGCCAGCATATTTGTAAAGTTCAGCTAAATCAGCAGAACCATCAGAAATTAATTGACCCTTCTCAACGTTTTGACCAACCTTTACTAAAACAGTTCGAATTGGAGGAACGGCATATTCAACATCTTTACCTTTTTTAGCAGTGGCAGTAGCTTCTCCCAAAACAACAACAATTTTTTCTTTACCTTCGTTTCGAATTTCAGAAACGATACCAGCCATTTTAGAAATAGAGGCTGGACTCTTTGGTTTTCTTCTTTCAAAGACTTCTTCTACACGAGGCAAACCTTGAGTAATGTCTCCACCAACAGACGCAGTACCTCCGGCATGGAACGTACGCATTGTTAGCTGTGTACCAGGTTCACCAATAGCTTGAGCAGCTACAGTTCCTACAGCTTCACCAATATCAGTCATTTTATCTCTACCAAGATCTGTACCGTAACATTTAGCACAAACACCTTGTTTTGATTGACAGGTTAATGGTGAGCGAACTTTAACTTCTTTAATGCCTAAATTTTCAGCATGCAGAGCGTCGTCTTTCGTAACCAAATGACCTTTTTCAAATAATACATTACCTGAATCATCTTTTACTTCTTCAGCAATAACACGACCATAAATTTTTCTTGATAAAGGCACTTCAATTCCTGAGTCGCTTAATTGTTTAACTGTTATATATTTTTTTGTACCACAATCTATTTCTGAAACAACTACGTCTTGAGCCACATCGAATAGACGTCGAGTTAAATATCCAGCTTTCGCAGTGTTCAAAGCTGTGTCAGTCAAACCTTTTCGAGAACCGTGAGTGGTTGTAAAATATTCAATTGGAGAAAATCCTTCCTTACTTGAAGACAATACAGGGAATTCCACTTCCTCTCCTCTAGAGTTAATGATCAGACCTTTCATACCAGCCATGTTAGTAATTTGTCCAAGAGAACCTCGGGCTCCTGACTTCCACATATCGTACACAGGACCATTTTTATCAAGAGTACCTGGAATAATTTGTTCGATTTTTGTTTTAGCTCCATACCAAACTGAAAGAATTTTTCGTTTCTTTTCTGCATCTGAAAGCAAACCATCATTATACTGACGCATAATTGTTTTTACTTCTTCAGTAGCTTCGTCAACGATGCCAGCTTTTTCTACAGGAACTTTGATGTCATCGATACCCCAAGTTACACCTGAACGAGTAGCGTAAGTGAAACCAAATTTCTTGATTTTGTCTAGAATTTTTGGAATTTTACCAATACCATATTTATTAATCATTTTACTGATTAATTTTGACATCATAGTTTTGTCGATTTCTTGGTTTATATATTCGAAGTCATCTGGCAGAACGCTGTTGAATAGAATTCTTCCGACAGTTGTTTCAAGAGGTGTTTCAATGTAATCTGCAAACTTTGTATCTTCTTTACCTTTGACGAAAATTTTAGCTCGTAAATCTAGTACGCCAAAGTCGTGAGCAGTAATAGCGCTGTTTGGACCTGGATAATAGTTTCCTTCTCCTGGTTTTCCTTCTACAGTCTTTGTCATCCAGAAACATCCAAGTAAAATATCAAGCAATTTAGCGGAAACTACTGGATCTCCAGAACCTGGTTTCAGAATATTTTTATCAGCAGCCATAATTTCTCGAGCTTCATATTGAGCTACAGCTGAAAGTGGCACGTGAACAGCCATCTGGTCTCCGTCGAAGTCAGCGTTGAAAGCAGTACAAACAAGAGGGTGAACTTGGATAGCCATACCTTCAATCAAGATAGGTTTAAAAGCTTGAATACCTAATCTGTGCAAAGTAGGTGCTCGATTTAGAAGCACATATTTGTCTTTGATAACTTCTTCCAAAACTTCCCAAACTTCTGGTGAAGCGTCGTCGATTAATCTTCCTGCTCCACGAATGTTGAAAGCTAGTTCTTTTTTCAAAAGACCTGAAATAACGAATGGTCGAAATAATTCCAAAGCCATATTTTTTGGTAGACCACATTCATGTAGATCAAGTTCAGGACCAATCACGATTACAGAACGTCCAGAATAATCTACTCGTTTTCCAAGCAAGTTTCTTCGGAACAAACCATTTTTACCTTTTAGGTTGTCAGCCAAAGATTTTAGAGGTCTCTTTTGAGCTTGGCTTTGAGCGTTTGAACCACTATTGTGTCTAATTGAATTATCAATCAAAGCATCAACGGCTTCTTGAAGAATTCTTTTTTCATTTCTTAGAATAACGTCTGGAGCTCCAATGTCTTGAAGTTTCTTTAGACGATTATTTCTGTTGATAACACGTCGGTATAAATCGTTAATATCTGAAGTAGCTTGTCGTCCACCATCAAGAGCCACCATTGGGCGAAGAGCTGGAGGAATAATTGGAATATGAGTTAAGAACATCCACTCTGGTCGAATTTTTGATTTAACCATAGCTTTGATCATACTGATTCGGCGGTTGATTTTATCTCGAACAATGGCTGAGGCAGTTTCTCTTTCTTTCAAAAGATTTTCTAATAATTTAGGTAAATCTAAATTTTTGAAAATTTTATAAACAGCTTCGGATCCAATTTCAGCTTCAAACAATGAACCAAATTTAATTGAGAATTTATGATATTCTACTTCGTCAATTACTCGGCCTTCTTGAATACCGTCAATTTCATTTTTAGTTTCAGTATAAAGTTCCTTTAACTTTTCCTTGGTTTTTTCATCTTGAGAAGTCTTCAATTTATTTTTGAATTCTCCTTCTAGACTTGAAATGATATTTTTTCTTTCTTGTTCATCAACTTTAGTTATTAGGTAACCAGCGAAATAGATAACTTTTTCAACGTCTCCAGAACTCATACCTAGGATGTTGCTGATTCGTGAAGGCATACTTCGCAAAAACCAAATGTGGGCAACAGGACTTGAAAGCGTAATGTGACCCATTCTTTCTCGTCGAACAATTGATCGAGTGATTTCAACTCCACATTTTTCACAAGTAATACCTTTGTATCGAATACCTCGGTATTTAGCACAATAACATTCGTAATCTTTTTCTGGACCGAAAATTCTTTCGTCAAAAAGACCATTCTTTTCTGAACGTTGTGTTCGGTAGTTTACTGTTTCTGGACGAGTCACTTCTCCTTTTGACCATTCAAGGATTTTTTCTGGTGAAGCCAGTTTCAGAAAGACTTTTCCGATATTTGTTTTTTGTTGATTGTTTTTCATATATTGATAATTTCCTAATAACTATTTGTTTAATAATGAATCTTCGTCTTCTTCTTTTTCTTCTTCAACACTAATATCAAGACCCAAACCTCTAATGTTATTAACTAACACGTTGAATGAAGCAGGTACGTTTGATTGAGTAATCGGTTCTCCTTTAACAATAGAGTCAAAAGCAGCCGATCGACCTACGATGTCGTCTGATTTATAAGTAAGCATTTCTCGTAATGTGTGAGCAGCGCCATGTCCAAGCAGAGCCCAGACTTCCATCTCTCCGAATCTTTGTCCTCCGTTTTGGGCTTTACCACCAAGAGGTTGTTGAGTAATAAGAGAGTACGGACCAATTGAACGCATGTGAATCTTGTCTTCAACCATGTGATGAAGTTTCAACATATACATGTAGCCAACAGCTACGTCTTGTTCAAATTTTTCTCCAGTTCGTCCATCATATAGAGGCATTTTACCGTTTTCATTGAATCCGGCTTTAACTAATTCTTCTTTAATTTCTTCAGCAGTTGCGCCTACGAAAGCAGGACAGATTGCCTGATAATCTAGAGTGTTCGCAGCAAGACCTAAATGCAATTCGAAAATTTGACCAAGGTTCATACGAGAAGGCACACCAAGGGGTGTCAAAATAATATCTACAGGTTCACCATCTTCTGTATATGGCATATCTTCTGCTGGTAATACTTTTGAAATAACACCTTTGTTACCGTGACGTCCAGCAAGTTTGTCTCCAACTGTAATTGGTCGAAGTTGAGCAATTTCGATATGAACTCTTTTGATAATACCTGAATCTAGTTTGTCTCCATTTTCTCTTGAGAAAATTTTGATACCTACTACTCGGCCTCGTAAACCTCCTTCAGCACGTTTTGATGAGTCTTTTACTTCACGAGCTTTTTCACCGAAAATTGATCGTAATAATCTTTCTTCTGGAGTAAGCTGAGTTTCACCTTTTGGAGTAATTTTTCCAACTAGGATATCGTCTGGACGAACCTCAGCACCAATTCTGATGATACCGTCTTCATCTAGATTTTTTAGTTTAGTATCGCTAACGTTTGGAATGTCTGAAGTAGTGACTTCTGGACCAAGTTTAGTGTCGCGAACATTTACTACAACTTCTTCTAAGTGAATAGAAGTAAGCACGTCGTTCTTCACAAGTTTTTCATTAATCACAATAGCGTCTTCATAGTTTGAACCTGACCATGACATGAAAGCCACTCTCAGGTTTTTACCTAGAGCAATTTGACCATTATCGCTTGATGAACAATCTGCTAGCAAATCACCTTTCTTAACTTTATCTCCAACATTAACAATTGGTCGATGATGGAAAGAAGTGAAGCCGTTTGTTCTTTCAAAGATTGAGAAAATAAATTCATAAGCTTTACCCTCTGAATCTTTTACTACTACTTTTTTACCATCAACATAATCAATAACTCCATCAACTGCTGATCGAATAATTCTGTTTGAAAGTTTTAGAGAAATTTCTTCAATACCTGTAGCCACAAGAGGGGCTTCGGCGGTCAAAAGAGGTGTGGCTTGTTTTTGCATGTTTGAGGCCATCAATGCTCGGTTCGCGTCATCATGTTCTAAGAATGGAATAGTTGAAGTCGCAATTGAGAAAGCTTGGAATGGCACCACGTCCACAAAATCTACCTCTTTCTTCTTGGAAACTGAAGGTTGGGCGTTGTGTCGAACATCGACATATTTATTTACGAATTCTCCTTTGTCATCAATAGGTGTCGCTGAGTGAGCAATCACATATTTTTCTTCTTCGTGAGCGTTCATGTAAACAATTTCTTTTGTAAGTTTTCCATCTACTACTTTGACGTAAGGAGTTTCAATCATACCGAACTGGTTAGTTCTAGCAAAAGCAGTGAAACGCAAAATCAAACCAATATTTTGACCTTCAGGTGTGTGAATAGGACAAACACGACCGTAATGTGAAGGGTGAACATCTCGAACTTCTAGACCAGCTCTTTCTCGAGTTAGACCTCCGGGACCTAGAGCAGAAACAGTTCTCAAGTGTTCAATTTCAGTTAACAAGTTTTCTTGTTGCATGAATTGTGACAACTGGTTGGTAGTAAAAAATTCTTTAATTCGAGCTTGAAGTGGTCGTGGAGCAATGAAGTTTACTGGCAATGAAGCATCAGCATCAATAGTAGACATTCTATTTTGAATGTTTCTTTTCATTTGAACCATACCGGTTCTAATTTTTTGTTGTAGCAATTCTCCAACAAATCGAACTCGTCTTGAACCAAGGTGATCAATATCATCTTCTTGAGCATCAGGATCATTGTTAAGTTTAACAACGTGATCGATGATAACTACAAAATCAGCCAAAGTAATTGTTTTAACAGCTAATGATTTTTTATCTGTTGGTAAACCAAATCTTGAGTTGAATTTAAATCGTCCAACTTCTGATAAGTCGTATCGTGTTTCGCTCAAAATTGAATCAACAAATTCTCGGGCGTTTTCTAGAGTAGCTAAGTCTCCATCTCGCAATCTCTTGTAGATATCTAGATAGGCTTCGTCTAAAGTCTTGATTGTGTCTTTCTTCAAAGTCTTTTCGATTGCGTCCTTAGCTTCAGCGCTTTTAAAAAGTTTCAAAATGTCGGTATCTGTGCCAGCACCAATGATTCTTAGAAAAGCAGTAACAGGGAATTTTCTGTTCTTATCGATTCGAACATATATTAAGTTATCAGGGTCTGTTTCGATTTCAATCCAAGCACCACGAGAAGGAATAATTTTTGAGCCATACAATTTATGCCCTCTCAAAATTTGAGAGTTAAATAAAATCCCGTATGAACGGGCAAGCTGAGGCACAATAACTCTTTCTACTCCATTAATAATAAAAGTTCCTCGATTCGTCATCATAGGAAAATCCGCTAGGAATATTTCTTGTTCTTTTTCAGAGCCAAGGTTTTTGTTTACAAGTTTAGTAGTGACTTTCAGAGAAGCCTCGTAAGTCATTTTGTTTGATTTTGCTAATCTCTCATCGTATTTTGGATCATCAAATGTGAAATCAACGAATTTTAATTCGAATTTTTTCTCAGAATAATCTTTGATTGATCCGAATTCAGAAAACACTTCTTTTATACCGTCTTTCAAAAGCCAGTTAAAAGAACTAATTTGCCCCTCGAAAAGGTTTGGCATTTCAAGGATTGGTTTACGATATTTACTGAAGTACTTTTTTTGTCTTTGTCCCACAGACGCAAAAGCAACTTCGTTATTTTGTTTCGCCATATTTTGTAAAGCAGTTAAAGCAAGCGAACCCACCTTTCAACACTCAAAGAAAGGTCAGTTAACTTGCTATGGTTTTTAAATTAAAGTTTTTTATTTAGCTGCATTCGCAGTCAAAATTATTGAAATCCCCCACACCGTTTGCACATAACTCAATCAAACTCGGTTAAAGATATAATAAAGAAATTATAAAATAATGTCAATAGGTCTTTTGCTATTTTTAAGACTTTTTAGACTGTTTAGCTCGCCAATCTTCGATTTGGGCATGATTTCCACTTAAAAGGACAGCTGGAACCTTATATTTCTTGCCATTATAAACCAAAACTTCCGGTCTAGTGTAGACATCTGGTGAGGCGTTTCTCATCTCTTCAACTGAACTATGATTACCCAGAACGCCTTTAACTTGTCTAGAAATTGTATCAATCATCACTAAAGCTGCTAATTCACCACCCGTTAAAACATAATCACCAATAGATAATTCATCACCTTTAAATATTTTTTTCACTCGAGCATCAATACCTTCATAGCGACCACAAACAATAATGATGTGATCGTATTTTTTAGCCACATTTTGAGCGTAAGAATTTGTGAATTTTTTTCCAGATGGCGAAAGGTGAATTATTTTTACTAAGCTTTTTTTAACTGAGCTGACATTTTTAACTTTTTTATTTACCTTTTTTATTTTATCAATTTTTGATTTTATAAAAGCTAAAGCCTTCAACATTGGTTCGGCTTGAATAAGCATTCCTGGTCCACCACCATATGGTTTTTCATCGACGCGTAAATATGGTTTTTCATTTTTAGTTTGAGCTTTGGTTGGTTTAACGAAATCACGAGGATTGTAAAATTTGAAATCAATCAATTTGTTTTTTTGGGCCCGCGCCAAAATAGACTCATTTAGATATGAGCTAAAACTTTCTGGAAATAATGTAATAATATGAAATTTCATATAATAAAAATTCGTAACAACCTCATATTGCCACGAATTTTAGGTTTTGTAAATATTATCGGACACTGAAATTATACTTTAAAATAAAAACTTTTTACAAAAATCTTCTTTTAAGGTAGGCTGACTCTAAACGAACCTTTACAAAAATGAATAGAACTTACCAAATAACTAGAAAATTGATTGGCCTTGATATATCTGAAGATGAAAGAGAAATACTTTTTTCTGAGATTGTCAGCGCTGAAATTAACTGCAGTAATTTGTTTGAGATTGTCTGTGCAATCAGGGAAAATACAGAAGAGGTAATATTCCCTATTGATTCGATTGATACGTGTGGAACAGGTGGAAGTGGTTATAATACATTTAATACTTCAACTTTGTCGGCATTGTTGCTTTCTGCGGTTAGTGAATTCCCTGTTACAAAACATGGGGGCAAGTCGGCCAGTGGTAATTGTGGTAGCGCAGATGTAATGGAAAGTCTGGGAGTAAATCTACGGCCAAACATCGCTTTGCAAATCGAAGCTTTTCAAAAAACGCGTTTTGCTTTTTTGTTTAGCGGACATCACAACAAAACAATGGCTTCGATCGCTCCACTTAGAAAAAAATATGGGAAGCCTACAATTTTTAATTTGGCAGGACCACTTTGTAATCCTTGTCTGTCAAAGAATCAAATTATCGGCACTAATTCAATAGATAGAGCGCAAATTCTAGCGGAAACTCTTGCTCTTTTTGGAGACAGAAATTGTGTAGTGACGACATCCGATTCAGGGTTAGATGAAATCACTTTTGAACCTTTTACTTTTTTTAAAGTGACAGGAAGTTCAATAAATCCAGGAAGAATTTTTCCAAATTATCCAAAAATAGATTTAGTAGAGATTGAGGGTGGGAGTGTTGAGTTCAATAAAAAAGTTTTTCTATCTGTTCTGAACGGTTGTCGATCTTTTTTTTCTGAGATGGTTATAATGAATTCGGCTTATACAATGTTTTTTCTGTCCGACACCGATTACAATAAGGCTTATAAATTAGCCACCGAATGTCTTCGTCAGAAAAAAGTTCTCGCAATGTTTGAAACATACAAAGAAATTTCAAACTCAAAACAATTCGCGGATTAATTTTCGCGATTTTTTATTTTAAAAATAAAAAGGCGGGGTATGTTTTCATACTCCGCCTTGTTGAATTACCAATTGAGATCAAGTTTAGGCTCCACTTGCCACAAATTTTCCGAGGGAATTTTTTTAATAATCTCCCCCAAACCAGTTTCCATAATTGCCTTCCAACGCAGAGCTCGATGCTCCCCAAGAAGTCGGGAAACGTCGTTGTCAGTCAGTAAAGAAATTCCAAGCCACGGAGGAATAACTTTACTACGATCGAATAGATTCCAAATTGGATCCAAATAGGCCGACACATCTTGCTCGACCACTTTTTCATACTCGTAATACATAAGCTTCCGAAGCCTGCTGAATTTTTTGGCTGGTTCTGAATTTTCAAAAATAACTCTTCCAGCAGAAACAGATTCCTCGCACAGAGCCATAACAGTTCTGCAAGTTCTATCCCTCTGAGAATGACCAAACCAATTCATCGTGTCAATAAGTTCTGGTTGACAGCGCCACTGCATACGACCAAAATCATTGTAGTCAGCAAACAAATATGCAACCTTGTCTGCATAACGAACAACCCAGGCCTCTGGTGTCATACATTCAGCAGCATTGCTGCCAGAATGCCGGTACATTCCATCGAGAGTGGCCAAAGTTAAATTCAAACCGTGACCCGTACGCTCAACGGATTGTGCAATAACTGTCCCCATAACTTCGTGAGTAAAGTCTGAACCCAATTTCTTCTGAATATAATGCTCACCTTGATGGCCAAATGGTACGTGCCCTATATCGTGCCCGGCTGATATTGCTTGAGCAAGATAAACGTTGAGACCCAAGTGTTCGGCAATTTGAGATGAACACCCAATAACCTCCACAACGTGAGTTTCTCGATTTCTCAGATGAGAATCAAAAGGTGATGAGGCTACTTGATTTTTACCGCTCATTCTGCGCCAGGCTTTTGATTGAAAAATCGCCCTAAAATCCCGAACGAAAGGATTTCCAATAGAGTGAAAATCGTCTTCCCAGGCATGACGCCGATGACTTTTTTCAGTTTTCAAATGAGCCAAACCACTTTGCGTCGCCACAATACGTGCGTGTAATTCTTTATTATTGATAGTTTTCATAGTTCTCCTGAAGTCAATGTAATCATATGGATAACTTTTAGTCAAAAGAAAAACTACCCTCGCGGGTAGCTTTTCCACAAAATCCCTTTTGTTTAGATTTTCAGATCGTCAATTGCTTCATCTACTGATTTGCTAACGGCGGATCGTGAACCTCCTTCTGGTTCATTAATCTTTAGGTTAACACGTGCATTGTTTTTCATTCCAACGACGCGAAGCAAGATTCTGATAGCTTTCGCAGTATTTCCTTGTCGACCAATAATTTTACCCATGTCTTCTGCGTGCACTATTAAAGTTAATAAAACACCCATTTCATCCACTGTTCGATCAATCTTGACTGCGTCAGGATTGTCTACCAGAGATTTAACGACATATTCCAAAAATTGGAAATCAAGTTCTTTTTCAGACATTATAGTTAGTTAAGCTGTCAATCTGCAGTGTATATCATTTCTGTATAACTGCTTGTACCTATTATAGAACAAAAAACCTAAAGATGTCAAAATTAATTACCCAATCGATCGGCTAAGAAAATCATCATGTCAGTTACAGCACCTTGAGCTTTTCCACCACTGTCGCTTGAAATAAAATTATTCCATTTTTCTGAAATAGCTGAATCGTTTAGATTTTTCAAATCTTCTTCGATTTTAGCCCGATCTTCGAAACTAATTTTTCCGCCTGTTACAACAATTTTTGTGAAAAATAATTTTGTAAATTCACTGATTTTTTCTCTTTGTTCTGAAGAAAGTTGATCAGATTCCATTTGAACACTTTTATCTTGAAAATAACTTACACCTAAAAAAATGTTTACTAATAATGAAGCGATTAAGGCGATAATTAAAATTTTATTTTTCATAATACC
>Ga0163154_10008267_pt1 | contig 12181 bp, 13 predicted proteins | sample OliLakLV19MP9P1_FD_148649 | JGI IMG/M metagenome (GOLD analysis project Ga0163154, IMG submission 148649) | Freshwater microbial mat bacterial communities from Lake Vanda, McMurdo Dry Valleys, Antarctica - Oligotrophic Lake LV.19.MP9.P1 | ecosystem: Environmental > Aquatic > Freshwater > Lake >... | reverse complement strand
TAACCGGCAATTTTGAGGGTTTCGGCAGGATCGGGCGGGGCGGGCAGAGTAAGGAGGTCAGCGAGAATACGGGCGTTGGTTTTGCCGTAGCCCATGGGAAGCGACAACATTCCGGCAGCGGCGAGAATCCCCTGATACTGCCCTAAAACCTGCGCCAACGCTCGCGGCGGACACGGGCGCACCAGCGGCAGATAGGCACGCGCCCACGATTCCACTTCGGGCAGCCACCAGCCATCGCCCACGCGCCGATGCACAAACCGATAATAGACGCACGCTTGCCAGAGTTTTGGTTCGATAGTGAACGTCGCGTTGTTTTTGAGTTCCAAACCGAAGAGCGGCGAAACGGTCTCTTTTGTGACTCGATGGCGTGTTGCCAGCCACTCCCAAAGCCACCAATCCGAACGATTCCCTGACGCTTCCTGCGACGAGTTTGCCCGTGATTGCGGAGCGGTGAGGGGCGATTGTGGGCTTTGCTGCGCTTCCCACTCTAAAAGATGAAAAGGAAATTCGAGAACGAGCAATGAACGCGCCGTGAGTTTGCCCGCCGGAATCAGGGCTTGTGCATCGAATTCCGGCAGAAAACGGGCGACGGTTCCGGCACGATACTGAATGCCGTCCGCGTCCAAAAACAACAGCGGCGCACCGTCCCACAATAGTGCCCGCTCCAGTTCCGATGTGCGAATAGTCGCGGAGTTTTGTGAGACGCCTGTATTCTCGAATTTCAGGCGCGAACCGCCCAGCAGCCACAAATCCCGAATTCCTGCCTCACGATATGCCTTATGCCGCCGCCGCCACTCTCGCGCCGAAAGATTGGCACATTGGTATTCGAGGGCGATCCGTTCTTGATCCGGCAGCCGAAGCAAAACATCGGCGCGTTGATTGGTTTCAGGAATATGTGCCTCCAATTCAACGGCGGCATCGGGGAGTTTCGCGGTCAGCCATTCATACAGGCAGAGTTTCCCTGCGCGGTGTTCGGGCGTTTCCGGTTCGGTTTGCGGCATGAGGCAAACGGCTCCCGGCAAATGGGCAAAATGCGCGGCGCGGATACTGCCCGCGTGAAGCACCAAAACGCTGCCGCACCCCGGACACGTCAGGGCGCGATCATCGGAAAGACGCCGCAGCCCTTCGAGGTCGTCTTTGCCGATAATCATTCGCGCCTCGCCCGCGCACGCACTCAACAGATTTTGCGAATTCGAGACGGGCATCCCTTAGCCTTTCTTACCTCACCCCCCAACCCCCTCTCCTTGCCGTTCGTTCCTCACTATGAGAGGGGGAGTCAGAAGAACCAAAGTCTTCTCTCCTCCTTGCAGGTGAGGGGGAGTCTCAGATTTGAGTACTGACTCCCCTCTCCTAAGGAGCCTCGGCGACTGGTAAGGAGAGGGGTCGGGGGTGAGGTTGTTATCGTTTGCGGCGCAGTGCGATACAGCCGATGCCCGCTGAGATCAACAATGCCCATACTCCCGGCTCAGGAACCGGAGCGGAAATCGGAGTCGGAATAGCGGGATCGCTCGCGTTATAGTTTTGCGCCCAACTCAAGCCGTCCCATGAACCGTTGAGGAGTGTGCGTCCGTCTAAACCACTGCTCGCAAATGTCCAGTTCGGCAGTGAATTGCTCGGCGTAACATCCACATAATACGCCCAAAATCCGTTGGTAAACCAGCCTTCTTGGTACGAATCGGCGGGATCGAACTTCGAGAAACCATTCTCGTTTCTGTCCAATCCTACCCCAAAGACCGCCTGATTGACAAATCCCGGAACCCACTCGCGATACAGTCGCCGATCCGATTGCAAAATGGCGGCGAGCATCTCCGCGCCCGTCGCCGCACCGTCCCAGCGATAGCCCCAAACCTGCGACTGCGGCGCACTACCCGACTTCCAATCAATGACCAGTGCGGCTTGATTCTGCCCGGTTCCTGCCCACGCTTGAATATCACTAAAGTTTACCTGCGCCCCTGCCGTCTGCATAAGCCCAAGTGCCAACGACCCAATGACCCAACAATCCAATGACCTAATAACCCAACGACTCATCTGATTTCTCCTTCGTGTATGTCACTCTACTGCAAATCGTAAGCCGAATCGTCGGGCGATAACGCCCCGCATTCCGGCTCATATTCTGTCGTCAAAAAGGCACGAACAGAAAGTTTGGCGTGTCCGTCCGCCCATACCGCGTTCGCCCCTTTGCTGTGGCGAAAATGGACTTTGCCCGCCATAAAGAGCGTATCGGAGGGCGCACGCAGATAGTTTTCACCGACTACAGGATTGCCGTATCCGCCGTCGGCAAACAGCACCGTTGCGGTGGGATCAATGATAGCGGCGAGGGTCGCGGCGGCAGTTCCGGCAAACGTATCGCCTCCTATATATGAGGCGTTGTAGGCATAGCCCGTATAGGGACGCCCCCATGCTTGACCATGAAATTCAGGGCAAGCGTTCAAGACACCGCTCTTGGTATAGCCGCCAAGCAGTCCGAATTGGGATTGCGTCGGCGTTTGGTTCCAGCGCAGAACAAAATCCCAAGCGGTTTCGACGCCGAAATCCTCGCTATAGTAATAGGAAGGGCAAGCTGTTTCGTCATAATCCTGTGCATACATCTGCCACGCCATACCCAACTGCCGCAGATTGCTGAGGCAAGTCGTTCGCCGTGCCTTCGCCCGCGCCTGTGCAAAAACAGGGAAAAGGACTGCCGCCAAAATTGAAATGATCGCGACCACGACGAGCAACTCAATGAGGGTGAATCCGTGTTTTCGTATCGTTTTCATTCGCCCACCACATTGTAGTTGCTTATTAAGAGCAGAAGATCGGTGATGTCGTTGGTTCCATCTGTGTTGAAGTCTGCACTGTCGAGATAATCACCTACGTCTTGCGTTTGGTTGTAATGAGCAATCAAGAGAAGCAGGTCGGTAATATCTACTGCGTTGTCATTGGTGGCGTCTCCGGCAAGCAGTTCTGTATTGAGTGCGAGGAACTCAGTGGTAGCCGGGGCAATCTGAACGATTTTTGCAAGCCATTTGTCTCCTTTAATTCGGACAGTATAGGCTTGACGCGGGATATTCAGGAGAGAGAATTCTCCTTGATTGCCTACATTTGCGCTGCGTGTGAACGAATCGCCGAAGTCATCGATAAAGACAAAATTCACGGGTTGAGGTAGGGCGTTTTCGGCAAGCCCTTGCAGGAAGATATGCCCGGATATCTGTGTTGTGGAGAAACCGATCCGTGCAAAGCCGTCCACTTCGCCGCCCCGACTCTCTGCCTTAATATAGCGAATAGAAGCGAAACCCGATTCTACCAAACTGAACGCCGTGCCGCCCGCCGAACCGTCATAGAGTTCAATCGTATTGCCAACGGTTTGATTAGAGAACATCGCAGGTGTAACTGTAGGCGGAACCGGCTTTGTCCAATTCTGTTCGTTATCGAAGGCGGCGAGTGCCGTATTCCAGTGATAGGCTTGGGTCGGGAAATAACTGTCAGCGACGGGTGAGGAGTAGGAGTACCACTGAACGCCGTCGGGACTGACGCTGATGGTCACGGGGTCGCTGAAGACGTTTGGGCTGACAATACGGACAGTATTGAGATTGCTGGTCGCTGTCATCACAGCGTTGGCACTGAAAAACGCATTGCCGAAAACGAGGAAATCTTTGCCGTACCAATGATTTGCATTGGCTGTGATCGGCGGCTCGAACTCAACAATAATTCGCCCCGTTTGCTGACCGTTGCCGAGTGTCGTGATCAGTTTGGAACCATCGGGTGCGACATTCCAAGCTCCGTACACCAGCGAACACGCAACCGGATCGGCGTTCCCCAATTCTTTGATCCATGTCGTTGGTTTGCCAAGAACCGCGTTCGGGTCGCCGTAAATTCCACTGCCAAGGTTGGCAAAATCCACGACGCGAATGGCAAAATCGGAAGCGTTCTGCGCTTCGACCTTTCCACTCAATAAACTCAACCCAAATCCAAGCAGACCGATCATTCCTTTGAGATTTCGCACGCTTTGCTTTCTCCTGTCTTGTCGCCGCTCCAAAAATGGGGCAAACAAAAAAACCATCCTGCGGTGAGAATGGTTCGACTCGGAGAGACACGAGCGAAAGTAGAATCGCTTTGCCTGCCGAGCATCGCCCCCTTTCACGCGAAGGGACTAAAATACGATGCGGTTCTGGGCGGGCATTCTGGCTTGCGGCGACATCGCTCTTCAACGATGCGCGGCTTTACAGTAGCGCGACTGCGCCGGAGTTTCACCGGACTTCCCCCTGTAAACACAGATTTCAACTGAAATCTGCTGTGATGCCACGACAGCATCACTCCCAAAACGACTATCAAGTTTTCAGTGAGGTAAAGTATAGCACAGGTTACGGCGCGAGTCAATGCCGCGCAAAAGAAAACTTCACGCTTGTTTTTCTTCCCTGCCTTAATGAATTCTTCACGCAAATTTAACAGCCTCTTAATTCGGACAAGTGCCATGATAGAAGAGTAGTAACCGAAGAGAGACAGAAGTAAGTCTTCGCCCATAAATCAAGCAAGACGGAAAAAGAGAAAACTGCTTGCTTGTATGCCACGCACTCGTTATAGAGGAGATCAACCCCATGCTGTGTCGCACTGCCCGCGCCGGTGTTATTGCCATAGGTCTGCTGTCTGTGCTGACAGCGACGGCAGCCCACGCCGCCGATTTTTCCGTGTCCGGCACCTTTGCCGCCGACAATCAAGCCGCACTTTTTGCCTTTAGCATTTCTGATCCTGCCGCGCCCGTCACCATTCGCACGCTTGGGTATGGCGGCGGTATAAATTCCAATGGAGCGAACATCAATGCTGGCGGCTTCGACCCCGTTCTTTCGCTGTTCGGCTCCGATTTTCAAGTGATCGGCTATCATGATGACGGCACTGCCGGAACAGTTCCGTCCGACCCCAGCACTGGTATAGCCGCCGATGCCGCTTGGCAGCTCTCCCTGCCGAGCGGTTCCTATTTCGTTGCCCTATCGCAGTATGACAACTACGCCGCCGGTCCTTCGATGGCAGACGGTTTTCTCTATTCCGACCCGAATTTCACGTCTCAATACGGAACACCCGGCTCGCTCTTCCTCGATTCCAGCGGCAACCAGCGCAACGGCGCATGGGCATTGGACATTACAGGAGCCATCAATGCCGCCGCCGTCCCTGAACCCGGAACCGCCGCGTTGCTACTCGCGGGAATGGCACTCTATGGCGTCTCACTGATCCGCCGCCGCAAGTAGACTATCAAGGAGAACGAAACAATGAAACGCTTGAATACACGCTCGATTTTACCGGCAACCATCTCGACACGCCGCGAATTTCTCTATGGAACCGGCTCGCTTGCGGCATTGCTGCTCGCCGACGAGGTTTCTGCTTATGCACAGGGCGACAAGTCCGGCTTGACCTCATATCCCTTCACCCTCGGCGTTGCTTCCGGTGAACCCACTCCCGATGGCGTTGTTCTCTGGACGCGCCTCGCCCCCACGCCCCTTACCGGCGGCTGGCAGTCGCGCCGTGCTGTCGCCGTTCAATATGAAGTTGCCATTGACCCCGATATGCGCCGTCCCCTCCAAAGCGGAACGGTTCTCGCCACGCCCGATATGGCGCACGCGGTTCATGTCGAACTGCGCGGCTTGCGTCCCAATCGCTTTTATTGGTATCGGTTCCGCGTCGGCAGTTACGTCTCGCCCATCGGACGCACTAAAACCGCCCCCGCGCCCGGAGAACTGCAAAATCAGTTCAAGTTTGCGTTTGTGTCGTGTTCCGATTATCAGAACGGCTACTTCGCCGCTTACAACAATATCGTCGCCGACAACCCCGATGTGATCATTCATCTCGGCGATTATCTCTATGAGTATGATCCGCAGAGTGCTTTCGCTGACCGCCGCCACACAACTTCTTCCGCCGGACCTCAGCCGGGACAATTGACCACCCTCAGCGACTATCGCAACCGCCACGCGCAGTATAAAACCGATGCGGCGTTGCAGGAGTTGCATCGCCTGTTCCCTTGGATTGTGACTTGGGACGACCACGAAACCGAAAACAACTACGCCAACGACATTGACGAGATTGACAACGGCTCACAGTCGTCTTCTGCCCAATTCCTGATCCAACGAGCCGCCGCCTACAAGGCATATTATGAGCATATGCCGTTGCGCCGCTCCTCATTGCCAGTGGGTCCCAATATGCAGTTGTATCGCCGCGTCACATTCGGGGGGTTGGCACAGTTCCATGTTCTCGACACGCGCCAATATCGCTCTGACCAACCCAACGGCGACCAATTCGGTTCGTTCCCGCTTGATTTGGGCGGTACGCTCTTGGGCGATACTCAGGAGCAATGGCTTTATAACGGCATCGAAAACTCGCCCGCCCGCTGGAACATTCTCGCACAGCAAGTGATGTTCGCGCAATTCAACTTCACTGCCGTGCTTGGCTCACCCGGCTTCAATCCCGACCAATGGGACGGCTATGGACAGAATCGCCAGCGCATTCTGGACTTCATGGCTCCGCGTGCCGCCAAAAACCCCGTCGTCATCACCGGCGATATTCATTCCGCGTGGGCTTATGATCTCAAACGCGACTTCAATAATCCGGCATCGCAGACGGTGGGAACCGAGTTTATCTGCACCTCTGTCACGGCGGATTTTCCTGTTGGCTTGGTTCCATTGGTCACGGGTTCGGCACGCGCTACGCCGCACAATAAATACTTCAACGGCTCACAGCGCGGCTATACACTTTGTACCCTGACACCCGACACATGGCGCACCGATTTCCGCGTTGTGGCAACCGCCGCCAACGGGCAGGTTGTTAACCCCAACGCCGCCGCCTCGACTGCCGCCTCGTTCGTTGTCCAGAACGGTGTGCCGGGGGCAGTCCGCCTCTAACCTCTTCGCTCTTCCCTCGAACTACAAACGCTCTTGCTCGACCATCACCGAGCAAGGGCGTCTTTATATTACGGAGAGAAACGCGAGGGAATCGTCTTTGGCTTATCCTCCGGCGGCGGCAGTCCGCGACCCACCCGCCTCGCCGCGCCCTGCCGCCCCCGCAGCGTGGTACGTCATTGCAACATCGAAAGCACAATCCCGACGATCTTCTCCACGTCCGCGAGATAATAGAAGTCGTCGTCAAGCATTGCGTCCACTCCCCGAAGTCGCAGAAACTTCCACACCTCGCCATTCGTCACCACCCCGTACAGCGTTTCTCGCGTGATGCCTTCCTGCACGTTGAAAATCTGCGCCGCAACCAACTCGGCAAGACACTGCGGAATACCCGCAATGATGTCCTCCTTCTTGGCCTCCACAATTGAAACCACCGGAGCCTGAATATCAATCGCAAGCGGTCCGAGCGCGAAAAGGAAATCGCAATAGCCCGACAAACCCCGTGCCTCATCCACCTTGAATTCCACCCCCGAAAACAGACTCGCTTGCTCGTGATTTTGATCATATACCTCCGCGAGAATGGGCGCGATGATATATTCGGAACGCGCTTTCTCCGAGCGGCTCCGAAGTCCAAGCGGCGCACGTCGTCGCAAGGTCTCACGCAGAAAATCAGAGATCGGAACAGGCGGTACAGCGGCAAAAAGCGCGGCTTGTTCTGCGATCATCAATCCATACTCATTTCGCAGTTGATGCAGGGTAAACGTATTGTATGCCATCGGGCGGGTTCCTCCATGACGGGTTTGGAGTCAGTATACCCTGCTCACGGGCGCGTAATTTTCAGCACGCGGCTGCCCTTTTCGCGTCCCGTGTCGGTCACGGTATAGACCTTGAGCAAGGCAGTGTTGCCCGCAGTCAGCAAGCCTGCATCTGTCTCGAAAATTAGCGGCTGACCGAACTTTACGCTCCCCACAACCGTCTCGTTGCGCCCGTCATACGCCGGATCGGGAGCCGTGCGGAGACTATAATCGTATACGTCTGCACTTTCCGATGCCGCCCATGTGAGGATGGCTTTCTTTTTCACATCGTTCTATGTAATCGAGGGGTTGACGGGCTGTGCGGCAGGTCAGGTGGCGTTGTATACTGCGGAATGTTGTTCAAGAGCGGGGAACCGACGGGCAGGCAGGCGGCGCGGAACTGCGCTATCTTGCTTTTGAGGGTCGTTTTAAGGGTATTGCGGGTAACGATATTGCTTTGCAAGGTATTGATGGCGGGAATGACGGCACCGATAGCGGCGACGAGTACGGCGCGGTCTGACGTAAAGGTCACAAACGGGTATCCGCCTCTCAATAACAACGGAGCGGCTCCCAAGACGGCGTTGACTTGTGTCCAGTGAGCAATAAACTCTTGCATTTTAGGCGGATAGATGGCAAAAGAAATCTGCGGCATAGTTTTGTCTGCTTTCTGCCCAATTTCGTGCGTTCAATGGCAATTTTTTATTCTGTCAAGGCATATTTTTATAATAAAGTGCGTCGTATACTGCTTCAAGAATTTGACGTTTAGACAAAATTGAGCGTTAAATCAGAGCCTCGGAGCAGTTCCATGAGATTGAGAAGCACTTCTCAAAATGATTACAAGGAATTTATGGCACGTTGCCTCAGCGAGCGGGCTATACCCAACTTGCTATTAATTCTTTGTAATTTTCCAACAGAGAGTTTTCAATCTCATTGGCAGTCTCTTGGGCGACAATCCGAAGCGCGAAGAGGCTTAAATTTGTCTAAACGTGAATCATTAGAGAACAGGGGACAAAGTTGTCACTGGCTGCTGAGTAGGGACTTCAGAAAGGAGGGAAGTTTTTTCCTTCGTGTGCGTCCACCCATCACCGTAATGTTTCCTCTCAAGACAAGAGGAGAGCGACAGAGCGAACACCTACGCGCATATCGCTAAACTACAGTTATATCATAACCCGTATACCTTACCATTTTAACTCCCATACGGATCGGCGGCATCGCGGAGGGCGTCCCCGACGAAGTTATAGGCGACGACGATCACAATCACCGGAACGGCAGCAAACAGCAACCACGGATAATGCAGAACCACCGTCACGCGCTGCGCCTCCTCCAAGAGAACGCCCCAACTCGTCATCGGCGGACGAATGCCCAATCCCAAAAACGACAACGCCGTTTCACCCAAAATCATACCCGGAATGGACAGTGTCGCAATTACGATGATATGCGAGTACGCCGTCGGCATGAGATGCCGCCACAGAATATAGCCGTGTCCCGCACCCGTTGCCCGTTCGCGCCGCCCTAAAACTAATCTGCGACGGTTCGGTTCCAGCATATAAGTTTGTTCAGAAACACGCCCCGCTTTCGGAACTTCCCCGTATTTTAGATGGTTACGCGCATAGCACACGCCACGCCATCAAAACCGCGATTCTGCCGCCTCACTATCGAAACGAAATCACGGTATAATACGCTTAAGAAGAGTCAAGAAAGGAGAAAGTCATGTCCGCTCAAACTTTGGAACAGCGTGTCAGCGAACTGGAGAAAAAGGTCGCACACTTGCAAAGCGAAAACGCCGAAGAGACCCAACCCGCTCCGTGGTGGGAGAAACATATTGGTCTGTTTCAAGATAGTCCCTTTCACGAAGAGGCGGTTCGTCTTGGAGCAGAGTACCGTGCGGCGCAACCAAATCCAGTTGATGATTTCGATGCGATAGAATTGGATTGGAAGAAATGAATTTACGGCTTATGGATACCGATCATATTTCCCTTATTCAACGTAATGGCGAAGAGGGCAAACGAATCGTTGCGCGAATGTCTTCCGTTTCAAGAGAAGAAATTGCCCTGAGCATCGTGACATTTGAGGAGCAGACACGCGGCAGACTTGCAGAGATTGCACGGGCGCGTTCAGTCTCGCAGCAGCAATTGCGCTATGCTGAACTTAATAAACTGCTCGAAACGTATTGTGCCACGCAGATTTTGCCCTTTGATGATGCGGCTATTGCGGTTTTTCAAGACCTCTGGCTCCAGCGCACTCGCATCGGGACAATGGACTTGAAAATTGCCGCTATCGCTCTTGCCAATAATGCCACGCTTCTGACGCGAAACGCGCAAGATTTCAGCAAAGTTCCTAATCTCCGTATCGAAGATTGGTCAGACTGATCGGCGTTCTTACCCAGAACGATTATCGTCTGGATTGCCGACTTTGCTGATCTATCTCTACATCCAAACGAGAGCATGAGAGAAACTCTGTTACATCTTTACCATCAAGCAGGAACCACTCACCATTTGTGCGTTTTGCACCGAAAACATTATGCCAATGACGCTCCAGCCAATCAATGTTGTTGGTCTTGATCTCGTGGACTACTATAGCTTTTTCGGGCAATTGAATCTTCAACTGTGAATAACGCTGTGCGGGATTAGTCGTTTTGCCGATTTTGTAATGTTTCCCCATACGCAACAGATAGATGACGCCCTCTGACAAAGTTGAAGATTTTGTTTCTTCTTGTTTCTTTTCAGCATCAAGTTGGGTAAGCATCTGCATTGCTTCTTGGTTCTTCTTATAAATGCCTTGATCGCTTGGAGCAAGGGATAATGCTTTGGATAAACAGTCTATTGCTTCCTCGTATTTGAGCATTTTGAGAAGGGTTATTCCTTTGTTGTACAGTGCATTCACATATCGAGGACAAAGAAGCAAAGCACGATCAAACTTTTCAATCGCTTCATTGAAATTATTACTTGCCGCGAGTTCACGTCCCGCTTTATTCCAGCATTCTGCTTCTCTTTCAATATCATTCATATGATATACCTACAGCACCTGTTGCCATTATTTGTGTGATGAATCACTTGCCGCCGTAATCGAACGGGAATATCGCTCATTTCGACATCGCTGCAACTTCTAAAGGACGATTACCCTGTAAACGTAGCAGTGATAACCATTCCGCGAGTTCAACCAAGCCTTCTGCCTCTTTACGCTCTGCCAAAGTCAGCAACTTCCCTTCGTCCTGACGATCAAGCAGCACTTGCAAGCGATCATGCAGACCTTCTGGCAAGCGAAAATTCTGCCATTCAGCAGGTATCTCAATCTCCATTGTCATCGCGTTGTATTCCTCCTGCCTGTATTATATCACAACTCGATATTCATTCTTCAACTCCCGTACGGATCGGCGGCATCGCGGAGGGCGTCCCCGACGAAGTTATAGGCGACGACGATCACAATCACCGGAACGGCAGCAAACAGCAACCACGGATAATGCAGAACCACCGTCACGCGCTGCGCCTCCTCCAAGAGAACGCCCCAACTCGTCATCGGCGGACGAATGCCCAATCCCAAAAACGACAACGCCGTTTCACCCAAAATCATACCCGGAATGGACAGTGTCGCAATTACGATGATATGCGAGTACGCCGTCGGCATGAGATGCCGCCACAGAATATAGCCGTGTCCCGCACCCGTTGCCCGTTCGCGCCGCCCTAAAACTAATCTGCGACGGTTCGGTTCCAGCATATAAGTTTGTTCAGAAACACGCCCCGCTTTCGGAACTTCCCCGTATTTTAGATGGTTACGCGCATAGCACACGCCACGCCATCAAAACCGCGATTCTGCCGCCTCACTATCGAAACGAAATCACGGTATAATACGCTTAAGAAGAGTCAAGAAAGGAGAAAGTCATGTCCGCTCAAACTTTGGAACAGCGTGTCAGCGAACTGGAGAAAAAGGTCGCACACTTGCAAAGCGAAAACGCCGAAGAGACCCAACCCGCTCCGTGGTGGGAGAAACATATTGGTCTGTTTCAAGATAGTCCCTTTCACGAAGAGGCGGTTCGTCTTGGAGCAGAGTACCGTGCGGCGCAACCAAATCCAGTTGATGATTTCGATGCGATAGAATTGGATTGGAAGAAATGAATTTACGGCTTATGGATACCGATCATATTTCCCTTATTCAACGTAATGGCGAAGAGGGCAAACGAATCGTTGCGCGAATGTCTTCCGTTTCAAGAGAAGAAATTGCCCTGAGCATCGTGACATTTGAGGAGCAGACACGCGGCAGACTTGCAGAGATTGCACGGGCGCGTTCAGTCTCGCAGCAGCAATTGCGCTATGCTGAACTTAATAAACTGCTCGAAACGTATTGTGCCACGCAGATTTTGCCCTTTGATGATGCGGCTATTGCGGTTTTTCAAGACCTCTGGCTCCAGCGCACTCGCATCGGGACAATGGACTTGAAAATTGCCGCTATCGCTCTTGCCAATAATGCCACGCTTCTGACGCGAAACGCGCAAGATTTCAGCAAAGTTCCTAATCTCCGTATCGAAGATTGGTC